>Ga0070714_100000736_pt1 | contig 23197 bp, 13 predicted proteins | sample LARL83metaG_FD_65450 | JGI IMG/M metagenome (GOLD analysis project Ga0070714, IMG submission 65450) | Corn, switchgrass and miscanthus rhizosphere microbial communities from Kellogg Biological Station, Michigan, USA - LAR L8-3 metaG | ecosystem: Host-associated > Plants > Roots > Rhizosphere ... | reverse complement strand
ACGCACGCGCAGGCCAAAAACGCCCCACAGATGCTCGTAGGTCTCGCCCGACACCTCACGGTCCGTGAGCTTCTCGAAGGTCAGCACGCGCGAGTAGAAATCCACAGCCCGGTCCACATCGCTCACCGTCATGGCGACGGATTCGACCTCGGTTACCGTGGGCGATGCACCGGCTGAGAACGCGGGAGCTGCGCAGCTCAGGAGTAATGCGACTAGCGCTTGGGCCGCCGACCTGAGTGTCAAAGCCAGGTGCTCACGCGACATAGGCGGTCTCAGGTCCGGCGTGGGACCGAGCGAACTCTTCGCGCTGGAACCCGCGAACGAGCGAATCGGCAACCTTCAGACCCCAGGCGTAGATCGTTAATGACGGATTTACCCGACTGGAGCGCGGCAGCACACTGCCGTCGACTACATAGAGTCCCCTCATACCGTGAACCTGTCCGTTAGCGTCAACCACGGAGTCGGCCGGGGTGCGGCCGCAGACTAAGGATCCGCAGACGTGCGCCGTCCCCTTGAGGCCGATGCGTTTCGTGAAGCTGATGAGCCCCGCCTTCAGAAGCGCAATTTGAAATGCGCGGGTGAAACGCCGGTGCTCCCGGGCCGCGCCAGGTAAGCGAACTTCGTCATAGTCCAGCACCGGGGGCGTTCCCAGCCGGACGCGGTTGTCGCCGTCGGAGCCGTCCTCGGTCTGCAAAAAGAACCCGTAAGCCCGTTTGGCCACTTCCCGGCGTACCACATGGGGTAGAAACCGCGGCATCAAGGTGGCAATGAGCTCGCTGTCGAAGCCGAGAGGCTGAACGCTTGAATGCGGAAACTGTTCGTTGATCAAGACGGTCGTTTTTCGGATCAGGTCCTTCTTGATGCCGAAGGACACCGAGACCATCGCCGTCAACAGGTGCAGCTTCACGTAACGTCCCACGAGCGCGGCCGCCGGCAGCACGGATTCCAGCCCGTTCTCGAGGACGTAACGGGACAGCAAGCGGGGCGAATGCAACGCGCCCGCCGCGAGCAACACGCGCGGCGCGCAAAAAGTGCGTCCGTCGCGCAGTCGTACGCCGCTCGCCGTCGCAGGAGAGCCAGGCTCACCGAGCAGTCCCTCGACTTCGGCATTGACCAACAGAACGAAGTTGGTACGCCCTTGGAGTTGCGGAAGAATCGAGTTCTCGGCTTCGCCTTTCAGATTCTTGACCGATGCGAATCCGTCAAAGTGAGCTGCTTCGTTGGGATGGCTCGCGATGTCTGCGGCGAGGCTCATGGGCATCGGCGAGCTTTGCCAGCCGGACTTCGACGCCTGCAGCCGGTTAACGATCCGCCCCAGGTCCGGTTCGCAGTCGAACGTGCGCACGCCCAGCAAGTGCTCTGCCTGTTCGTAGTAGGGTGCTAGATCGGTCGAGGTAATAGGCCACCCAAGACAGGCGTGTGAGGCGTCGGGCAGAAACTCGTGCGCGCCGAAGCGAAACAGGGCGGCACCGTACCATTTGGTCTTGCCTCCCACATTGAAGTGCTCTTCGGGGACGATCGCGTTGCCCTGGCCGTCGATCCAAGGCTCGCGGCTCAAGAACTGACCGTCGTGAACCACGCGCTGGACATCGAGCGTACTTCCGTCGTCGGGTAAATGCCCTCCCTTCTCGAGCAGAAGCACGCGCATGCCGCCGGAAACGAGCCGGTAGGCCGCCGCGGCCCCGCCGGCACCCGAACCAATGACGATCGCGTCATATTGCGTCGCGTTCACGGGTTAGCACTCCAGGGGTCCAGTGGGGAAGGCGTACGGTCAGCTGCTTCCACGGGCGGTTCGTACCCGCAGTGGATGCAGCGCACCCCCAAGGGGTGCAATAACTTCGCGCATAGCGTGCGCCGCGCGCCCGTTAACGCGAGAAAGATTTGCGCGCCGGCAAGCATGCCGAGCAAAGGGGCAGTGATGTAGATCCACAAGTGCTGCCACTGCATGCCGGGAGCCGCGGACGCGAAGCTGCGTGCTGGATTCATGCTCATGCCCGATAGCGGTGATTCGAAGGTGATGTAGGCGGCCACGAGGCAACCGGCGGCAAATCCCGTAAAGCGGGCGAACCGTGCGGATGAGGACAAGAAGAGAACCACCAGGATCAGGAATGCGGAGATAGCCATTTCAGCGAAATACGCCACGCTCGGCCCGAGCGGTCCGGGCATCGTGGCCGCATAGCTCACGGGTGGATCGGTAAACGCGTGGCCGAAGAGTCCCGCCACGAGCAGCACTCCCGCGGTTCCACCGAAGACCTGAGCGAGCACGAAGAACAGGGCGTCCCACGGACGGATCTTTCCAAGGCGCAGGAACGTAAGCGTCACCGCGGGATTCATGTGCGCGCCGGATCGCTTGCCCCATCCCGAATGGATCAGCGCAATGGCGGTGAGTCCCATGGCGACTCCGCCGGTGAGGTTGCGCCACGGCGCGTAGGGAATGGCTCGGTGAATAGGCGAATCCGGTGCACCGAGCAGTGTCGCGACGATTCCCGCAGAAACCATGAAGGATCCGAGCGCCCACGCCTCGATCAGGTACTCGGGCCAGTGCTGACGCAGCGCGCTCTTAAGGGTGGCAGGCATAGGTCTGACCGGGTGGGCAGCTCAACCGCCGGTCTCAAAGCCGGGGTACAGCGTCATTCCGCCGTCGACAAACAGGCTGATGCCGTGGACGTAATCGGCGTAATCCGAAGCCAGCCATACGGCAGCACGGCCGATTTCCTCGGGTTCGCCGATTCTCTTGTAGGGAATGAGCTTCAGGAGCCCGCTGTACGCCGCCTCGGTGTCCCACGCCTGCATATTGATCGGTGTGCGGATCGCGCCCGGGCAGATTGAGTTGACGCGGATCCGGTACGGAGCGACCTCCTGCGCGAGGCTCTTCATCATCAACATGACCCCGCCCTTGGAGGCGGCGTAGTTTACGTGGCCCGCCCAGGGGATCACCTCGTGTACCGAGCTGACGCACAGGATCTTGCCGGCGGAGCAGGACACCTCGGGGCGTACGCCGCGGCGCATGAACTCGCGCACCGCCTCGCGCGCGCACAGGAATTGACCGGTGAGATTCACGGCCAGGACCTTGTTCCATTGCGCCAGGGTCAGCTCGTGAAACGGTGCGTCCTGTTGCAGGCCGGCATTGTTGACGAGGATGTCGATCGTCCCGAGCTCCTTGACCATGGAGCCGAACATGGCGTGTACCTGCGTCTCATCCGACACGTCGGCGCGTAGCGCCAGCGCCCGCGATCCCTTGCCACGAATCTCCTCCGCCAGGGCTTCGGCCTTGTCCTCGTCGCTGACGTAGTTGATGACGACATCGGCCCCGGCGTCCCCTAGGGAGAGGGCAATGGCGCGTCCGATGCCGGAACTCGCTCCGGTGACGAGCGCCTTCTGTCCCAGGAGGAGCTTTTGGGGCGGGACCCGCGGCATGACGGGTCGGGGCAGGTGGGCATAGCAAACCGGGGCATCCATGGGAGGACCTCGCTGATGTGTCAGGGGGTGGGGCGGAGGGCGCGTGGACGACGGTCTTTAGAAGTCGCCACAACTTTCAAGGGTTCAAGAGCACTCTCGGGAGCTGATAGCTCGCCCTTACACGGGCGCACCTCCGCGGCGTAACGCGGCATGAGGAGTTTCGCCACCAGCCCGGTCCAGCCGGTCTGATGGGCGGCACCGACGCCACGACCGGTGTCGCCGTGGAAGTACTCATAGAAGAGGACGTAGTCGCGGAAGTTCGGGTCGGCCTGTGTGCGTTCGTTGAGGCCGTGGACCGGCCGGCGTCCGTCCCCATTCGCAAGGAACAGCCGAGTCAAACGGCTGGCGATCTCGTTGGCAACCTCGTTGAGAGTTGCGAGGTTTCCTGAGCCCGTCGGGCATTCGATCCGGAAGTCATCACCGTAGTAGTGATGGAACTTTTGCAGGGACTCGATGATGAGGAAATTGACCGGAAACCAGATCGGCCCGCGCCAGTTCGAGTTGCCCCCGAACAACCCGCTGTCGGATTCTGCCGGTTGGTAGCGGACGGAAAGATCCATGCCGTCGTGACGGTACACGTAGGGTGAGTGCTCGTGGACCCGCGACAGTGCACGCACTCCGTAAGGCGAGAGGAACTCGGTCTCGTCCAGCATTCGCGTCAAGAGACGCTTCATGCGATGCCCGCGCAGCAAGGACAGCAGACGCCGGCGACCACGGCCTTCCTGGTTCCAGTGCGAGACCAGCGCGGCCAGCTTGGGGCGATAGGCGAGGAACCATTCCAGGCGGCGTTTGAAATCCGGGAGTTTTTCCAGCAGCTCCGGTTCGAGGGTCTCGACGGCGAAGAGCGGGATGAGTCCAACCATTGAGCGCACTTTCAAAGGTCGCGTGCTGCCGTCCGGTAAGTGAAGGACGTCGTAGAAGAATTTGTCCTGGTCATCCCACAGCCCGATGCCCCCGTCCTCCCCACCGACGTGGCTCATCGCCTCGGCAATGTGCAGGAAGTGCTCGAAGAACTTGGTGGCGATGTCCTCGTACACCCGGTTGTGCTGGGCCAGCTCCAGCGCGATGCGCATGAGGTTCAGGGCGTACATCGCCATCCAGCTGGTGCCATCCGACTGATCGATGTGACCGCCGGTCGGCAATTGGCTACTGCGGTCAAACACCCCGATGTTGTCGAGCCCGAGGAAGCCACCCTGGAACACGTTGCGGCCCTCCGCATCCTTGCGGTTGACCCACCAGGTGAAGTTCAGCATCAGCTTGTGGAACACGCGCTCGAGGAATGCGAGGTCGCCCTGGCCGCCGCGTTGCTTGCGGTCGATCTGGAACACGCGCCACGTGGCCCAGGCATGAACCGGCGGGTTAACGTCCCCGAAGGCCCACTCGTAAGCGGGTATCTGGCCGTTCGGATGCATGTACCACTCGCGCGTCAGCAGCACGAGTTGTTCCTTGGCAAACTCTGCGTCGAGATCCGCGAGCGGAATGCAGTGGAACGCGAGGTCCCACGCCGCGTACCAGGGGTATTCCCATTTGTCCGGCATCGAGATGATGTCGGCGTTGTTCAGATGCTCCCACTCGCAATTGCGACCGTGGCGTCGATTGGCCGGGGGCACAGGCTGTGAGGGATCCCCTTTGATCCACTCGGCGACGTCGAAATAGAAATACTGCTTGCTCCAGATCATCCCGGCGAAGGCCTGACGCTGAACGAGGCGCGCATCCGGGTTAGGAATGCCCCGCTGCAGCTGCGCGTAAAACTCGTCGGCTTCCCGGATCCGTCGCGCGAACGTCTCATCGAAATGGCGAAACGCCGCGCTGTGCAGCTCCCGTGAAAGGCGCAGTCGGATCTGTATCCGTCCGTCGGCCGGCACCTCCCGCGTGTACCAGGGCGCGGCCTTGGTGCCGCACTGCTCAGGATTCACCGTCGTCGTGTCACCATGAACGACACGATCGTTAAAACCGTCCTTGAAGAAGCCGGTGGTTCGGGGTTGGTTCCAGAGCCGGTGATTATTCGACTCGTTCTCACAGAACAGCAGTTCCCTCGGGCTACCGTCGGCGTGCAGATGGTAGACACCGAGCTTGGGATGTTCTGCCCTGATGACCCCCGGAGCCGACCGTACAAGGGCGGGACGTGCCGTGTCGGCCTTCCAACTCCAGGTGTTGCGAAACCACAGCTGGGGAAGTAGGTGAATCGAGGCCGCGTCGGATCCGCGGTTTTCGACCGTAATCTGGATCAGAATGTCGCCTGGTTCGGCCTGCGCATACTCGATGAAGACGTCGAAGTAGCGATTGGCCTCAAAGAGTCCGCTGTCAATCAGTTCGAATTCCGGCTGTCCGATGCCGCGCCGGCGGTTTTCTTCGAGCAGACGGCCGTAGGGATACTCGCCCTGGGGATACTTGTAGAGCATCTTCAGATACGAGTGCGTCGGCGTGGCGTCGAGATAGTAATAGAGCTCTTTGACGTCCTCGCCGTGGTTGCCCTCTCCGTTGGTCAACCCGAAAAGCCGCTCCTTCAGGATCGGGTCACGACCATTCCACAGTGCCAGTGCGAAGCACAGCCGTTGCGCATGGTCCGAAAAACCTGCAATGCCGTCTTCTCCCCAGCGATATGCGCGGCTGCGCGCATGATCGTGCGGGAAGTAGTCCCACGCATTGCCATACGGGCTGTAGTCTTCGCGAACCGTACCCCACTGCCGCTCTGACAGGTAAGGACCCCAGTTCTTCCACCGTCCACCGTCGGTTGCGAGCCGGGCGTGTTCGACACTTGAGGGAGTCGTCGTCATATCAACCTCCGATCGCGCGGGCGGTGTTGGCGCGGGCACGCTCACGCGTCAGGTTATGAAAGGCGCGCAGCGTCTCAGAAACCCCCCACGCCTGTGCGAAGCAGCCGCGCGGCGCGTGGGGAGCATCGCCGTCCATGATCTCGCTGACGCTCCCGATGCAGCCTTCATCCAGATGGTTGGCAAGCCCTTCGAGCAGGGCGACGGCATGTCCGGGATCGCGGTAGACAGAGTGATGCGCGAGTGCAAAGGGCCCGAGGAGCCAGCTCCAGACGGTTCCCTGGTGGTAGGTTCCGTCGCGCTGACGCGAGTCTCCCACGTAGTGGCCAGCATAGTGCGGATCGCCGGGTGCAAGGCTGCGCAAGCCGACGGGAGTCAGCAGCTCTGCGGCACACACGTCTACGACCGCACGCGCGCGCACAGGATCCAGCAGGCTCGTACCGAGAGAGACGGCAAAAATCTGATTGGGTCGCAGGCTCGTATCCACACGGCGCCCTTCGGGGTCGATGGCGCCGTCGGGTCCGTCGATCACGTCATAGAGATACCCACCTTCGGGGTACCAGAACCGCCGCGCGAAGCGTGCGGCAACTTGTCCCGCCGCGGTGTCGTAGTCCGCGGCCGCTCGCCGGTCTTTGAGGACTCGCGCCCAGCCCGCCATTTGGGTGAGCGCGTAGTGCCATAGCGCGTTGATCTCGACGGGTTTGCCAATCCGCGGTGTGACCACCCAGTCGCCAAGCTTGGCGTCCATCCACGTGAGTTGCACGCCGGACTGGCCCGCGAATAGCAATCCATCCTCGGGATCGACATGAATGCCGTAACGGGTTCCGCGGCGGTGCCAGTCAATGATGTCTTGCAGGGCCGGATACAGATCGCGCAACAGCGCCTGATCGGACGTGGCGGCGAGGTAGGCCGCCACCGCGTGGAAATACCACAGTGTCGCGTCCACCGTGTTGTATTCGGGTTCCTCGCCGCCATCCGGAAAGCGATTGGGCAACATTCCCTCACTCACGTGGCTGGCGAACGTGCGCAGGATTGCGGCCGCGTCCTGGGTCCGACCGGTGGCGAGTGCCAGGCCCGGGAGCGCGATCATGGTGTCCCGCCCCCAATCGCTGAACCAGGGATAGCCTGCAATGACGGTCGTGCCGCGTAACTCGCCGCTCGGCGCCGCGCGGCGCACGATGAACTGATCGGCCGCGAGCGTCAGTCGCTGCACCCAGTCGGGTGCTGCAGAGGGTACCGCTCGCAACAACGAACGACGACGCTTGTGTTCCTGATCGAAGGCGGTCGCGGGTAGCTCGAATTCGGCTTCGGCTGTCGCGATCAGTGTCACCACCTCGCCAGGCTCGAGGTGTACCCGGAACGTGCCGGGCCGGAACAGGTCTTCAGTAGTATCGAGACCCCGTTCGGCTTCGGCACGGTGATAGAAATTCCAGTACCAGTCCGGCTCGCGCTGAAATTCGCCGCGCTCGATGAGAACGCGATAGGGGCGCGCCCCTGGGAAGGCCGTCACGCGGCAGCCACGCTGCTCGTCTGCCACCTCGAGTGACCAACCGCCCCGTGCGTGGGCGTGATAGTCGCGATAAGTGCACAGCGGCCGCAGCTCGAGATCCATGGCACCGCTGGCTTGCCGAAGCAGGAATCTGAGGTAGGTGGTGTTGCGTCCGTCAGCCATCCACAGGCGTTGCTCAAGCCGGGCATCCGCAAAGGCATAGGTCCATACCGGTAGGCCATCGTGATCTTCAAAGGCGCTCAGGAGCTCAAAGCCGCGCGGGCTGATGGTGCCGCCGGCAAACTCGTTCGAGCCGAGCTCGTAATTGCGATTGCGGTAACGTGCGAGAACTTCCAGCTTGGCCACCATCACCACGCGCTGCACGGGTGGCTGCAGCGACGCTACCAGAAGCCCGTGATAACGCCGCGTATTCGCTTGCGCAACGGTGCCGCAGGCAAAGCCACCCAGAGCGTTGGTCACCAGCCACTCGCGCTCGAAAGCGTTGGTGGCGGAGGCAAAATCAGTGCGGGGAAAAGTCATGGACGAATCCCCGGTTGCAGCAGCTCGATGCGATAGAGGGTGCTGCGCGCGCACAGATAGAGCGTGCGGCCATCCTTGCCTCCCCAGGCGAAGTTGTGCACTGCTCGCGGGGCGCTGATTGTGCCCAGGTGGCGTCCTTGTGGATCGAAGATCCATACGCCGCCGGGCGCGGAGAGATACAGGTTGCCCCGCACGTCCGCCTTCATGCCGTCCAACGCTTCTTCCCCCGGTACTGTCTGTGTCAGGTCAATGAAAATGACGCCGCGCCCGAGCGACCCGTCGCGATTCACGGGATATCGAGTGACGGTCTTGGCCTTCGGATCCCAGTTACTGACGTAGAGGTATTTCTCGTCGGGCGAGAAGACGATGCCGTTGGGCCCCTTCAGGTCCTGGATCTGTAAGCGCAGATGGCCGTCCTTCCAGGAGAAGACCCCGCTGAAGGGTAATTCCTTGCGCGGGTCGTCGAAAAATTTCGGCAGACCAAAAGGCGGATCGGTGAAATACAGCGTGCCGTCGGAGCGGTAGACGAGGTCGTTGGGACTGTTGAGGCGCTTGCCCTGGTACTCGTCGGCGAGCACAGAAAGCGAACCGTCACGTTCCAAGCGGCTCACGCGATGTCGGCCGTGCTCGTTGATCGTAAGCCGCCCCTGGGGATCAAGTGTCAGGCCGTTCGATCCTGGTTGACCGTACTCCGCGATGTCTGCGCCGTCGTAACCGCTCTTGTCGCGAAAGACTGAGAGTCCACCGCTGTCGCTGTACTGATAAATCGTGTTGTGGTTCGGATCGCTGAAAAGGAGGACTTGCTTGTCCCGCACCCAAATGGGCCCCTCGGTAAACTGAAAGCCCTCCGCCACCTTGAACAGCTTGGCGTTGGGCGGCACGATGCTGTCGATTGCCGGGTCATTGCGCTCGATGTGCACATTGACTTCATGGGGCGCGACCGCGACGGGCGCATCGGTCCCCGGATAGAACTTCAGACGTGCCTCGCGCACATATATGTAATTTGTCGGGGCATCCGAGATCGGCCCGTTCATGCCGAAGATCGCAAGCCGCACCTCTTGCCCCGGTTTGACATTGCGGCTGATCAGTACGCGGTTGAGGGCATTCCAACCCGCCACAACCGAGCCGCCTTCCTGGCCAAAGGAGCGATCAAGCTCGCCATCCACCCAGACTTCAGCGTAGTCGTCGAGACGGGTTTCGAACCAAACGCTTGCGTTCGCAGTGTCGAAGTCCCCGATCTTCTTCGGAATGGTGAATGTAGCGCGATACCAGTTGAAGGACACTCGACCAGTGCCCCTGCGTTCGCTCAAGGAGGTCGGTGCGATCGTCGGCCACTGCGCATCATCAAAGTCAGCCATCCCGGCGTGTGGCACGATATCGTTGGTGCGGATCGAAGTGCCGGTGGGCTGTCCTTGCCCATCGGGTGCGCGGAATGAAGTCTCCACGATCCGTGCATCGCTGTAGCGCCAGGTGGCTTGCGTGAGCTGCACGCCCGCCTCGGTGGTGAGATCCACCGTCGCCGCTGCCTCGCCTAGCGGGGCTGCGTGCGCCGTCGAAAAAGCGACTCCCAAGAATCCTAGGACGCTGAGCTGGCCGAGGAGGGTGCGGGCGTTTCGGAAGCGCTGCGCGAAGACTGCGTTCATCACGATCATTCCTTGCTCTTGGGTGTGCTCTGCAGCGCGGCTGCGCCAGCGACCGCAATTTCCTCGTCCTGCTGAGCGTTCGCGGCGCCGCTCACGCCGACGGCACCCACGACCTCCTTGCCGACCAAGATCGGAACGCCACCCATCAGCGGGGTAAACGCCGTGACCGCTGCGACCGCCGCCAGAGCCGGACGGCCCTTATTGATTGATTCCTCCATTCCGCGGGTCGGCCGACCGAAATTCGCAGCCGTACGCGCCTTGCCGATCGACACATCGGCGCTGGCTGGGAAACTTCCATCGAGGCGCTCCAGCAAGATGGTGTGCCCGCCGGCGTCCACCACGGCAACAGCCGCGCCAGGCGCATCGTGACTGCGTGCATAGGCCATGGCAGCCGCCACGACGCGCTTGGCGCCTTCGAGCGTCAGCGTCGGTTGAGTGGTCACGTCGCCGGCGGTAGCGGCCTGCGCGGCGATCAGGATAAGAACGAGCGAGAATGGAAGCGGCTTCATGAAGCGATCTCCCTAGCCCGCACGCGCCACCCGCGCGTGCTGTGCTGCAAGATTGACTAAGCCTGGTATGGCCATGTGGCGAACCGTGCCGGGGTCAGTCCATCGGCGGGGTGCGTGGTCGCCGAGCCTTGTGAGCGTGTCAGCTACGCGCCCGGGCGTACCCAGGTCGGTCCAGCCGCACGCGGGGGCCGTAATCACCCTTAGGGTTTGAGGTGCCTGCTGAACGACGGCTCGCGAGAAATCCACCACCGGCAACCGTTCGTAGAGGTCCGTAAGTGCAGAGGGCTGGTTCGACTGTGCATCGCGTGCGAGGGCTATGGCCATATCCTCGACGCTGACGCCCAGTTGGGCGCGCAGCAGACCCAGCAACGTGGAGCCGGTCGCCGCGAAAATGAAGCTGTTCCAGAGTGCTTTGGCGTCGAACAAGTCGCCGGCTGTGCGCGGCGGCGGCTTCTCAACGAAGCGCGCCACCGTGCGGGAACCGTCTGACAAGGTGCGCCCCGGCACGATGTAGCCCAGTTCCGGATCTGGCTCGTCCGGCTCAATACCGATCAGCGTCAATCCGTCGGGGTTATGATTCAAATGCAGAGCCAGATCGCGAAGAGCCCGTGCCAGCGCGCTCTCATCGAGTACAAAGTGATCGGCCGGCAGGAACACAATTCGAGCAAGCGGATCGCGTTCCAGGATTGCGAGCACGCAGAGCAACACTCCATGGGCGGTACCGCGGTTCTGAGGCTGAACGATCACGTTTCGGGCGGGCAGGGCGTGCAGCGCCTTGCGCCAATAGCGGGAATGCTGTTGCGCGACGATGGCGCACACTTGCTCCGGGGGTGCAATGTGCCGTGCGCGCTGTAGCGCGTCGTGCACGAGTGCGCTGCCTCCATTCAATGAGCAGAATTGCTTCGGCACCGAGTTGCCCAAGGCATCCCGCGTGAGTGAGGCGAGCCGGGTACCCTCTCCCGCGGCCAATACGACTGCCCATGTTCGGTTGGCGGATCTCATCGTGTGAGCTCCCGTCGGCGGGCTCGGCCAGCGCGCTGCCAGGACAGGCCGCGGGCGGCGCGCGTCTGCCAGATCCTGGGATTCACCGCCGGGGTGGATCGCACCGAGGAGGGCAGCCAGCTGCGCGGCGTATGCGTTGCCAGCGAGAATTCCCAGGCGTCCGAATCGAAGCTCAACGTAAAATCAGTCTTGGCGTTCATAACTGTGACTCCCATTCCGCTCCAACATGTCGAGGGGGGCGAGCACGTTGGAGCGGAATGTGACGCTTACTTTGACGGAGGGGGCGCTTTGACGTGGACAACCCGCCCGCCCACGATGCGATCGCACGTACCCGCGGGGACATAGATCCAGGCTTCCGCGTTGCCATCGCTCGTGACATGGCCGTGGCAGGCGTTGGTGCTGGTCGCACAGTCGTTCTTGCCCGCTTTGGCAATTCCGGCGCACTGTTCTTTTCCGTCGTCGGCAGCCAGGGCGGTCGAGGTCAGCGCGACGCCAGAAAGCGCCAGCACGCTCGAAATCGCCACGTGGACCATGGAACTCTGTTTGCTCATTGGCGTTTGCTCCTAAAATTGGTTTGTAAATTGCGACGCACTCAGGTCGTCGGGCACGCTCATAAAGAGCAATCGGCGTGCCAAGCGCTTCGCAAACCGCACGCGGACGGCCAAGTAGCGGATTACGTGGAGTTTTTAGTTTTGGCGTAGCGCAGCACGATGTTGATGTGACTCAGAGACCGCGAAGCAGCGGTCGATCAGCCGCAATACGTTGCGGGTGCAAGTAACCCGCTGAGGGCTGCGGCGTTACCGCTTAGGGCGGTTCCACCACGGACGGGAAAACGATAACGCCTAGTTGATGTGCAAATGCGGTTGAACAAGCCGACGGACGCGCCTCATGTCGTACTGTCGGGCAACTGTTCGCAATCCCGAGACGAGGGTGCCCAGTTCGGGCTGGGCCGTCTCGATGTCATCTAACAGCCGCATCAGTTCCGCGACGTCGCCGAGCAAGGCGGATTCGTAGAGGGCTTGTGCCGACTGTGCGGGCAAGACAGGTGCGCCGGCACCGCCGGGAGCCTCGGATGGGGTGTGCTCTTTCGGGGTAATGCCGAGATGAGTTCCGATACTGTAAATCAACTGCACGGCATTAACGGGCTTGGTAATTACCTCATTGCAGCCTGCCGCGAGACTTGCCTGCCGGTCCTGTTCGAACACTCGCGCGGTGACGGCAATAATTACCACGTATTCAAGCCCCGGTAGCTCACGTATCAAACGCGTGGCCTCGAGGCCATCGATATCGGGCATCACGAGATCCATGAGCACGAGGTCAGGGGCCTGGGCGCGGGCGAGTCGCAAGGCATCACGTCCATTCGTTGCCTCGGTCACGTCAAACCCCAGGGGGCGAAGCAGGGCGGTGAGAACTGCCCGATTCTCATTCTTATCGTCAACCACGAGCACCTTCTTACCGCAGCCGTCGAGAGTCGCCAAAGGCCGCGAGACCTCGGTGAGATGAGCCCGCGATCCGGCGACCGCTGGAAGTTCGACCATGAAACAAAACAAGCTTCCACGCCCCGGAGTGCTCTCGACGGTGATTTCGCCTCCCATCAGGCGCGCCAGCCGGCGACTAATTGCCAAACCCAACCCGGTTCCCTCGAGTACGCGACCACGGTTGTTCAACTGGCGAAAGGGAAGGAAAATCTCTTCCAGTTTGTCGGGTTCGATCCCAACGCCAGTGTCTTCGACCTCGAGTCGCAACCGGGTCGTGCCGCCGGTCCGGTGTTCCCATCGAGCGCGTAAGGTGACGCTACCTGTGGCGGTGAATTTGACCGCATTGCCGAGTAGATTAAGTGCGACCTGGCGCAGCTTGCGCGCATCGCCTAGGACGACATCCGGAATTGCCGACAGCGCCTCATATCGGAATGTGAGGCCCGCCTGCTCCGCGCGCACACGCGCCATGTTGGCCAAGTCCACGAGAAACTGCGGCAAGCGGAATTCGGTGGGGCTGACCTCGTGTCTCCCGGACTCAATTTTGGCCAGGTCTAGCACATCATTAATCAACGCGAGCAGGTGCTCCCCACTGTTTTCGATGACGCCAACCTGACGGCGCTGATCCTCTTCTAGACGAGTATCCCGCTGTAAGACTTGGGCGTATCCCAGAATGGCGTTAAGCGGCGTGCGTAATTCGTGACTCATGTTAGCAAGGAAGCCACTCTTGGCTTGGTTGGCCGCCTCCGCCGCCTCCTTCGCATTCTGCAGCAGCTCTTCACTGCGTTGGCGTACCAGGGCATTGGCCACAATGTCTGCAAACATTCGCAGGACTTTAACGTCCTCGGCAGCCCAGTCGCGTGCCTGCCCGAGATTCTCGAATCCGAGAAACCCCAACGGTTCGGTGCCATCGGCTACTGAAAGGAAGATCGCCGACCGCACGCCAGTGCACTCGAGTTGACTGCGAAGCTCAGCGGCCTCAATGGGAAGGTCATCGAGCGCCGGCACGACCAGCAGGCCGTGCTCACGCAGGTGCTTAAACACCCACTCATCGCAGTGGGCGGTAACAAGCGGCCACGCGTGTGATCTCGCCCCAGGATTCACAACGCCTCGCTCCTCCAGATACAGCAGTGGAGTCGCACTGTTTCGAAAGATCCCTAGATAGCTGCGATCGGCTCGGACGAAGCCCGCAATCGTACTAAGGGCTTGGGTGATGGCGGAGCCAAAGTCCTGCGGGCGCAGGTTAATGAACTGGGTGGATGTGATCGCAATGGCATCTTCCACCGTAAGACGATGCTCGAGCGCCTGCTCGGCCTGAATTCGCTCCGTCACTTCGCGTTGCAGTCGCAAATTGGCATCAGTCAACGCTTTAGTGCGCTCGCTGACGCGATCCTCGAGACTTGCATATGATTGCTGTAGAGAGAGTTCTGCGCGCTCGCGTTCGCGGATCTCTTGCTGCATGTCCTCGTACATGCGCGCGTTCTCCAGGGATATTGCCGCCTGGGCCAACAGCACTCGCAGCACCTCTATGCACGTGGCGGGGAATGCGCCGGCTGTCAGATCATTCTGCAGGTAGAGCAACCCGGAGAACTGGCCCCGATGGAGTATCGGCATGCACAAGAGAGACTTCGGGCGGAATCGCGCGATGCAGGCATCGGTGGCAAAGCGGGTATCATCGCCTGCATTCGAGAGCAGAAGCGGTTCGTGAGTTCGACGGACATAATTGACAACGGCAGGCGACACGTCGTCGCTGCTCTCGACGGGCGTTCCGCTGCACACCGCCACTTCTGGCGTGCCGATGCGGCTCTGTGCTTCGATCCGAAGGCCACCATCCTGCTCCAGCAACAGGTATCCGTGTTGAGCGCCCGCGTGTTGGATGGCAATCGTGAGTAGCTTCTTCAGAAGCTGCGCCAGATGTAGTTCTTCGGAAATCGCCTGGGAAGCTCGGATCACCGCCGAGAAATCCAGATCACGAAAAGGTCCGTCTTGTTCTAACGACGGAGAAGCCAGGACGCCGGGGTATTCACGGAGGATATCAAGCGCCTTGCCGTGAGCGCCCCAGCGCAGGTACTTAGCATGTGCCCTTCGCAGATATAGGAACGCGAACTCGGGCCGACCGAGACCGAAATAGAAGCGCGCTGCGAGTTCGGTCGCAAGCGCCGCATTCTGCAGGAAATGGTGAGCGTCGGCCTCGGCGATCGCCCGGTCGTACAGATCCATGGCCTCCGCGATGTTATATTCAAGGCGTGCGACTTCCGCGGCAATCAAAAGTTGCATGTGCGAATAGGTAGTCGGGGCGGCGCGGGCCCATTGTTCAAAGCGGGCAAGGCCCTCACGGATCTTGTCCAGATGGCTCTTGCGGGCCGCAAGATTGGCGTCAGTGGCGGCCCCGGCGTAGGCAACGGAGGCGTGAAAATGAAAAGCCACTTCGAGAAACATGCCCGTGCCGGCCAGTGCGTAGGTTTCGGCCTCGGCTGCTTTGGCGGCGGCCGAGGCGGTGTCCCCAAACCAGTTAGCAAGTGAAATCTGGTTGGTTGCGTGAACGAGCAATCCAATCTGATCTTCGTTTCGTCGGAATCCCTCCAATACTGATGCGCATTCAGGCCATGCCTGGTGCGCTAGGTCGCACCGATTGCTCCGTGTCTCCAGCAGTTGGGCCATTGCAGAGCGGAATATGCAAAAGTAGCTCGCCATGTTCGGGTCAAAGCGCGTCAACCAAGGCAGATTCGCTTCGATCCGCGCTCGAATTTCTTCAAGAGAATAGGGGCCCCAAAAGCTCAGGTAGAGGGAGTTGATGGCGCAGTACCCCACCCAGGTATACATGCCGTTCTCGAGCGCGACGTAATATCCGCGCTCCAGCTGAGTTAGCGCGGTAGGAATATTCTGGGTGTGGTGCGAGATGAACCCGCCTAGACAGTCAAGGATAATGGCTTCGTAGGGCTTAACATGGTAGCGCTCCTCGTTGAGCCGCCAAGCCAGCTGTCCAAAGCGATGCGCGTTTGGGAAGTCCCGCTTGCGGCCCGTCAACATGAAGGCGGCTTGATAGATGTAGGCAACGGCCGCGTGCGGGCTATTTCCATATTCAATGGTGATCTCTACCATCTTCATGCTGATGGTAAACAGCAGATTGGACCCAACGAAGAACGCGGCATTCATGGCCTCCCGCATCAGCAGCATCGCGGCTAGCTTGGACGGATCGTCGAGTTCCGGCAGGTTTAGGAGTGCCTCGTCGTTGACCGCAGTCATACGGTAAAAGCGCTGCAACGAGCGCTCGATTTCAGCCTCGTCAGGCTCCGCCAAAGGGATACCCAATTCAGCCAGCGCCTTAAGGCCGATGTCTAGCGAAGTGCGCAGCTCGTTCTTGGCTCGATATAACATCACCTTGAACTGGTTAACGCGGCAGCGATCGAGTAGTGCGGACGCGTGCGCCAGCGCCTCGTTGAACGTGGAGATGGCGGTGTCCCACTCCGCCAAAAGATATTCAAGCTCCCCCTTCTCCAGGCGATAGGCGAATGCCAGGTCGTAGTGGTCTTGCCATGCATTTGGCGGTAGACATTCCATTCCTGCGATTACGTAACTCAGGGCGGGCTCATAAGCCGATGAAGCCTTTGCCTTACGCGCAGCCGCCAGGGTTAATCCGGCGAAGCGAATCCGCTCGGCATCACCCTGCAGGAGCAAGGCACCGCGCACGAGGTGCGTAACGACTTCGAAAAGCCGTTCCTCAAGCTCCTGAGGGCTCAACGTTCGTAACAGAAGCTGGCCGATGCGCAAGTGCAGCGCTGGCTGATCAGCGGCTGGAATGAGGGAGTACGCGGCCTGCTGAACGCGGTCGTGGAGGAACCTATACCTTCGATTGCGCTTACTTGTTCCTGTGTCGGAGACATCCGCCAGCGGCACCAGAAGTCCCTGTATCGCGAGGGTCCGCAATGCCGCGCGGCAGTCAGCGCCCTCGCGATCGTTGATCACTTCAAGAGTCTGTAAATCGAAGTGGTTACCCAGGCTTGCAGCGAGGGAGACCACCCCCTGAACGCTGGGCTCCCAATCGCGGATACGCCGCACCATGAGGTCCACGACGTTGTCGGTGATCGCGAGGTCTGCAACGGCTTGCAAGTCCCACTGCCACCGGTTGGCTGCGCGATCGAACGTTAGAAACTTCTCTTCATGAAGTGCTTTGAGAAACATCGTCATGAAGAACGGATTTCCCTCGGTCTTTTCCCGAATGATTCTCGCGAGGGGTCTCACAGTACGTGACGGAGACCCGAGAGTATCGGCGAGCCAGCGCTGTATGTCGGAGAGAGCGAGTGTCGACAGGGCCAGGTCGTACGCGAGTACCTGGTCGCGAAGATCACCTAGAGTTCTCTCAAGCGGATGAGTGGCATCGACTTCGTTGTCGCGGTAGGCTCCGATGACGAGTAGGCAGTGATTGTCGGGATTGAGCAGCATGAGCCGCAGGAGGCTGAGGGTTGGAATGTCTGCCCACTGCAGATCGTCGACGAAGAGCACCAGCGGATGCGCCGAATTGCAGAACACGGAGCTAAAGGCGAGAAACGCCCGGTTAAAGCGATTCTGATTCTCAGCGGGACCTAGGGCGGGGAGGTCCGGCTGCGGTCCAATCACGCGTTCTATTTGCGGGAGAATGTCAACGATAACCTTTCCGTTGCCCCCAAGCGCTGCCAGAAGCCGGTCACGCCACTCGGTCAGTCGCTCCTCAGTCTCAGTCAGAAGCTGCTGTACGAGACTCTGGAAGGCTTGAATGAGGGAGGAGTAGGGGACATTGCCTCGCAGTTGATCGTACTTTCCGGAAATGAAGTGCCCGTGGTCACGGGCCAGTGGCGAGTGCAGCTCGCTTATTAGGGAAGTCTTCCCGATTCCGGAGTAGCCATGTACGAGCACGAGCGCGCGCTCGGCGGCACCGCTTCGAACTCGCTCATAGGTCGACACAAGCTTCGCGATTTCAACGTCGCGCCCGTACAGCCGCGGGCTGAGCTGCAGCCGCGTGGATAAATCGGCCGATCCCAGAGGGAAGGAAGCGATCGCTCCGGTTTCCCGATACTCCCGATAGCAGTGATCAAGATCGCGGGCGATTCCCGCGGCACTGCGATAACGATCCTCCGGATCCTTCGCGAGAAGCTTGAGCACCACGCTTGACAGCGCCTCTGGAATCGCCGGATTCAGCGCGCCGGGAGAGAGGGGCTGAGTCGCTACTTGGGCATGTATCAGCTCGATCGGGTTGTCATTCGCGAAGGGCAACACACCGGTAAGGAGGCGATAGAGGATGACGCCAAGAGAGTAGAAGTCCGTTCGAAAATCTGGCGCACGATTGGTCCGCCCCGTTTGCTCAGGAGAGCCGTACGCGAGCGTGCGGTCCGGATGCCGGCGAGTGCCGCAAGGAGAGACCCCGGGACAGGTTGCCCGAGCAAAGTGCAAGAGCCACACCTGCGAGCGACTCTCGTCAAGCCAGACGCTATGCGGTCCCAAATCGTTGTGAACCACTCCGCGTTCATCGAGCTCTGCAAGCACTTCAGCTATCCGCGCTGCGATCTTGACGGACTCGACGATCTGGAGCTCTCCCCTAGCGAGGACGTCCAGCAGCAACTGGCCGCCGGGGTCGTGCAAGACCAGGGCGGGGGTGCGCGGGTGATCCAGGTGCTCCACGGCGTTCAGGACCCTGGCGCCGGTCAGCGTCCGTAGTATTTCCACTTCGCGCCCGAGCTCGGTGCGCCCGCCGCTGCCGTCCAGATCGCAGGTCTTTAGCAATACGGCGGTGCCGTCGCGCTCCCGAAGCGCGCGAAACAGACGGTCGGGCTCTGCGCTGCCAATCTCCGTGCGAATCTCGAAGCCAGAAATCATTCGGCGAGATCTCCCAGAGTCAACGCGACTTGCTTGTTCTTATGGGCTCGTTCCGGAACGCATACCTGTATCTGGCAGGTAGTCAAACTTTGATATCCCGAGTTTCTTCATTCGAAAGCGGACGGTGCTTGGATTCATGTCGAGGAGCTGGGCCGCCCCGTTCGCGCCCTCGACGACGCCCCGCGTCTTTCTGAGCATCGCGATAATGTGCTCGCGCTCAATCGCCTCAAGGCTCTGCGCCTCGGGCTCACCCGCGGGCGCCGATACGCCGGACGGTATGAGGGGCGTGCCACCGCTCTCCTTGGCGCCGACCGCCGCGGCGGGTGGCCCAAGCTCCCAGTCGACCGACAGAACCGCTCCGCTACTCAGTACCGCGGCGCGCTCTATAGTATTTTGCAGATCGCGAATATTGCCCGGCCAGGAGTAGGCGTTGAGCTTGCTCAAGGTAGCGGGGGCAATGCTCTCAAGCGGCTTGCGGAGCTTGCGAGCCATGCGCTGCATGAAATGGGTGGCGAGCGAGGCGATGTCCTCGGGTCGCTCACGCAACGAGGGAAGATCAACCGGAAAGACATTCAGTCGATAGTAGAGGTCCGATCGAAATCGCCCGGAACCGACATCGGAGATCAACTCGCGATTGGTCGCGGCGATCACTCGCACATCGACCTTGAGCGTTTTGGAGCTCCCGACCGGCTCAAATTCCTGCTCTTGGAGCACGCGTAGAAGTTTTGCCTGCGTCTCGAGCGGCAGCTCGCTGACTTCGTCGAGAAACAAAGTGCCGCCATCTGCCAGCTCGAAACGCCCCATCCGCCTCTCGGTCGCGCCGGTAAACGCGCCTTTGACGTGCCCGAAGAGCTCACTTTCGACCAGCCCGGCAGAAATGGCGCTACAGTTGAGCTTGATCATGGGCTTGTCGCGCCGCGCGCTTTGCGCGTGCAGCGCCCGCGCGAACAGCTCTTTGCCGGTACCTGTCTCGCCGTGTATCAGAACAGTTGAATCCGTGGGGGCCACCGCCGCGACTTTGCGCAACGCAGCCTGCAAAGCGGGTGACGACCCAACGATCTCTCCGAGATTGCCAGCTTCGGAGATCTCCTGCTTGAGATAGCGATTCTCCTGTTGCAACCGACTCTTCAGCGCCTCCACTTCCTCAAGGGCCGACTTGAGTTCGGCGGTGCGTGCCACCACCCGCGCTTCCAAGTCACGGTTGAGGTATGCGAGCTTGCACTCGAGTTCACGGCGTGTGAGATGCAACCGGACGCGAGCCAACACTTCCTCGTATTGGAAGGGCTTGGTGACGTAGTCATCGGCGCCGGCCGCGAAGGCGCGTACCTTGTCCTGGGCGTCGGAGAGAGCGGTCATGAAGATTACCGGAATCTTTTCCAGCTTTGGGAGCTGGCGCAGGCGGCGGCAGGTCTCGAAGCCGTCGAGGCCAGGCATCATCACGTCGAGCAGCACTAAATCGGGAGGTGAGTACTGCAGTTGCTCTAGGGCACTCTCTCCGTCGGGCGCTACTCGGACCCGGTAGCCGGCCTTAGATAGAGTATCGAGGAGAAATCCAATATTCGCCGCGGTATCGTCTACCACCAAGATCGAGCGCTGCCCGGCGCTACTGCTCATGAGGTCTTCTCGCGGGCCAAGTCGAGTACCCGGCGAATGCCCTTGAAATCGAAGCGGCGGGCAAGACGCTGTACTTCCTCGTAGACCGGTGCCGCGGCGGGATCGCTCGCGGACGCGCTATCGGCGCGTGCCAGCAGCTCCTTTATGTCCCCTTTCATGGCGAGGTCATATAGCTCCCTCGCGCGCGCTGCGTCCAACACAATCCCAGCGGTTGGCGGGGCGAGCTCGGCGGGCTTGGGCGCGTGAATTTCGACCATTTGCCATGAGAGCTTCAGCAGCCTTCCGACGGACTCCAGCAGCTCCTCGGCACGCAGCGGCTTGGCCACAAAGTCATCGCAACCAGCCGCGAGTGCCTCTTCACGCGTATAAACCGAGGCGCTGGCCGAAATTGCAACGATCGGCGTGGACCGGAGACTCCCACTCGACCGCACGCGGCGCGCGAGGTCAAGTCCGCTTAGGCGTGGCATTGCCAAATCCGTGACGATGAGATCCGGCGCACTCTGTCCATCAAGATGACGCAACGCGTCTTCGACGTTCGGGGACTCCTGCAAGTGAAAACCGACGTCTCCTAACATCCGCCCGACGAGATGACGATTACCCTCATCGTCATCCACCACCAAAATGCGTCGTCGTGGACCCAAGTAGCCGGAGATTCGTCGCTGAACGGTGTAGGAGATATCACCGGGGTTCTCAGACTCAAACGGCAGGGTTACCGTAAAGGTACTGCCCTTGCCGACTTCACTGCAAACGTCGATCCGGCCAGCCATTGCTCGTACCAGCCGGTGTGTAATTGAGAGACCGAGCCCGGTACCTTCGACCCGGGCTTGGCCGTCGATGCGCTCAAATGGCTGAAAGATGCGGTCCAAATCCGCCGCAGAGATGCCGCGGCCGGTATCTCGAATCTCGAAGCGCAACTCGCATCGGTCGCTGGAGGCGTGAGTAGTGCGCACGTGGAACTCGATTCCTCCCGACTTCGTGAATTTGACAGCGTTGCCGAGAAGGTTGAGCAGTATCTGACGCACCGCGCGTTCATCGCCGCGAACCTGTGAAGGAACCTCGGGGGTTACCTGGAAAGTGAAGCCAATTCCGGCCTGTCTGGCGCGAACTGAGACCAGATCCACGACCTGCTTGAGCAACTGGGGGAGGTCGATCGAGCCGGTGTGCAGATCAAGTCGTCCGGCTTCGATCTTCGCCAGGTCCAGGAGGTCGTTGATTAAAGTAAGAAGGTGCTCACCGGATTGTTCAATGACTGTCACGCTGTGCTGCTGATCGGAGGTAAGGGCATCATCACGCTTGAGCAACTGAGCGTAGCCCAATATTCCATTCAGCGGAGTCCGTAATTCATGGCTCATGTGGGCCAGGAACTGACTCTTGGCCTGATTCGCCGCCTCGGAAGCCTTGGTTGCCTTTTCAAGTTTTTTCTCTGTATCCAAGCGCATTGCGACTTCGCGGCGCAGGGCCGCGTTAGCTCGCTGCAGCTGCGTGTTGGCGTCCTCGAGGCGCTTTTCGTGTCCGCGCCGCTTTAGTTCGGCGGCCGCCCGATTAGCAAAGAGCCTGAGAATCCCAAATTCAGTGTCCCCCCAGTCGCGTTCGCGCTGATCCTGGACCGCGATATGACCGATCACGGTCGTATCTTCTTCCAGAATGGGAATGGCGAGGAAACTTTGAGCGCCCAACTTTTCCAGGATGGGTTTCGCGCCCGGGAACAAATCGGCCACACGACGCGGAAAGGCGGCGATTTGACCATCCAGGATGCTTTCGCAAGGAGTGCCAGACAGATTGAAGCGATGCGGCTCACCGAACGAGCGGCCTTGCCAGATTGCAAGGACGTCGGCCTCGTACCGTTCGGTATCGATCTGCGACACAAATACGATGTGGGCATGCAATGCCTCGGCGAGCGATCGCACCAGTTCTTTGAAGAATTCCGTACCGGTCTTGGAGGTAATTCCCGCGTTGATGACGCGCAGCAACTCGGCGACGTGCTCTGAACGAGCAGTCGTGGTGGCCAGTTGTGACTCAGTCTGCAGCCGCTGCGTGATTTCCTGCCGCAGCTGGGCGTTGGCTTTCTGCAGCGCAAGGTTCATCGCCTCCAGTCTCCTTTGATGTTCGCGCCTCTCTATCTCCGCGCCGGCCCGCTTGGAAAAGATCCGCAGCACTTCGAAGTCAGCTTCGTTCCAATCGCGCTCCTTCGAGTCGAGTACCGCGAGATGTCCGCGTATCTTGGCGTGATCATCGCAGAGCGGAATGGCAAGGAAACTCTGCGCACCGAGACTGGAAAACCATTCCTGGTCTCGCGGGAACATATCCTGGATGTTGCGCGGAAACGCCACGATCTCGTTGTCGAGCACGCACTCACAGGGTGTTCCGGAGAGCCCATATTCAAAGACCTCGCCCAGTGCACCGTTGTGCCAATAGGCGAGCACGTGTGCTCGGTAGGCCTCGGTGTCGATCTCCGAAGCAAACGCGCAGGTGGCATCCAAGGTCTTGGCCAGTGATCCGACCAGGTGCTCAAAGAATGCGGTGCCGGTCTTAGCCGCAACATCCTCATCCAGTGTGCGCAGTAGCTGTAGAGACTCAAGGTCTGCCATATCCGCTCAACCGGCAGCGCGTGCCATCAGCGTACTCCCACCGCGGCGGCTGGAGCAGGAGTAAACGGTCGGCAGCGGGCGGCGAGGCGCGATTCCAACCGGCTGTCGAGGGCGATTTTGCCAGGCCCGAACACGGCGAGGACTAACAGCATGAAACCCCAAAGAATGTGCTGGCCAAGCGCGGCTTCTGATCCTTCAGCCAAGAGAACCTGGCGGTAGGATATGACGGCCATGGCATTGACGAAGAGCGCTCC
>Ga0070714_100000735_pt1 | contig 23207 bp, 18 predicted proteins | sample LARL83metaG_FD_65450 | JGI IMG/M metagenome (GOLD analysis project Ga0070714, IMG submission 65450) | Corn, switchgrass and miscanthus rhizosphere microbial communities from Kellogg Biological Station, Michigan, USA - LAR L8-3 metaG | ecosystem: Host-associated > Plants > Roots > Rhizosphere ... | reverse complement strand
CGCGGCACCCTGCGCGAGGACCTCTACGCCCAGCAGCGCGAGCTCACCGCCCAGGCCCTGGGGCAGGCCCGCGACGTGCGCGCCGCCGCCAGGCAGATGGAGCAGTGGCTGGAGACCCATGCCTCCCGCCTCGAGCACGCGCGCCGTGTGCTCTCGGACATGAAGGCGGCCAACATCGCCGACTTCCCGAGCCTGTCGGTGGCGCTACAAGAGATCCGCAAACTAGCTCGATTGCACTAGAAATGAAGCCCCCGAAAACGGGGGCTTCGCTTTTCTGGCTCCGGAGCGGCGAGCGCGGTACTCTACGGGCATGAACGCCGACACCCAGGCCAACTACAAGCAGACCCTGCGGGACTTGTCTGACCGGATCGTCGCCGCCCAGAAGCCCATCCGCATCCTGGATCACATCAAGTGGGACGCCTCCATCCAGGAGCAGTTCTTCGCTGCCGGCGCGAAGGAGCTGCCGAAGGTGGATGATGCCTACTATGCGTCGCGGCCCCTGGGGTTCGACCCCGTCGCCAAGCGCCAGGAGTTCCACGAGATCGAGCGCGACATCACCCGCCAGCTCGGCCAGTTCAACTCCCTGGGCGGCATCATGCGCCGCATGTGCCGCGAGTACATGCAGGTGGTCCGCATGCTGGAGGCGCGCGGCAGCGCCGAATTCGGCACCATCTCCCAAGAGCTGTACGGCTCCGCCAGCGACGCCTTCCACGAGGGCGGCCCGACGCTCGCCGACCTCGGGCAGATCCTCGGCGACGCCATCGCCAGCATCGACCAGAGCGAGTTGCTCAAGCCCGAGCCTCGCACCATCACCGGCGAGCAGGCGGTGCGCATCCTGCAGAAGCGCATCAACCAGGCCTTCCACGAGAGCGAGGGCACGGTGCGGGTGTTGCTCTCGGATGGCATCGTGGCCGATGCCGCAGCCGGCGCCGACTACCTCAAGATCCGCCGCGAAGCCAAGTTCAACGAGCGCGACCTCAAGGTGCTGGAGGTGCACGAGGGCTGGGTGCATCTCGGCACCACCCTGAACGGCAGCCAGCAGCCCATCTGCACCTTCCTCTCCAAGGGTCCGCCCTCCTCCACCGTGACCCAGGAGGGGCTGGCCATCCTCATGGAGATCATCACCTTCGCCTCGTATCCCACCCGGCTGCGGCGCCTCGCCAACCGCATACGCGCGGTGGACCTGGCCGAGAAGGGCGGCGACTTCCTGGACGTGTACCGCTTCTTCCGCGAGCAGGGCCTCGAGGAAGGCGAGAGCTACGGCAGCGCGGCACGCATCTTCCGCGGCAGCAGCCCCAAGGGACCGCCCTTCACCAAGGACCTGTCCTACAACAAGGGCTTCATCATGATCTACAACTACATGCGCCTGGCGGTACGCAAGGGCATGCTGGACCGCATTCCGCTCCTGTTCTGCGGCAAGACCACCCTTGAGGACGTGCGCACCCTGTCGCAGTTCGTGCAGGAGGGCATCGTGACGCCGCCGCGCTTCCTGCCGCCCCAGATCGCCGACCTCAACGCCATCACCGCCTGGATGTGCTATTCCAACTTCCTGAACCGCCTGGACCTGGGACGCATCCAGGACGACTATTCGGCCATCCTCTAGGGCTGCGGCCGGCCCCTCCCTGCCAACCCCGGTCCGCCGGATGCGTTATATGGAACATGGGCCGATATCGGCCGGCGCCGGAGCCTTATGTCGGGCCTTGGTGGCCGGACCGCCACCCCCGTACAATAGCGGCCTGGATTTTCGAACCTGAACCCCGAGGTTTCCATGAAAAGCATGCGTATCCCCCTCATCACCCTGGCCCTGACCGTGGGCGCCGTGAGCGCCGCCTGGGGCGCCGAGTCGGTCATGAATCTCATCAGCACCGGCGAGGCGATCCAGAAGGAAGTGCAGGACACCAAGGCCAAGGCCGAGGCCACAGACAAGACCAACAGGGAACTGGCTACCGAGGGCAAGGAGCTGTCCGCTGCCAACGAGCAGCTCAAGGCCGACATCGCCGCCTTCACGAAGGACGGTGAGTCCATCACCCAGCGCAGCAATGACTACAAGGCCCGCTGCCAGAGCAAGAGCGTGACCGCCGACGAGGCCAAGGCCTGCAAGACCCAGGCGGACGAGATCAACGCCGATATCACCAAGAACAAGGCCCAGAGCGGCGACCTGAAGAAGCGCCAGGACGAACTGTTCGCCAAGATCGCCAAGTACAACGAGGCCATCAAGACCAACCCGGGCGAGCAGAAGTCCGCCTACGACGCTTTCAATGCCGCCGCCAAGAAGGAAGGCGCCTGGCTCGACCAGGCCCGCGAGCAGCTCACCAGCGAGGGCTTCAAGGCTTACGGCCAGAAGGCCGGCTGCCCGGACGTGAACAAGCCGTCCAAGACCACCGAGGCCATGATGAAGATGACCGACGAGGTCATCGCCTGCCTGAAGAAGGTCTCCAACTCCTAAGGCGGAGCCTCAAGACTAGGCCAGCGGACGCCCGGGGAGACCCGGGCGTCTTCGTTTTGGGGGCAGCCTCGCCCCGCCGCGGCGATGCTTCCCCAGCCCGCCCGGCGCCCCTTGGTGGACGGACCGCCACCCCCTACAATGATGGCGGGGTCCGAATCCTGAAGACGAACACCGGGGTTTCCATGAAAAGCACGCGTATGTCCCTGATCACAGTGGCGTTGGCCTTGGGTGCCGCCGGCGCGGCCTGGGGCGCCGACTCGGTCATGAACCTGGTCAACTCCGGCGAGGCCGTGCAGAAGGAAGTGGCTGACACCAAGGCCCGCATGGACGACGCGGTGAAGCGGAACAAGGACGTGGCCGCCCAGGGTAACGAGCTGGCCGCCGAGAAGGCCAAGCTGATGGCCGACTTCGCCGACTGGCAGAAGGAGAACGACTCCATCAAGCAGCGCAGCACTGACTTCCAGAACCGCTGCAGCCCGGACAAGAAGCTCGAGCAGGAACAGCTCAGGGCCTGCAAGAAGGATGCCGACGAACTCAACCGGGACATCGCCAAGGTCAACAGCGACAACGCCGATCTCAACAAGCGCAACGACGCGCTCAACGCCAAGATCCAGCCCTACAACCTGGAAGCGCAGAACGCCCCAGCCGAGCAGGACGCGGCCTATGCCGCTTACAACGCCGCCACCAAGAAGGAGCGCAGTTGGCTGGACGCGGCGCGCGACCAGCTCGCCAACGACGCCTTCAAGTCCTACGGCGCAAAGGCCGGCTGCCCGGACATGGGCGTGCCGCCCCAGACCACCGAGGCCATGGAGAAGATGACCGACGACATCATCGCCTGCCTGAAGAGGGTCTCCAATCCCTGAGCGGAGCGGCAGGCTGAGGCGGCGCCGGGGAAAGACCCCGCAGCTTCGTCGACGGAGATGAAAAAAGCCCGCTCTTCAGCGGGCTTTTTGCTTGGCGCCTGGGCCTGGCTTCAGAGGCCTGGCAGCGACAGCGGATCCATCATCGCCACCTTGTTAGAGCCGGCCGGCGGCTGCAGGAACAGCTGCAGGTCCACGTAGCGGTTGTCGGCATCGCTCTTGGCGTCCGGGTGCGGCATCAGCATGCCCACGCCGCCTTCGCGGATGTCCTTCCTGGGCACGCCGAGGTGCGCCATGTAATAGGCCACGGACTTGGCCCGCCACTGCGAGAGCAGCAGGTTATAGGCCTGGCTGCCCTTGGAATCGGTGTGGCCGGTGATGGCCGCCGACACCACCTTGATGCCCTGGCCGTCCCAGGTCTTGATGGAATCGTGCAGCGCCGAGCGGTTGTGCTGGGACAGGTGCGCGCTGTTGAACTTGAAAGGCAGCGCCGTGTAGATCTGCTGCAGGTAGGGCAACGGTACCGGCTTCACGTCGGAAGCGGCGAGCGAAGCGGTCTCGGAAGGCAGCGGCGCCAGGTGATAGGCCGCCTCGGGCGTGGGCTGGACCTTCGGATACAGGAAGGCGAACTCGTTGGGGTCGAGCTGCTCGTAATGGTGCTTCTTCTGGTAGGCGCCGGTCATGACGTCGTAGCAGAAGCCCTTCTTCTCGTCCTCGCGCAGCGGGCGCAACTGCATGCAGTGGCCGGTGGCATCGACCCAGGGCGCGTCGCCCTGCATCACCCAGGCATCGTTGGACGGCGCCGACGAGCAGGCGCTCAGCGAAGCGATACCGATCGCCAGGGCTGCGAATCGCATGTACATGGTCGTTCTCCTTCCCGAGGACGGCATGGGAGACCATCCCGCAAGCCAAGCCGCCCGTTCTTCTTGTTCGCCCAACCCCCGTCGGGCGATAGCTCAACATAATACTGCACTCTGGCTCCGCCAGCGTGCTTGGTTCGGCGCGGACCCAGGTCGGAATATGCGCTCATCCTGCGGGAGTCCGCCGCCTATAACCTCATTAGGAAGGGCCTGGACGGATGTCAGCCGCGTAGACCACGAAGGCCTGCGGTATCGGCGTCCCCGCCGCCTCCGCGCCTCCCTTCGAGAGCGTTTAACTGATTGATATAAAAGCACTTTTATTCTATCCGGCCGCATCAAATATTTGCGACGAGGTTATTTGACATAATATCTTGTCGATGCTATGATATATCTAACCGTTCAAGGCAAACCCGGTGAAAGCTGGGGACGCAAAGTCACCGGCCTACAGGACTCGAAGTCCCAGGGCAGCGGGACCGCCGGACAGGAGGCCGCCGTCTGCGCCCTCTCCCCTGGCATGGCCTTGCCGGTCCCCGAGCCACGAGGACTGCTGCCATGCCGCGCACCGCCACTACCCAGATCGTGTTCCTCCAGGGCGCCTGGCGGGCCCTGTTGCAGGATCAGCCGGAGCCCTTCAAGAAGGAGCTGCTCAGCGAGTTCGTGAGCGGCACGGTGCTGTCGGCCCTGCCGCCCCGCACCACCCTGAAGCACGTGCTGCAGGAGTGCCACGCTCGCGAAGCCTTCCAGGAGAGCTACATCAAGGCCTTCCTCGGCCTGCGCAAGGTCTGGGACAAGCTCACCCCCGAGTCCCGCCACATCATCATCGGCCACGGCAACCGCTGCGGCGTGCACAAACAGGCCGGCCTGCGCCTGCAGGCGCTGCCGGACGACGAGGCCGCGCTCACCATCCGCTGGGACATCGCGGCGCGGCTCTACGCGTCCGCCCGCGACCAGGCCTTCCAGGCCTGCCGTGGGATGGGGCTGGAGATGACACAGCCGCGGGGGCTGCCCCGCGCCAACGAATTCGCGCTGCTGGTGCAGCACGGCCAGGAGGTCCTGCTCAGGCTGCTGCGCGAGCGCGTCAACACCGACAAGACCGCCGTGGTCATGGCCGTGGGTTACGTGACGCCGGTGGCCCATACCAAGCTGGTGCGCAACCTGAACGAGGCGTACCAGGAATGCCATGGCGCCTTCCGCGCGGCGCTCCGGCACTGGGCCGTGCACAACCCTGTGGTCTTCGGCCTCAAGGTGGAAGGCCGCCTGGACGAAGCCCAGGAAGCCTCGCTCTACAACTACGTGGATGACTGCCTGCGGCCCTTCGAACTGCGCTTCGAGCAGCTCTGCCAGGACGCGGAGACTATGTCCTCGGAGCCCACCCTGTTCGAAAAGGTGCGGCGATGCTTCCAGGATCCGGTAATGCACTGAGTTTCGCTGGAGAGTCGGAACCGACCAAGGGGAAGGGCCGTGTCGGTGGCCCTAAAGACAAAGCCCGCCGCAAGGCGGGCTTTTTCCTGCTGGTTCGGGTTCCAAGCGGCTGTTTTGACGGGCTTTTACCGGCGTTTCCTTGACCCCAGAGAACGGCTCCGGGATAATTGCCGCCCTTCCATAGGCCGCCGGTGACCCGCTAACGGCCTTGTAGTAGAGCTCACAAAGCGCCCGTAGCTCAGCTGGATAGAGTACCTGGCTACGAACCAGGTGGTCGGGAGTTCGAATCTCTCCGGGCGCGCCATAAATGAAAGGCCCACCGAAACGGTGGGCCTTTTTATTTGATTTGCCCGGATAGATTTCGAACCCTCGCGGGTTCGAATCCGCCCTAGGCTCCGGCCTCTTGCCTCGCCAAGAGCCCCGGGTTCGCCATCCCTGGCGAACCCGCGCGGCGCATGCGCCGCGCCCAGGCGCGCCACTAAGCCAAAAAGCCCACCCCAAGGTGGGCTTCTTGCTTCAACTGTCTTTCTTGGCCTCAGTCTATTTCGGCAGGCATCCCACTTGGCCGAGCTGCTTGGTCAGGGTCAGGAAATCCGGGCGCGTGCACAGCGGCTTCAGGCTCGGCCACACGCTCAGGAACGGCACCAGGGTGCTGATGTCCTTGCGCTGCACCGTCTGGGCCAGCACCGCGTAAGCCTGGTCCGGCTCGCCCAGGTGCATGTAGGCATCCGCCAGGAACACCGCCGCGTAGCGGCCGGTGGGGGTGGACTGGGGCTGCGATACGTACCAGTTGAAGTAGTTGACCAGCGAACCTTTGCCGGCCTTGACCTTGGCCACGTCCGCCGCCGAGGCCTTGAGCACGCGCATCTCCGCCTCGGCCTGCTGCACGGCCTCGGCGTACTTGCCGCCGCCCAGCAGGCTCAGGGTGAGCAGGTGCTGCGCCAGGAGGTCCTGGGGCGCCAGGCCGGCATTGGTGCGGGCGCCGCTCTCGGCCTTGGCATATTGCGCCGTGAGGTAGGAGACCAGCGCCAGGTCATCGGTGGCGCCGGTGGAGGCGGGATCCAGCGCCCGCGCCGTATCCATGGCGCTCTGGATGCCGCCGTTCTGGTCCATGGCCGCCAGGTATTCGGCATAGGACTGCCAGGCCCAGGCGTCACCGGGATTGAGGCGCAGCGATTCCTTGAAGGCGTTGCCGGCGGACTTCAAGTCCCAGTCGTAATACATGTCGAGCTGGCCCGTGAGCAGGTGCGACTCCGCCGAGGCCGAGTCGAGGCTGGCGGCATGCGCCACCAGCTTGCGTGCATCCTCGAGCTTGGGTGCGGTCACGTCGGTGGAGCGCAGCAACGCCCGCCCCGCGCAGGCGTAGGCGGCGGCGAAGGCCGGGTCGAGGCCGATGGCCTTCTGGCAGTCTGCATAAGCCTTGTCGTTGTCACCCTGGTCGATGAAGTAGCGGCCCGATTGGAAAGCCAGCGCCGCATCACGGTTGTTGGTGAACTCCAGCGGCCGCACCGTGGCATTCGGCGCCAGCAGCGCCGCCACCTGGGTGGCGATGCGAATCACCAGTTGCCGGTAGGCCCCGCCCGAGTAGTGCGCGTCCAGGTCGTACTCGTCGCCCCACACGTAGCTCTGGTCCGCGGCGCGGATCAGCCGCGCCGAGATGTGATAACCCTGGGCCTGCTGGGCGATGGAACCTTCCAGCACGTAGCCGGCACCGAGCTCCTGGCCGATCTCCTTGATGGTCTCGTCGCCCTTCAGGTAATGGGCGGTGGAAGTGCTGGCGATGACTCCGAGCCGCTCCGGCGCGATGGGGCCCAGCAGGTTGATGATCTCGTTGGAGAGCGAGGCGCCGAGGATCGCGTTGTCCGGGCTCTCCGAGAGGTTGGTGAAGGGCAGCACCGCCACGGTGGTGGCCGGCGTGCCCTCCGAGCCCGGCACGTAGCTGCTGCTGCGGGAGTGGCTGAAGGAGAGCCAGGCTATCAGGCCCAGTGCCGCCGCCAGGGGCAACAGCATCATGGCGTAGTGGCGCGGCCGCAGGCGGCCGCCGGCGGCAGCCGGCGCCGCGGGTGCGGCAGTCACCTGGCTCACCGGCACCGTCGGCGGCAGCGGCAGGGCAGCCTGGGCGCGGCGCTCCAGGGCCTTGCCGTCCTCGCTGGCGATCACCGGGAACACGAACTTGTAGCCGCGCCGGGAGATGGTCTGGATGTAGCGGGTGCCGGCGGCACCGTCGTTGAGGGCGATGCGCAGCTGCCTGACGCAGGCGCTGATGCCCTCCTCGAACTCCACCACGATGTGGCTGCCCCACAGGTGGTTCTTGATGTCCTCGCGCGAGACCGTGGTGTTGGCCTTGCGCAGCAACAACTCCAGCAGCTTCGCCACCTGGGGCCTGAGCTGCACGGTCTTCTGGCCGTCGTTCAACTCGCCGCTATGGGGGTCGAACACATATTGGCCGAAGGTGTATTGCACTCGGGTCGGCTCCTGCGGGCTCAGGCCCTGGTTGCCGGACGCCGCACTGGGACCGCCACTCCTGGCCTCCAGCGCGACCTGCAATCCCGGCTCATGGATCTGTGGTCCATCATATCCAGCCTCACGCAAGGGAGCCATTCGTTGCAAGGACGTCGGATTCACGTCGCGCTCCTCGGGTCCGTTGAGGTCCCACCGGTCTGGTCTTGGCTGCCGCTACCGGCGGGTACCCCGAGAGGTACCCGCCGGAGAGACAGATCCGCGTCAAACCCGTATCACTGCTGCTTGTAGGCGTCGGGGGAAACGTACAGCGTGCGGCTGAGCTTCTCGGCAGCCTGAGTCTGCTCGGGAGTCATGCCGTCAGTGATCACGGACTTGGCATCGGATATATCGACGCCGCCCCGCTGTGCCAGCAGCAGCCAGGCGTAAGCGGTGACGTCGTCCTGGGTGGTGCCCTCGCCGTTGTGGTACATCACGGCGAGGTTGTACTGCGCGGCCGGCAGGCCCTGCTGGGCGGCCTTCAGGTACCAGCGCATCTCGGCATTGGCGTCCTGGTCCAGGCCCTTGCCGTCGCCGGCCATGGTGCCGAGCTGGAACTGCGCGTAGGGATCGTTACGCCGCGCCGCGATCTCGAACCAGTGGCGTGCCGTGGCGTAGTCCTGGGGGAAGCCCTGGCCGTTGTAGTACAAGGTGCCGAGGTTGTAGGCGGCGGTGGCGATGCCGGTATCGGCCGCCGACTTGTACCACTTGGCGGCCTCCTGGTACTTGCCGCGGCTGGAGAGCATCACACCCAGGTTGGCTTCGGCCTCGGCGTCACCCAGCTTGGCGAGCTCGGTGGCCTGGTCGATGTCCTGGTTGCTATAGACCTTATCGCCCGGGATCTTCTCCACGAAGGCCTGGTGGTGGAAGTAGATGACCTTGACGCCGGGGGGCGTGTGGTCGTCGGCGGCGGCCAGCGGTGCCGCCGTCAGCAGCAGCAGGCCCAGGAGGCCCAGCACCGCCGGGCGGTACGAATCGGAAAATGCATGGTGCTCGCGGATCATGGCAGAAAACCTCCGTTAACGATTGCGCCCAACGCTTGAGGCAAGGTATAGCCGAGCCCGGCCGGGGCCGGACCGGTAATGTTCTGATTTAAGGCTGATTCATATCTAAGCCCTTGCGCCGCCTGGGCCGCCGGCCGGCGGGCCCCGGATGGTAAAGTGGAAACCCCGCCGACCGATCCATCGGAGGCCCGACATGCCGAGGATCAGCTTGTGTCTCGCCTGCCTGCTGTGGACGGCTGCGGTCCGCGCCGAGGTGCCTGTCGCGGATCCTCTGGAGCACGCCCGGCAACTGATCGCTGCGCAGCACTATGCGGAGGCGCTGCCGGTGCTGGACGGGCTGGTGAAGGAGTGGCCCGGAGACGGCCTGGCCTGGCTGGCCTTGGGTGACGCTCAGCGCGGCCTCGGCCAGGTGGATGCGGCCGCTGCGGCTTACCGCAGTGCCGAGCGCATCGCCGCAGTGCACCAGACCGCCGTCACCTCCCTATTCCTGCTGTACGCCGGCGCGGACCGCGCCGACGACGCCTATCCCTGGTACAGCCTGCTGCAGCAGTCCCATGCCGGCGACCTGAGCGCCCTCGCCGAACACCCCGAGATCCGAAGCTTGCACAACGATCCGCGCTTCGCCGCGCTGTTCCCCGACCGGCTCAGGTTCGAGCCCCCCTTCGCGCCCGGCACCCGCATCATCCACGAGTGGCGCGGCGAGCAGGCCGGCGACGAGTTCGGCTGGATCGCCCGCGGCGTAGGCGACGTGGACGGCGACGGCGTCACCGACGTGGTGGTCTCCGCCGCCGGCAATCCGCCCTATGGCGACGGCCGCGGCAAGCTGTACGCCTATTCCGGCAAGACCGGCCGGCTGCTGTGGAAGGTGCAGGGCGGCAAGGGCGCGCAGCTCGGCACCGGCCTCGAGGCTGCCGGCGACGTGGACGCCGACGGGGTGCCGGACGTGGTGGCCGGCGCGCCCGGCGAGGATGCGGTGTACGTGTTCTCCGGCAAGGACGGCCGGCAACTGCGGCGCTTCGCCGGCCAGGCCCTCGACCACGACCTCGGCGATGCGGTCTGCGGCGTCGGCGACCTCGACCACGATGGCGTGCCGGATCTGGCGGCAGGGGCTCCCCGCGGCGACGTCCGGGGCAAGGCCGCGGGCCGTGTCTACGTATTCTCCGGCAAGAGCGGCAAGGTGCTGCTGGTGCTGGACGGTGAGCGCCCGGGCGACGGCTTCGGTTCCACCGTGGGGGGCGGCAAGGGGCTTCTCATCGTCGGCGCCGCGGCCGCGGGCCGTGAACAACACGGCCGCATCTACGTCTACGACCGTCTCGCAGCCCGGCCCGCCTTCGTCGAGGACGCGGATGCCACCGGCGCGGCGCTGGGCTACATGTTCGTCTCGGTCCCGGGCGACGTGGACGGCGACGGTGCGCCCGACATCTATGCCTCGGACTTCAGCAACGCCGCCAAGGGCCGCGCCACCGGCCGTGCCTACGTGTACTCAGGCAGGGATGGGAAGCTCCTGCGCATCCTCACCGGCGAGCAAGCCGGCGCCGGCTTCGGCATCGGTGCCGCCCGTGCCGGCGACGTGGACCATGACGGTCACGCCGACCTGGTGATCGGGAGCTGGCAGTACTCCGGCGCCGCCTGGTCCGGCGGGCGTGTCCAGGTGTTCTCGGGCAAGGACGGCAAGCCGATCCAGGACATCGTCGGCACGGTGCCGGGGGAGACCCTGGGCTTCGACGCGGTGGGCGTGGGCGACGTGGATGGCGACGGCCTGACCGATTACCTCATCACCTCGGCCTGGAGCGGCGTGAACGGCCTGCGCTCGGGACGTGCCTATATCGTGGCCGGCACCGCACCGGCCCACTGAGCCTCAGCCGTGGCCCGCGGGCGCGAGCTCGTGCATGTCGGCGACGATGGCGGCGCCTTCCCGCAGCGCCACGTCCTGGGGACTGGCCACCGGGCCTTCCTCCCCGGCTGATTCCGCCGGCGTGCCGCCGGTGAGCTTCTTCCAGCTCTGGTCGTCGCCGGCACGCCAGGCCTCCTCCTGCTTCTCGGTGCGGCGGCGCGCATCCAGCACCAGCGACAGGCTGGTGGCGGCGTCCTGCTCCTTCAGGTGCGCGATGTCGCCCAGGTAGAGCTGGAACAGCGGGTCGCTGCCGGCGCGCCGCTCATGGCGCTTGCGCAGTTCCCCGAGCATGGACTCCACGCCGTCCTGCACCGGCTTGTACGGCACCGCGGCGATGGTGTCCCAGGGCAACGGGTTGTCCTCGGTCTCCTCGCCGAACTGCTTGGGGTCGATGAGCGAAGGCAATTGGATGTCGGGCGTCACGCCCCGGTCCTGGGTGCTGGCGCCGGTGACGCGATAGAACTTGTCGGACACGAACATGAGCTGGCCGGCGTCGGCCTGGTCGTCGGTCATCTCCGAGAGGTCGGCGAACTGGGTGGCCACGCCCTTGCCGTAGGTGTCGCTGCCGACGATCACGCCGCGGTGGTAGTCCTGGATGGCGCCGGCGAAGATCTCGGACGCCGAGGCGGAGAGGCGGTCCACCAGCACCGCCAGCGGACCGTCGTACACCGGCGTGGTCGAGGACCTCACCACCTTTATCTTGTCTTCGGCGCTGCGCAGTTGCACTACCGGACCGTGGGGGATGAACAGCCCGGCCAGATCGGCGGCCTCGTCCACGGAGCCGCCGCCGTTGTTGCGCAGGTCCAGGATCAGGCCCTCGATGTGCTTGGCCTGCAGGCCGACGATGAGCTTGCGCACGTCGCGGCTCAGGCTGTTGTAGTCGGGGTTGCCGGCCTGGCGCGCGTCGAAGTCGATGTAGAACTCCGGCACGCGGATCACGCCGATGCGCGCGCTGCCCTGCTTGCGCGGTACCTCGATCACGTCGGCGCGGGCCGCCTGGTCGGCGAGCTTGATGGCGTCGCGCACCAGGCGCACCGGTCTCGGCGGCGTGCCGGGCTTGGCGCCGGCGGCCAGGACCTGCAGGCGCAGTACCGTGCCCTTGGGGCCGCGCGTCAGGCGCACCACGTCGTCCAGGCGCCAGCCCATCACGTCCACCAGCTCGCCGCTCTCGCCCTGCCCCACCGAGGCGATGCGGTCGCCCACGTGCAGCGCGCCGCTCCTGGCCGCGGGACTGCCGGGCAGCACCCGCACGATCTTCACGTAATCGTCGTCCTGCTGCAGCTCAACGCCGATGCCCTCGAGCTTCAGGCTCATCTGCGTCTTGAACTGGTCGTACTCCACCGGCGGGAAGTATTCGGTGTGAGGGTCCAGGGCCCGCGCGTAGGCGTTCATGAAGCTGGCGAACACGTCGCCGCTGTCGAACTTGTCGACGTTCTGCTGCAGCGTGGTGTAGCGCTTCCTGAGCTGGGCCTGGGCCTGCGGCCAGGTCTTGCCGTCCAGCATCAATTCGATCACGTCGTTCTTGATGCGCTTGCGCCACAGATCGTCGAGTGCCGCGGGATCGGCGGCCCAGGCCTTGGGCTTGTCATCCAGCGCCAGGCTCTCGTCCTTCTGCAGGTCCGGCTGCTGCGCGAGCAGCGACAGGGCGTAGGCCATGCGCGTGTCGAAACGCTGGCGGAACACGCCGAAGATGGCGAAAGCCGGCTTGAGGTTGCCGTCCTGGATGCTCTGCCCGAGGGTGGTCTTGTAAGGGTCGAAGGAGTCGATGTCGGACTGCAGCAGGTAGCTGTGGCCCTGGTCCAGTTCCTTCAGGTACTCGTCGAAGATCTTGCCGGCCAGCGCCTCGTTGAGGGGCGCGTGGCTGTAGTGGTAGTGGGTGAGCACATAGGCCACCGCCTGGTCCACGGAAGCTTCGCTGGGTTTGGGTTCCAGCGGCGAGGCCGGCTTGGTGAGGGTGGCAGAGGCGGTGCTGAGCAGCACCAGCAGCAGCCAGCCGAGGGCGGGGATCAGGACGGATTTCTTGTTCATGCGGGACGCTTACCGATGGGCGGGTTTCGGGCCGGCGGACTTCAAGGCTGCGGATATTGTAACGGGCTTCGGGGCCACCCTGGCTTTGACCGCGGTCACGCTGCTTAGGTTCAGCCCTCCTCAGGGCGGCGGGATGGCCGGGGCGGTGCCGGCATCCTGCAGGTGCGGCGGCGGGGCCGGGGCCGGTGCTTCGGGCACGAAGGTATAGACCAGCGAGATGGCCATGATGGCGTCGGTCTTCTTGAAGCCCTCCAGTACCGTGCTGTTGTGGGAGACCGTGTAGGAGAAGGACAGCGCGAAGCTGTTGACCAGGTTGGCGGTGACCGCGGTGACGGACTGGGTGAGGGTGTTGCTGGAGCCGTGCAGCACGCTCAGGGATTCGGTGAAGTTGCTGGTGTTGGTGAACTTCCACAGGTAACTCCCCGCTATCCGCTCCACCCATTCCTCGTCGCTCGGGAAGTCGGTGGTGTAGCGGGTCTGGCGGCGCCCGCCGCCGAGCTCCAGATCCAGTTGCTGGGTCGGGGTGTTGATGAGGCGATGGCCCACGCCCACCACCTCGGAGGTGCGGCGCTCGTAGCCGCTGAACACGTCGCGCAGGTAGTCGACGTTGGCGAACAGGTAGTTGTTGGGGTTGAGGTTGTAGTCGCTCTGCCCGTCCGCCTCGAAGTTCTCGGCGGTGAGCACGCCCTCCTGGCTGGCCTTGAGCGCCTGCACCAGCACCGAGTCCTGCCACTCGCCGGCCTTGTAGCCCAGCAGCGCCTTGCCGTTGGCGGTGGAAGTGTTGGCGTTGCCGGTGGTCTGCAGGTAGCCCAGCGCGATGGAGCCCTGCCAGCCCTCCTTCACCGCGGTCTGCTGCGCCGCGGCGGCGTTGGCTTCCAGGTCCGTCAGGTTCACGTCCGCCTGCGCCACGCCGGCCGAGAGCACCAGCGCGGGCAGCAGCGCCCATCGGTTGGCCATGGATGCGGATCCTCCTGATCGACCCATCGCCGGAGGATAGCGGAAGGTGCCGCCACTGTCGCATTGGACAGTGGCGGCACGTTAAGTCAGAACTTCACGCCCACCTCCCCGAAGAAGAACCGGCCCGGGGTCCGGTAGAACGTCGGCAGGAAGCTGTTGGCGAAGGCGGACATGGCGATGGGCGGCTGCTTGTCGAACAGGTTGCGGACGCCCAGGGTGAAATCGGTGTTGAGGGGATCGAAGTGATAGGTGGCCTGCACGTCGTGATAGAAAGTCGCGCCGATGTGGTTGCCCTGCACCGCCCCGCTGGCGAATGGGAAGTTGATGTTCAGTGGACAGCGGCTCGGCGGATTGATGTCGGCAGCGCCGTCGGTGCAGTCCTCCATGAGTGCGCTGATGTACTCCACGTTCCAGCTCGCCGACCAGGGACCGTAGACCCAGGACAGGCTCAGGTTGGCGCGCTGCTTGGGCACGCCGCCGGTGACCGGCCCGGTGCCGGCGAGGCCCCCGCCGCCGGCGCTGTCGGTGGTGGTGCCGGACAGTTCCTGGCTGCTCAAGCCCGTGTCGAAAGCCAGGGTCGCCACGTACTGCTTGGTGAAGTTCCAGTCCATGCCGAACTTGAAGTCGCCGGCTGAGGTGGACGGGAACTTGTAGCGCAGCGCCAGATCCACGCCCTCGGTCTTGATGCCGCCGGCATTGGTGGTGAGGTTCTGGATGTTGGTGATCTCGCCGGGCGCGGTGGCGCTATGGTCCCCGCCGGAGCGCCGGATGAGCTGGCAATAGGCCGCCAAGCCGCTGTCATAGCAACCGTTCAGGATCAGTTGCGGCGGGATCTGGCCGATGGCGTTCGCCAGGTCGATCTTGTAGTAGTCCGCGCTGACGTCGAGGCCTGGCACCCAGTCCGGGCTGTACACGAAGCCGACGGTCCGGGAGATGGCATGCTCCGGCGTCAGCAAGGTGTTGCCGCCGACGGTGGTGTGCACCAGGTCACCCGGCACCTCCTTGGCACCGGCGCCGCAGTGCGGTGCCGGGGATGCGGAGATGCAGGGATCGTTGAGGAACTCGAAGCCGTCGCTGTCCGCCAGGAACAGGTCGCTGATGCTGGGGATGCGGAAACCCTGGGCCCAGGAGGCGCGCAGCAGCAGCTCGCCGGTGGCCTGCCAGCGCAGCGAGACGTTGCCGGTGGAAGCGTCGGCGCTGTGGCTGGCCTGGTTGTTGGTGCCGGCCTGGCCACCCTGCCACTGGAACTGCGACCAGCGGTTGGCGAGGTCGAGGTCCACCTGCTTCATGAACGGCACGTCGGCGACCAGCGGGATGTCGAATTCCAGGTATTCCGCCAGGGTGCGCTCCCGGCCCTCGGTGGGAGGCGTCACGGTGGCGGCGGTGTTGCCCTCGGTCACCAGCGCGTCCGGATGGGAGAAACCATCGGTCTCCTGGTACTCGGTGCCGAGCGCCAGGTTCAGCGGACCCGCCGGCAGGTCGGCGAGCTGGCCGGTGGCATCGGCCGTGTAGTTGCGCAGGGTCTGCCCCACCACGTCGTGCTGTTCGAACAGCACGTAGTTCAGCATCCTCGGCGTGATGGAGCCGTTTCCACCGAACGGGTTGAGCGGCACGCAGGCCGCCGCTGCACCGGCACAAGGCGCGGCTCCCGCAAAGCCCAGCTCCTGCTGGAGGTGCCCCGTGTTGACCACGCCGCCGGCCAGGTCGGTCTCGTAGTTGTCGCCATACGAGTAACCCGCGTCCCAGTCCCACTCCCTGCCGCCGAGTTCGAAGAAGCCGCGGAAGCCGCCGTTGAACTGGAAGTTGTCCACATGCTGCCTGAATACCCTGTTACCGGCCTCCGACAGGCGGCGCTTGAACAGATAGAGCACGTCGCAGGTCCCGGCGGCGAAGCACAGGTCGCTGCTGCTGGTCACCAGATCCTCGTGGAACGGGTTGTAGGGGTTCTTGCCCGAGATGCCGACGGGGTTGCCGTCCGCCTTGTCCTGCCCGAAACCTCCCAGGCTCAGCGCCTCCGGCGCCAGTTGCTCGGAGGACTTGCGGGAGTTGAACAGGATCTGGGATTCGAAAGTCAGGTTGTCAGCGAGGTCATAGTGGTCCTGGACGTAGAGTCCCATGCGCTCGCTCGGCGCAACCAGGAAGTTGGCCGGCGCGTAGTTGAAGGGGTCGTTGGCGAAATCGAAGTCGCGGAAATTTCCGAGCGAGGGTCCGTTGGGGCTACCGGCCTTGCCGGGCCGCGGGGAATTGATGAGAGTCAGGTCGCAGGTGTCGCTGGCGGTCAAGGTGCCCTTGCCCGGACAGGCACCATTGGATGGGCCCAGGATGAAGAAGCCGTTGGGCGTCGAGTAGCTTCCTGAGGCTCTTCCGGAGCCGATCACCGGTTCCTTGGAGATGCTGCGGTCACCGGCGAGCACCGGCGCTTCGTTCACGTAGGACAGGTTCACCACCACCCCGGAACGGTCGCCGGCCGCGCCGACCGTGAAATCGTACTGCTGGGTCTTGCCATCGAAGCCGCCGCCATCGCCGTGGGCGTCGAAGGCGCCGAGGTATGCGTTGGCTTCGGCGCCGCTGTAGTTCTTGACGGTGATGATGTTCACCACGCCCGAGATGGCATCCGAGCCGTACACCGCCGACGCGCCGTCCTGCAGCACCTCGATGTGGTCGACGATCGCCAGCGGCAGGGTGTTCAGGTCCACATCCCCGCCCAGGCCGGCGATCACCCGCTTGCCGTCCAACAGCACCAGCAGGCGGTCGGGTCCCAGGTTGCGCAGGTCGGCGTTGCTGCGGCCGGTACCGCCGTTGTTGAACTGGCTGTTCATGGCCGCTCCAGCGGAGGGCAGCTGCTGCAGCACGTCGCCGATCGAACTGAGGCCGGTGGCCTTGATCTGCTCCTTGGTGATGACCGTGATGGGGCGCGCCGCTTCCACGTCGGAGCGCTTAATGCGGGTGCCGGTCACGTCGATCTTGCCGAGCTGGGTGGTGCCGGGCGGCGGTGCCGGCTGGTCGGGGCTGGCGGGGTTGTCGCCCCAGCCGGCCTGCAGCGGCAGCGCCGCCACGGCGCCGGTGACGAGTAGCTTGCGGATGATGCTGGCGAGCGAGAGCGATCCGGTACCCATGACTGCCTCCCAAGGTTTAAGGGATGGACCGTGCGGCCCATTTCTACTATTTGTGACGTACTATACTAATAGTAGAATAGATGTAAAGGGTCCCCAGGCCCCTTCCGGGGCGCGGATGGACGCGCATGGGATCATTGCCGCGGCCGCGCGGCGCGGCGGGAAGGCTACAAGGGCTTATACCGCAGCTTCGCCGGCGTAGGTGGCTTCCGGGTCACGGGTGGAGCTTGATGAATGCCACTGCCGCCCACTGGGCCCGCGCCGCGGTGTCCTTGGGGTCCGGCGTGTCGGCGACGCCCAGTAACAGGCCGATCATCACATCACCGAAGAGCAAGCTGCCGAATTCCGCCGAGAGCTCTGCCGGCTGGCCATCGATCAGGCCGGCCGCGACGGCCCGGGCCATCACGCCGCCGATGGTGGCGCGTGTCGCCTGCCGTCCTATCGAGTCGAGCGTGCGCGCCACCTCGGGGGCCCGCACCACTTCCGCGATCGCCAGCCGGAACACGCCGATCACGGCCGGATCGGTGACTTCACGCAGCAGTTGCGTCCCCACTCCCGCCAGCAGCTGCTGCAGGGATCCCCGGTCCCGCGGGACCGGCAGGTCGCCCGGCGCCTGCAGGCGCTTCGCACGCTCCGCGATGCAGGTGACGAGCATCTGCTCCTTGTTGCCGACCAGCTCATAGAGTTGGCGCTTGGAGACCCGGGCTCGGGTGGCGATCTCCAGGGTGCTGGTCGCCGCATAGCCGTTGGCCATGAACGCGTCGTAAGCCGCGTCCAGGATGCGCGCGCGCGCTTCACCCCCGTCCGGCTCGGCCCGGTGCTTCTTCTTTGGCGGCTTTGCTCGCGCCATCTCTACCCTCTTGACATTGGTACCGCATGGTACCACACTCCGTCCGTACTGGTACCGCACGGTACCATCACCGGAGACGAGCCATGCGAAATCCATTGCCCGCAGTCCGCGCCTGGGGTCGCAAGGCCTGGCTTGCGACCAAGGCCTTCGAAGACGCGCTGGATGCGCGTTCCGGAGGCCAGGTGCAAGGACGCCTCGAGCACCTCGAACGGCGCATCGCCGCGCTCGAGCATGGATGTCCGCAAGCCGCATTGTCGCAGCCCCATCTGACCGAAGGAAGAACCCCATGATCGCAGCAGCCCGTCCCGCCCCAGACGAGTGTCCGCCCTACGAGGCCACGGCCGGCCAGGCCGCCGTGCGCCTGCGCGGCGTCGCCAAGACCTACCAGGCAGGAGCGGTGCAAGTGCCGGCCCTGAAGGACGTGAGCCTGAACGTGCCCTACGACCGCTTCACTACGCTGATCGGCGCGTCCGGCAGCGGCAAGACCACGCTCCTCAACCTCATCGGCTGCATCGACACGCCCACCCGCGGCACGGTGGAGGTGTGCGGTGAGGACCTGGCCCGGCTCGGCAGCGACGCGGTGGCCGACTTCCGCGCCCGCAACATCGGCTTCATCTTCCAGAACTTCAGCCTGGTGCCGGTGCTGTCCGCCTACGAGAACGTCGAATACCCGCTGCTGCTGGTGGGCGTCAAGGCCGCCGAGCGCCGCAAGCGCACCCTCGAGATGCTCGCGGCGGTGGGGCTGACGGCGCAGGCAGAGCAGCGCCCCAACCAGCTCTCGGGCGGACAGAAGCAACGGGTGGCGATCGCCCGCGCGCTGGTGAAGCGTCCACAGCTGGTGCTGGCCGACGAGCCCACCGCCAACCTGGACAGCGTCACTGGCGCCTCGATCCTGAAGCTCATGCGGCAGGTCCAGGCGGAATCCCGCACCACCTTCATCTTCGCCAGCCACGACCCGCAACTCATCTCCCACGCGGACGACATCTTCAGCATCCGCGACGGCGAGATCGTCGAGCACCGCACCGGAGACCAGCCATGAACTTCCTGGCCAAGATCGTGTTCCGCAACATCCTGCGCAACCGCCGCCGCTCGCTGATGACGGGCTCGGCGGTGGCGGCCGGGGCCATGGCGATGCTGCTGTTCGGCGGCTACGTGGCCTACATCTTCGCCGGGCTCGAGACCCGCAGCGTCCAGCAGAACGGCCACCTCACGGTGTTCCGCTCCGGCTACTTCCTGTTCGGCCCGGGCAACCCCGCGGCCTACGGCATCGACCGCTACCAGGACGTGATGGCGCTCATCGGCGGCGATCCGGTGTTGAAGCCCATGCTCAACGTGCTGACGCCGACCCAGTCGCTGGTGGGCATCGCCGGCAACTTCTCGGGCACCGCCGACGCCTCCAAGACCTTCCTCGGCGAAGGCTTCATCCCCTCGGACCGCGACCGGATGCGGCAGTGGGATGAGCTCCGCACCGGCTCCAAGGTCGCCTCCGACGGGCGCATGGCCGACGCCGACCCGAACCGCGGGCTGGTGGGCTTCGGGCTCGCACGCATGCTGGAGCTGTGTGCGCCCCTGAAGCTGGCGGGCTGCCCCCAGCCCCCCGCCGCGCGGGACCCGGCGCCGCCGGCAGGCATCGACAAGGACCTCGCGGGCCTGGCCCGGCAGGATGCAGCGAGCGGGGCCGGCGCGCCGGCCTCCGTGCCGCGGCTCGACCTGCTGGCGGCGACCGCGGGCGGCGCGCCCAACGTGGTCAGCTTCAACGTCGCCGGCGTGGAGCGCCAGGGCGTGCGCGAGCTCGACGACAACTTCGTCGCCATGAACCTGCAGCTCGCACAGGAGCTGGTCTACGGGCGCGGTGAGCACAAGGTCACCGGCATCGTGCTGCAACTCAAGCGCAGCGAGGACATGCCAGCGGCGCGGGCCAGGCTCCTGGACATCTTCCAGCAGCATCACCTGGACCTCGAGGTCAAGGACTTCGGCGACCTCAACCCCTTCTACGGCCAGGTGGTGGGGATGTTCAGCGGCATCTTCCTGTTCATCGCCATGGTGATGGGCGTGATCGTGTTGTTCGCGGTGGTCAACACCATGACCATGAACGTGCTGGAGCGCACCAACGAGATCGGCACCACCCGGGCCATGGGCGTGCGCGCCGGCGGCATCCGTGCGCAGTTCGTGACCGAGGGCATGCTCATCGGCGTACTGGGCACGGCCTTCGGCACCCTGGTGGCGATCGCGGTGGCCCTGTCCGTCAACCATGCCGGCCTGACCTGGATCCCGCCGGGCAACGCCAACCCGATCCCGCTCAAGATCGACATGTTCGGCAAACCGGCGCTCATCGTCGGGACCTGGCTCGCGCTGGTCCTGGTCGCGACGCTGGCCGCGCTCATCCCCGCCAATCGCGCCGCGCGGCTCTCGGTGGTCGACGCCCTGCGCCACATCTGATGACGGAGTCCCCCATGAGAAAGCCATCCTCGACCGGTTTATTGGCCGCCTGTTTCCTCGTCGCCCTGGCCGGCTCCCAAGCGGCGGCGGCGGCCACCGCCCAGGAGATCGTGGCGCAGTCCGACCTGGTGCGGAACCCCGAGCAGTCCTTCCGCACGGAGACCACGCTCACCGAGTATGTCGCCGGCCGGCCGCGGAACCAGGACGTGCTGTCGGTGTACTCCAAGATGGACCCCGCCACGCACCAATACCGCAACCTCGTGCAGTACCTCGATCCGCCGCGGGACGCCGGGAAGCGCGTGCTGCTGGGCGGCGGCGCGCTGTGGTTCTACGACCCGGCCGCCAAGACCAGCGTGCGGATCTCGCCGCAACAGCGGCTGGTGGGCCAGGCGGCCATCGGCGATGTGCTCACGGTTAACCTGGCCATCGACTACAGCGCGACGCTGCTGGGTACGGAGACCATCCAGGACGGTGAGCATAAGCCGCGGCAGTGCTGGCACGTCGACCTCAAGGCCGCCGACGCGGACGCGACCTACGCCCACGCCGAGTATTGGGTGGAGCAAGACACTTATTACCCGGTGAAAGCGAGGTTCTACTCGGACAGCGGGCGCATCCTCAAGATCGCCTACTACCGGGACTTCGGCCAGCGCCTGGGCCGTGTGCGGCCGAATGAAGTGGTGATCATCGATGCGGTGGACACCTCCCTCGCGACCATCGCCACGTTCCACGATTCCGAGTTCCGCGACGTGCCCGACCTCTGGTTCCAGCGCGATTACCTGCCGCGCCTGGACAGCAGATGAATACGGCCGCCGCCATCTTCGCCGCGGCGGCGCTGCTGGTGTCCGCCGGTATCGCGCAGGCGGGCCAGGACGATGACGCCGACCTGATCCCCAGGACGGCGCCGGCCGCCGCGGCGGCCACCCCGGCTGCGGGTGACGGCGCCGGCCAGAAGGTCTACCTGGAGAACGCCATGACCGAGGTAGCCGACTCGAGCGGCCTCGCCGTGCCGCTGCCGCCCCCACCCGGGTACCTGTGGCAGGAGCGTCTGCTGCTGGATGCGCGCGCGGACCGCGCGCTGGGCGAGCAGAGCGAGTTCCATCTCAGCGACAGGCTCAACCTCCGGGACGAAGACGACCTCTCCTTCCCGAATCACGAGGACATCGTCAACGACTTGCGGGAGGCCTACATCAGTTGGCATACGGCGGACCGGTTCTACCTCGATGCCGGACGCATCAACCTGAAGAGCGGCATCGCCCTGGGATACAACCCCAGCGACTTCTTCAAGACCCGCTCCGTGACCGAACCCCTCTCCAACGATCCTTCGGTGCTGCGGGAAGACCGGCTCGGCACGGTGATGCTGCGCGGCCAGGGCATCTGGGAGAGCGGCTCCCTCACCGTGGCGTTCGCCCCCGCACTGCACCGGCGCAGCGCGATCTACAGCAACGACGACCTGCCGAGCTTCGACCCGATGTTCGACAGGACCAACTCGGCGGACCGCTTCCTGATCAAGGGCAGCCTCGATTTCGGCCGCGGGGCGAGCCCCGAGTTCCTGCTGTACCGCGAGGCCGGCGAGACCCACCTGGGCAGCAACCTGTCGCTGGGGCTGGGGCAGAGCACCGTGGCCTACCTGGAATGGTCGGGCGCGGAACGCCCCGGTCTCATCACCGAGGCCCTGGACTACGGCCGCGAGACCGGCAGCCTCCCCGCCGCTGCCCCGGACCCGGTGCCGGCCACGGCCAACAAGACGTTCAAGAGCGAATTCGCGCTCGGCGCGTCGTATACGACCGCCGATGACGTCACGTTCAACGTCGAGTACCTGGTGAACCAGGCAGGCTTCTCGCGCACGGACTGGAACGACTGGTTCGCCGCCGGCACGGAACCCAACCCGCCGCCGGGCCTCATCGATGAACTCTGGTACATCAGGGCATATGCCCGGGACCAGCAGCAGCAGAACACCCGGCAGGCCTATTTCGCCCGTGCCGACTGGGCGGATGCCTTCGGCGCGAAGCTCGAGCTCTCCGCCTTCACGCTGATCGACGCCTATGACCGGTCCGGCGTCGCCCAGGTCGCGGCGGACTTCTACCTGTCGGACTCCTGGACGCTCGGCGCACAAGCGCTCAAATACTTCGGCTCGCGCCGGTCGGACTTCGGGAGCCTGGGCACGTCCTACAGCCTGCTCTTCGACATCTCGCATTACTTCTGATCCGCCCCCCAAGCCGGATGCGGCCGGCGACGGGGTCCACAACCCAGCCACGCTACAGGAGCTGCATATGACTGATCTATCCCACGGCCTCGCGAAACCTGCATCCACGGCGACGGGTGTGTTCGCGCTGATGAAGGCGAAGCCCGGCGTCACCCGCGAACAGGTCATGGCGTTCATGCCGGCCGAGATACGCGCCACGGTGCAACTCTACCTGGAGGGCAAGATCCGCGAGTGGCACGCCCGTGAAGACGGCAAAGGTGCCATCTTCCTGGTGAATGCCGCGGACGTCGCCGAGGCGGAAGCCATCATGGAGTCCCTGCCCCTCAGCAAGGAGCATCTGCTGGACCATGAGTACATCCCGGTCGGCCCGCTCATGCCGCTACGCCTGCTGCTGGGAGGCTGCAAGTAACGGACGGGAGATGGCGCCTGAGGGCGGCCGTCCTGGCCGCCCGTTCGCCCCGCGGAGCTGGGCTTGGATCACTAGGGTTCGAATCCCGGCTTATCTGCAAAGAGATTTAAGAGGAATCGTCAGGAAGTCGCTCGGGTTCGAATCCCTCTGCCCTCTCAATTACCCAAGAAAAAAGGGGCCTCGAAGAGGGCCCCTTCTTTCTTGGGTACTGGCGGAGAGAGAG
>Ga0070714_100000734_pt1 | contig 23229 bp, 19 predicted proteins | sample LARL83metaG_FD_65450 | JGI IMG/M metagenome (GOLD analysis project Ga0070714, IMG submission 65450) | Corn, switchgrass and miscanthus rhizosphere microbial communities from Kellogg Biological Station, Michigan, USA - LAR L8-3 metaG | ecosystem: Host-associated > Plants > Roots > Rhizosphere ... | reverse complement strand
ACTACCCGCCTCATGGCCGGGCCTGGCTGTCTAGTTCGGCGCGCATTGCGTCGAGCGCGTGCTCCGCCGTTGCGGAGTCCGCGGCCGTCATGGGTTCCTGGCCGTACCTGGCCCGGCGGAAGAGCCCGGTCAGGTCCGCCGCGGACCGTGATCTTATGAGGCCGGCCGACGCGGCACGGGCGAGTATCTCCGCTGGCGTGTCGGCACCGCGTGGCGCCGAACCCGCCGCGGCGAAGCCGCGCTCAAGCTCCGCATAGCAGGCGATGATCGCCTGGCGGGGATCTGCTGTCTGGTGCAAGGCGTCGGTGGCGGCGGCTAGCCGCCGGGCGAGGCCGCGGCGCGCCGGGTCCGCTTCGTCGCTGTTCGCGGGCGAGCGCACGCGTATGAAGACGGCGATGGCGAGCAGCGCGCCGGCCGCGACGCCGATGCCGACCAGGATCGAGACCAGGCCGGAGGCGTACGCCGGCACGTGCTGGTGGGTTCCGGGCTGAATTCTGGCTTGGGGTGGGGGCTGGGCCGGGATGGGGCCCTTGCGGCGGTGGGTGTACAGCAGGTACGGCGGTACCGCCAGGACCGCCAGTGCCAGCACGAGGAGCAGATACCTCAGCCACCACCGGAGGACGATCAAGTACTCCGTCTCGTCATCCTGCTCATTGTGCTGGCGCCGGGCCGAGACGAGCACGACGATGAAGGCAACGAGGGCGACGCCTTCGGTGACCGCCAGCGTGATGGCGAGGGTGCTGCCGCTGATCGCCGTCGCGGTGGCGTTGCCCGCGTGCGAGAAGACGCCGCGGGACCTCAGCCCGACCGCGGCGACCGCCAGCAGGACGGCGACTGCCGTTGCGCGTCGCACGTCACTGCCCGCGGCTTCGCCGCCTTTACGCAGCGTCATACCGCCATTTTCCGGCGGCTTGGTCACGGACTAGTTACGTGAAGGCGGCTGCGTGCGCCTGGGCCCACTGCTCGAATGTGCGCGGCGGACGGCCGGTGAGCTCGGCGACCGTGGGCAGCGGCGTAGACTCGTCCAGCGTGCCGTCCACGTAGAAACTGAAGAACGCGTCCACGTACTTCTGCGGCATGCTGGCGCTCATCTCGGCGCGCGCCTCGTCGTCCGGCTGCGGCCGGAACGTCAGGTCGCGGTCGAGCACGGTGCCGAGGATGCGGACCCGGTCGGCGGGCCGGAGCGGCTCCGGGCCGGTCACGTGGTAGATCCGGCCCTCGTGGCCGGTCTTTGTCAGCGCTTGGACGGCCACGGCCGCGATGTCGTACGGGTCGATCATCGCGATCGCGACGTTCGCGAACGGGGCGGTGACCTGGTCGCCGTTCTGGAGCTGCGGGATCCACTGGAGCGTGTTGGACATGAAGCCGTACGGCCGGATGATCGTCCAGTCCAGGCCTGAGTTTTTGAGGATCGCCTCCGCCTCGATCATGTACGCGGACACCGCGTTGCCGGTGTCGCCGCTACCGGCGGAGTTGCCGGACAGCATGACGACGTGAGTGACGCCAAGTTCCCTCGCGTACGCGAGGGTGCGCTCCGCGTCCTGGTATCCCGGCATGAGGAACATCTTGCTGATGCCGGTCAGCGCCGGCCGGAGGCTGTCCGGGTCGTTCATGTCGCCCGCGACCTGCGTGCTGCCGTCAGGGAGGCTGTTGCTCGCGCCGTCCCTGGTGAGCGCGCGCACTTGCTCGCCGCCGTGCGCCAGCGCCCGTACCAGCTCGCCGCCGATGTTTCCCGTTGCCCCCGTGACCAGGAACACGCCGCCTCCTAATGCTTGGTGGTCTGCACCACCACGCTAGTCGTGTGCGGCGTGTGAGTTGCGGCATTCGGCGCCGAATGCCACATCAGCACCACGGCCGCCACCAGCGTGACCATCCCGCTCACGCCGGTCAGCCATGCCCTCTTCATCAGTCCTCCCCGTCCGCCCCGTCCGCGTGGTCCGCGTGGTCCGCGTGGTCCGCGTGGTCCGCGTGCCGGGCCCGTCACCCGGTAACTCCACGTTAGAACCGAGACGCCCCCTTGCCACTGGGGGAAACCCCCGATTTCTACCCTGGGAAGACCCCACCCCACGCTCCCCCGCACCCCCTGCGGCGCCCCCACACCCGGCCACGCGCGCCCCGCACCCCCCGCGGCGCTCCCACACCCGCCCACGGGCGCCCCGCACCCCGGCCGCGCCCCGCACCCCCCCGCGGCGCCCCCGCACCCGCCCACGCGCGCCCGACATTTCACGACATGTACCTTTTGTCACGCATTACGGCATGCTTTAGGTGTTAGAAAAGTGCTTTGTGGTAGAAAAGGCGCCAGATCTGGCGCCTTTTCTACCACGAGGCCCTTTTTCAACATGGGAGTTCTTGCTCTCATGCCTCTTAAGTCGCCTGTGCGACTCCAGTCACAAATCTGCGAGCGGCGGCGCCCGCATCTGCAAACGCCCGAAGGCGACGCGTTACAAGACCTGTCGCTTCAGCGACTTGCGTCACTTCTGTTGCAGGCCGCGGATGGCCTTCGCCAGGAGGGTGACGCCTTCGGCGATGGCGTGCTCGGGGAGGCCGGCATAGCCGAACAGCAGGCCGGGCGGTCCCGGCGTCATCCGGGAGGCCGCGAGGCCGGACACGCCGACGCCCTGCCGCGCCGCGGCGGCCACGACGGACTCCTCGTCCAGGTCGGGCGGCAGCCAGGCGACTAGGTGGAAGCCGGCGGATATGCCGTCCGGCTTGAGTTCGGGCAGCTCGCGGGTGAGCGCGGTGAGCAGGGCGTCGCGGCGTCGCCGGTAGACCGGCCGCATCCGCCGCAGGTGCCGGTCGAACTCGCCGCGAGCGAGGAAGTCGGCGAGCGTGAGCTGGTCGATCGTCGCCGAGCCGCGGTCCGCCGCGATCTTCGCCTCGGCGAGCGGTTCGACCAGCCGGCCGGGCAGGATCAGCCAGCCTAGCCGCAGTCCGGGCGCGAGCGTCTTGCTCGCGGTACCCGTGTACACCACGTGCTCGGGAGCGAGCCCGTGCAGGGCACCGACCGGCGCCCGGTCGTAGCGGTACTCGGCGTCGTAGTCGTCCTCGATGATCAGGCCGTTCCGCTCCTTCGCCCAGCCCAGCAGGTCGGACCGCTGGCCTGGTCCGAGCACAGCCCCGGTCGGCCACTGGTGCGAAGGAGTGACAAGCACCGCGTCCGCGCCGGATTGGTCCAGCAACTCCGTCCGGATGCCATCGGGTCCGACCGGAATCGGCACCAGTTCCACGCGGTGCGTGGCGCTCGCCGGGACCAGGTCGTCCCACGGCGACGGGTCCTCAACCGCCAGCCGGCGCATGTTCTTGCTGGCCAGCACCTCGATGAGCAGGCTCATCCCCTGGGCGAAGCCGTTGCAGATGACGATGTTGCGCGGGCTGGCGGACGTGCCGCGTACCCGGTTCAGGTAGTCGGCTAGCGCCTGCCGAAGCTCCGGGGTGCCCTGTCCGGAAAGGTAGCCGAAGCGGTCGTTCGGCGCCAGGGTGAGCACCCGGTTGACAGAACGGAGCCAGGCGGCGCGCGGGAACTGGGCCGGGTCCGCCCGGCCGTAGCGGAAGGTGATCCGCGGCTCGGCCTTGCGGGCCGGCTCGGGAGGCGGCACGACGTCGTCGGTTGCCTGGCCGGCCGCTACCTCGGTGTAGCCGCCGGCCCGGCTGACCAGGTAGCCCTCGGCCCTGAGCTGCTGGTACGCCTCGACGACCACGCCACGGGAAACGTTCAGGCCGGCCGCCAAGCTGCGCGTCGGCGGCAGCGCGGTGCCCCGCCGGAGCCGCCCGTCCCTGATCCCGTCCCTGATCGATGTCACGATCTGCCGGTGCAGCGGGTCGGTGCCGTCCCGATCGAGGGTCAGCAGCAAGTCGGCGACCGGGCTCGAATTGGACCTGGTTTCAGCCATCGGATCGGACCTTACCACGAGTACCGATTCGCCACCATGCTAGCGATATGACTACTACGGCGATGGTGAACGACCTGGGCGAGCTGCTTGACGGCGAATTGCTGCGCCCCGGTGACGACGGATACGAGCGGTCCCGCAGCGTGTGGAACGCGATGGTGGACCGGCGGCCGCGGCTGGTCGTGCGGCCCGCGACAACCAAGGACGTGGCGGCCGCTGTGCGCGCCGGGCGCGACCTCGGTCTTGAGATCGGAGTGCGCTGCGGCGGGCACGGCATCGCCGGGCTGGCCGTTCCCGAAGACGGGCTGATGATCGACCTGACCAGCATGAGCCAGGTGCGGGTCGACCCGGCCACGCAGCGGGCCACGGTCCAGGGCGGCGCGCTGCTCGGCGAGCTGGACCTCGCCGCGCAGCGGTACGGGCTGGCGACCACCGCGGGGAACGTCTCGCACACCGGCGTCGGCGGGCTCACCCTCGGCGGCGGCATGGGCTGGCTGGCCAGGCAGTACGGTCTGGCTTGCGACAACGTGACCGGCTACGAGCTGGTGACGGCGGATGGCGAGATCCTGCGGGTCAGCGCCGACGAGCACCCCGAGCTGTTCTGGGGCCTGCGCGGCGGCGGCGGGAACTTCGGCGTGGTGACCCGGTTTGACTTCCGGCTGCACGACATCGGTACCCGGGCACTGAGCGTGGAACTGTCGTTCCCGCTCGAGCGGGCCGCTGATGTGCTGCGCGGCTGGCGCGACCTGAACGCGCAGGCGCCCCGGCAGGCCACGTTCACCGCGGGGTTCAGCGGCGACCAGACGGTCCGGGTGGGCTTCGTCTGGGTCGGCGACCCGGAGGATGGCCGCCGGCTGCTCACCGGGTTCGGCTCGCTCGGTCAGCCAGCGGGTACCGATATCTCCGAGCTGTCCTACGTCGACCTGCAGACCAGGGACGACACTCCGCAGGGTCACAACGGACGCCGGTACTGGAAGGGTCATTTCCTGCACGCACTGCCAGACGCAGCCATCGACGCGCTAGTCGCCTCCCGGCACAATCCGGAGCGGCCGCTGGCGAACGTGAGCCTGCAGGCGTACGGCGGTGCGATCGCCGACGTGCCGGACGACGACAGCGCGTTCAGCCACCGCGGCACGATGTTCGAATACGTGACCGCCACGGGCTGGACCGACCCGGCCGAGGACGAGGCCCGGACCGCCGCGGTCCGGCGCTCCGCGGCGGCGATCGAGCCGTTCGGCGGCGGCCTGTACGTGAACGCGGCCAACGACGAGGGCCAGGCTGGCGTGCGGCGCAGTTACTCGGCCGGCAAGCTCGCCCGCCTCACCGCCCTCAAGGACGCCTACGACCCGGACAACACCTTCCACCTGAACCACAACATCCGCCCGTCCCGCTAGGCCGCGGATGCCCCGCCCACCATGCCGATGGTGCCATCGGCAGCCTGAAGCGGAACCCGTTGGCGCCATCGGCAGCCTCAAGAAGGGCCCGCTGGCGCCATCGGCACGCTGCCGATCACACCTTCAGGTGGGTGACCGGGCCGAGGCTGGCCGGGGCGACGCGGGGCGGGTGCTCGCTCAGGCCGCTGTCGGTGACGGCGAACGTGGTCGCGTCCACCACCAGCGAGAGGTAGCGGCCGACCGGAAGGCGGGCGCCCATCGGGACGCTCGCGTTGTAGGCGGTGAAGCTTCCGTGCATCGTGATCAGGTAGACCGCCGCCGATGCCGACCGCGCACACCGCCCCGCCGGTCATCGTCCGCAACTTCACATAGCTTGGACGGATCCGGACCCGCCACGGTTCCGCCCGCTACTGCTTGCGGCCAAGCCAGCCGGCCAGCTGGGCGTAGACGCCCGCGCCGGCGCCGGCCGGAACCACCGGGCCGAACGGGATATCACCGCCGCGCGGCTCCGGTGGCAAGATGCGCCGGGCCAGGGCGAGCGTCCAGGTGGCCAGCTCAGAGTCCAGTTCGGTCTGCTGACCGGTAGCGGTGGCCAGGTCCCAGCCGTGCATCAGGATCTCCTGGACATAGCCGGACAGCGCGGCGCGGCCGGGCATCGTGCCCCAGGGCACGGTCACCATCGCGTCGAGCCGCGCGTCGTCGGCCCAGACCGCCGTGGCACGCGCGCTGGCTGTCTGGTATGCCGCCTGCCAGCCGTCGTCGGGCACACCGTCCACCATGACCGGTGTCGCGGAGATATCTCCGCCCTCGCCGACCACGGCGGTTCGCTTGACACCGGCGACGATGTGGCTGAGCAGGGCGCGGACGTCGTATTCGGGGCACGGCGTCGGGTCGCCGAGCTGTCCGGGCCGGACCGCGGCGACGATGGATTCGGTCTGCGCGAGCGCACGCGCGTAGTACTCACGAGGATCAGCTGTGTTCGTCATGGGCCCAGCCAACCCGTGAAACTAGACAGATAACGTCATATTTTAGAACGATGCGATCCGGCCGCCTGCTCGAGATGCTCCTGCTGCTCCAGGCGCGTGGGCAGGTGACCGCGGCGGAACTCGCCGAGCGCCTCGAGGTATCCACACGCACCGTGTACCGCGACGCCGAGGCGCTGTCCTCGGCTGGCGTCCCGGTTTACACCGAGCGCGGCCGGGCTGGCGGCATCCGGCTGCTGGCCGGTTACCGGACGGACGTGACCGGGCTGACCCGGGACGAGGCACGCGCCCTGTTCGTGCTCACCACCGGCGGCGCGCAGGAAGACCTTGGGCTCGGAGCCGAGCTTCGTTCGGCCATATTGAAGGTGATGAGAGCGGTACCGGCGCCTTTCCAGCCGGCCGCCGCGGCGGCCAGCCAGCGGATTCTGGTGGATCCGGCCAGCTGGATGCGACGGCCAGATCCGGTCGGCCAGCTCGGCGTGCTGCAGGCGGCGGTGTTCACCGGCCGCCGGCTGCGGTTGCGCTACCGGAGCAGCGGGCAGCCAGCCCCGGCCGAGCGGGTGGTCGACCCGTACGGCCTGGTCTGCAAGGCGGGGATCTGGTACCTGGTGGCGGACTCCGGCGGTGAGCCGCGGCTGTTCCGCGTGTCCCGGGTCGCCGCGGCCGAGGTCGACGAGCTTCCCGCGCGACGGCGAGACGGCGTCGAGCTCGCCGCGCTGTGGGACACCCTGCGCCGCCAGGTCGAGCACCGGCCAGGCCGGGTGGCGGTTACCGCGCGGGTGCGGCGCGACGTGCTGGACATGCTCAGCCGGATCCACACGGCGAACGTCGCCGGGGAGCCCGCCGACGACGGCCCCGGCTGGGTGGTACTTCCGCTGCGGTTCCCGGGGGTGGCCGCGGCGCGGGTGCTGCTTGCCTTCGGCGGCGACGTGGCGGTGCTGTCACCGGCCGAGGTGCGAGCCGACCTGGCGGCGACGGCGGCAGCCGCGATCCGGTGCTATGAGCCCGCGGAGGCGAGTGTGGTATAGTGTTCGAGTGAGTATTTCGGTTCAGGATTCGATGCTCGATTTGTGCGATGAGCCTGAGCTGGGAGCGCTCGACGGGCACGTGCGGCGGACGCCGCTGGCACGGGGGGCCTGGGTGGATGTGTACCCGGGCTGGATGTCGGGTTCGGCGGAGGTGTTCACCCGGCTGGTCGAATCCGTGCCGTGGCGGGCCGAGAAGCGGCACATGTACGACAAGGTGGTCGATGTCCCGCGGCTGCTGTGCTTCTACGATGAGGACAAGGAGCTGCCCGACCCGATGCTCACCGAGGCGCGTGACATGCTGAACGCGTACTACCGCGCCGAGCTCGGCGAGGAGTTCCGCACCGCCGGGCTATGCCTGTACCGGGACGGCCGGGACAGCGTGGCATGGCACGGCGACCGGATCGGCCGCGGCCGGAACGAGGACACGATGGTGGCGATCCTGTCGCTCGGCACGGCGCGGGCCCTTGCGCTGCGGCCGCGCGGCGGCGGACCTTCCATGCGGTACGAACTCGGGCACGGCGACCTGATCGTGATGGGCGGCAGCTGCCAGCGAACCTGGGATCACGCCATCCCCAAGTCGCCCAAAGTCACCGGCCCCCGGATCAGCGTCCAGTTCCGCCCCCTCGGCGTCCGCTGAGTTCACCGTCTGTCCGGTTCGTTGCCCAACGCGCTTGATGCGTGATCTGGTGTGACTGGGGTAACACAGGCGGCTTCAGAGGTGCATGAGCTAGAGTTTCGTTGCCAGAAAAGGGCTCTCTGTAGAAAAAGGCGCCAAATACGGCGCCCCTTTCTTACACAAAGCACTTATCCAACACAAAGAAGGGCCAAAACGGAGTCCGCCTCGTCGCGTTCAAGGCAGGCAAGGCGGGCAAGGCGGGCGGCAAGGAGTCGCCGGTGATCGTGCACACCGGCCCATGGGGCAGCTGCGTCGACGGGGACCGGGCCGGAGTATGCCTGCAAGCGGCACTGCCGCTGCATCGGCGGCGGTGGTCCGGAGCGTCGCGATTCAGGATGGTCACACGATCACCACGCGGCCGCAGACTATCGCCGGCCAGCGGCTGTTCGCGCTCTCGACGGGTAGCGACATGAACCTGCTTGAGTGGACCGCGTACGACGCCGGCGGGCATGTCGTGGCCTCGGTCAGTTCTAGCGGAAGTCGCGGCTGGGGACGGTGGCGGACACCTTGAGCGGGCGCAGGGCGTCCGCGACCAGGTTGACCGCGCCGCCCTCGGCCGCGCCGGCGGCCGCGATACCGCCGCCCCGCCCGGTGCGCTCGATCCGGCCGTGGATGAGCAGCGCCGGGGCGACCGAAGCCATCCGCTTGTGCGCCTCCCAGACCGCGGGCGGGCAGATCACGTTCACCATGCCGGTCTCGTCCTCCAGCGTCATGAACACGACCCCGCCCGCCGTCGGCGGCCGTTGCCGGTGGGTGACCAGCCCGGCCGCCGCGCCGACCGTGTCAGCCGGTGCCGCGCGCACCTCCGCCGCGGACAGCACCCCGCGCGCGGCCAGCGCCGGACGGACGTGCGCGACCGGATGGACCCCATACGTCCCGGTGGCCCACAGGTCGGCAAGCGTCTCCTCGACCGGCGTCATCGCCGGCAGCGAAGGCGCGTCAAGGCCGGTCTCCGTGCCCGCCAGTTGCCCGGGGCGCAGCGACGCCGCGGCGCCCGCCGCCCACAGCGCAGAACGCCGCGACAGCCCGAAGCAGCCGAACGCGCCCGCCGTCGCCAGTGCCTCGAGCGACGCGGCCGGCAGCCCGGTCCGCGCGGCGAAGTCCGGCAGGTCGCGATACGGACGCCCGGCCGCGATCCGTTCCGCCGCGGCCGAGCCGAGGTTCCGCACCGACGAAATGCCGACCCGGATGGCCGGCTCCGACCCGGGACCGGACTCAAGCGTCGCCAGCGCGTCGCTGGCGTTGACGTCGACACCCAGCACGGTCACCCCGTGCCGCCTGGCGTCGCCGATCAGGCTGTGCGGCGCGTAGAACCCCATCGGCTGGTTGCGCAGCAGCGCGCAGGTGAACGCGGCCGGGTAGTACTTCTTCAGGTACGCGCTGGCGTACACCAGGTACGCGAAGCTGATCGCGTGCGACTCGGGGAACCCGTAGCTGGAGAACGCCAGGATCTTCTGGTAGATGTCCTCGGCGACGTCATCGGGGATGCCGTTAGCTCTCATCCCGTCGAGCAGGCGCTGGCGAAGCTCGTAAATTCGTTCCGAGGATCGTTTCGAAGACATCGCCTGACGGAGACGGTCGGACTCGGTCGGCGAGAAGCCGGCACAATCGATTGCGAGCTGCATCATCTGCTCCTGGAACAGCGGCACCCCCATCGTCTTGCCGAGCGCCTTCTCCATCAGCGGATGCGGCATGAGAATCGGTTCGACGCCGTCGTTGCGACGCAGGAATGGGTGCACCGAGCCGCCCTGGATCGGTCCGGGGCGGATCAGCGCGACTTCGACGACTAGGTCGTAGAACTTCCGCGGCTTGAGCCGGGGCAGCGTGGCCATCTGCGCGCGGGACTCGACCTGGAACACGCCGACGGTGTCCGCCTCGCACAGCATGTCGTACACGCCGGGGTCGTCCTCGGGGAGCGTGTGCAGGTCGAATCGATTCCCGTAGTGCTGTTCGACCAGGTCGAAGCAGTCGTGCAGCGCGGCGAGCATGCCGAGGCCGAGCAGGTCGAACTTGACCAGGCCGGCGTACGCGCAGTCGTCCTTGTCCCACTGGAGCACGGTGCGGCCCGGCATCCGCGCCCACTCGACCGGGCACACCTCGCCCACCGGCCGGTCGCAGATCACCATGCCGCCGGAGTGAATGCCCAGGTGGCGGGGCAGGCGCAGCATCTGCTCGGCGAGGTCCACCACCTGTTGCGGGGTGTCTTCGGCGGGCAGCGACTCGCCGGCCACCGCGCCGCCCGGAGAGATCTGCCGCACCCAGCCCTCGGCCGTCTCCGGCGTGTAGCCGAACGCCCGGCCCGCGTCCCGCAGCGCCATCCGCGGCCGGTACGAGATGACGTTCGCGACCTGCGCAGCGCACTGCCGACCGTACTTGTCGTAGACGTGCTGGATGGCTTCCTCGCGCCGCCGGTGCTCGATGTCGAGGTCGATGTCCGGGGGTCCGTCCCGGCCCTCGGACAGGAACCGCTCGAATAGCAGACGGTGCTTCACCGGGTCAACGCTGGTGATGCCGATCGCGTAGCAGACCGCCGAATTGGCCGCCGACCCGCGGCCCTGACACAGGATGTTCTTGTCTTTGCAGAACTGCACGATCTCGTGGACGATCAGGAAGTACCCGGGGAAGCCCAGCCGCTCGATGATCTCGAGCTCGCGCTCGATCTGTTCATGAGCTTCCGGGGCCTGTTCCGGCGGGCCGTACCGTTGCCGCGCGCCGTCCGCGGCCAGGTGCCGCAGCCACGTTGCCTCGGTGTGGTCGTCGGGCACCGGGCAATCCGGCAGCTTCGGCGCGATGACCGTGAAGTCGAACGCGCACTCTTCCGCGAGTTCGACCGTGCGCTCCAGCACGCCCGGGTACCGGCGCAGCAGCACGCTCATCTCGTCGCCGGACCGCAGGTACTGAGTGCCCGCGGCGGCCAGCCAGCCGTCCATCTCCGCCAGGCCACGGCGGGCTCTTATCGCGGCGAGCCCCTGGCCGAGGCGAGCCTGAGCGGGCACCGCGTAGTGCGTGTTGCCGGTCGCAATCGTGTCCAGCCCGGCCTCGACGGCCAGCGCGAACAGCGAATCGTTTCGCTCGTCGTCGCCCGGCACATTGTGGCAGTTCAGCTCCACCATCACGTTCTCCCGGCCGAACATGCTTACCAGCCGGTTCAGTTCTCTTGCCGCCGCGGCCAGGCCGCCTGCCGCGAGCGCGGCCGGCACGTGCCCCTTCCGGCAGCCGGTGAGCACCACCCAGTGCCCCTCGTGCTGGCTGGCCAGGCCGTCGAAGTCATAAACCGGCTTGCCCTTCTCGCCGCCGGCCAGCTGCGCGGCGCTGATCGCGGTGCAGAGGCGGCCGTAGCCCTCCTTGTCCCGGGCGAGTACGAGCAGGTGGCGGCCCACCGGGTCGGGCACGCCGCCCTGGTTCTGCGGCAGGCCGAGGCTCAGCTCGGCGCCGAACACCGTCTTGAGCCCGGACTTCGCCGCCGCCTGCGCGAACTGCGGCACGCCGTACATCCCGTCGTGGTCGGTGACCGCCAGCGCGGTCAGCCCCAGCCGGGCCGCCTGTTCGGCCAGCTCCGCCGGGCTCGCCGCCCCGTCAAGGAAGCTGTACGACGTATGGGAGTGCAGTTCCGCCCATTGCGTCGTGGACCGCGGCCTGCTCCGCGACCGCGTGACCTCAGGGCCGGCAACGGGGCGCGGACCGGACGCATGGCCCCACTCCATCTTCTTCCGCAGTTCCCGCCAGGGGATCGGCGGGTTATCCCAGCCCATCGCTCACCAGTACCCCGCCTCGATCTGCCACCGGCCCTGGTTTACCGCCGCGAGCCAGGCCCGCCCATCGTCGGTGACCAGCTGAAACCGCGCCCGGCGGCTCGCGTGCTCCGGATCCCACCAGCGTTCGGCCAGCGGCCACGGCCCGGCCCAGGCGGTGATCGCGCGCTTCGGCTCGCCGGCGACCGTGAGCTGCCGCGGCGGCGCCGACAGCACGCAGCGCCCACTGACCGTCACCCCTGACCCGTTCTCATCGGTCACCGTGGCCTCACGGGGCGCGGGAAAAACAAGAGCCGGCGCGGTCCCCGGTATCTGTCCCGGCCAAGGCTGCTCTCTGCTCCGGCTGATGTCTCTTTCTTCCCCGAACGCCAGGTGTGTTACCTGCTCAGACACGTTCCTGCCCCCTTCGAGGACCGGCCGCAGCACGGCCTCGTGTCCCAGCAGTGCCTGCACCCGCAGCGCGGCGCGCGCCACGCGGTCGGAGACCAGGGCCTCGCCCCACAGCGCGAGCTGCTGACCCGTCGCGCGCACCACCTGGTCCGGCGTCAGCCGCAGCAGCACGATCCCGCCGACCCCGACCCCGACCTCTGCCTCGACCTCGACCTCTGCCTCGACCTCTGCCTTGAGCTCGGTCTCGCCGCCGCCCCCGCTGCCGCCACCAGCCCCCAGCGTGTCAATTGCGCAATCGAGCCCACTAGAGCGTGTCTCCGGGGGCGCGGCGCGCCAGCCGTCGAGCTGCCAGCGGACGCGGTCCGCCACCTGCACCGCGGTGAGCAGCCCGTCGTGCCGCCACAGCCTGGTGTTTTCCTGGCCGTCCGCCCAGCTCGCGTGTACCTCGACGCGGACGCAGGTCAGCCCGCTGGCGCGGAGCCTTGCGTGCATCTGCTCGGCCAGCGCCTTGGCGGCGAACACCATCGGCTCCGCCCTGGTCTCCGGCGGGTCGAACTCCTGGGACACGGACAGGTCCTGGGGCGGCGAACTGGCAGCAAGCGGCCGCGGGTCGTGGCCGCCGGCCAGCCGGTGCGCCCGCTCGCCCGCGGACCCGAACCGGCTCGCCACGTCCCGTTCCCGGAGCGCGGCCAGGTCGCCGAGGGTACGGATGCCCAGCCGGCGCAGCAGCCCGGCCAGGTCCGGGTCATCGAGCACGGTCACCGGCTGGCGGCCAAGGAACTCCGGTGACCCGCCGGGCAGCACCAGCGTCACCGCGTCAGGGGTGTCGGGTCCGTCGGGGGCGTCGCGTGCGGCGGGGGCGTCGCGTGCGGCGGGCTCACTCGCGGCGAGTCCGGCCGCGGCGAGTCCGCTCGCGGCGGGCTCACTCGCGGCGAGTCCGGCCGCGAACAGGCCGTCCGCGATCCCGACCCGGCAGTCCACCCCGAGCCCAGCCACCGCGGCGACGATCTTCCTGGCCACGATCGTCTCGCCACCGAAGTACCGCGCCGGACCTCGCGCCGCGAACGCGCACACGCCCGGCTCCAGCACCTCCACCCGCGGGCAGAACTCCGTCACCGCGCCCACCACGCGCTCGAACAGCCGCGCCGTCGCCTGGCTGGGCCCGGCGTCCGCCGCGCACAGCTCCGCGCTGCGGACGACCATCACCCGCTCCGGCCCGCTCGGCACGCCGCCCTGCCTCGTCACCCGCCACCACCCGTCACCCGCCACCACCCGTCATCCGCCACCACCCGTCACCCGGCGCCCGCCCGTCACCCGGCGCCCGCCCCTCATCCGGCGCCCGCCCGTCACCCGGCCACTACCCGCAGCGCCGGTGCCGAGTCGACCCCGCCCAGCTCAGCGGGGATGTCCGCCGGATCGGCGGCCGACACGCGGCCATCCTCGGCCGGCAGCCACAGCCAGCTCGTCCGCGCCCGGGCCGCCTCCCCGCGCCCGCCCGCGACCACTTCGGCGCAGCACGCACGCAGTCGGCCGTGACCGTCGCCCAGCCCGGTCCAGCCCTGCGCCGCAACCCGGAGCCTGACCGTCGCGCCCGGCCAGTCGCCGGCAACCAGCAGTACGCCCCGCTCGCGCCGCAGCGTGGCCTCGAGTCGCTGCCGGACCTGCGCCGAGGCCCGCGACGGCGGGCGCACGACCACCAGCTCGCAACCGTCGATCAGCGACGCGACCACCTGCGGCCAAGCGGGCCCCAGCTCCGGCACCAGCAAGATCCGCTCCGGATCCATCCCTAGCCCAACGCCAGCCAGAACCCCGGCCTCGGGTATCCCCGCCAGCCCGCACCATGCCCCTTCCGCCGACGCACCCGCCGCGAGTGCCAGCGACAGCAGCCCGAACTCCGGCACCGACACCACGGACCCCCGCGCCAGCCCGCCCCGCGGCAGCAGGTCCCGCAACGCCGTCACCACCGGTAGCATCCCCCGCCCTACGCCCGCGCCCGCTCCAACGCCGCTTTCCACCCCAGCCGCAGTCGTCCCGCCCATCCTGGAGGTCCCGGCTGTCCGGACCTCAGCCTCAGCCTCAGCCTCGCCGCCCGCCTCAGCCAGCGTGGCCGCGCGCGGTACCGATCCATCCGGCATCCGCTCGCGTTGAACGAATGCCAGTTCCATAGATCTATGATCGAACAATAATTCGGCGTAGTCAAGCTGTCGCACCATGTGCGAACTTTCGGCGTTACCTCAGCTCATGTGCAGACGGCGGCAGCGCGGCCGGGCCTACACGGCAAACTCCCGCCTGTCACGCTGGCCGCCCGCAATTCCCGGGCCTGTCCGGTCTGGCGGGACATCTCCGCGGCTACCTTGAGTCCTGGAGGACGATCCGCAGAGGGCCTGGTAGCGTGCCCGAAATGCAGTATTAGGTCCGATTCGTTCGGCCGGGCCGACGCTATCGCGGCTGGATCGGGCGCCCCGCCGCGGGCGGAGCTTGTTCTGATCGCTCCCCCAACTGAATAGGTGCCTGAAATATAGGTAAATGTCCGATTAGTTCTGCGAGGCTGCGCCAGTAGGGGCCATACCATAACGTGGCGAGCAGGGTCCGCCTTGGTAAGCCGCCGAGGGCCTGTTCCAGGACGGGGATAACTTCGTCGAGGTTAGACGCGGTCAGCTCGACGGACGTCCTGCCGACGGTGATCGTCATGGACAGCGCGGGCCGCCGGGACATCAAGAACTGAGGCAGCTGCCGCACCGCGGCCAGCATCCCGCCGGTGCTCGCCAGCAGCGCCAGGATCGTCTGTTCGCCACGTCCCGGCCGACCGGGAATCAGCAGCACGCGCACCTCGGGAACCGCCCAGCTGAGGAACTCGCGCAGCGCTCCTAGCTGCGCATAGTCCGACACGGCGAGGTCGGCGCGCTTGTCCCGCTCCATACCACGCCACTACCCCCGAACAGGAACGATCCATCCCGCCCCGACCCGTCCGCCGGGGACCCGGCAATCTACTGTTGACCAGCATGAGCGATCTGGAAGTCATCGACAGGCACCGGCTGGCCACGCTGATCGAGCGGGAACGCGCCGCCTACCGGGACCGGTTTCGCGGGTCGGCCAAGGCGTTCGCGGCGTCCGGCGACCACCTGCTCGGCGGCGTGCCGATGACCTGGATGCGGATGTGGCCCGGCGGCTTCCCCCTGTACCAGGCCTCCGCCAGCGGTGCGCGGCTGACCGATGTCGACGGCCACGAGTTCATCGACTTCTGCCTCGGCGACACCGGCGCCATGGCCGGCCACTCCCCCGCGCCCGTCCAAGCCGCGATCGCCCGCCGGTACGCCGAACTCGGCGGCGCGACCACGATGCTGCCCACCGAGGACGCCGCGTGGGTGGCGGCCGAGCTCACCCGGCGGTTCGGCGCGGCATACTGGAGTTTCACGCTCACCGCGACCGACGCCAACCGCTGGGCGATCCGGCTCGCGAGGCATCTCGCGAACCGGCCGAAGATCCTTGTCTTCAGCTACTGCTACCACGGCAGCGTGGACGAGACGTTCATCGTCGCAACACCGGACGGCGCACGCAAACGGGACGGCAACGTCGGCGCGCCGGCCGATCCGCGCGAGACCACCCGGGTGGTGGAGTTCAACGACATGGACGCGCTGGACCAGGCACTGTCCCACGGCGACGTTGCCGCGGTGCTGATGGAGCCGGCGCTGACCAACATCGGCATCGTACTGCCCGAGCCTGGCTACCTGGCAGCGGTCCGCGAGCTCACTCGCAAGCACGGCGCGCTGCTGATCAACGACGAGACCCATACGTTCAGCGCCGGTCCCGGCGGGTGCACGGCAGCGTGGGGCCTCGAGCCCGACATCGTCACGATCGGCAAGTCGCTCGCCGGCGGGATCCCCGCCGGCGCGTACGGGCTGAGCGCCGAACTGGCCGAACGCATCCTGTCCGACGCCGAAGCCGACATCGAGGACACCGGCGGCGTCGGCGGAACGCTGGCCGGAAACGCGCTCTCGGTCGCCGCGATGCGCGCCACGCTCAGCGAGGTGCTGACCGACGTGGCGTTCGAGCGGATGATCGCGACCGCCACCCGGTACACCGCTGGGGTACAGGACGTGCTCACCACCCGGCGCCTGCCGTGGAGCATCGTCCAGCTCGGGGCCCGCGCCGAGTACCGGTTCGCGGCCGCGCCGCCACGCACCGGCGGCGAGTCGGCGGCGGCCGCCGACCCCGAGCTGGACGAGTACCTGCACCTCTACACGATCAACCGCGGCATCCTGATGACGCCGTTCCACAACATGGCGCTGATGTGCCCGGCCACCACCGACGCGGACGTCGACGCGCATACCGGGGTATTCGCCGCCGCCGCGGACGAACTGGCCGGCTAGCTCGGTACCGGCCCGCCGCCCCAGCGGGTGAACGTGAACATGCGCGCACCTGGCTCCAGCGGAACGGGTGACTCGAGAAACCGGTGCGCGCCGACGCCGTAACCGATCCCGGGCTCGGACACCCAGAGCCGGGCGAAGCCACGCGAATCGAACCAGTCGCAGATCCGCGGCACCAGGTCCGGCTCGAACCGGCCGCGGGTCCACACCACGGTGCCGCCCTGCGCACAGAGCTGCGTGCAGTAGCCGATGGTCCGCTCGACGTCCTCGTCGGTCATATTGCCGAAGACCCCGCAGGCCAGCACCAGGTACGCCGGCGTCATCCCCGCGTACTGGTCGGTCAGCGCGGCGTCCCCGGTCGTCACCTCGATCCCGCTCAGGCCGGCCGCCGCCGCGGACTGCCTGGCGAACGCCGCGTTCCGCTCGTCCAGCTCGACGAGCCGAGCAGTGACGTCGTCCCGGCGCGGGTGGCCGGCCAGCACCCCGATCAGGTCACGGCCCTGGCCTGCGCACATGCTCACCGCGCGGAGCGGGCCGGGCGGCGCGGCGTCGAGCGCGACGCGGATCCGCTGCTGGACCGCGTCAAGCCGACGAGCCAGAGACGAGCCGGGCCTGTCGTAGTCGTCATGCCAGTCCTGCCAGTCCGGGAACGCCATGGGGCAATTGTCCCAGAAGCGGGCTCACGGCCAGCGGATCGTCATGTGGGTGGCACCGTCGAGCTTCTGCGCATCGACGACGCTCCTGGCACGAGCCTGCACGATGACTCGCTGCATGGCGTACGTCACGGCGAAATACGGCGTCAGCGTGGCATAACGAGGTTGACGAGGATGCCCGCCACGCTATAACCGCCCAGTTCAGCGCCGCGGCGGCGTACCTACGGACACGCCGTGCACATTGACACGCTCTAGTGGGCTCAATTGCGCAATTGACACGTTGGGGGAGGGTGCGGGCGGGCGTTGAGGGCGGGTGCGGGAGGGCGTTGGGAGCGGGTGGCGGGGTTAGGCGGCGTGGTGGACGGCGGTTTCGAGGGCGGGCAGGGTGAGCCAGCCGTCGTGGGTCCACAGGACCTTGCCGCTCGCGGACACGAGGCTGAACCAGGGCTGGTCCTGCACTTCGTAGCCGTCCGCTGGGCGGCCCGTTGTGTCGAGGCCGACCGGGTACTTCAGGCCTAGTCCGCGCAGGTACGAGCGCACGTACGCCGACGACGGCTCGACGACGGTCTCGTCGACACCGGTCAGACCCGGCATACCGGACCGCGCGGCCCACGCGGCGTACGCGTTGCCGAGCGCCAGCTCGGACTTGAGGTCGGACATCTCGGACAGCCAGGTCGCGAAGAACATCACCAGCCGCGGCTTGCCCGGACCCAGGGAGACGCTCGGTCCGGACGCGGCGGGCAGCGTCACCTGCGCGCCCGGGCCTTGGGCCGAGACCGAGGCCAGCGACTGCTGGCTGCCGACCTTCGGGTGGCCGGGGAGCAGGGACGATAGCTCGTCCGCCAGCACCTCGGCGGACTGGATCACGCTGGAGTACGCCATCTGGGTCAGGTACAGCTTCTGTTCCCTGCCCTGCTGGTCGATCACGAACAGCGCCGGGGTGTGGTCGATCAGCCCCTTCTCGATCTGCACCGCGATGTGGTACGCGCTCCACACGGACTTCAGCTGCGCGATCGACCCGGTGAGGAAATTCCACTGGTTGACCATGCCGTGTGCCTGCGAGTACGACAGCGCGTCCGCCACGCTGGTCGCGCGCGGGTTCGCGTCCACTCCGAGCAGCCGCACCTTGTCCCCCGCCGCGCCGAGCAGCTGCTTGGCCCAGATCATGCTCTGGGTAGTCAGCGGGCACACGTTAGTGCATTCAGAATCATCAAATGCGAGCAGAACGACCTCGCCGTGCAACGAGCTGAGGGACATCGGCTGCCCGAACTGATTGGTCAGCCGGAAATCGGGTGCGGGCGTTCCGCCGAGCGAGGTGCCGGGGTCCAGGTTCGGATTGTCCATCGCCGCCGCGGACTGCGGGCTCATCGCGGAGTTGCCGCTGCTTGCGGTGCCGCCGCTGGCGCAGCCGGCCACCAGGCCAGCCAGCGCGAGACCGATGAACGCGCGGACAAGGGGGATCATTGAGGGGAGCTTACCGGCTCATCTCCCACGATCACCGCACCGCCATGGCCCCAAGCGAGGTAGCGCCAGGACAGGTTGATCAGCGTGGTCACCCGGTTCCGCAGTCCCAGCAGGTAGAACAGATGCAGCCCCAGCCACGCCAGCCACGCGAGCGTGCCGCGCAGCTGGAGGCCACCGCGCAGCCGGACAACCGCGGACCGGCGGCCGATCGTCGCCATGTCGCCCTTGTCGTGGTACGAGAACGGCTCGGTCTCCAGGCCCTCGCGCAGCCGCCCGATCTGCCGCGCCGCGTGCTTGCCCATCTGGATGGCGGGCTGCGCGACCTGCGGCACCTGCTTGTCCGGGTTGATCGCGATGTCGCCGACCGCGAAGATGCGGTCCTGACCCTGGACGCGCAGGTCCGGGCCGACCACGATGCGGCCGTGCTTGCCCTGCGGCAGGCCCCAGCCGGCCACCGCCCCGGGCGCGTGCACGCCGGCCGCCCAGACGGTGAGGTCGCTCGGTAGCGAGTCGCCGGACCCCACGACGACCCGGTCGGGCGCGACCTCGTGAATCTCGGTGTCCAGCAGCACGTCGACGCCGCGGCGGCGCAGCTGGGCCAACGCGTAGTCGCGCAGCCGTTCGGGATAGGGCCCGAGCAGCGACGACGCCATCTCCACCAGTCGCACGTGGAGCCGCTTCGGGTCCACGTCGGGGAAGGTGGAGCGGAGCACGACGGCACGCAGTTCGGCGAGCGCGCCGGCCAGCTCTATGCCGGTGGCCCCGCCGCCGACGACGGTGATGTTGAACTCCTTGTCAGCCTCGCTGAGCCGCTCGACGCCGGACATGAAGTGGTCCCTGAGCACGATCGCGTCCTTGCGCGTGTACAGCCCGAACGTGTACTCCGCCGCGCCCTTGATGCCGAAGTACGACGCGGTCATCCCGGTGCCGATGACCAGGTAGTCGTAGCCGAACTCGCGGCCGTCGGCCAGCTTCACGGACCTGGCCTGGGTGTCGATCGCGACCATTTCCCCGCGCCGGTAGGTCGCGCCATGCCGTCGCGCCGAGGAACCGACCGGGTGGGACACGTCGCCCGGGTTGAGGCCAGCGGTGGCCACCTGGTACAGCAGCGGCTGGAACGTGCTGTACAGGTTGGCGTCAAGCAGGGTGACGTGTGCTCCAATCCGTTTCAGGCCCGCGACGGCCGCCATGCCGCCGAAGCCAGCACCGCAGACGAGGACGCGGATGTCGTTCTGCATGATAATGACGGTAACAGGCCGAGACCGAGCAGCTCTGGGCGGACACAGGGCTGCGGCGCGGGCGGCGGCGAGGAGCTGTCCGTCGGGCTGGGGCTGGTGCTTCCGCTCGCGGGCGAGCTCGGCGGCGACAGGGTGCCGGACGACGTCGCGTCCGGCGTGGCGGTGGCGGCGGGGCCCACCTGGGCGCAGGCGGCGATCACCACCAGGTCACTGCCCGGATCCGCGCTGCCGCCCACCCCGGACAGGTCGACGAAGTAATGCGGGTACCCGAAGCCGGACGCGGTCATCGTGCTGCGCTGCTCGCTGATCACGTATCCCCAGGCGTCACCGCCCGGGCCCGGGTCGATCCCCAGGGCGACGCCGTGCCGGACCGCGTACAGTCCGGCGGACGGGGCGGTCGCGCGGATCTTGCCGGTGAGCGGGCTCACCGCGAACAGCGTCGATCCCCTGGTCAGGTACAGCCTGCCCTGCTGCGGGTCGGTTGCCTCCGGTAGCGCGCCGGGCACCGACCACAGCCGCAGACCGGTGCGGCCGCTGTAGGCGGTTACGCCGCTGGCCGAGGAGAACAGCACCGCGCCGTCGAAGGCCGCGGCCAGCATGCCGTCGAACGACGCCGTGCCCTCGAACACGCCGGAGTTCTTGATCGGCACCGACGGCAGCACCTGCTGCTGCACGCCGGTTACCGTGTCGATCCGGCGCAGCGCGGTGACCGGCGCCGAGCCAAGATAGCCGCCGGCCGACTCGGTCACGTACAGCGTCTGCCCGTCGAGCTGCCAGCTCTGCGGTTGATCGCCGGTCGGGTGCTGCCAGCGGATGTGCCCGGTCCCGTTCGCGTAGCAGGTCACGGCGGTGCGGCCGACGATCACCGTGTACGCGGCGCTGCCGGCAACCGCGCCGCCGGACGGTGCGGCCGGATACTGCCCGGTCAGCGTCCCCGCGCTGGTGAAGACGACCTCGGTGCGCTGGCCCTGGGCGGACACGCCGACCGTGACCTCACCCGGCCAGGTGCGCACCGAGACGATCTGCGCGCCGGCCGGGAAGCCGGCCAGCGGATCCTGCCACAGCACGTCCCCGGACGCGGCCGAGTACGCGGCCACGGACATATCCGCCCCGAGGGCCACGATGCCGTCGCCGGCGGACGCGTAGGCCTGGCCGGTGTCCGGCACCGTGCCGGTCAGGCCGGGGAGCACATCCCAGGATCCGGGCAGCTGGGTCTCGGTCCAGCGAAGCATGCTGGCCGACGCGACGTGGCAGCGGGCGAGATCGATGTGGGACGTTTTGCAGCCCGGCGGCCCCGCGCTGGCGGGCGCGCCCTGCGACGCGATCGGGTACGGCACGAAGGCCACCGCGAGCAGCACGGCGGCGAGCACGCCGCGGCGCAGCCAGGGTGACCGGCGGGCGGTGCCCAGCTTGACCGGCCAGCCGATCCCGGCTCTCCGGGCGGTGCGCACCCTGGCGCGCACGGTGCGGCGCAGGCGGCGCGCCAGCCGACGCGACCCCGTGGCCTTTCGCGCACTTCGCCCCGGTTGCCGCACAACACCACCGTAGGCGCAGTTCGGCGGCGAATGGCGCGATCGTGCACTAAACGTGATCGCGAGGGTAGGTGCGCGCTAGCGTTTCCCTTTGAGCAATCAGCGCCCACGTGGAGGTAGCAATGGCCGATCGTCCGCCGCTCCCGTATGACTTCATGCCCGCCGTGCCGTCGTTCGAGCTGCGTAGCGACGACGTCACCGACGGCGAGATGATGTCCTCACGGCAGGTGTTCAACAGCTTCGGGATGACTGGGGAAAACATCTCGCCGCAGCTGTCCTGGTCGGGTTTTCCGCCGGAGACCGCGAGCTTCGCGGTCACCTGCTACGACCCGGATGCCCCCACCGGTTCCGGCTTCTGGCACTGGGTGCTGCTCGGCCTGCCGGCCTCGGTGACGTCGCTGCCGGCTGGCGCCGGCTCCGGTGCCGGGCTGCCGGACGGGGCGTTCCACGTCCGCAATGACTACGGGTCGGCGGACTTCGGCGGCGCCGCGCCCCCGGCCGGGGACCCGCCGCACCGCTACGTGTTCGCGGTGCACGCGCTGGACGTTCCGTCGCTGGACGTCGACGACTCGATCTCGGCCGCCGTGGCCGGTTTCAACCTGCGGTTCCACACCATCGCGCGGGCGCTGCTCATCCCGGTCTACGGGCACTGACCCGGGTTAGCTGAGGCGCTCGCCGCAGCTGGCCGGGTCGTAGCCGGGAAGGCTGGCGAGCTGGGCGTGCAGCCACGGCGAGCTCAGCACCTTGAGCAGGGCTTGCACCTCGCGGCTGGCGGCCTGCTTGGCGGGCAGCACCAGCTCGAAGCGCTCGTCGGCCAGTGGCACGAAGCCGAGGCCGTAGGCAAGGGCGGCTGGCTCGCTGGACACCCCGGCGTCCGCGAGCCGGCCGGCCACCGCCGCCGCCACCTGAAGGTGCCCGGCCGCCCACGTGTCGTAGCCGTTGAGGTCGCCTTCGGCCAGCCCCCGCCGGGTGCGCTCCTGATCGAGCAGCGTGCGCGCCTGTGCGCCAGGCTCACGGTTGACCAGCCGGAGGCCGCCTTTTGCGACGTCTGTCAGGCTCGTAACGTTCGCTTCGGGGCGGATGACCAGGCCTTCTCGCCAGGAGGCGAAGCCCACCACCTCGGCGTCATCCAGTTCCGGGCCGGCTCCGCCGGGGTGCACGCCTGCCGCGTGCACCAGGCCGGCCGCGGCGAGCCGGAGCGCCTCCGCGCTGCCGCACGGCCACCAGGCGAACGCCACGGCTGGGTCGAGCAGCGCCAGCGGAGTCTGGAGCAGCGGCAGCGCCGGGTCGCAGCCGGCCACCACCAGCGTCGACCGCGGCGGCCCGATCGGCCGGACTCCGATCGTATGGTCGTGCCGGCCGGCCGGGCCGGCCTGGCCGGCCGGGCCGGCTACGTCGGCTGTGTTGGCTGGGCCGGCTTGGCCGGCTGCGCCGGCTGCCTGGCCGGCTTGGCCGGATGCCGGGCCGGCCTGGCCGGATGCCGGGCCGGCCTGGACGGATGCCGGGCCGGCCTGGACGGATGCCGGGCCGGCTTGGCCGGCTGCGTCGGCTTGGCCGGCTTGGAAGGCTGTGTTGGCTGGGCCGGCGATCAGGCCGCCGGCCGGCGCGAAGCCGGCCTGAGACGCGTTGCCGCCGCACAGCGGCAGCGCCACGAACACGTCACCTACCGCGGCGAGCGTGACCCGCGATCCCTCGGCGAACCCGGCCTGGCCCGCGCCCGCGGCTTGCGCGATAGGTCTGGCCTGGACGGGGTCGGCGGGCTCGGCCGGCCCGAACAGCTCCTCGATCGTCATGCCCAGCGCCCCGGACAGGGCAAGCGCCACGCGCAGCGACGGGTCCGAATGGCCGGACTCCACCGCGGAGAG
>Ga0070714_100000733_pt1 | contig 23229 bp, 18 predicted proteins | sample LARL83metaG_FD_65450 | JGI IMG/M metagenome (GOLD analysis project Ga0070714, IMG submission 65450) | Corn, switchgrass and miscanthus rhizosphere microbial communities from Kellogg Biological Station, Michigan, USA - LAR L8-3 metaG | ecosystem: Host-associated > Plants > Roots > Rhizosphere ... | reverse complement strand
AATCTGGCGAACGCATTCTCGGGTAACCCATCCGCCACGCCGCCGGGAATCGCGCAGAATTTCGTTTCCTCTTACACCAATGAATGGAGCTTCGGCATCCAGCGGGAATTGGCCAGCAATCTCCTGCTGGATGTGTCGTACGTCGGCAACGAATCACACAAGTTGCCGATTCTCTGGAATCTGAACCAGGCGTTTCCCGGCACCATCGGGTCGGCGCAGAGCCGTCGTCCTTATCAGCCCTGGGGGAACATCACGGGCGGTTTCATCTCTTCCATCGGCAATGCGAACTACAATGGCTTGCAGGTTCGAGTCGAGCGCCGTTTTGCCACGGGCTTGAGTTTCATTGGCTCCTACTCCTGGTCGAAGTCGATTGACACCGGAGCTAACATTTCCACCTCCGGCGCCAACAGCAATGCCAGTGCGCAAGACGCACGCAATCTGAACGGGGACCGCGGCCTTTCCGATTACAACGTGCCTCAGCGCTTCGTTGGCAGTTTCGTATGGGATCTGCCGGGAACAAAGTCGAATAAGGCACTCAACTTCGTGACCTCGGGCTGGCAGTTGAAGGGTATTTTCACGGCTCAAGCAGGCCAGCCGTTTACGGTCTACGACGGGATCGACCAAAGCAGCACTGGCGCAAACAATGATCGCCCGAATGTCATTGGTGATTGGCATATCGCAAATCCGGGAGTCAACGGCTGGTTTAACACTTGCACGATCCTGGCGAACGGTTCCAGGTCGAACTGCCAACCGGGCCAGAGTCCAGCCTGGCAAATTCAGCCTGCCGGTACTTTTGGGAATGCGGGGCGAAACATTCTCTCGGGTCCGGGTCTTCTGAATTTCGACACCGGCGTTTCACGGCAGTTCCGGGTGACGGAGCGATTGTCAGTACAGTTCCGCGCCGAGATTTTTAACATCATGAATCGCGCGAATTTCTTTCTGCCGGCTACGACGGTGTCGAGCAGTTCGTACGGCACCATCACACAAGCAGCCGATCAGACCAACACCGGGTCGCAGCGGCAGATCCAATTCGCGCTGAAGGTTGTATTCTGAGTCATGAGTTTTCAAAGTAAGGTGTCTTTGCGATTCGGTCTGCTGCTCTGTGGAGCTTCGCTGAGTGCGCAGGCGCAGACCCCTACGCCGTCGGAGAACTTCCGCATCGCCCTGGCTGGCGACTCCATTATCGACCGCCGGATCTCGGTCTACGATGAGCCCGGGTATCTGCAGATGTTCGACCGCATCCGTAGCGCGGACGCCTCGTTTACGAACTTCGAGATGCTGGTCCACAATTTCGAATTTCCAGGCGCGCCCGTCAGCGGTGGAACCTATATGGGAGCGCCGCCCTGGGTCCTGGATGAGCTCAAGTGGGCCGGCTTTCGCTTGTTCGGCGTCGCGAACAACCACGCCTTCGACTTCGGAACGGAAGGACTCTTGAGCAATCTTCGGAATCTACGGCAGGCCGGTGTGGTGTATGCCGGCGCTGGCGAGAACCTGGCGCGCGCGAGAGCCCCCGGATATCTCGATACGAAAAAAGGCCGCGTGGCGTTGATTGCCTGCGCGTCGACCTTCTCGATCCTCAGTCCTGCCGGCACCCAGCGTCCGGATATGCAGGGACGACCGGGACTCAACCCGCTCCGGTTCAAGACAACCTATACGGTCGAGCCGGCGACTTTGGCCTCGCTTCGGACGCTGGCACGCGCCAATAGCGCTGGGGAGGGTGGCACAGCCGCCAACGACGGCGATTTACGCTTTCTCGGCGCCACTTTTCGAGCCGGCGATAAGCCCGCGGTTGCCACCGAACCCGATGCCCGGGACCTTAAGGAGATCACAGCCGAAGTTCGGGAAGCGCGCCGGATGGCCGATTGGGTCGTAGTTTCGATACATGCGCACGAGGGCGCGCCGGGGGACCGAGAAGTGCCCGCCCAGTTCCTCGTCACTTTCGCGCATGCGGCCATCGACGCCGGGGCCGACCTGTTCGTAGGCCATGGACCGCACGTGCTGCGGGCAGTCGAGATCTACAAAGGCAAGCCGATCTTCTACAGCGTGGCTAACTTCATCTTCCAGAATGAAGCCCTGCCTTTCCAGCCCCAGGAAAGTTACGATCAGTTCAACCTGCCTCTGGAAGCAACCACGGCGGATTACTTCGACGTCCGTTCGGCCAACGACACGCGCAGCTTTCCAGCGGATCAGAAAATCTGGGAGAGCGTGCTGGCCGAAGCGGTGTTCAATCACAAGCGCGAGTTGCAGCACATTGACCTATACCCGATTACTCTCGGCTTTCACGAGAGCCGGACCAAGCGAGGCCGGCCGCTGCCTGCTACCGGAGAGCTGGCTACCTCCATCATCGAAAGAGTCTCGAAGTTGTCGAAAGCCATGGGCACGAACATCGTTATGCAGGACGGCAAGGGTGTTGTGAATGTCGGGGCGCGCTCCGCGGTTCAATCACGCTAGAGCTGCTGTCTGATACGATGGCACTTACCGATTCCGATGCTTTTAGCTTACGACCCGGCGACGAATCCACTCAACACCACCGAGTGGGCTTTCCCGTTCTTCGAATGCATCCACATTGCATCCTTCGCCATGTCGGTTGGCACCATTGCCCTGGTGGACCTGCGGCTCCTGGGCTTGGGCATCCGCCATCAGACCGCCGCGCAACTCGTCAAAGACACGATGCTGTGGACACTGGCCGGCCTCATCATCGTCATCACCTCCGGACTCGTGATCTTCACCTCGGACCCGCTCCGCTATTACTACAATCCGTCGTTTCGCTTCAAGGTCATTTGCTTGTTGATCGCGATCGTCTATAACTACACCATCCATCGCAAGGTCGCGATGTCCAAGGCTCCGCCGTTCGCCAACATACTGGTAGGAGGGATCTCTCTGCTGCTGTGGGTCTCCATCGTTTTTGCGGGGCTGTTCTATGCATTCACTTAGGATCTAAATGTCACCTGCTGAATTCAGTCAATGGGTCTCCGGCCTCGACCTATTTACATCCTTGCGCGAATCGGCGCTGGCTTATCCCGTCATCATGTCTCTGCATCTCAGTTCCATTGCCGTTTTCGGCGGACTCATCCTGATGACGGACCTGCGGCTGCTCGGCCTGGCGATGCCCAACATGACGGTGTCGGATATAATCGCGCAGACTCGCATCTGGAAACGGATCGGCTTCGTGGTCATGATCACTTGCGGCGTTTTGCTCGGCGGTGCGAAGCTCGACAAATATTACGACAACCCGTATTTTCAGCTCAAGCTCCTATTTCTATTGTTGGTTGGCGTCCACGCAATTGTATTTCATCGCAGCGTCTATGGGAACGCAGCCGAACTTGATCGCGCGCCGGCCATTCCCGCCATTGCCAAAACTGCAGCCTGCCTGTCGCTCGTTTTGTGGATCTCAATCCTCTCCTTTGGCCGTTGGATCGCCTACTACGAGCGGCCCGGTGAACGCGGTGCTCCGGTAACCAGCGCTCAGCCGGTGAACCGCGTATCGCCAGCTCAATAAACCTCCTACCCGCATGGAAAATCCGTGGCTGCAGCGTTACGCCGTACTCGTAGCCGCGTGCTCTGCCTTGCTTTTCATTACCGGGCCGGTGGTGTCCACCAACGAAGATCGACCTCTGTACGCGTTGGGTCAGACCCACGCGTGGTTAGGCGCTCTGGTGACCATCGTCATGGCCGGCTTGATGATCTGGATGTTGCGCACGAAAGCACCGGCCTGGTTGCAACGGCTGGTTTGGGCAGCGTTGGCCGCCAACATTGTTGAGGATCTGATGGCGCTCCAGTCCGATCCAATACCTGCTCCGGTGAGAATCGCCCACACACTGATTGGTCAGCTTTTCTTCTCGGCGACAGTTGTGATCGCAGTCTTCACGTCGAAGCACTGGAACCAAAGTCCTAAGCCTGTCGAGGACGCCTCGCGACTCCGCTTTTTGACAACCACGACCGCCGCGCTGGTGCTGCTGCAGGTGACGCTCGGGGCCGCATTCCGTCACGGTGTTATAGAGGCCCTTCCTCACATTCTCGGAGCGCTGGTGGTCGCGGTTTTCTTGGGGCCTGCCATGGCTGTGGTGTTCCGTACCGACTACCAGGCGCTACGCTCCGCTGGGATTGCCCTGACCATGGCTGCGTGTGTTCAGATCCTTTTGGGATTCGCACTGCTGACCATGGAAGCCTTCGATGATATAGACCCCGTGGTTGTCATAGTTGCAACTACTGCCCACGTGGCATTGGGAGCCTTCACCTTGGCAGCTGCCATCGTCACGGCGATCCTGGCCCGCTGGGTTGCAGTTAAACCAGTCCAATAAAGGGCCAAAGCACCCAGCAATTGTGGGATTTGACCCATAAACCATCGCTCAAACACCTAGGAATATGCCCAGGGATATGGTCATTGGAATGCATTATTGCTGAACCGAATTGGCTGTTTAGTTCTGATCTGCGGCGCCATTTTTGGGCGTCAAAGGAGACTATTATGCGTCCAAACGGTGTGCGATTCGTGGTGCCGGGGCTGGTCCTGCTCCTGGCAGCCTTCTATCTGATAACTCCGAAGGCTCAAGCCATTCCCGCATTTTCCCGTCAGTACCAGACTTCTTGCGCCACCTGCCATATTGACTTCCCGAAACTGAACGACTTTGGAAAAGCCTTCAAGGACGCCGGTTTCAAGTTTCCCAAAGACGACGAGACGTACCTGAAGGTTCCTCCCGTACTCCTCGGCGCGCCCGCCCAAAAAGACGTATGGCCCAACGCAATTTGGCCCGGTACCATCCCCGGTCTCCCGCCCATCGGATTGCGGATGAACACTTTTTTCCAATTCACCAGCGCAGGCCGCAACAATTTCAACTCTGTAGCGGCGCCGAATACCGTCCCTCAGTTCATTCCAGCGACGGATTTCCAGACCGGACTGTTCAGTATCTTTACGGCCGGTAATTTCGGGAGCGATATCGCCTTCTGGGTGGATGACGACCTTAGCGTCGGCGGAAGCAATGCCGCAGGCGGACTGGGTGACGGGTATCTGAAATTCGTAAATATCGGGCGCTACTTCCATCTTCCCACCGATGCACTCACTCTCCGCGCCGGCCAATTCGAGTTGGACCTGCCTTTTACACAGGCCAGGAACATCAATCTCAGCCCGTATGACATTTACTCCGAGAGCAACATAGGCGCCATCAATGCGCTGGCTGGCCAGCAGAATGTTGCGAATCAGTTCACGTTCGCCGGTGCGGCGCGGGGAATCGAACTGAGCGGTGGCCATCAGTACGGCGGCTATCATTATTCCGTCGCGGTCGTCGATCAGAACACCAGCGGCCTCAATCAACCCGACAATGCCAGTCCGTTTGTACCCTCTGCCACTGGAGGATCCAGCGGCGGCGTCGGATTTGCGTCCGACACCAGCGCCAAGGCGTTATACACCCGCTTCTCGTACCGCTTCAATCTGGAGCGGGATGAAGCCAGCCGCAAGGATGTGCAGGCGGCCGGTCCAACCGGACCGCGCGACCACACATATCTAAATCTCGGCGGCTTCTATCTGCGCGGAAACTCGCGGCAGGGATTCATCGGCTTGATGGCCAACGGCACAGACACGACGCTACTGACTGTACACGAGCCCTACTATCGCGCCGGCATCGACTTCAGTTTCAATTACCGGAGATTGAATATCTACGGGCTTTACATGCTTGGCCGCGACAATAATTTGCTGCCCCTCGACGCGAAGGGCGACGTGATCCTGCTGCCTATTTCCGAGACTAGCCCCCTGCCCGTGAGATTCGTTAGCAGCGTCCCGGCTAAGTTCAGTGGCGGATTCGTGCAGACCGATTTCCTGGTTCTGCCCTGGATCATGATGATCATGCGCTGGGACGGTGTGAACTCGGGCGCCGATCGGATCAACGGCTTCGACTTGGCCAACGGAACGCCCTTTTTCGCTCCCAGCCACTCTACACGCTTTCGCCTGACGCCCGGCATTCAATTCCTCATTCACCCCAACATCAAAGCATCTGTTGAATATCAATTTCGTCCCCTGCAGAGCGTGGACATCGCGACTTCCGCCATCAACCTTCAACAGAATCTGAATCAGTTTCGAGTGAACACCGCCCTCTTAGGTTTGGAGTTCGTGTACTAATCATTGGAGAAATTATGTCAAGCACACACAGTCATTTCGCAAGAACAGGTCTCGCTCTCCTGGCCGGTGGCGTAATCGCCTACGGTGGCAGTCTCAGCGGAAAAATCACCGGCGGAAAAGGCGCAACGGTCGTCTACGTCGAAGCACCCGCGGGAAAAACCTTCCCTGCGCCGGAGAAACACATTGCTATGGATCAAAAGTCACTTCTGTTTCAGCCCCACTCCATCGTGGTCCAGGTTGGCTCGACAGTGGACTTTCTCAACGGCGACAACGTGCAGCACAACATCTTCTGGCCCATGGTTGCGGGCAACAAGAAGATGAGCCACAACATGGGTACCTGGCCCAAGGGCGAAATTCGTTCCTTCAAGTTCGATACTCCCGGCGTAGTTCCTCTGTTGTGCAATGTGCATCCCGAGATGTCCGGATTCATTATCGTCGTGCCAACGCCTTACTATGCTGAGGCCGACGCATCCGGCGCCTACAAGATCGACAACATCCCGGACGGCAGCTACACCGTCACGGCCTGGCGCGAGGGCATGAAAGCACAATCCAAGCCCGCCGCGGTCGCCAGCAACACAACTGTAGATTTCACGCTCGCAAAGTAAGGACATCCGCGAGATTCCTCCATGCTCACGCGATTTAGCGATAAGAAGGTCGATCGCGACTGGCTGAACACGAACTTTCCGTGCATGATGGCCTGCCCGGCGCAAACCAATGCGGGCCGTTATGTCGCGCTCATTGCAGAGCGGAAGTTTGAAGAGGCCTATCGCTACGCGCGTGATCCCAATCCCATGGCCAGTATCTGTGGCCGTGTCTGTGCGCACCCCTGCGAGACCGCCTGCCGGCGTGGGGCCATCGACAAACCCATCTCCATTCGCGCGCTCAAGCGCTTCCTGACCGAACGCTACGGACCGGAGTCGCGACATCCGCTGCCTCCAATCCGGCGAGCTGTCGAGAAGCTGTCCTACCGCGTAGCCATCGTCGGTAGCGGTCCGGTGGGCCTTTCAGCGGCGCACGACCTCGCGCTGATGGGTTACTCAGTCACTATCTTCGAAGCTGCGCCCGTTGCCGGCGGCATGCTCTGTCTCGGAATCCCCGAGTACCGTCTTCCGCGCAGTGTGGTGGAAGCTCAGGTGCGTGAAATACTCGACCTCGGCGACATCACCCTGAAGCTCAACCAGGCCGCGGGCCGCGACTTCACCATCTCCGACTTGCGCCGTGATGGATTTGATGCCGTAGTGATCGCGGTGGGCGCTCATCGCAGCCGCGACCTGTCCATTCCCGGTGTCGAATTCGATGGCGTTCTCAAGGGTATCGACTTCTTACTCAATTCGAACCTCGGCTACCGCTTCAGCATTGGCAAGCGTGTGGTGGTGATCGGCGGTGGCAATGTCGCCATGGATGTCGCCCGCTCAGCGGCTCGCGAAGTTCTGAAGCAGCATGCCGGCCAGCATGACAGTGGTCCATCGGACGAGAGTATCGCAGCTGTAGCCGGGCACGAAATGATGGACGTTTCTCTTTCGGCCCTCAGAATGGGCGCGCAGGAGGTCAACATCGTCTGTCTGGAACAGCGCCACGAAATGCCTGCCGCGCTCGAGGAGATTGAAGAAGCCGAAGCAGAAGGCATCGTGATGCATGCGGGCTTCGGGCCCAAGCAGATCGTCGGCCGCAACGGCAGCGTGACGGGCCTCCAAACGGTCAAGACCAAGTGGGTCTTCGATTCCACGGGCCGATTCAATCCCGCTTTTTATGACAACAGCGAATCCGTTATCGAGTGTGACACCGTCATCCTGGCCATCGGACAGACCACCAAGCTCGATTTTCTGAAGCCGGACGACGGCGTGAAGGTCAGCCCCCGCGGTCTGATCGTTGCCGATCCAAAATCACTCTCCACCACCGCGCCCGGTGTCTTCGCCGGTGGCGACTGCGTCTTCGGTCCCCGGTTGATCATCGACAGCGTCGGCGACGGCAAGCGCATCGCCATCGGCATCGACGAGTACCTGCGCGGCGCCCGGCACGCCGATCCCGAAATCGAAGTCGAAGTGCTGGATCGTCATGAGATGTTCTCCGGCTACCTGGAATACTCGCGTGAGGCCGTGCCCATGCTGCCGCTCGAGCGGCGCACCGGCGTAACGGAAGTCGAAGTCGGATACGACGAAGAGGCGGCTGTACGTGAGGCGCGTCGTTGCCTGCGTTGTTGGGTCAACACCGTGTTCGAAGGCAATGAGGACGACGGCTCCCGCTGCATCCTGTGCGGTGGATGCGTGGACGTCTGCCCCGAGAATTGCCTCCAGCTAGTTCCGCTCGAGCAGGTCGAATTTCCGGCCGCAACTTTGGAACACATCCAAAGCAACGTCGGGCTGTACGCGGTGGAGCTCGATGACGTAGCGGCCGACGAGCTCGGTTTAATCACCGGATCGGCCATGCTCAAGGACGAAACCAAGTGCATCCGTTGCGGCCTGTGCGCGGCCCGTTGCCCGGTGAACGTGATCACGATGGAGGCTTATCACTGGGTGGTCAAAAGCCCGACTGGCCTCATTCCTCAGCAATCGCTGTATTTGCGGGAAAGCACCGCTCTAGAAAGCGTCAAGGTATGAAAGAAGAAAAAGCGACGGATCAAAAACAGGACGACGTGACGCGCCGGGAGTCCTTCGTGAAGTTAGGACTCGGATCTCTCGCGGTAGCCGGCTGCGGTGCGGCCGTCTTCGGCTATGAGTTCTTATCACCGAACGTTTTGTATGAGCCCTCACCGATTGCCAACCTCGGCAAGCCGGACCGCTTTCCGCCCGACTCCGTTACCTCCGATCCTGTGGCTGGCGTCTACATCGTCCACGCCGCCGAAGGCCTCTACGCGCTCTCAGCCATTTGCACCCATCTGGGCTGTTTCACGGCCTGGAAACCGGAGCTCGGCATCATCGCGTGCCCTTGTCACGGCAGCAAGTTCAACCGGCTCGGCACTAAGATCGACGGCCCGGCGCCCCGCCCGCTTCCCCGCTTGAAGGTCTGGGTCAGCGATGAGGGCGATCTTCTAGTCGATCGCTCCACTATCTCGACCGCCGACCAATTTGTGAGGACGTAACGCATGGCCAAGGCGATCGAAGGCTACTGGAACGATCTTCGCGACACCAAGGTCTGGCGCTCGGTGTTCCGCAGCGGCTCGGGCTCCAGCACTCTGCACCGCTCGCTGGCCGTTCAGCAGAACGTCTTCCTTCACCTGGCTTCCGTAAAGATGCGCCGCCGGTCGCTGGCCTTCAGCGTCACCTGGTATCTGGGGACGCTTACACTGGCCACCTTCCTCATCTTGACCACTTCGGGTATTTTGCTCATGCTCTACTACCATCCTTCCGTGCCGCAAGCATACGCGGACATGAAGGACCTGCAGTTCGTCGTCTCGGCCGGCGTGTTTCTGCGAAACCTGCACCGCTGGTCGGCGCATGCCATGGTGTTTCTCGTATTCGCGCACATGTTCAAGGTGTTCTATCGCGGCGCATACCGGCCGCCTCGTGAATTCAACTGGGTGATCGGCGTCATTCTGCTTCTTTTGACTCTGTTCCTCAGCTATACGGGCTATCTGCTGCCGTGGGATCAACTCGCATTCTGGGCCATCACCGTCGGCTCGAACATCATGTCCGCAGTCCCGGTCATGGGCGCAAAACTCCGCTTTCTCATGCTGGGCGGGAACACCGTCAACGCTAATGCGTTATTGCGCTTCTATGTTTTGCATTGCGTCATTTTGCCGCTAGTAGCCTTTCTTTTCATAGCGATACACTTCTGGCGCATCCGCAAGGACGGCGGCCTGTACAGCGGCAAACCGGAACCACAGAAAGCAGAATCCAATGGATGAACCGAAGCCATTTCGCGCCACCATTGGGTCCGATAGCCGCAAAGAGCCGCTTCGCGTTGCATTCGTAACCCGGCGCACTTCACCGCAAGTCAAAGCCGACGACGACCTGTATGTGATGACGTGGCCGGAGGGCATCTTCCGGGCTTTGGTGGCCTGCGAGGTCCTCGCCCTCGTATTAGTCACCCTGTCCTTGTTCTGGGACGCGCCGCTCGAAGGCCTCGCCGATCCCATTCAAACGCCCAACCCCGCCAAAGCACCCTGGTATTTCCTAGGCCTCCAGGAATTGCTGCACTATTTTCCGCCCATGGTTGCCGGCGTCCTGATTCCCACGCTAGTCGTTATCGCGCTGGTCATCATTCCTTATTTCAACGTGAACATTCAGGCCGAGGGTCTGTGGTTGCGTGATCGTCAGAAGCGGATGCGAATCTTCGGCGCGGTTATGCTGGCGCTGATTGTCCTGCTGCTCGTTTTCCAGGTCTACGCAGTGCTTGCACCCACACTGCTCATCGGCGGGGCGATGATTTATGCCGCGCGTCAATCCAGCCATGAGGGCCGGTTCCACCGCTGGCTCTTTCATCGACCTTTGTCGTTTTGGATCATGACCTGGTTTCTGCTGACATCTTCACTGCTAACGGCAATCGGAACATTTTTCCGCGGCCCAGGCTGGTCCTGGGTGTGGCCTTGGAGCGAATGATGGCTATCCGAGAAAAACTTGCTTCCATCCGCCACCGGCTCTTTGGCGATAGCGCTCGAAGTTTCGGCACGCTCGGCCTGGTTCTGCTGGTTCTGCTCGCCGCCGTTCCCGCACGAGATCATTTCCGCGAGTGGTACGGGTACCAGAAAGGCTACCTGCGCCTGATTCGCGGACGCGACGACGCCGTCACGCTACAGCGCCGTCTGCAACCCGGAGTGCAGCAGACCTGGATTCCCGCGCTCAACGTGGTGGACCGCTGCTCTTCCTGCCATGTCGCGATGAAAGAGACCGGCTTGCGCGGCGTTGGAACGGAGCCCTATCGGCCTCACCCTCCGATCCCTCATACCTTGGATCAATTTGGCTGCGTGATGTGCCATCGAGGCCAGGGCGTGGCCACCAGCGTGGAAGAAGCGCACAGCAGTACGAAAGCGTGGGAGCAGCCCATTCTCCCCGCCCGCTATTTCGAATCCTCCTGCGGCCAGTGCCACACTGACAAACTGACGGGTACGCCGAGGCTCGAAGCGGGCCGCACCATGCTGGCACGTTATGGCTGCGTGCATTGTCATTCCCTGACATTGCCTGATGGAAGCCGGCTTACCCCGACCGACGATCCGCCGTCGTTGGCTCACGTTGGCGACAAGACTACGCGCGAATGGATCTTTGCCTGGATCAAGAATCCGCAGGCTTACTCGGGAACAGCCACCATGCCCAACTTCCAGTTGAGCGATGCCGACGCCCGCGACATCTCGGCCTTCGTGGTTGCGCAAGCGACGCCGCTAACTCCTACGCCCGCGCCATCCGGTGCGGCGGCCGCCGCGGAAGGAGATGCGTTGCAGGCCGGCACTAGCCTGTACGGCGAATCGTTCTGTGCTTCCTGCCACGCCGTGCAAAACGCCGCCGGACTCCTGGTAGGCGGCGACGTCGGTCCAGAATTAACCCGCATCGGGACCAAGGCGAAACCGGAGTGGATCCGCCAGTGGGTCCGAAATCCAAAAGCCTACGACCCTGGCACGATGATGCCGCATTATCGCTTCGATGAAAAACAGCTCTCGCTCATCCAGGGGTTCCTCGAAAGTAAGACCGACTCCGATTTCATGGCGAACGTGCATCTCGATCCCGCCACCGCACAACAAATTGCACATGGAAAGCTGCTTGTTACGGAAATGGGCTGCGCCACCTGTCATGAGATCAACGGACTGCGCAAGCCGGAAGACTTCGCTCCCGATCTGACCCTGGTGGGTTCGCGGCCGCTCGCCAAAATTGTTTTTCTCCCCGGCATGCAGCGCAGCTTGCCGGCCTACATCGAGGCCAAGATCAAACAGCCACGCAGCTTTGGATCCGCGTTGAAGATGCCGCAGTTCACCATTGCGACGTCACAGGTTGACAGCCTGGTGACTGCGCTGCTAGCCCAAACGGACCGCGCCAGTACGCTTCCGGCGACCCTCCACGTCGCGGGCCATCCGCAGAGCAATTACCAGCCCGCCGGAACCGCCGGCCGGCTGATGCAGGACTTAAACTGTTTCAGTTGCCACTCCATCAACGGACGAGGCGGCGACATGGCCCCCGATCTCTCCTGGGAAGGCACCGCCGTCCAGCGCGACTGGCTCCTGAAGTTCTTCAAAAATCCGAATACTCTGCGACCCGCGCTGATCCGGCGCATGCCGAGGTTTAATTTGACCGACCAGGAAACCAGCACCCTAACCGATTACATCCTGGCTGCTTATCAAACGCCTGCCTTCGAGCGTGATTCGGTGCATCCTGATTCAGATTCCGCCGCGATCGAAGAGGGACGGCAGCTCTTCTATTCCAAGTACGCCTGCCAAGCCTGCCACATCGTCGATCCGAAGAAGGACAAAGGATACATCGGCCCGACTTTAACTGAGGTTGGCTCGCGTCTGAACGCCGCCTGGATCTTTCAATGGTTAAAAGCTCCGCAGGCCTTACGCCCTGGCACGCTCGAACCAGATTGGAAAATGAGTGACTCGGAAGCCCAGTCGCTCACCGCGTTCCTGATGGCACAGAAAGGCTCGCACAAATGAGAGCGCCTTCCAGTCTGATTTTGGCTACGCTTATTGCGCTCAGCTTCTCTTGTGCGCGGCGCACCTCTGAGCCAGTAGTAGCCAAGCCACCTGCGGCCGTGCCGGCAGCCATTGTCCTCGTGAGTGGTGACAAGCAGGTCTCCACCATTGGGACGCCGCTCGACCAACCCGTCGTGGTTCAAGTCAATAATTCACAAGGCGCGCCCGTGGCCGGTGCGACGGTCCGATTTCGCGGAGCCAACGGCACGGTCTTCCAGCCCGCTTCTGGCGTAGCGGGTTCCGACGGCCAGTTCACGTTCTCCGTCGCGCTCGGCAGCTTGGCGGGACGTTATCAGATCGCGGCTTCTACCACCGGCGCCGGTGGTAAGACGATAGAGGTTCGGATCCCGGAACTCGCGCTTGGGTTCGAAGAGAACAAGGGCCGTGAGTTGAGCGATGCTTATTGCGTGCGGTGTCACGATCCGGAGTCTACGGCCCTACGCGTGTCTAACCACGACAATCTGGTCGCGAAATCTCACTCCTTCGACGACGGTGCGTTCCTGAACAAGGTCAGCGATGCGGATCTGCTCGCGATAATTTCGCATGGCGGACCTGGGATCGGTAAGTCGGCTGAGATGCCGCCTTACGAACACACATTAAGCAAGTCTGATATCGCCGCGCTGGTGGCTTATATTCGCGCCGTCGCCGATCCGCCGTACCAGTCAGGGGAGGCTGTCTATGCACAGAGGTAACGTCATTTTCGCCGCGGCAACGTTGGCCGTTTTCGTTCCGCAGTGCTTTCCGCAGGTGCTCTCACCGCCCGAGATTCTCGATCCGGCGATGCGCGGGCTCCAGCAGAAGCATCTGCCTGAGCTCAAGGCCGCCGCCGTCGACATCACTTCGCACCACTATCCATATCGGTTCTATTTAAGCCGTAAGCTGGATCTGACCGAGCAGCAAGAGCAGCTAAACGATCAGCGCTCCATTCGCTTTACAACTTTCCAGGGCCGTACGGTGCTGCAGGTGACGGGCAACTATTTCGCCGCTTACGCGGATGAGTCCATGAACCAGACCGAGCGAGTGAAACAAACTTATCTCGATGTCATGCTGCCCATCCTTCGCGCAACGGCATCGCGCGTCCATGGTGAACCCGAACTGAGCGGATTTGCAATCGAAGTGGCCCATCACGTTCGCAAGAAAGTCTTGGGCGTCGCAGTGGAGCATCCCGAAAACCTGGCGCTCATTGTATCCTTCGCCGCCGCCGAGAAGGTGGCTGCCAGCAGCAACGAGAAGGAGCAGTTAGCGGCTCTGCTCGAAGGGCGAGTCTTCATCGACGGTAAACCAGTTTCGCTTTGGCCCGATCCGCCGGTGCCGCCCGCACCCGCAGTGGCTCGAGTAGTTACAGCGCCTCCACCGCCTGCACCCGCACCAGAGCCCGCTGTCCAGGATGTGTCAGTCGCTGCGTTACAGCAGAGGCAGTCTGCTTACCAGGGAATGTTCGACCGCATCGTGCACGACTTGGATGCTGATGCACATTTCGTCTCCTACGCGCCTCCGGTTCTCATCGGCTTCCACGGAAAGTCCTATCTGCAGTTGACGGTCACAACTAACTTGGCGCCAGCTGATTTGGGTTCTCAGTACCGCATTGCCGCACTAGCCTTCGACCGGCACGTTTCCCACTTGATCAGGCCGCTGGTCGCAATCCTGCCGAAAGACATCGACTTCGATGGAATCGTCTTCAGCTCTACCGTTTCCGCGGCGTCGCAATCGGTCGAGTTTTTCCTGCCTGTTTCTGACTTGCGACGTTACGCCGATTACGACCTCACCGGCCAGCAACTGATCAATTCCGGGCGGGTGCTCATTAACGGCGAGCGTGTTGGCCTCGAGCTTCAGAGCGCGGAAGCCGACCACCGCTGACTTCTATCGTTCACCGAAACTGTAGCCCACCGAGATCGACGCACCCGGCACTGAATTGCCGCCGAACTGATCGGTGAAGTTAGGCACGTAGTAATAATCGAACTGTGGACGAACGAATATGTGGGAGGTCACGAAGAGTTGAACCCCAGCGCCGGCATGGATCGCGAAATGATTGGCGCTACCAACTGGCACGGTTTGTGAGGAGCACACCGCGGTGCCAATGCAGGAACTCTGGTTTACCGAAAAGCTGGTTCTTGCATCGCCGATGCCGCCTAACAGTTGCAACACGGCCCGCTTTCGGTTGATCGGCGCGTAAATGCCGTCTACGTTGAGGAAAGTCTGGCGATAATCCAGTGGACCGTAATTGCTTCGGGCCGGTTGGATATTGGCTTGGAATCCGGCGCCGAAGCGCTTAGAGAACATGATGTCCGCGCCGATGCCCAGAAAGGCGCCGCCGAGCCCGCTGGTAGATTGGCAGAGAGTGTCGCCCGAACCAGGCGAGCAGGTCCCAAATGCATTCAGCGAGGAGGCATTATCCAAGCCGCCTCCGCTGGCCGAATTGTGGAAGCTCCCGACGCCAATATGGACATCCAGCGCGTCCTGCGCGCTCGCGAATGGGAGGCATAATGCGAACAGGGAACATATGCGTAAATAAACGTAAAGTTTTTTCACTTAAAACAACCCTTCTAATTTGTGTTTTTAACCACGCTCAACGAACGAGACATATGCCGGTAACGACGTGACGCATGAGATAGTGGTTTCAGAGCTCTTCTTTGGTTTCCGAAACCCGTTGTCCCACGCACCCGTCTGGATGTGTTTGGATACTTTTGTGAAGTCTACGATTGCGCGTCTAGCACCGACTGTCGTGATTCTGACCGTATCACTGGCAAACCTACGAGCGCAGCAGGACCGTATTACTGCCCGGATCGATAGCAGCAGGACTGTCGAACTGCCGGGTCACCAGCATTCCAAAGCGCAGCCTCAGTATGACCAGGGCGCGGTGGATGACACTTTCCCGCTGCCCTCGATCACCCTCCACTTCAAACCTTCGGCAGACCAGCAACAAGCCCTGAGCCAACTTCTGAGCGATCAGCAGAATCCATCTTCGCCGCAATTTCACCAATGGATAACGCCCGAGCAGTATGCAGACCAGTTTGGGGTGAGTTCGAGCGATATGGCGAAGATTACGGCTTGGCTGCAATCGCAGGGTTTCAGTGTGGTTTCGACGGCCCGAAGCCGTACCTGGATCGCGGTGAGCGGCGCTGCGCGACAGGTTAGGAACGGTTTCCATGCGGACATTCACCGCTATAACGCCAACGGCGAAGTGCATTATGCGAACGCGACCAATCCGGCCCTTCCAGCCGCTTTTGCCGGCATGGTGAGCAGCATTCGAGGACTGAACGATTTCCGTCTGAGGCCCAAGAATTTGCGCAAGGTGAATCCGGAGATGACCCGGAATGGCGTTCACCATGTCGTGCCAGACGACCTCGCCACAATTTATGACGTGGCGCCTTTGTACAGTTCGGGGATCGATGGCACAGGGCAGAGCCTGGTCATCGTGGGACAGACCCAGATCATTCCGTCGGATATTACAACGTTCCGTTCCACCTTCAACCTGCCGGCGATCAATCTGCAGCAAGTGCTGGTGCCGGGACAGAAGAATCCGGGAATCCAAAGAAGCTCGGGCGATCTCGGCGAAGCAGACCTGGATATTGAATGGTCCAGTGCCGTGGCGCGCAACGCGACCATCATTTACGTTTACTCACCGGATATATTCACATCGTTCTTCCACGCCGTGGATCAGAATCTCGCGCCGGTGATCGGCATGAGTTACGGCGCCTGCGAATTTTACGATTTAGTGGACCTGCCAACCTATCAACGCGGTGCCCAGCAGGCCAATGCCGAAGGCATAACGTGGATAGCAGCCGCCGGCGATTCCGGTGCAGCCGATTGTGAAGATTTCGGCGCCGTGGTAGCGCAGGATGGTTTGGCGGTCGACGCCCCCGGCAGTATTCCAGAGGTGACGTCGGTCGGCGGGACCGAGTTCAATGAGCAGACTGGCAACTATTGGAACAGCAGCAATAACGCGAACAGTGCCTCAGCACTTTCCTACATTCCAGAGATGGTTTGGAACGATTCGGTCTTAGACCAGGCAATGTCCGCGGGAGGCGGGGGCGCGAGCCTGGTCTTCCTTAAACCAGTCTGGCAGAGCGGTCCGGGCGTTCCGAATGATGGAGCGCGCGACGTTCCCGATGTCGCCTTCAACGCTTCGGACGCTCACGACAACACATATGTCTATTCGGATGGGAGCGTCGGCTACTTCGGCGGAACGTCCATCGGGGCGCCGACCATGGCGGGAATCGTCACACTGCTCAATCACTACCTGGTTTCAACCGGCAAACAAAATCAGCCGGGTGTAGCCAATATCAATCCCGCGATTTACCGGCTGGCTCAGAATAGCTCCGGCGTTTTTCACGATGTCACGACCGGCAATAATGCAATCGAGTGTGTGGGCGGATCGCCGAATTGTACCTCGGGCGTGCTCGGATACAATGCAGGGGCGAATTATGACCTGGCGAGCGGATGGGGCTCGCTCGACGTGTCCAACTTCATTCATCAATGGAGCATTGCTCCGCCTACGGGCTCCGCAGTGGTGATGTCGGTGAGTCAGAGCACTGGAACAGGAATCTACGGCAACGTGGATGTGGTTTTTGAACAGCCGGCCAACAGTTGGAACTTCATGGTGACGTTGGCGGAGGAAGCGGGAGTTGCGACCACTTTGACCGGATTAACGATCAACGGCACGGATTACTCTGCGCAGATTGCAAACTTGTTTGGGAGCGCGAGCATACCCCCGAGGCAGTCGCTCTCCGCCCAAATCACACTGGCGAATTTGAAAGTTCCCGGGAAAGTGGCATTCACACTCAGTGGCGTGGATGCGACCGGCCAGAGCTGGTCGCAGCAGTTGTCTGTCCCGTTCCAGGGTCTGCAAACACAGTTGGCCGTCGCTGGGATCAGCAACGCCGCATCGGGACAGCAGGTGTTCGCGCCGGGTGAGATCGTCAGCGTATATGGCACGGGACTCGGTGACTTCGTGCAGTCGGCAGGCGCGTTGCCGTTGACAATGTTTCTGGCGGGATTCGAGGCGTCAGTAAACGGAAATCCCGCTTACCTCTACTATGTTTCTCCGAACCAGGTAAATCTGCAGATTCCTTATGAGACAGCAGTCGGCCCGGCGACTCTGACGGTCGGCAATCCCTACGCGAACGCGACTTTCGATTTCCAGGTGTCGGTGACGGCGCCGGGCATTTTCATGACGCCCACCGGTTTTTTGAATCCCTCCTCAAGCGCCGCGCCCGGCGAAACGGTGACTCTGTATGTCACTGGCGTGGGGCAAGTCCGGCCGGCGATCCCGGACGGCGAGGCGCCCACTAACGCCAATTCGAAGCCTGCACAAGCAGTCAGTTTGACGGTCGGTGGAACGACTGCCGTGACCAGCTACGTTGGTGTGCCGACGTGGTCGGTAAGCGTGCTGCAGATCAACTTCGTCATTCCAGCGACTGCTGCACCGGGCAAGCAACCGGTCGTAGTGATGGTAGGCGGAGCGTCGAGCCAGACGGTCTACATCAACATCACCGAGTAACTGCGCTAGCCCGGTGCCCGCGTCCACAGGCTGATATCATAATAGATACACCCCGGCAGCCGACACTCTAATTGTGGCTGGCGATACAACAGGAGGGTAATATGCAACTTCGACTAACTCCGGCGACTCCAGCAATGCTATTCGTAGCGCTCGCTGCGGCTCCGCTGGCTCAACCAGCCTCCACGCCGACTTACTCGAAAGATGTCGCGCCCATCCTGAATAAGAACTGCGCCGGCTGCCATCGACCTGGCGATATCGCCCCCATGTCGCTGCTCACTTATGAAGACGCCCGGCCCTGGGCGAAGTCGATTCGAGCAGTAGTGGCTCTCGGCAAGATGCCTCCTTGGCACGCCGAGGCGCCGCGCGGCACTTTCTCGAACGATCGACGCCTCACTGATAAGGAAAAGGAAACGCTCATCGCGTGGGCCGATGGCGGATCCCCGCAGGGCAATCCGAAAGATTTGCCGCCCGCGCCGAAGTTTGTCGAGGGTTGGGGAATCGGCCAACCGGACGCCGTCGTCAGCATGGTGAAACCGTTTGACGTGCCGGCCTCGGGCACAGTCGACTACAAGTATTTCCAAATCCCGACCAACTTCACCGAGGACAAATGGGTTCAAGCTATCGAGGTTAAGCCTGGTGTCCGCGGTGTCGTACATCACATTTTGGTTTTCTCGAAAGATCCCGGCGGCACAGTGCTGCCGTCCACTTTCACCAGCGTCGTACCCAAGCCACCTGCGCCCAAAGAGGGCCAGAAGCCCTTCGACACCAATGCAGCCTTGGCTCGCACTCGCGGCGTTCTTATCGCGACCACCGCTCCCGGTACTAACTCAATGACATTCCAGCCGGGCTCGGCCCTTCAGATCAAGGCCGGCTCGATTCTAACGTTCCAGGTGCACTACACCGCCAACGGGACCGCGGCCAGCGACGTTTCGAGCGTCGGTTTCATCTTCGCCAAGGAGCCACCGCAGCGCGAAGTGCGCAACAGCGCCTTTATCAATGCGACGTTCGTGCTCGAGCCCGGCGAAGGTAATAAACAGGTCGATGCCGCGATTGAGTTCAACCAGGACGTTCACATTACAGCTCTGTTCCCGCATACTCATCTGCGCGGGAAGAGTTGGGAGTATCGGCTGGTGTATCCTGACGGCCGCACCGAAGTCGTTCTATCGGTTCCCAAGTACGATTTCAACTGGCAGACTTACTACGAGTACACTACGCCGCTCGCGGTGCCGAAAGGATCGCGACTCGAGGCGATTGCTCACTACGATAATTCGGTGAACAATCCATCGAATCCCGATCCGAAAGTAGCCGTTCATTGGGGTGAGCAGACCTGGCAGGAGATGCAGTATTCGGGCATCACCTACACCGTGGACGAAGAGCCGCGTCAGACTACCGCCCAGAAGTAGCGTCGCGCTTCTGGTGCTTGCTGTCTTTACGTAGCTGCTTCACTGACACTGTCAGCGATCGCCACTCATACTTCCAGTCGCGGAGTGTGCATACTTCCGGGTACCCGTAGGGCATCAAAGCCGCGGCAAACTTCGGATTATCGTTAGCCTCGTCCGGCCAGAATCGGCCAGCGTTTTCCGCGTTGCAGGGCGGGCGCATCGGCGCATCCGCTGCCAAGCTGATTGCGTAGCACGACAACAGCAACAGGGCCGAACGTGCGTACCGCATATCCGGGTCCAGATTAGCCGGGCGATCAGAGCGAGGGCATCCCCCAACAGTGCTGGCCCGCATCATTTCCAGTACCGGTACGACGCCGACTTCTGCGAAACTCGCTGTATGCCAGATAAAGTGCGATGGGCGGTTCTCGGCGCCGCCAAGATTGGTATCACCAAAGTAATTCCAGCCATGCAAAAGGGCGAGTGGTCCGACATAGTGGCCGTCGCTTCCCGAGATTTGAACAAGGCCAGCGCGGCGGCGAGTAAGCTGGGAATTCGCAAGGTATACGGATCTTATGAAGAGGCCCTAGCCGATCCGGAGATCGAAGCCATCTACAATCCGCTGCCGAATCATCTGCACGTTCCATGGTCGATTCGTGCTGCCGAAGCCGGCAAACATGTGCTGTGCGAGAAACCCATCGCCCTTAGCGTCGCCGAATGCCGGACGCTGATCGCGGCTCGAGATCGCACCGGGGTGAAGATCGGTGAGGCGTTCATGGTCCGAACCCATCCGCAGTGGCTGCGTGCTCGCGAACTGGCTCAGTCGGGAGAAATCGGAGAGCTGCGCGCCATAGTAGGGGCGTACAGCTATTTCAATCGCGACCCCGCGAACATCCGCAATAAACCGGAGTTGGGTGGCGGCGGAATCATGGACATCGGATGCTATCCGATCCAGATCTCGCGCTTTCTTTTCGGTCGCGAGCCGGAGACAGCGGCAGCGCGAATCGACCGCGATCCCGAATGGCGGACCGATCGGCTTAGTTCAGTTGTGCTCGGGTTTCCAACCGGGCACTGCGTTTTCACATGTAGCACCCAGCTGGTGCCCTACCAAAAGATCCAGATTCTCGGTACGAAGGGCAGGATCGAGATTGAAATACCGTTCAATGCACCGCCGGACCGGAAGACCCGCCTGTTTGTGGACATCGGCGGGGATCCGTTTGGAACGGGAATCAGAGTCGAAGAGTTTCCGATCTGCGACCAGTACACGCTTCAAGGCGATCTGTTTTCAATGGCGGTTCGCGGACGCGGCGATGTACCAACTCCGCTCGAGGATTCGATTGCGAACATGGCAGTGATCGAGGCCGTCTTCGAATCGGCCCGGACAGACCGTGTAGTTCGAGTGGCTCGCTAGCGCTTCGATCCTAATAGCGGCTGTATGGTTGTATTGGTCAGCGCTGCGCCCGAGAACTCAGTCGCCTGGCCGGCCTGCTTTCCGGGCGCCGGAAGCAGCCGCGCTGCTAGCGGCTTGTTCCATTTATAGGCGAGCCACGCGACGTCCGCAAGAATGCGCGCGATCTGTTCCTCACTCACATCGCCCGGTAGAGGTACGGTATCGGCTCCGCCTGCACAGACCGCCGAGTAAGCCAAAATCGAATCCAGGTTGTATGTGCCCTCCGCCCAGCGGCGAGCCAACAGATTGTCTTCCATCACGGGAATCATTAAACCCGAATAGCCTGTGCGTTTGACCGGCGTCGACTGCACGGCGCGCGTGATAATTCCTGACGCCGTCAGCGTTCCGCTCGAACCAAACGGTCCACCGATGAAGGATTCGATGGCGCCTCCGATCGAAATATCCTTGAGCGGCGCGGGAGTCGCGTCGATGCCTTCGTAGGTCCAGCCGGTGCTCGCCGCCAGCTGCATCGCGACGGCCTCCGCTTCCTTCGTATATTTCGAGAAGGCCTGAGAGAGATGCTCCTCGGCTTCACGCGGATCATGATATTGCGAGAAGATGTCGGCGACCACATTCGCGCCCTCCATCGCCAAGGCGAACGCGTGCCCCTTGCCGGCATGATAAGAGCCGGGATAGTACGGGCCGTATGGTTTCATCATCGCGATCGCGCCGAAGTTGAAATTGCCGTCTCCGTGCGGGCTGCGTTCGGAGACCTGTTTGATCAGCCTGGCCGCTTCGTGGAGGGCATGCCAATGGATGCCGCGCTCATCCGCCATGACGATGTTGGCGTTGACGCTGATTGACGACAGGACGTCAGCGAGCAACGCCACTGGGGCGGTGTCGTCGTTGTCGTTCAGCATGGCAGCGCCGATGTTCAACCCCGTGCGCGCCTTGGTTGCAGCTTCCCGCAGCTTGCGGATCAGATCGAGCGCTTCTGCGCGCGGCATGCCTTTGGTGTAAACCGGAAAGGGCTGAGTGGTGATCCGTCCGCCCGCGCCGTCGAATCCGGCCCGATTCAAGGCCTCTTTCGCCGTGGAAGAACTTCTGCGTCTCTTCGACTTTCGCGGCGTAGTCATTGCGGTCGATTGAGATGAACGCCGTTACAGCGCGAATCCGGGGCCGGCTGTCGGCAGCAAACACCACTGCAGCGAAGCAGAATACCAGCAGTGCTCTTCGCATTTTCGATTACCTTTTCGCTGCCGTTGCCGCGCCACTATTTTTGCCGGTGGCCCGGGCGAGTCCTTCCACGGAAGGAGTCCGCTTGGGCGTTCGCAGTAACTCTTGCTGGAACGCCGCGGCAGCTTCGGCCGGACGGCCGGCATCCAACAACACTTCGCCGTAAAACTCCAGCGCGGGTTTGATCGGCTCCGGAGGACCGGACGGCGCGGCCATGGTCGATTCGATGTCGGCTGCGAGCTTGGCCAGGCGTACCGCTTCTGCCTTTTGTCCACGCGTCAGTTGGGCGGCGGAGGCGATCTCATTTTCCATAATCGCGAAGGGCTTCGCGGCATAGGCGTCGCCGCCCGATTCCACACTCTTTCGCATGGCGCTGAGTTTGTCGCGAGCCTGCTCTGCTGCGTTCGCATCACCCAGTTTTGCGGCGCTCAGGCCGGCAATGAAGATCCACGCTCCTTCTCCCGAATAGCGCGCGCCCATGCCGGGCATACCGGGCATCGAGTCGTGCTCACTCGCGGCCTGCGGCGCACCTTCCAGCGGGATCTTTTCCCACTTCCCGGTCTCGAGGATATAGCGAGCCAGCATGGTGTGATACTGCTGGCCGATGTTTGGGTTCTTCGTATTTCGCTCCGCGGCCTGCTTGGCGAGATCCACATTCTGACGCGCATCGTCGAACTTCCCGAGCATCAGGTTCGCGTACTCAAGCCACGATAGCGTGTGAAAATCCTCACGGCCTTCGGGAAGGTGCATCCGTGCGATGAGATCGACCGCAGCCTTGTGAGCCACGACGTTGGAGGCAACTACGTCCTGCCACATGCCGAGTTGGACAAAGATGTGCGACGGCATATGCAGAGCATGGGGCGCCGCGGGCGCGATTCGAGCGTACACACGCGCGGCCGGGAGCGCGAGAATGGCGTGATCCGGATCGTCGAAGGCGTGGATGATGAAATGAGCAGCGCCCGGATGGTTCGGATTTTCCTGAAATACTTTGAAGGCGAT
>Ga0070714_100000732_pt1 | contig 23269 bp, 19 predicted proteins | sample LARL83metaG_FD_65450 | JGI IMG/M metagenome (GOLD analysis project Ga0070714, IMG submission 65450) | Corn, switchgrass and miscanthus rhizosphere microbial communities from Kellogg Biological Station, Michigan, USA - LAR L8-3 metaG | ecosystem: Host-associated > Plants > Roots > Rhizosphere ... | reverse complement strand
CCATGCCCAGCGTCGCTGCTGCTCCGCCAGCCCGCGCACCCCGAACAGCGGGGTCGGTGCCGCCAGGAACCCGATACCGATCGCCAGGTAGGCGATCGAAGCGACGGAGAGTGCGAACAACAGGATGCCGACCTGCGCCGTAGCGGCCTTGAGCAGGCCGCGACCGCAGTCCAGTAGCGTCTGCCGCGCCCTTCGCTCAAGCCCGCCTAGCATCGTCAACCTTCCTGCGACTCCCCTGATGGCGGAATCTCGCCCGCTTTCATTGTGGCCGGCGCCGCTGGCAACTGTCGGGGGTGTTATGTCCACCTGATCTGGGGTGTTGAGCCTCCCGACAATGAGGCGGCCCGCGGAAAGACTTTTCGCTAGAACGGCTCGCCACCCGGGCGGCGGCGAGAACTCCACTTCCCCGGGGACGGGTCTCCGATCCGTTCTCAGAGAGATAGGGCAAATGAAGCGAGGAAACGCCTCAACGGCTGAGGCGCTGCGACTGGACTCGGTAAGCAAGGTGTACCTGTCGAGCCGGGTACCGGTAGCAGCGCTCAAGGGCGTCAGCCTGTCACTGCCCCCCGGCACTTTTACCGCCGTCATGGGACCGTCCGGCTCCGGGAAGAGCACGCTGCTGCACTGCGCCTCCGGGCTTGACGAGCCGACCAGCGGCAAGGTGTACGTCGCTGGGGACGAGATGAAGTTCGGCAGTGAAGCCGAGCTGACCAAGTTCCGGCGCGGGCGGGTCGGCTTCGTCTTCCAGCAGTACAACCTGCTGCCTGCGCTGACCGTCCGGCAGAACATCACGCTGCCGCTCCGGCTTGCCGGCGCGCGCCTGGACAAGGAGAGGTTCAGGACTGTCGTCGAGCGGGTTGGGCTCGCCGGCCGGCTGAGCCACAGGCCATCGGACTTGTCCGGGGGCGAGCAGCAGCGCACCGCGATCGCCCGTGCCCTCGTCACCTGGCCCGCGATCCTCTTCGCAGATGAGCCGACGGGCGCGCTCGACGCCCGTAACGCAAGGGAGGTCCTCCTCCTGTTCGAAGAGGCGGTGCGGACGTTCGGCCAGACGATCGTCATGGTCACACACGACCCCGCGGCGGCCGCGTCGGCCAGTTCCGTGCTCTTCCTCTCTGACGGGCGGATCGTCGACAAAATGGAACGGCCGACGGCCGCCACGATCGCCGAGCGGATGACCCGTCTCGGCGGCGAAGCGTCACTGACCGCCGCTGCGGAGGTGTGACGATGCTCTCGATCGCCCTGAGCTCGCTGCGCTTCCGGGCCGGCATCTTCGTCGCGAGCTTCATCAACGTCTTCCTCGGCGCCGCGATCCTCATGTCCTTCGCGTCGCTGCTCGACTCGGCCGGAAGCCCCGCGGTGTCCCGGGCCGACAAGAACACCCTCACCACGATGGCACTGGTGATCGGCGGCTGGGGCCTGCTCATCGTCGCCTTCGGCGTCGCCGCCACCTCGACCCTGTCGGTACGGCAGCGCGATACCGAGATCGCGCTGCTCAAGTCCGCCGGCGCAACCCCGCGGCAGCTCGGGCGGATGATCATCAGCGAGGTGACGGTCATCTCGGTCGCCGCGGCCATCGTCGCCATTCCGGTGGCGTTCTTTACCGGGCGGGCCTGCCTAGCAGCGCTGCGAGCTACCAATCAGGTCGCCGGTGGTGGCGCCTACCACTTCGGCGTCTTCGCGCTCACCGTCGGACTCGGTGACACGGTGTTCGCCGCCTCTATCGCGGCGTACGCCGCCGCCCGTCGCGCTGCCTCGCTCAGCACCAGGGACGCGCTTGCCGTGGCCGCGGCGGGCGAACGGCGGATAAGCCGGAAACGGATCGTCTTCGCCTGCCTCTTCCTGCTCGCGGGAATCGACTGCGGCGTGCTGACCGCCACGGTCTTCAACGACCGGGGGTTCGTCACGATGTCGCTGGCCGGCGAGGCGTGTATCCAAACCTCGATCGGGCTGGCGCTGTTCGCGCCGGCGCTGATGCGCACGGCGGCGTGGCTGCTCGGCCGGCCCTTGCAAATGGTGTCCAGGATCAGCGGCTATCTCGCCGGTACTAATGTCAGGCAGCGGCCGGACCAGGCGACGAACGTGCTTATGCCGATTGTCGTATTCGTGGGCTTGGCGGCGGGATCCCTGTACCTGCAGAGCGTCTTCAACAACGCCAACGCCGCGTCCCGCATCGCCGAAAGCGCCGACGGCAAAGGCGTCGAGACCCTGAACTTCATCATCGTCGCGATGATCGCCGTCTTCGCCGCGGTCGTGCTGATCAACATCGCGGTAGCCACGACGATCCACCGCAGGCGCGAATTCGGCCAGGAGCGGCTCCTGGGGGCGACTCCGGCGCAAGTGCTGTGGATGGTAGGGCTCGAGAGCATCACCACAGCGGTCGCTGGCCTTATCTTCGGTACGGTCGGGGCTCTCGCGGGCGTCGTCCCCTACAGCATCGCCCGCACCCACAGTGCGGCGCCTCACGTGGGCATCGGTATCTACCTCGGCGTGGTCGCCGTGGTCGTCGTCCTGATGGCCGCCGCCAACCTCGGCGCGACACTCCGCGCGATGCGGCGTCCCGCGCTTGACGCCATCGCCGTAACCAGCGTTGCCTAATCCCGGTCAGCGGTAACCTATCTGCCGCCTTTAATATGCCCCCCCAGAATCAATTACGCACCCTTGGGGAATACCTCACAGCATATGTTCCCGCCAGCCTTCCGGGTCGAGCGAGGTTCCGAAATATTTCCGAAACTATTGACGGCCCGGTGCGGGCCGGCCGACACTGTGGCCAGCGGCGGACCTCAGGTGTGCCCGGACCGGGGATCTCCATCAGCGAGGTAATCATGCACTATGGTCGTCAATCACGGTGGATCCCGTCCGCTGGTGCGCAACCGGGGGATGGCGCGGCTGACCGGGCTGCGCACCTGTCGCGCCGGGCGTTTCTCGGCACAGGCGCGGCGGCGGCCGTAGGACTTTCCGTGGGCATGGCTGGACCGGCGAATGCGGCGCCAGCGAGCGTCAGCAAGTCGAGCGGCGAGGTTCCATTCGGACCGGTCATTGTGGACAACCCCGGACCAGGCGCGTCATACGCACGAGCCGTGCGGCTCAGCGGCCCGCAGCCGGAGAGATCAGGGACCTTGCTGGCGACATTCCAGCAGTTCGGGAGCCCGGGGTTCCCGATCTTCCGCAGCGACGACGATGGCCATACCTGGTATCGGCAGAGCAATGTGCCCGATACCAGCGAAGCCGCGGGAGTGTGGCTGCAGCCGTTCCTGTATGAGTTGCCGCGCGCATTCGCCGGCCTCCCTAAGGGCGCGGTGTTGTGTGCCGGCAATTCTCTTGGCAATTTTTCGTCAACGAGTATCGAGCTGTACGCGAGCACTGACCATGGCATGACCTGGCAGTTCCTGAGCACGGTAGCGGAGGGCGGCGCGCCCATACCTCAAAACGGCTATACACCCGTGTGGGAGCCGTTCCTGCTACTGCATCGTGACCGGCTCATATGTTACTACTCCGACCAGCGAGACCCGAAGTACGGGCAGAAGCTGGCGCATCAGACCAGCACGGACCTGCGGCACTGGGGCCCGGTCGTCAACGATTCCGTGGGCACGGACTACAGCCAGCGGCCGGGCATGACCACCGTCGCGCAGGTGAATGACAGCATGTGGATTATGACCCACGAGGCCGGCGGTAACTCGGGCGACAATTTCTATGCGGTGCACTATAAGATGGCTCGGGATCCGGAGTCATTCGGCCCGGCCGCTGAGCACGTGCTCCACGACCAGAACGGTTACATCCCCTCAGCCGCCCCGGTCGTATCGTGGTCGGACTCCGGCGGCCCGGCGGGCACCATCGTCGTCACCGCAAACAGCGACCAGGACTTCTTCATCAACCGTGCCCTCGGTGATCCCGACGCGTGGACGCGGCTATCTTCGGCAATGCCAGGAGGCTACAGCCGGTTTACCATCCCGCTGGCCAGCCCGGGATCGTGGCGCCGACCCGGTCTCGTCTTCGTCGTGACCGGCCCGTACTACGGTGATCAAGGCCCGATCCAGGCTGGTCTCGTCCAGCTGTAACTGACGGCGAATGAGGCCTTAGGGGTGGTGCGGTGGCTGATCGTCATGCGGGTGTACCCGCGCTAACTTTGCCGACATGGTCTCATGAGCCTCGGTAGACACGCTCCAGCGTGACCAGTTCGACGTCGGGGCGGGCGTCGGCTTCTTCGGTGAGGCCGGGTGTGAAGCCGGACCTGCTGAATAGCAGCAACCTGGGCGGCATATCCACGCGGGCGCTCGGCAGCAGACCGCGCAGGTGCTCAAGCCTGCGCAGCTGTGCTTGCCCCACCGCCGCGTTCGTCTCCTTAGCCTCGCCGATCGCGAGTATCCGGCTCTTATCGCTTGGCGCCTCGGTCACTACCAGGTCCAGCTCGTGGCCACCTTGATGCTCTCGGCAAGCGATCTCGGTCGGCCGGACGGCGCCCGGTATGGCCCCCAGGGTCTGCTCATCCGCGTGATGCATGCACCACTGGCGGGCCAGCTCCTCGAAATGCGGCCCGAGTATCTTCGCGGACACAGTCGCCGCGCTCCGTTCCCATACGCGGTCAGCGCGGCCCGCGACCAGTTCTGGTTCGTACCGAGCGGTGATCAGCTGGTGCAGCCGAACGATAGGCTCGGCGATCCGGAAGACCGCCCGCTTACCCCGGAGCGCATCATCCAGCTGCTCGATGAGGCCGACGTCTCCCAGGCCGTCGAGCAGGTGCGCGATGGCACTGGCCGGGCGGCCGAGGGCGGCCGCGATCTCAGAGCGGCGGCTCGCGCCCGCGCTGATCGCGCCGAGAGTCGCGGCGTACGAGGTCGGGTCGGTGATCGAGGGTTCTTCGCGGAGCAGCTGCCCGCCTTCGCGGAACATCGCACTCGCAGGATTCAGCAGCCGACGCTGCACCCAACGCCCGAAGTCCGCCAGCGATCGCGGCCCTGCGCCCCCGGACATGTCCTTGTAGGCGGGCGTGCCCCCGGTCAGCGCATGCAGGCGGAACGCGAGTTCGGGGTTATGCGCTACGTCCCAGAACTCTGCCGCCTCCCGGAACCCGAATGGCCGGACGACCAGTTCCAGCCGGGCCCTGCCACGTAGCGGGGCACCGCCGCCGAGCAGTTGCGCCATCGTTGTCAGCGCACTGCCGCACAAGACCATCCGTGTCCTGGTGTGCTGCCGGGCGTTGCCCATAGGGCTAAGCGCCTGCTGCAAGTAGGATGGCAGCGCCGGAGTGGCTGCGACCAGGTAAGGAAACTCGTCGATGATCACTGCGGTGGGACGCTCGGCCCCAAGCAGCAGCATCTCATCGATGGCTTCCCGGTATCCGGTGAACACGACCGGCTGCCGCAGCCCCCGGTAGGCGGCGTAGGCCGCGCCAAGATCCGCAAGGTTCTGCGCCTCGCTCTGCTGCGTGGCCGCGAACATGAAACCGGCGAGCTCCAGAGCCAGCAACTCAAGCAGCAGCGTCTTGCCCTGCCGTCGCCGCCCGTAGACAAGGCCAAGCGTCGCACCCAGTTCATCCGAGGTCGCGAACTCGGTCAGCTCCCCCCATTCGGTCTCCCGATCGAACAACTGCCTCGGCTTGTCAACCACGAACTCCTCCAGGCAACTATGATGACTCCAGCTATCATAGTCAGAGCCACCATAACAGTCGGCGAGATGCGCCGGATCTGGAACGTGCCGATGGCGCCATCGGCACGCCGTCACCCCGGCCCGCTGGCCACATCGGCACGCGAGACAAGAGCCCGGTGGCACCATCGGCACGCTGACGGCTGATGCCGGTACCACGCTGACGGCTGATGCCGGTACCACGCTGACGGCTGATGCCGGTACCACGGTGACGGCTGATGCCGGTACCACGGTGACGGCTGATGCCGGTACCACGGTGACGGCTGATGCCGGTACCACGGTGACGGCTGATGCCGGTACGGCGACACCGGCTGTCGCACCCGGCACGCGTCCTACCGTGGGCCGTGCGCGGGTACCCGGGCTAGACCCGGGTGGGATTCCAGGTCCGCCAGCGCCTGGCCGAGTTCCCGCTGTGTCGTGAGCGCGGCGACATACCTGTCTGGCCGGAGCACGGCGACGTCCCGGCTCCTGGCCGCGAACCAGCCGCGCAGGATATTGTCGGCGTCCTCGATGACGCACAGGCCGGGGCGTCTGCCGTCGCGGCGGGCGTCACCCGCGCGTGATTCGACGATCTTGACCACCCGGGCGCCGAGCAGTTCGACCAGTGCCCGCCCTGCCGTATCGACGCGGGCGAGCGGATCGCAGCCGTAGCCGATGACGGCGAACCAGTCCCCCAGCGCCTCGTCGAGCCGCACCCGCTGACGACGGCCGTTCTCCACCATCGGCTGGATGAACATGGCGCCGGCATCAGGACCGGTGAAGAAGCCGTCGCGGTAACGAGGGCGGGGCTTGAACCGCATCTGGGTGATCCAGTCCGCCGCGCCCGGCACCAGGGAGGCGGCCCGCAGCAGCTGGTCGCGGGCCAGCGCGACCGGCCTATGGGCCGGGCTGAGGACTCGGCCGAGCATGACGGACAGGTCGATCATGGCCTTCGCATGCGGCCTGCGTTCCTGGTCGTAGCTGGCCAGCAGGCCGTGACCGGCCTGGCCGCGGACGATCGCGGCCAGCTTCCAGGCCAGGTTCGCGGCGTCCCGGATGCCGGTGTTCATGCCCTGCCCGGCCCACGGCGGCATCAGGTGGGCCGCGTCGCCGGCCAGGGCCACCCGGCCGGCGACGAAAGTGCGCGCGAGGCGGGCGTGGTGGGTGTAGACGCGGGTCCGGACCACGCCGGCCGAGGCCGGGTCGGGCAGGTGATAGCCGAGCAGTTCGGTGACCTTGGCGGGCGACTCGCCGTCCTCGCCGGGATGCAGCATGAACTCCCAGCGGCGATGCCCGTAGGGCAGGCGCGCGCTCACGTACGGCCGCCGCGGATCGCAGTGCAAGCCGGTCCATGGCGCGTCCACCGGGTCGGCGGCGCAGTCGATGACGACCCATTGCCGCGGCTGGGTGTCGCCGTCGAGGGTGATGCCGAGGTGGTGGCGGATGCCGCTGCGCCCGCCGTCGGCCGCTATCACGTAACGGGCCTGGACCGGATCGCGTCCTGCCAGGTGCAGCGTGACGCCGTCCTCGCCCTGGTCGAGGCCAGTGAGCTCGGTACCGAACCACGTCCGGACATGCGGGAACCGGCCGAGGCCGCGCCGGAGCGCGGCCTCGGCGAGCGGCTGCAGGAAGATGTTCCGCTTGTACCAGCCGAACTCGCGTACGGACGGCTGCACGCTGGCGAAGCAGCGCCCGGAAGAGCCGAAGAACTTCAGCGGGACGTTCTGTATCGCGTCTGCCATGATCTCGCCGGCCAGCCCGGCCGTCTGCAGCACCCGCACGCTCTCGTCGTCGATCCCGATCGCCCGCGGGTAGTCCACGATGCCGCGGTCCCGGTCGATGACCAGCGTCTCTACTCCGTAACAGCCGAGCAGGTTGGCCGCGGTGGCACCGGCAGGCCCGGCACCGACCACGGCGACCGGCACCTGGCCGCGCGGTTGGCTCAATCCTCGATCCGCTCGAGGAATGAGCGCAGGGCACCAAGGAAGAAATCCGGGTTGTCGTCGTGGGCGTAGTGCCCCGCCCCTGGTACCTCCGCCCACCGCAGCCTGGGCTGCCGTCCGGCCATCTGCTCGCAGGTAGCGACCGGGAGGAAATCGGTGTGCTCGCCGCGCAGCACCAGCGCCGGGCATCGCAGCGCATCGACGCACGCCCAGAGGTCGAGCTGGCCCGCCGGGTCACCGCTGAGCCTGGCCTGCGCGATGCCGGCCATGTCCAGCGTCCAGTGCCACCGGCCGTCTGGTCCCTGCCGGATGGTGTGGTCCAGGCGCGACGCCAGCGCAGCGCCGGAGATCCCCGGACGAAGCCGGCGCCAGTAGTCCGCGGCCGCGTCGAGGCTGTCGAAGCCTGTCGGTGCCGACGCCATCTCCCGCAGCACGCGCTCCGCGCCCGGCGTGCTGGTGGATGAGCCTGGTCCGATGTCCTCGGCGAGCAGGCCGGTCACCTGGTCCGGGTGGGCGGCGGCGTAGACGTAGCCGATCCCGCCGCCCATGGAGTGGCCGACGAGAGCGAACCTGGCGAGGCCGAGCTGGGTGACCAGCTCCTCGAGATCGGCGACGTAGGTGCGGATGTAGTAGTCGCGGTCCGGGTCCCACGCGCTGCCGCCGCGGCCGCGGAAGTCGGGCGCGACGATGTGGTACCGGTCGCTCAGCTCCTCGGCGAACGACGCCCATGTGGCGGCGTAGCTGCGCAGGCCGTGCAGCATGAGGACCGCGGGCCGGGCGGGATCGCCCCATCGCAGGTAGCGGGCCGTCAGGCCGCCGAGCGTGGTGAAGTTCATCGGAGCCCGTCGGCGCCGGTGATGTCGGGCGCGGCCAAGCCGCCGAGCCGCGCCCTGAGCCGGCCGCGGGTGGCGAAGGCGAACGCGACGACCACCTCGTCGCCGCGTGGCGCGTCGCCGAAGCTCACCGACACGGTGTCGTAGTGAGACCGGACGTACAGCGCGTCCTTGTGCGCGAGCGGGATGTCGATGACCGCGCCGGGGCCGGCCACCTTCCCGGTGGACGGCACCCAGGCTTTCCCGCCGCCGACCGCTTCCCGTACCGGGTCGGCGAATACCTGAGTGAGGAATGCGTTGCCGTGCTCGTACTCACCGAGCACGCCGACCACGCACGCCTTGCCGTAGCTCTGGATCGGCACGTCGCCGGCGGCGGCCACGGCACGACGGCCGAATTCCGCGCCGAGCATGCCGGACTCGGCGACGATAGCGCTGAGATCCTCGCTGAAAGTCCCGGCGTACGGGTTGTGCACCGCGGCGGCTATGACGACCTTGCGCACCGGGTCCCCGTCCGGCTGTCCGGACTCGGTGGCGTGCGTGTCCTCGATGAAGGTGAACCACTTCCGCACGTGGTACGGGCCGAAGTTCGCTGCTGGCACGAGTGCTCCTTAGCCGTAGAGGGGCTCGAGGTCGATCGGGTCGCTGGGCGCGTTGTGCTCGCCCAGCACTCGCTGGGCTTCCGCGTCGTCCGCGATCAGCTCGCTGAAGAACTCGAAGCGGTTCCCGTCGGGGTCGAGGAAGTAGACGCCGTACCCGATCTTGTGGTCGGTGGTCTTCACGACGGTGACGCCCTTGTCCAGCAGCATCGCATACAGCCTGCGCAGCTCGTCGACGTCGCCGTCGATTTCCAGGCCGTAGTGCTGCAGGCCGATGCCGCCAGGCTCGGCGCCGGGGTCGGCCTTGATCAGGGCGAGGTCGTGGTGCTTGCGGCCGAACGACAGGAACACCCATTGCGGGCCGCGGGCGGTGATTTTCATGTCCAGGACGTCGGCGAACCACTTCGCGGATACGTCCGGGTCCCGGACCAGCAGCGACAGGTGGGTTCGGATGATCACGGGCTTGACATTGCCTGACATAGTCTGGCTCCTTTGCTCTGCGACTGCTCAGTGACGCGGTGGCGCCGGCGCGATCGCCGGGGTCCACGCCACGTCGGTGATCTCGGGGAACTCACGCCACTGTTTAGCGAAGCTCCGCCCGCCGTCGGCGGACCGGAACAGGTGGCCGTACTTGGTCCCCGCGAACACCAGGTCCGGGTCGGCGGCGTGGGTGCCGAACGCCCATACCGTGGAGTTCGCCGGCCCGTCGAGGGTGGCCTCGGTCCACGTTCTGGCCAGGTCGTCGGAGCGGAAGATCCGGGTGCGCGTGCCGGGGGTGCCGTCGCCGATGCCGAGCAGCAGCGCATCCGATCCGGGCAGCCGGGTCACGAGCCGGGTGTAGTAGATGCCCCAGGTGTCCCTGGTGTCGGTCCGGGTCCAGGTGGCGCCGTCATCCTGGCTGACGAACAGCGCGTTCACGACTGCGCACACAATGGTCTTCGGCGGCCCGCCGAGGACGGTGACGCAGTGGATGTCGGAGTTGGTCACGCCGTCCGGCAGGCTCTTGGGTGTGCCGTCGGTCCGTTCCCAGGTCGTGCCGCGGTCGCGGCTGCGCCACAGGCCGCCTTCCTCGATGCCGAACCACGCGGACGTGCCGTCGGCCTGGTCCCAGGCGATGGTGAGGATCCGCGGTCTGCTGACGCCCGCGCAGCGTTCCGGTATCTCGGGCGGCAGCCGGTCCCAGGAGATGCCGCCATCGACGGTGCGGAACACCGCGGCGCGGGACGGCGCGCCGGTGCCGACCAGCATGCTGGCCGGGTCGGCCGGGTCGATGGCGATCGACCATACCTGCATGCCGTCGAACGGTGAGCTGACCCGGGACCAGGTGACGCCGGCGTCGCCGCTGCGGGCCAGTCCGATGTCCGCGCCCGCGAACACGACGTCCGGGTCCGCCGGGTGCACGGCGAGGCAGCGGACCACGGCGTCGAACTCGACATCCTGGCCGAGCGGGATCCGGTACCAGGTGACGCCGTCATCCGAGCTGCGCAGCACCCCCTGTCCGGCGGTCGCGACGAGAACGGTTCCTTGCACAGCGCTGCTCCTGGTTCTGTCAGAGGAAGATGCCGCGGCTGAGGCCGCCGTCGATGCCGAGCGATTCACCGGTGATGCCGCCCGCGCCCGGTGCGGCGAGGAAGCATGCCGCCCGCGCGACCTCGCTCGCGGTCAGCACGCGGCGGATCGGCGTGCGGTTGATGAAATCCTGTTCCACTTCGGCGGGGGTGGTGCCCCGGCCTGCCGCGATCCGCTGGTACAGCTCGTGAATGTGCTCGGTCTCCACTACGCCTGGATGAAGGGTGTTCACCGTGATTCCGAACGGCCCTAGCTGATCGGACAGCACCTTGGTCATGTGCACGACGGCGACGTTGCGCATGCCGGACAGGGCATGGCTGGCCCGGCCGGTCAGCCCGCCGATGTTGACGATCCGGCCGTACCCGTGCCGCTTCATGTGCGGAGCGACCGCCTGGGCGCACCTGAAATACCCGATGACCTTTGTGTTCATGTCCGCGAGCAGCGCATCCGGGTCGGCGTCCGCCACGTCGTCGCGGACCACCCCGCCCGGCGCGGCGGCACAGTTCATCAAAATGGCGAGGTCGCCGTGGCCGGCGGCCGCCTCGGCGAGCGCGCGCACCGACGCGGTGTCGGTGGTGTCAGCCCGCACCGGGATCACCTTCCCGCCGGTCTGCTCGCCGAGGCCGGCGGCCGTCGCCGCCAGGACCGGCAGCCGGCGCGCCGCGATGACGACGGTGACGCCGCTGCTGGCTAGCTCAGCGGCGATCGCCTTGCCGATGCCGGCCCCGCCGCCGGTGACGATCGCCACCTGCCCGGTGGTCATGTCAGGTTCACCCATATGCTCTTGGTCTCCGTGTACTGCTCAAGGACGGTGCGGCCCATCTCGCGGCCCCACCCGGACTGCTTGTAGCCGCCGAACGGTGATGCCGGGTCGGTGAGGTTGTAGCAGTTAACCCACACCGTGCCGGCCTTGACGGCGGCCGCGATCTGGTGCGCCCTGGTGACGTCACGGGTCCACACCCCGGCGGACAGCCCGAACGGCGAGTCGTTCGCGTTGGCCACCAGCTCATCGACCTGGTCCCAGCGCTGGACGGTCAGCACCGGGCCGAAGATCTCCTCCCGGACGACGCGCATCGAGTTATCCGTGCCGGTGAACACGGTGGGTTCCAGGAAGAAGCCGTCCCGGTACTCCGGCGCCAGGCCGGCCGGCCTGCCGCCGCCGGCCGCCAGCGTGGCGCCCGCTGCCAGCCCGGCCTCGATGTAGGAGCTGACCGTGCCGAGCTGCCGGGCCGAGACCAACGGGCCCATCTGGGTGGCGGGTTCGGTGCCGGGGCCGACGACGATGGCGCGGGCGCGCTCCGCGACGGCGGCGGTGACCTCGTCGTGCACCGCGCTGTGTACGTACAGGCGGGAGCCGGCCGTGCACACCTGGCCGGCGTTGAAGAAGATCCCGTCGGCCACCGCGGCGGCCACCGCGGCGATGTCGGCGTCGGGCAGCACGATGTGCGGCGACTTGCCGCCGAGTTCCAGCGACACCTTCTTCATGTTGCCGGCCGCGGCCCGTACGATCTGGCGGCCGGTCTGCGTGGAGCCGGTGAAGGCGACCTTGTCGATCCCGGGATGCGCCGCGATCGCCGCGCCGGCCTCGGCGCCGGTCCCGGTGATCACGTTGATGACGCCAGGAGGGAACCCGGCCTCGCTGGCCAGCTCGGCCAGGCGCAGCGTGGACAGCGGGGTTTCCTCGGCGGGCTTGAGCACGACGGTGTTGCCCGTGGCCAGCGCCGGGGCGAGCTTCCACGACGCCATCGACATGGGGAAGTTCCACGGCACGATGGCGCCCACCACGCCGATCGGCTCGTGCACGGTGTAGTTGAGGATGCGCAGCGCATTGCGCGGCGACACCGGGATCGTGCTGCCCTCGAACTTGCTCGGCCACCCGGCGAAGTACCGGAACAGCTTGCTGGTGGTCCCGCAGTCGACGGCCCGGGCGATCGCGACCGGCTTCCCGTTGTCCAGCGACTCGATCGTGGCCAGCTCCTCGACGTGCTCGTCGACGAGCTGGGCGAGCCGGTACAGCAGGTCGCCGCGCTGGAGCGGGGTGAGGTCGCGCCAGGCCGGGTCGGCGAGCGCGGCGCGCGCTGCGGTCACCGCCAGGTCCACGTCGGCTGCCGCGCCGCGGGCGAACGTGGCCAGCGGCCGCCCGGTGGCCGGGTTGACCGACATGAGCGTGTCACCGGAGACGCTCGGCACCCATTGCCCGCCGATGAGGTGCCCGTGCTCGCGGGTCAGGAACGCGCCGGTCATAGCGTCATCTCGATCAGGTGCGAGCCGCCTTCGGCGACGGCGTGCTTGACCGCCTGCCCCAGCTCGCCGGCCGTGGCGGCGCGTGCCGCCGCGACGCCGAACCCGCCGGCCAGCGCGACCCAGTCGATGCGCGGGTCGTCCAGGCTGGTCAGGCCCGCCGCCTGCGGTCCTGGCCGGCCAGTGCCGGGCTGCACAGCGCCGTGCCTGGCCAGCTCGGTGCGCAGCACCTGGTAGGCACGGTTCGCGGCGATGAGCACCACGATGTCGCAGCGTTCCCGCCCCATCGTCCACAGCGCCTGCGGGGTGAACAGGCCGCTGCCGTCCGACTGCAGCGCGATCACCGGCAGGCCTGGCGCGGCGATGGCCGCGCCAAGCGCGACAGGCAGGCCCTGCCCGATAGCGCCGCCGGTGTTGGTGAGCACGGTGTGCGGCGGGCCGCCGGCCGCCGCGTCGTAGAACGGGTAGCCGCAGGTGCCGCCCTCGACCGAGACGATCGCGTGCTCCGGCAGCGCGGCGGCGAGCACCGCGCCCGCGACCGCGCCGGACAGCGGCGTGCCTGGTGGCGGAGCCTCGGCACGGGCCGGCGGCCTCGGGTCGGCGGGGCGGGCGTCGGCCACCAGCTCAGCGAGCGCTTCCAGGGCCTGCTCCGCGTCCTCGTCCGGGCCGGCGAGCCGCCGCACGGTCCCGGACGGGGCCAGGACACTGGGCATTCCGTCATAGCCGAAGTAGGCGATGGGTTCGTCTGCGCCTGCGGTGATCACGACGGCGGCGTCCTTGAGTGCCGTCGCGGCGTCCTCGGGGAAGTACGGCAGCCGCCCGATGGCCGGCAGGCCCCCGCCGCGTTCGGCGCGCGCGGGAAACGTCTCGCTGTACAGCCGGGCACCGGTCGCGGCGGCGATCCGGCCCGCGGCGACCTGGCCGGCCCGGCTGAGCCCGTTGCCGCCGAGGACGAGCACAGCGTGCGTTCCCGCTCGCCGCAGCGCAGCCGCGGCCGCCTCGACTTCCACCTCCAGGACAAGCCGGGGTCCCGGGACACGAGGGATATGTCGTTCGGGAAAAATCTCGGGGGCGACCGCACGCTGGAAGTCAGCCGGCACCACTACGGAGGCGACGCCGGGTTTGGTATGCGCGCCGGCGAAGGCGGCGCGCACGACGCCGGCGATCCCGGGCCGGGCGGTCACCGGGTGGACGGTCCCCACCGTGCCGGCCAGCGCGGCGATGTCGGAGGTCAGCGGCGCGTCGTAGCGCAGGTGCCAGCTGGCGTGGTCGCCGATGACGTTGACGACCGGGGTGTGCGCGCGCCGGGCGTTGTGCAAGTTGGCCAGCCCGTTCGCCAGGCCAGGCCCGAGGTGCAGCAGCGTCAGCGCGGCCTTCCCGGCGATACGGGCGTAGCCGTCCGCGGCGCCGGTGCACACGTTTTCCTGCAAGCCGAGCACCGCGCGGATGCCGGGCACCGTGTCCAGGGCGGCGACCAGCGGCATCTCCGTGGTGCCGGGGTTGGCGAAACAGACCCGCGCACCCAGGGTGACGGCAGTGTGCACAAGCGCCTCGGCGCCGGTGAGTTCCGGTCCGGTCATGGCCGGCAGTGCGACGATGGCGGGACGTCGAGCGCGGGGTTGCGGTCGAAGAAGCCGGACGGCTTCAGCCAGAATCCGGTGTAGTCACAGGGCATGACCGGCCAGTCCTCCGGCCTGGGCACGTGCGAGGTGCCGAAGGTGTGCCACAGCACGACGTCGGTGTTCACCAGGTCGCGTTCGGCCTGGACCCAGCGGCCGATGCCGTCGCCGGGGTGCTGGTTGGGGTAGTCGCCCGCCGGGTGCAGCTCCGCCGGGTCGTGGCGGGTGACCCACAGGTGGGCGCGGGCGAACTCGGCGCGGCGGGCCAGGTCGCTGTCCGGCGCGGCGAGCAGCAGCGGGCTCGGGTGCGGGATCAGCTTGTAGCCGACCGGCTCGCCGAGGCGGTTGCGCATGTCCGGGTTGACGATCTGCCAGGTCCGCGCGGCCAGCGGGTCGCACATGCGGCGGGCGTCCCGCTCGTTCGCGATCAGCGTGCCACGGGCGGCGATGGCGTTGCCGTGCTCGTTCCCCGGACCGATGGGCTGCCCGGTCACGTCCTGTTCGATGACGGAGTTCCGCGGGCCGTCGACCTCCATGTCCAGGCGCATGCAGAACAGGTGCTGATGGTTGGGCGCGGTGAGCCGCGGCGCGACCAGCGTCCCGTGGCCGGGGTCGGCGCCGGGTGCGATCGCCCGGGTCTGCACGATTCCGGTGAGCTTCGCCTCGAACGCAATCGTGCCGTCAAGGTAGAAGTACCAGAAGAAGCCGTATTCGTAGTTGCCGATCGTGTGGACGGACGAGACGACCAGCCGCCGGGACCGCCGCACTTCGGACCGCTCGACATAACGGAAGTCCCAGTGCTTCCACAAGATTCCGAAGTCTTCCTCGTGGATGCAGATCGCGTGCGGGATGGTGTGCGGGGTGCCTTCCTCGTCGGCGAGCACCGCGTCGAGGTAGCGGATCTCGCCGAGGCAGTCGCAGCCGAGGGTGAGCGGGGCGACGGTCTTGCCGAGGTTGTACTCGCCGGCGTCGAAGACGTTGCGGAAGTAGAAGTCCTCGCTGGTGTCGCCGTACGGGACCACCATCTCGCCGATGCCCGCCTGGTGCAGCACCGGGCGGCGGCGGCCGCCGTCGAGGTAGGACACGTCGCTGATGACGAGCCCCTCGACGACGCCCACGTGCGCGTGCAGCCGCCACCGCTGCCACTCGATCACGTTCCCGGTGACGGTGAACGAAGGCCCTTCGGGCTGGGTGATCTCCAGCGGGCGCAGGTCTGTCCGCAGCGTGCCGACGGTGGCGGTGTCGTAGTTGCCGTCTTCTGGCGGAAGCGGGACCGGGTCGCCCTCGATGATCGCGGCGACCTTCCGCTGGTCGCAGTCGATGACGAACACCAGGTTGCCGACCGGCCTGGCGTAGCCGTTGTCCTCCTTGAACCGCCGCACGTACGCGCTGGCCCTGATGATCCGGCGGCGTGCGTCGACGCCCTCGACGGGCAGGGTGCCGGTCGACCAGGGGTCGATCTGGAGGAGTTCGAGGTCCGCCACGCCGTGCCGCCGCAGGGCGGCGACGGCTTCCGTGTCGTTCCTGACGATGCCGTCCAGCGCCATGATCTCCTCGATCATGATGGCCGGCTGGACACCAGGGACGTGCCGCCATGAGGTGACCTGGCCGGCCCGCAGGTCGACGACGGCCTCGAAGGTGGCCGCGTTCTCCCGGTCGTAGACCACCAGGAACGCCTGCCGGGCGGGCGGGTTCGCCGGGTCGTAGTCACGCACGGCCGCCTTCGGCGGCGGGGCGACGCGGATCAGCGGGAAGCGCGGAGCGGTGAGTTCCGGGCGGGCTTGGCGGACGGCCGCGACCGCCTGCTCGGTCTCCGGTGCGGTCAGCGGGTCGTACGGGTGTGCCGTCACCTGGTCTCCTCTGCGGATGTGCTGGTCCCCGGCACGATAACCGGGGCGACGGCGCTGGCTGGAGCTGGCTCGCGGCGCATCGCGTAGTACGACCAGAGCACGCCGAGCACGATCCAGCCGCCGATCACCCAGGGGACGCTGTTCAGCGGGCTGGGCGCCTTGTAGACGGCGCCGAACACGGCTCCGGCGGCGACCATGATGCCGGCCGCGCCCGCGACGATGAGCTTGGGCCGGCTGACGTGCTGCCACAGGCCGCGGATGCCGGTCACGCTGATGGCGAAATACATCACTGCCAGGCCGGTGCCGCCGATGCCAGCCATCCAGCTGAACATGGGCAGCCACTGCGGCCCCCCGTTCAGGGCGAAGAACCCGTTGGTGGCCCACACCCCGATGATGATCACCGCGCTCAGCCCGGCGAGCACCAGCGCGCCGGCGACAGGCGTCTGGTACCGGCGGTGCACGGTGGCGAGCAGAGCTGGCAGCCGGCCCGCGCGGGCCATGGCCAGCATGCCGCGCGTGACGGCGACGCCCGTGCCGATGGCCACGGCGAGAATGTCGAGGATGATCAGGACGTACATGAAGTTGCCGAACCCGGCCGACCCGAAGGTGCCCGAGGCGAGCGCCTGCAGCGGAAACTCGCTGTTCTTCCAGCTGGCGGCGTTCATGCCGAATCCCGCGTCCTGTGCGTAGGCGGTCAGCAGGAAGTAGGCGCCGACAATGGTCAGCGACAACAGCACGGCCCGTGGCACGTGGCGCTTGGGGTTGTCGGTCTCCTCGGCAAGGTTGGCGGCGGTCTCGAACCCGATGAACATGTTGATGCCGTAGAGCACCCCGTACAGCAGGTCGAGGCGGCCGACCGCACCTGGGTTGAACGGCCGCAGCGACACCGAGTGCCCGCCGAGGCCACCGCGGCCGATGATGTACACGGAGAAGCCGAGGACGACCGCGGCGGAGATGAGCACCAGGATCAGCTGGGCCCGCACCGAGAACCGCACGCCGACGACGACGATCGCGGTGACCAGCGCCACGAAACCAAGTGACAGCGGCCACCACGGGACGTCGGTCTTGAACGCGGACTGCAGGAAGCCCTCGGTCTGGCCGCCGAGCACGAGGAAGTTCGCCACGCCCAGGATGAGCATCGCGCCGTAGTAGAGCCAGCCGGCCACAATTCCGGCCCGCGTCCCCGCGGCGTCACATATGTACTCGTAGAGCGACCCGCACAGGTGAATCCGCTTCGCGTACTGCGCGATGATCCAGCCGGCGCCGAACACGCCTGCCCCGGCGATGAGGATCGCCAGCGGCGTGGCGACGCCGGCGCCGCGCCCGGTCGCCGACTGTCCCACGATCAGCGGCAGCAGCGCGGCGAGCGAGAACACCGGGCCCATGAAGCCGACCGACTGGGCGAGGACTCCGCTCAGCGAGAGCCGGGGCCGGCCGAAGGCCTCGTCGTGCTGGAGAGTAGTCATCTGATCAGCTCCAATACGGGCCATACCCACTACAGTGTCCGATAATCGAACAACTAGTCCGGTTATTGAACAGATCATGGGCAGCGGAGACGGGCCTGTCAAGAGCCGGAGAGTTCGGGCTGGTGACGGCTGAGGCGGGTGTGCGACATGTGCCTGGCGGTGTGCGGCCACCGCGCCGGTCCCGCGTTAATGTGGAAGACTGCCCCATCGTGGTAGATCAACCCCCCTAAAGGGGGGTCAGGCTACCACAAAGGGGTAATTCGCCACGTTGTTCGGTGCCGCCTCGAAACTAGGGCGTTCGCGGGGGTGACCCTTGACGGGCGGGTTTATGGGGCTGCGACGCGGACAGCAGCGCGGAGGCCTCGGCTGCCGCCTTCATGACCGCCTCGGGGACGCCGGCGCCGGACATGGTCACGCCGAGCTGGACGACGCCGAGGCTGGCCGTGGTCCAGTCCGAGACCTGGATCGGCGCGGCAACGCCGACGGCGCCTTCCTGCAGCGCGCCGGTGCTGACCGCGTATCCGCGCTCGCGTGCGAGCCGCACGTCCGCCGGGTCCGCGCCGCCGGGCGGCCGCCCGGCGAGAATCGCCACGCCGTCCGAGCCGACCGTGAGGGGGTGGCGGGCGCCCTCGCGCAGGGCCAGGTGCATGGCGCTGTCCAGCGGCTCGGCGGTGAGCAGGATCAGTGCTTGATCGCCGTCCGCGACGCTGAGCAACGCGGTGCTGCCGGTCTGCTGGCTCAGCCGCTTCAGGATCGGGAACACCACCGACTGCAGCCGAGGCCGCAGATGGCTCGCCAGCTCCGCCACGCCGAATCCGAGCACGTACCGGGAACCGGCACGCCCGGCCAGGTCGTGGGCTTCCAGCGTGCGCAGCAGCCGGTACACGATCGCCCGCGCCGCGCCGATCTGCTCCGCGATCTCCACGACGGTCAGCCCGTCCCCGTGCCTGGCAAGCAGGGCAAGGACAGTCAGCCCGCGGTCGAGAGTCTGCGAGATCTCCCCGCCGCCTGGCGTCACCGCACCGCCCTCCTCGCCTGTCGTCCGCGTACCTGGCACGCCTCGATCATGCCATGCCTGCAATAGCCGACGGCCACCTTGACCTCGGCTAGCCGATCGTCTATGTTCGACTATCGATCGTATCGCACGATAATCGGACAGGACGACGATGCTGACGCGGGTAGCTGCTGAGGCGATGGCCGCCAGGGTGCCCGCCGCACCGTACGTGGCAGGACGCTGGCACAGCGGACATGGGCTCCGGACGTTCGACGTCACCGACCCGGTGACCGAACGCTCGCTCGCGACGATCGCGGAAGCCGGAGCGGAAACCGTCGACGCGGCGGTGTCCGCCGGGCGTGCCGCGCTAGGGACCGGTGACTGGGGCCGACTGGACGGCGCGGCGCGCGGCATGCTGCTCGGCAGGCTCGCCGATCTGCTCGACGCTCGCCGCGAGGACTTCGCCGCCCTCGAGTCGCTGGAGGTCGGCAAGCCGGGCTTCGAGTCCCGCCTGATCGACCTCCCGCAGGCCGTGCGCACGTTCCGCCACTTCGCCGGCTGGGCCGACAAGATCACCGGCCGGACGATCCCCACCCCCGGGTACCTGGGCCGGCCGACGTTCAGCTACACGGTCCGCGAGCCGGCCGGGGTCGTCGCGGCGATCACGCCGTGGAACTCCCCCACGATGATCGCCGCCTGGAAGCTGGCACCCGCGCTCGCCGCGGGCTGCGCCGTGGTACTCAAGCCGCCCGAGGACGCTCCGCTGACCTCACTGCTGCTGGCCGAGCTCTGCCACGAGGCGGGATTCCCTCCCGGCGCGGTCAGCGTCCTGCCCGGCCGCGGCGAGACCACGGGCCGGCTGCTGGCCGAGCATCCGGGCGTGGACAAGATCTCGTTCACCGGCAGCCCGCGGGCCGGGCTAGCCGTCGCGATCGCGGCCACGAAGGGTTTCCGCCGCACCACGCTCGAGCTGGGCGGCAAGAGCCCGCAGATCGTGTTCGCCGACGCTGACCTCGACGCGGCGGCCGACGGTATAGCGGCCGGCATCTTCGCCAACCAGGGCGAGGTGTGCGCGGCGGGCAGCCGGATCCTGGTTGACCACGCGATCCGCGATGAGGTCACCAGCCGCCTGCTCGCGCGAGCCGGCCAGGTCGTGCTCGGCGACCCCTTCGACGGCGGAACCACGATGGGGCCGCTGATCAACGAGGCCCAGCTCGCCCGGGTGTCGCGGTACGTCCAGCTCGGCAAGGACGAGGGCGCCCGGCTGCTCACCGGAGGCGAACGACCGCGGCGCAGCGGCTATTTTATCCAGCCGGCCCTGTTCACCGGGGCGTCCAATGCGATGACCATCGCCAGGGAAGAGATCTTCGGCCCGGTCGGCACGATCATCGCGTTCGGTGGCGAAGACGAGGCCGTGGCGATCGCGAACGACAGCGACTACGCGCTCGCCGCGACGCTGTGGACCTCAGATGTCAGCCGCGCCCACACCGTGGCCCGCCGGATCAGGGCCGGAGCGGTCGCGGTCAACGGCTGGTCCCCCCTCGACCCGGCCCTGCCCTGGGGCGGCACCGGGCTCAGCGGCCACGGGCGTGAGCTGGGCTGGCCCGGCATTGAGGCGAATACCGAAGAGAAGACCATCACGATCATCCTCGGAGAGGCAACCGCATGACCACCCGCATCCTTGTCGCCTACTACAGTGCCACCGGCTCGGTGCACCGTCTCGCCGAGGCGGTGCGGGACGGCGCCGAGTCGGCCGGCGCCGACGTGCGCCTGCGCCGCGTCGCGGAGCTGGCCCCGGACGAGGCCATCGCATCGAACCCGGACTGGGCCAGGCACCGCGAGGACACCGACGGCACGGTGCAGCTGGCGACCCTCGCCGACCTGGACTGGGCGGACGGATACGCGTTCGGAACCCCGACGCGGTACGGCGCGCCCGCGGCGCAGCTCAAGCAGTTCCTCGACACCGCGAGCAGCCTGTGGCACGAGGGCAAGCTCGCGGACAAGCCGGTCACCGCGTTCGTCTCGTCCGCCGAGCAGCACGGCGGCCAGGAAGCGACGATCCTGTCGCTGAACAACGTCTTCTACCACTGGGGATCGGTCATCGTACCGCTCGGCTACACCGATGACATCGTGTACGCGGCGGGCGGCAACCCCTACGGCACGTCCTGGCCGGCCGGCTTCCCGTCGGCCATGCCCGACGAGGTCACCCTGGACTGCGCCCGCTACCAGGGCGCCCGCCTGGCTCGCTTCGCGGGGGTTCTCGCCGCGCATCGCGCCGCCGCAGCGTGAGCGACCGACCGGCGGTAGTCCCCGGCGGGACCGCGCGTATCGAGATCTGGTCGGACATCCATTGTCCCTGGGCGCTGATCGCGCTGCACCGGCTGCGGCAGGCGCGGGCGCGGCTGGGCGCCCAGGTCACCTTCGTTCCGCGGGCATGGCCACTGGAATGGGTCAACCAGCGCGGAACACCGCACGACATCGTCACGACAGAAGTCGCCGCGCTCGCGTCGCACGAGCCGGAGCTGTTCAACAAGTACACCGAAGATTCCTGGCCCTCGACCTTCATACCGGCCTTCGAACTGGTCGCTGCCGCGGACCGCACCGGCGGCGCCGAACTCGCCGAGCACGTCGACTACGCCCTGCGGCTCGCCTTCTTCCGCGACAGCGCGAATGTCAGCATCGAAGCCGGGCTGCGGCACGCACTGGACATCGCACGCGCGTATGAGCCGGATTGCCCGGCCGACGCGATCATCTCCGTGTGGCGGACGACGAACGTCCGGGCCGACGTTGCGGCCGACTTCGAGCAGAGCAAGCAGGTGGCGATCCAGGGCAGCCCGCAGGTCGTCTGGCCCGACGGCAGCACGACCCACAATCCGGGGATGTCCGATCACTTCTGGCGCGGCGGCCTGCTGCGGATCAACTCAACGGACCCAGACGAGCCTGCGCGCCTGCTGCATGGCCGCTGCTTACCGAGTTGTTCAGCAAGCACGAGTCGAAAATTCAAACAAACACACGATCTATATACCTGGTATGGGTATGTTCTTCGTGATCATGAAGGGTTTTGCGGCCTCTAGCACGTAAAAACCTTCGTGATCATGGAAAAGAGCTGTCCGAACTGGGAAGTACAACTGTGCATAGCAGGGCGAAACCGGCAACATACCCCCGGTATCCGATCTCGAGCCCGAAAGCCTGCCCTGGGCGGCAACCTTCAGCCACAAATTACACAATACCGGACGTTTTACACCTGGATTCATCTTGCATTTCGGGATATTATTCGAAATGTTTCGATAATTTTCGAGATAGATCCGGAGGTTGGTTATGAGGCGGCAACGGCACATGCCATGGCGGCGACTGCTGGTGGCGGGTGTGGTGGCCATCGGCCTGGGGCTGCCCGTGACCGCCGTTCCCGCGATGGCGGGCACCGGCGGCAGCGCGCACCGGCTGCCGTCATCCTTCCGATGGGAATCGAGCGGGATCCTGATCAGCCCCAAGCCGGACGCCACCCACGACATCGTGTCGGTGAAGGACCCGTCGGTGATCCGGTACAAGGGCCAGTGGGTCGTCTACGCCACCACGGCCAACACGGCGGGGAACTGGTCCATCGAGGAGCTGAACTTCCGCACGTGGTCGCGGGCCGCATCAGCGCCGCAGTACTTCCTCGACAACGACCCCGCCTTCGGCACGGGCTATCGCGCCGCGCCCGAGGTGTTCTACTTCGCCCCGCAGCACAAGTGGTACCTCGTCTACCAGACCGGCCTGCCCTCGTATTCCACCGCGGACGACCCGCTGAAACCGTCGACCTGGTCCGCACCGAAGAACTTCCTCGCGAGCATGCCGCCGATCATCGCGGACAACATCGGCAGCGGCTTCTGGGTCGACATGTGGGTGATCTGCGATCACGTGAACTGCTACCTGTTCTCCTCCGACGACAACGGCCACCTCTACCGGTCGCAGACGACCGTCGCGGACTTCCCGAACGGCTTCGGGCACACGGTCATCGCGTTGCAGGACCCGAACCGGTTCGCGCTCTTCGAGGCCAGCAATGTGTACAAGGTCGAGGGGACCGGTCAGTACCTCCTCGACGTGGAGGCGATCGGCTCCGACGGCAGGCGGTACTTCAGGTCATGGACGTCGACCGCGCTGGACGGTCAGTGGACCCCGCTGGCGGACACCGAGGCCAACCCGTTCATCCGGTCCAGCAACGTAACCTTCGCAGCGGGCGCGGCACCGTGGACCCAGGACTTCAGCCACGGCGAGATGATCCGCAGCGGCGTGGATCAGAACCTCACGATCGACCCCTGTCACCTGCGGTTCCTGTACCAGGGTGAGGACCCTTCAGCCACTGGTCCTTACTCCCAGCTGCCGTGGCGGCTGGGCATGCTCACCCAGACCAGCTCAGCCTGTCACGCCTGAAACATCGGGCGGCGGGGCACGCAACCGGGAAGGTGCCGGTGGCCGTTGCGCCATGCGAGCGTGAGGCATGGCGGATATGACGGAATCCTCGCTCGCGGTGGACCAGGGGCTGGCTCGGTATCC
>Ga0070714_100000731_pt1 | contig 23305 bp, 22 predicted proteins | sample LARL83metaG_FD_65450 | JGI IMG/M metagenome (GOLD analysis project Ga0070714, IMG submission 65450) | Corn, switchgrass and miscanthus rhizosphere microbial communities from Kellogg Biological Station, Michigan, USA - LAR L8-3 metaG | ecosystem: Host-associated > Plants > Roots > Rhizosphere ... | reverse complement strand
GTGGCCGCCAACACCGGGCTGCCCACCGGCGACCAGCCGATGCCTGACGTGTGGCTGCGGTTCCGCGACGTGGTGCGCACCGCACCCACGCTGAGCGTGTCCCGGCTTGTGCAGTCGGCTGCCAGACGACTCTGGCGCCCGAGGTGCTCGCCGCCTACGAGGCGCCGTTCCCCGGCCCGGCCTACGCCGCGGCGGTCCGCGCCATGCCGTGCCTGGTCCCGGCGGACCCGGACAACCCAGCGTCGGCGGCCAACCGGGCCGCCTGGCAGCGCCTGGCCGGGTGGGACAAGCCGTTCCTCGTGGCGTTCAGCGACCGTGACCCGATCACCGCGGCGATGGCGCCGGTGCTGAAGCACGTCGTGCCGGGCGCGGCGCGGTTCGACCACCCGGTCATCGCCGGGGCCGGCCACTTCCTCCAGGAGGACGCGGGCGAGCAACTCGGCGAAGTGATCCGCGACTTCATCAGGGACAGCTAGGCCCGCCCGCTAGCGGTGCCGCGGCTCGGCGATCATCGCGACGCCTATCTCGCGGAAGCCGGTGCGCGCGTAGACCCGCGCCACCGCGGCGTCGGTGGCGGACAGGAACACCGTCCGCACGCCGCGGGCCAGCGCGTCCGCCGCCAGCGCGGCGGTGACCGCGGCGCCCAGCCCCTGGCGGCGGTGCGCCGGCAGCACGCCGACGCCGGTGATCTCGGCGACGTCGCCGACCGCCTGGCAGCTGCCAGCCGCCAGCGGGCCGTCCGAGCCGAACGCGGCGGCCAGCACCGACTGACGCGAGCGGAGCCGGTCGCGCAGCATGTCGATCGTCCCGCCGTCGTGGTCCGCCGCGATCTTGTCGCGCTCCGCGCCGCCCGCCTCACCCACCGCCGTGCCGTGATTGCCGAAGGCCACCGACGGAACCGCCCAGACCCGGTGCAGGTCCGGGTCCTCGGGTGTGATGATCCGCACCGTGATCTCCGGCGGCACCGGCAGTTCGGAAACCAGCCCGTCCAGCACCAGCAGTGGATGCGGGTGCACGTCGAGGCCGCTGTCGGTGGCGGCCGCCGCCATGTCCGGCGCGGCCTGCTCTATCCACTCGAACGACTCCGGGATCACCAGCTCGCGCTGCCGTGCGCGGACCGCGCGCACGTCCGCCGTGGCGATCCCGGCGCGGGCGCCGAGCCTCGGCCGTGCGTAGTACGGCCAGCCTGGGCCGGTCGGCACGAAAAGGACCAGCGGTCCGTGCTCCTCGGCACGTGCCCGCGGGCGTGGGACGGCGTCACAGAAGGCGTCAATACGCTCAATGACCTCGTTATCTCTCACAACAGCACTTACCTTAGGGCGGCGGGCGCACTCCTCCAAGCTCTGTTTACCCGACAAAACGATTTACCCGACGAAACAACGACCTACCCGACGAAAATCGAGGCTTACTCCCAGGATGGTGTGTCCGCGCCGTACCGGGACAGCGCGCGGCGCCAGGCCAACGGCACACCGTCCAGCTGCCCGGGCGGCGGCACGACGGCCACCTCGCCGTCCGCGCTGGGCACGGCGGCCAGCGCGGGACCGGCCGCCGGCCGTGGCGACGGGGGCGTCTGCCCTGCTGCCGGAGGACGGGGCGCGGAGAGAAGCAGGTATGCCGTTCTGCTCAAAGAAAGGGACCGGAAGTGGGTGCCACCCTCGGCCCGCTGCGCAGCGAGCGAGCTGAGCGCGGCGGCGGCACACAGATAGCCGGTGCCGTGGTCAAGCAGCTGGCAGGGCAGCGCGCCGGGACGGACGCCGTCGGGCGACGCCACCGCGGCGATGCCGGAGGCGACCTGGACGATGCTGTCGAAGCCGCGGCGGTCGCCCCACGGGCCTTCGGTGCCCCAGGCGGAGAGGGAGACGGTGACCAGGCCGGGGTGGCGCGCGGCGAGCGCGTCCGGGGTGAGGCCGAAGCGGTCCAGGGCGTGCGGGCGGTAGCCGTGCACGAGCACGTCGGCCTGATCCAGCAGCTCGTGCAGCGTGGCGAGGCCTGCTGGGGTGCTCGCGTCGAGCATCGCGCTGCGCTTGCCGAGCAGGCTGTCGGTCGTCTGCGATGCCAGCTCGGGGCGGTGCGGCGGGTCGATCCGGAGCACGTCGGCGCCGAGCGCGGCCAGGTAGCGGGTGGCCACCGGGCCGGCGATCACGCGGGTCAGGTCGAGGACCTTGAATCCTCCGGCGTTTCCGCGGCGGGGGTTCGCGTCGCCGTCGCGGCGGGCGGTGACGAGGGAAGTGGCGGCTGTCAGCCGACCCGCGGGCTCGGCGAGCCACTGCTCGCGGGTACGCAGCGCGGCGGCGACACCGCCGGCGGCCACGATGGCGTCCTCGAGCTCGCGGGCGTCGCGCTCCGCGATGGCGGCGGCCACCGCCTGTTTGTCGTCCGGCGTGCCGAGCGTCGTGAGCAGGGCATCGCGGTGCCACGGGTAGTTGGCGTGGGTGCGGATCCAGCCGTCGCGTGCCTGCCAGAACCGGGACAGCGGCGCGAATCCGGCGGGTGCGGGCTGGCCGTTGATCCGCAGGTGCGCCTCACTGCGGCAGGCCGCGGCGACGTGGGCGCGGTCGAGCCTGACGTGCCTCGCGTTGCGGAGCCTGGCGCCGGCGAGCAGGGCGGCGCCAGTGCAGGCGATCGCCACGTCCTCGACGGGGAGGTTCGACGGCAGGTGGCCGGGGTCGCCGGTGACGGTGAGCTCAGCCGGGGCCGGCGCGCCCTCGCTGGCCGCCGCCCACGTCTCACTGAGCAGCTGTTGCCACACTGATCGCTCCGGTGAAGCTTTCGGCCGCGGCCTCTGCCGCCTGAGCTGGGTCGGTGCCGGGCATCAGATGGGTGAGCACCAGGGCTTGCGCGTTCGCCCGGGCGGCGGTCTGCCCTGCCTGGGCGGCGCTGGACAGGTGCCTGGCCAAGTCCGGCGGGACCACGCGCGGGTAGCTGGCGTCGGCGAGGTAGATATGAGCCTCGCGGGCGAGGTCGGTCAGTTCGGGGGCGGGCCCGGTGTCGCCGGTGTACGCGAGCGTCTCGCCGTCCGCGGTGAGGCGGAGGCCGGCGTTCGGCAGCGAGTGGGGGAGCAGCCAGGTACGGACGTCGAACGGGCCTGTGCCGAACACGTCCCCAGGCTCGAATTCACGCAGGCTCAGCGCGGCGTCGAGCGCGCCGGGCCGGTCCAGCGCCAGCACCGCGTTCAGCGCGCCCGGCGGGGCATACACCGGGAGCGGCGGCGCCGGGTCGTCACGGAAGGCCCGGGCGCGCAGCAGCGGGTTGAGGTCGGCGCAGTGGTCCGGGTGGCCGTGGCTGACCAGGACCGCGTCGAGCCTGTCCGCTGCCACGTGTGCGAGCATGCGGGGCAAGACCGCGTAGCCGGGGTCAATCAGCGCGGTGAATCCGGCGTGCTCCACGAGATAGCCGCTGCACGCCTGACCGGCCCCCGGCCACGCGCCGCAACCGCCGAGTACCGTCAGGCGCATCAGTCACCTCCGGAACCGAGTTTAAAGGCGCCGAGGTCAGCTGAGCAGGCGCTGCATGAGCAGCGTGTCGATCCATCTGCCGTGTTTGTAACCGACCTGGTTGAGTACGCCTGCCTCGGTGAAGCCGAACCTGGCGTGCAGCGCCCGCGAGGCGTCGCTGCCGGTGTCGGCGATCACCGCGATCACCCGGCGGATGCCGGCCGTCGCGCACTGATCCAGCAGGGGCTTCATCAGCGCGGACCCGACGCCGCGCCCGCCCTGGCCCGGCGCCACGTAGACGGAGTCCTCGGTGGTGAACCGGTAAGCGGGTTTGGGCCGCCACTGGCTCGCGTAGCTGTAGCCGAGGATTTCGCTGGCATTTTCGGCCACCAGGAACGGGAGATTCCGCTCGGTCAGCTCGGCAAGCCGGTCATGCCAGTAGTCCGGTGGCGGCGGGTCCACTTCGAAGGTGGCGACGCTGGTCGCGACGTAGTGCGCGTAAATCGCCGCGACCCGCGCCATATCCGCGGGGATTGCGGCCCGTACCCGCATACTCACCTGTCCGGTTTGACCGTGCCGCCGAAGCCCGCCTTGCCCTCGAAGTGGCGCCTTGCACCGCCGCGCTCTGTCAGATGTCGAAGTAGAGCTCGAACTCGTGCGGGTGCGGGCGGAGACGGATCGGGTCGAGTTCGTTGGAGCGCTTGTAGTCGATCCAGGTCTCGATCAGGTCCGGGGTGAACACGCCGCCCTCGGTGAGGTACGCGTGGTCGGCCTCCAGGGTGTCCAGCACCGCGTCGAGCGACGCGGGCACCTGCGGGATCGAGGCCGCCTCGTCCGGCGGCAGCTCGTACAGGTCCTTGTCCACTGGCTCCGGCGGCTCGATCTTGTTCTTGATCCCGTCGATGCCGGCCATCAGCATGGCGGCGAACGCGAGGTACGGGTTGCAGGACGGGTCGGGCACGCGGAACTCTACGCGCTTGGCCTTCGGGTTCGTCCCGGTGATCGGGATACGGGCGCACGCGGACCGGTTGCGCTGTGAGTACACCAGGTTGACCGGGGCTTCGAAGCCGGGCACCAGGCGGTGGTAGGAGTTCACCGTCGGGTTCGTGAAGGCGAGCAGCGAGGGAGCGTGCTTGAGCAGTCCGCCGATGTAATAGCGGCCCAGGTCGGACAGGCCGGCGTAGCCGACTTCGTCGTAGAACAGCGGCGAGCCGTCCCGCCACAGCGACTGGTGGCAGTGCATGCCGTTGCCGTTGTCGCCGAAGATCGGCTTCGGCATGAACGTCACGGTCTTGCCGGCCGCCCGGGCCGTCGATTTGATGATGTACTTGTACGTCATCAGCTTGTCGGCCATGGTCAGCAGCGTGTCGAACCGGATGTCGATCTCGGCTTGGCCCGCGGTGCCCACCTCGTGGTGCTGCATCTCGGTCTCGATGCCGACCTTGAGCAGGTTGGCCACCATCTCCGAGCGCAGGTCGGTGTAATGGTCCATCGGCGGGATCGGGAAGTAGCCGCCCTTGTACCGCGGCTTGTAGGCGAGGTTGCCGCCCTCTTCGTCGCGGCCGGTGTTCCAGGCGCCCTCGACCGAGTCAAGGTGGTAGTACCCCTCGTTCGCCGAGGTGGCGAACCGCGCCGAGTCGAAGATGTAGAACTCCGCCTCAGGACCGAAGTACGAGGTGTCGGCGATGCCGGTGCCGCGCAGGTAGTCCTGCGCCTTGCGCGCGATGTTCCGCGGGTCCCGGGTGTACGGCGCGCCGGTCAGCGGGTCGTGCACGAAGAACGAGATGTTCAGCGTCCTGTGCTGCCGGAACGGGTCGACGTACGCGGTGGTGGGGTCGGGCAGCAGCAGCATGTCGGACTCATGGATTTGCTGGAAACCGCGGATCGAGGAGCCGTCGAACATAAGGCCGTCGGTGAAGACGCTCTCACCGAACATCTTGGCGGGCACGGTGAAGTGCTGCACCGTACCGGGCAGGTCGCAGAACCTGACGTCGACGAAATCTATATTCTCCGCCGCGATGAAGCCGAGCACTTCCTCCGCGCTGCTGAACATCAACCCTCCAGGTACGGGGTGCCTTCGAAGTCTTTGGTCTTTGGGTTAGTGATTCGGACGCTAGCCGCCGGCAATTTCCGTGCCGTGTCTGGTGTGTTTCGCCGATGTTACGGCTCGCCTCGCGACAGGGCCCGGCCGAGGCGCCGGCTACCGTGGCATTGTGGCACAGACGGTCGGCGCGTCGGCGAAGGACGCGACCTATCCGGGGAAGGGGCTCGGACTGCCGGAGAGCGGGCCGATGTCCATCGCGCCCATGTGGCGCAGGCTCGCGGCGCTGGTCGTGGACTGGCTGCTGTGCATGCTGATCGCGGTCGGGCTGCTCCACTCCCAGTTCTGGACCATCGCGGTCTTCGCGGTCGAGGTCTACCTGCTGACGGCGATGGCGGGCATCACGGTGGGCAAGCGGATACTCGGCATCCGGGTGATCCGGACCAGCGGCGCCCGCGCGGTGGGCTTCGGCTGGGCGGCGGTGCGGACTCTGCTGCTGCTCACGGTCGTGCCGCCGCTGCTGACCGACCGGGACCTGCGCGGCCTGCACGACCGCGCGTCCGACACCGTCGTCGTCAGGTTCTGACGCCGGCACGCGCGGCTAGCGCATCTTCGGGCGGGGCATCTTCGGCTGGCGGATGTTGCGCGGCATCGGGCCCTTGGGAGCCTGGAGCGTAGGCTGTATCGCCCTGAGCCGGTGATTGAGGTCGCTGACCGCGGCGGGCTTGAGGTTACGGGGGAGCCGCATGATCTTACGCTGCAGCTTGCTGATCGGCACCTGGCCGTCGCCGTCGCCGATCTGGTAGTCGAAGATCGGCACCTCGTACGCCACCCGCGCGACCCGCTTCTTTTCGGCGGCGAGCAGCGGGGCGAGGCCGTTGGGGTTGCCTTCGCCGATCAGGATGACGCCCGGGCGGCCGACGGCGCGGTGTATCACGTCCATGTTCCGGTTGGCCGCCACCGCCGGGGTGACCGTCCAGTTGCCGCGCATGTTCTCGAGGACCGCGGCAGCGGCGCCGGGCTGACCCTCGATCGCCGAGTACTGGGCCGCCTGCGCGAACCGGCCGAACATGATCATCGCGACGAGCAGGCCGAGCAGTACGCCGAGCGGGATGAGCAGCGCGGCGAGCCCGGTGGCCAGCCCGATGACGATCAGGACCGCCGCGGTGCCGATGCCGCTGAGCGCGACGATCGGCAGCGCCCTCGGGTTGGCCTTGTGCACCAGGCCCGCGACCATGCGGATCTGCTTGAACCGGCCGGCCTTGGCGAGGTCCTCTGCGGCTTCCCTGTTCAGGGGCCCTGAATCTTTCGACGAACGTGCCATGCCTCGCAGCATACGGTTTCGAAGCTCCCGACCGGAACTCCGGGACCCGCTGGGGTCAGGCCTCCGCCCGGCGCACGGCCTCGCTCGCGGTCTCCCGTGCGGACATCGCCTGGGCGTACAGCCGCCCGGCCCGGTAGGACGACCGCACCAGCGGCCCCGCCAGCACGCCGGCAAACCCCATGGCCATCGCCTCGGCCTGCATCTGCACGAACTCCTCGGGCTTCACCCACCGCTCCACCGGGTGATGCTTCGGTGACGGACGCAGGTACTGGGTGATCGTCAGCAGGTCGCATCCGGCCTCGCGGAGATCGGCCATCGCGGCGCTGACCTCGTCGCGCGTCTCGCCGAGGCCCAGGATCAGGTTCGACTTGGTGACCAGTCCCGCGGCCCGCGCTGCCCGCAAGACGTCCAGCGATCGCTCGTAGCGGAAGCCGGGCCGGATCCGGCGGAAAATCCGCGGCACCGTCTCGATGTTGTGCGCGAGCACCTCGGGGCCGGCGTCAAACACCTCCGCAAGGCGCCGCGGCACGGCGTTGAAGTCGGGGATCAGCAGCTCGACGCCGCAGCCGGGTATCGCCGCGTGGATCTCGACGGCGGTCTGCGCGTACAGCCACGCGCCGCCGTCGGGCAGGTCGTCCCGTGCCACCCCGGTCACCGTGGCATACCGCAGGCCCATGGTGGCGACGGACTCGGCCACTCGCCGCGGCTCGTCCCGGTCCAGCGCTTGCGGTTTGCCGGTGTCGATCTGGCAGAAGTCGCAGCGCCGGGTGCACTGATCCCCGCCGATGAGGAAGGTGGCCTCCCGGTCCTCCCAGCACTCGAAGATGTTCGGGCAGCCCGCCTCTTCGCACACCGTGTGCAGGCCCTCGGACCGGACCAGCGACTTCAGCTCCGTATAGGAAGGGCCGGTGCGCAGCCGGGTCTTGATCCACGGCGGCTTGCGCTCGATCGGCACGGCGCTGTTGCGTGCCTCGAGGCGGAGCATCCGGCGGCCTTCAGGTGCTAGTACCACCCCTCCAGGGTATGTTCGCCCAGACCATTGGTGATAAACGGGGGGAGGCGCCAGGAGAGCTGTGCCTACGGCACCGCGGTCAAGATCCGGTCCGCGGGCTGAGGCTCGGTGCCGCGTCGCCAGCCGTCGTAACAGAGCACCTCGGCCAGGTGCCGTTCCACCAGCGGCACGACCTCGGCGACCGTGACGGGCCGGCCGGCCTCGGCGGACAGCGTGGTAACCGAGGCGTCCCGGATGCCGCACGGCACGATCCGGTCGAACCAGGACAGGTCGCAGTCGCAGTTCAGCGCGAACCCGTGCATGGTCGCGCCGCGGGCCACGCGTGCGCCGATCGCCCCCACCTTGCGGTCCTCGACGACAGCGCCGTCGGCCGGCCGCCGGCCGCCGCGGATCCAGGCGCCGCTGCGCCCGTCGACCCGGCCCGCGACCACCCCGAATTCCGCACACGTGCGGATCAGGGTCTCCTCGAGCGCGCGGACGTAGGCGACCACGTCGAGCGGCTCGCGCAGCTTGATAATCGGGTAGCCGGTGAGCTGGCCGGGTCCGTGCCAGGTGATCTTGCCGCCCCGGTCCACATCCACGACCGGTGCGCCGGGGTCGCCGAACGGACGATCCGAGGCCGCGGTTCGTTTCCCGGCGGTGTACACAGGCTGATGCTCCAGCAGCAGGCAGCTGTCCGGTACCTCGTCCGCCACGCGCCTTGTGTGGATCCTTCGCTGCAGGTCCCAGGCTGTCCGGTACTCGACGGGGGAGGGGCCAAGCCCCAGGTACACGAGCTCGCTCACTTTGCCCAGCTTACGCTCGGCCACACCCACCCGGGCCGGCCTCGGGCGTCCGCGCCGTCCCGGCCTCCGTGGGCGATACGAAGAACTCACTTATCGCTGCGCCTACCTCCCGTGTCAGAAAAGGGCTTCGTGTTGAATAAGGCGCCATATTCGCACCATTTTCTGACCAAAGCACTTTTCTAACATAGGAGGAGCCCCTTTGGTCACATACGCTTCAGTGGTCACAAGCTGCGCTGGAGTGGATGGGGCGGGTTGCGGGGCGGGGCGGGGTTGCGGGGTGCGAAGGGATTGGCCGGGGTGCGAGGGGTTTGAGGGGGTTGGGCGGGGGGCGGGCAGAATGGGAGGGTGATCGATGAGGATGAGCTGCGGCGGATGCCGGCTGAAGAGCGGCGCGAGCTGGCGCGGGTCCTGGCGCGGATCGAGTTGCCGCATCCGATGATGGATCCGAAGCTGGTCCGGCGGCAACGCGTGGGGCTCGTGGTGTTGACGGGGTGCTGCGTGTTCCTGGTCGCGTGGGTCGTGATCCTCGCGCTCGACCTGCCGATGCGCTTCAGCGCCACGCACTGGCGAGCGGTCTGGGTGGGGCTGGACATCGCCGAACTGGCTGGGTTCGCCGCGACGGCGTGGGCATCCTGGCACCAGCGACAGGTGATCATCTTCTGCATGCTGTTCACCGGCACGCTGCTGGTCTGCGACGCGTGGTTCGACGTGGTGCTCGACTACGGCACCCCGAACGCGCGGACGAGCGTGCTCTCCGCGCTGCTGGTCGAGCTGCCGCTGGCATTCCTGCTGTTCGCCGGCGCCCGGCGCCTGATCCGGATCACGGTGGGCGCGGTGATGCGGCTGGAAGGTATCACCGGGCCGGTGCCGCCACTGTGGCAGATCCCGCTGTTCGCGGACGGGCTGGAGGGGGCGCTGCCGGCCAGGTTGCGGTGCGCCGACGCGGTGGCCAGGGGGCCCGGGGGATGGCCTCCCCCGGATTAAAACAACGTCACAGCCACGGGGGTTATCTCGTCTTGAGTGGCATGGACGCCCACGAATACGCCGGATACCGGCCACTGATGTTTTCGATCGCCTACCGGATGACGGGCAGCGTCGGCGATGCCGAGGACATCGTCCAGGAGGCTTTCCTGCGGGCCGAAGCCGCGCAGGAAGCGGACAAGCCCAAGGCCTACCTGGCCAAGATCACCACCCGCCTGGCCATCGACCACTTGCGTTCGGCGCGGGTGCGCCGCGAGGCGTACGTGGGCACCTGGCTGCCGGAACCGCTGCTCACCGACGACGCTCCGGGCCCGGCCGAGCACGCGGAAATGTCCGACTCGCTGTCGATGGCCTTCCTGGTGCTGCTGGAGAGCCTGTCCCCGGCCGAGCGCGCGGTGTTCCTGCTGCGCGAAGTGTTCGGTTACGGGTACGAGGACATCGCCGCGGCCACCGGGAAGTCCCAGGCCGCGTGCAGGCAGCTGTTCGCGCGGGCCCGGCGTGCGGTCGACGAGGGCAAGCCCAGGTTCGATACCACGCGCGCCGATGCCGAGGAGCTCACCAGCATCTTCCTCGACGCGGCGAACGGCGGGGACATCACCGCGCTGATCGGGCGGCTGGCGCCCGACGTCGCGTTCTACGGCGACAGCGGCGGCAAAGGCGAGACCACGTTCATCGCTCCGGTCTTCGGCCGCGACCGGGTGATGCGCATCATCGGCGCCCAGCTCGCCCGGGTCGTCAAGGCCGGCGCCGCACTGAGCCCCGCCACGCTCAACGGGCAGCCCGGCTTCCTGGTCTACGACTCGGACGGGGGGCTGATCGTCGCGTGCGCGTTCGACATCGCGGAGCATCAGGTGCAGGCGATCAGGACGGTCGCCAACCCGGACAAGCTGCGGCACCTCGGGCCGGTCTCGCGGACCTGGCACCTGCGCACCCAGGAGTGACGCACGGCACACCGGAGGGTGTCACAAAACGACGAGGCTTCGCGGTCTTAGCTGGCGGAACAGCGAAGGAGACGAAAAATGCGAATCTTTGTCGCGGGAGCGACCGGGGCCGTCGGCCAGCACCTCGTCCCCGGCCTGATCGCGGCGGGCCACGAAGTCACCGCCACTACCAGGTCGCAGGACAAGGCGGCGCGGCTGCGCGACCAGGGCGCGACGCCAGTCGTGGTGGACGGCCTGGATCGCCCGGGCGTGCTCGCGGCCGTCAAGGCCGCCCAGCCGGACGCGATCGTGCACCAGATGACGTCGCTGGCCAGCATGAAGAGCTTCCGCAAGTTCGACGCGGAGTTCGCCACCACCAACGAGCTGCGCACCAAGGGCACCGACTACCTGCTGGAAGCCGCCGCCGACAATCACGTCGGCCGGTTCATCGCGCAGAGCTACATCGGCTGGAACAACTCCAGGACCGGCGGCCTGATCAAGACCGAGGACGACGGGCTCGACCCCGACCCGCTGCCGATGACCGTGCGGAGCATGGCGGCGATCAGGCACGTCGAACAGAGCGTGCCGGCGGCCGGCGGGATCGTGCTGCGGTACGGCAGCTTCTACGGACCCGGCGCGTCCGCCATGATGCTCGACGCGGTCCGCAAGCGGAGGTTCCCGGTCATCGGCAGTGGCGCCGGGGTATGGTCGTTTACCGAGATCACCGACGCCGCTGCCGCCGCGATCGCGGCGCTCCACGCGGGGAGCCCGGGGGTGTACAACGTGGTGGACGACGACCCCGCGCCAGTGGCGGTCTGGGCGCCTTACCTGGCCCAGTGCCTGAACGCCAAGCCGCCGGTGCACCTGCCGGCGTGGCTTGGCCGGCTGGCCGGCGGCGACATGATCGTCGCGCAGATGACGCAGGTGCGCGGCTCGGCCAACGGCAAGGCCAAGCGCGAGCTCGGCTGGCAGCCGAAGTACCCGTCCTGGCGGGACGGCTTCCCGGTGTGGGTGCGGACATGACCGACGTGACCGCGGACCTCACTCCGTACCTGGAGGCCAGGCCGCTGATGTTCTCCATCGCCTACCGGATGACCGGGAGCGTCAGCGACGCGGAGGACATCGTCCAGGAGGCGTTCCTGAAACTGACCAGGGCGCTGAAGGACGGCACGGTCATCGAGTCGCCGAAGGCGTTCCTCGCCACGGTCACCACCCGGCTGGCGATCTCGCACCAGACCTCGGCCCGGGTGCGGCGGGAGTCCTACGTCGGGCCCTGGCTGCCCGAGCCCCTGGTGCAGAACGCGGCGAGCGCCGAGCCGGACCCGGCCGGGCACGCCGAGCTGTCCGACTCGCTGTCAATGGCGTTCCTGGTGCTGCTGGAGAGCCTGTCCCCGGCCGAGCGCGCGGTGTTCCTGCTGCGCGAGGTGTTCGGTTACGACTACGCCGAGATCGCCAGCATCACCGGCAAGTCCGAGGCCAACTGCCGGCAGATTTTCGGCAGGGCGCGCCGGCGGGTAGCCAGCCCTGATGAACAGAGCGGGCGCGAGGCGCGGTTCGAGGCGTCCCGGGCGGAAAGCGAGGAGGTGGCCAGGCGCTTCTTCACCGCGATCGAGGGTGGCGACCTGACCGGCCTGCTCCAGGTCCTGGCGCCGGACGTGGTCACCATCGGCGACGGCGGCGGGAAGGCCTGGGCCCTGGCCGAGCCGCTGCACGATCGACTCCGGGTGGCCCGGTTCTGGCTGGGCGTGACCCGGCGGGTCGAACGAGAGGGCGTGGTACTGGAGCCGGCCTCGGTCAACGGCCAGCCGGGCATGCTCGTCCGCGACCTGGCAGGCCGGGTGGCCGCCGCCATCGCGCTCGAGATCGCCGGCGGGCAGGTGCACGCGATCCGGTCCGTGGTCAACCCGGACAAGCTCGGCCACCTCGGCCCCGTCTCGGGTATAGCACTGCGTCCGCCGAAGCCTTAGCCTGTCCCGCATGGCCAGCGATCTAGAGCACAGCGATCTAGAAGACAGCGCGCTCGAGGATGCCGTGCTCGCCAGCCTCGCGCGGACACCGGACCCGCGGCTGCGCGAGCTGCTGGCCGGCCTGGTGCGGCACCTGCACGCCTTCGTCAGGGAAACCGGACTGACACGCGCCGAGTGGGAGTACGCGATCGATTTCCTCACCAGGACCGGGCAGAAATGCGACGAAGAGCGCCAGGAATTCATCTTGCTGTCCGACGTGCTGGGGATTTCCATGCTGGTGGAGACGATCAACAGCGGTAAGGCCGGGACCGAGTCCACCGTGCTCGGCCCGTTCCATGTCGTCCAGTCGCCGCCGCGGGAACTGGGCGACAGCATCGACCTCGTCGGGACCGGGCCGCCATGCGTGGTCCGCGGCCATGTCCGCGACACCAGCGGCGCGCCCATCCCCGGCGCCACGCTGGACGTCTGGCAGGCCAACGACCAGGGGTTCTACGACGTCCAGCAGCCGGGCGCACAGCCCAGGGCCAACGGCCGCGGGCTGTTCACCGCGGATCCGGACGGAGCGTACTGGTTCCGCACGATCGTGCCCAGTCACTACCCGATCCCTGTCGACGGGCCGGGCGGAGACCTGCTGGCCGCGACCAGGCGGCATCCCTACCGCCCGGCGCACATCCACTTCATCGTGCGCGCGCCCGGCCATCGCACGCTGACCACGCACATTTTCGTGGCGGGCAGCCAGTACATCGAATCCGACGCGGTATTCGCGGTGAAGCAGAGCCTCATCGCCAGCTTCACGCCCACCGACGATCCCGAGCTGGCAGCCCGGTATGAAGTAGCTAGGCCGTTCTGCCTGACTGATTTTGATTTTGTATTGGCGTAGCCTCCTGAGGTGAGTGTGAGCGCTGATCCGCCGCGGTGGGTCATGGCCGCGCGGGGCACCCGCTGGTATGGCCTGCCATGGCATTACCTGCTGCTCGCGGCCTGGGCGGCGAAGTGGTTCCAGGTGATGGCCACGCCCGCGTCCGGCGGGGCGTCCTGGCACCTGTTCACCGAGGCCGGGCGGCTGCTGTTCGGCATGCATCCCCGCGGCGGGTTCACCGCGCCGGGCGGGCTGCGGCTGTTCGCGACGTATCCGCGCTTCCAGTTCGGCCCGGTCACGCTGGTGACGGCCGCGGCGCTGCGGAGGCTCGGCCCGGATCAGGGGCTGGTCGTCGCGCAGCTCCTGATGACGGGCTGCGGCCTGCTGATCATGGCGGTCGCGGAGCGCACGGCGCTGGCCGCGCGGCCGGACCTGGACCGTGAGCAGGCCCGGTGGACGGTGCTCGGCGCGGGGGCGGTGTTCCTCCCGGCGTGGTCGATCCTCGCGGTCAGCTTCATGCACCTGGACGACGTGCTCGCGCTGGTCCTGGCCACGTTCGCGGTGCGTGCGGTGGTGTCCGGGCGGATGGCGGCGGCCGGCGTGCTGCTCGCGCTGTCGGCGGGGGCCAAGCCGTGGGCCTTCGGTTTCATGGCGCTGCTGCTGGCGCCGTGGGAGTCGTCCGATGCGGGCCGGGACCGGGTGCTGCGCGGTGCAGCCTGGGCCGCCGGGGTCACCGTGCTGCTGTGGGCACCGTTCGTTCTGGCCGACCCGGGCAGTGTGGCCGCGGCGAAATACGCGATCCCGAACGCGAAGGACTCGGGGCTCCGGGCGCTCGGCGTCAACACACCGGAGACGCCGCCGTGGGACCGGCCCGCGCAGATACTGATCGGCTTCGGGCTGGCGGCGGTCGCGGTGCGGCGGGGGAGATGGCCCGCCGTGCTGCTCATCTGCACCTCGGTCCGGATCGCGCTTGACCCCAGCACGTACCCCTACTACAGCGCGGGGCTGGTGACCGGCGCCCTGATCTGGGACCTGATGGGGGCGCGCCGTGCGATGCCGGCCTGGACGCTGGCCGCGGGCAGCATGTTCTGGGGCTGGACCGCGGTGAGCGGTGATCATGTGCTGGCCGGGGACATGCGGGTGGGTTTCGCGGTCGTGGCGGCGGCGTACACGATCCTCGCACCCGCCGCGGTGACCAGGACGGTTGGCGGAGTGGTCCCCGGGTAGTAGGGACCGCCATGCTCCAAGCACTGCTGCTTGCCGGAATCGTTGGTGCACCAGTCGGCTCGGTCGCGCTGTTCCTGCCCGGCCGGACGCGCGACCGGGGCGGCGGGGCGTGGCCGGCCACCCGTCGGCTCGTGCTCGCGCTGATCGCAACCGCCTTGCTCGCGGTCATCGCGGCGGCGGTGCTGCGCCTGCTGCACCTGTCCGAGCACAACCTGGTGACCGGCGCGGCGGCACTGGTGTTCGCGAGCCTGGTCTGGCTGCCGGTGACCCGGCGCTGGTCCGCTCGCGCCCACCTGTGCTGGGCCTCCAGCGTGTTCCTGTTCGTGGTGTACCTGACCTACGCGCTGGAATGGACGTTCGCCAGCCGCCTCGGGCCGGGCAGCACGATCGGCGGGGTCCTGCTGTGGGTGCTCGAGGTCTTCGCGGCGGGATTGAGCTGCGCGTACCTGTGGGAGATCTGCAACGCGCTAGGCACCGAGCACTGGCGGCGCCGGATCACGCCATCGACCCGGCTTTCCTTGCCGGACGCTGAGCTGCCGTTCGTCAGCCTGCACGTGCCCGCGCACAACGAGCCGCCCGACATGGTCATCGACACGCTGCGGGCGCTGCTGCGCCTGGACTACCCGCGGTACGAGATCATCCTGATCGACGACAACACCGACGACGAGACGCTGTGGCGGCCGGTCGAGGCCTGGTGCCAGCGGCACGGGGTCAAGTTCGCGCACCTGGAGAACTGGCCCGGGTACAAGTCCGGCGCGCTGAACTACGCGCTGCGGCGGCTCACCTCGGACCAGGCCGAACTGATCGGCGTCGTGGACTCGGACTACCAGATCGAACCCGGCTTCCTGCGCCGGTGCGCGCCCGCCTTCGCCGACCCGTGGATCGGGTTCGTGCAGGCACCCCAGGACTACCGCGGCTGGGACGAGGCGCGGTACTACCGGCGGCTCTACTACTCGTACAAGTACTTCTTCGCCGTCTCCCAGCCGTCGCGCAACGAGCATGACGGCGCGATCTTCGCCGGCACGATGGGGCTCATCCGGCGGGTGGCGCTCGACGAACTCGGCGGCTGGGACGAGTGGTGCATCACCGAGGACGCCGAAGTCTCGCTCCGGCTGCTCCGCGCCGGCTGGCACGGCCTGCACATGGACCAGACGTGGGGTCGCGGCGTCATGCCGCTGACGTTCGAGGCGCTGAAGGGGCAGCGGTACCGGTGGTGCTTCGGCGGCATCCAGATCCTGCGCATGCACTGGCGTTCGCTGATGCCGGGCCGTCGGACGCAGGCCAACCACCTGAGCGGCGGGCAACGGTGGTCGTATCTGGCCGGCGCGCTGCAGTGGTACGGCGACCTGCTCAGCTTCCTGTTCCTGATCTTCCTGCTGGCCGGCGCCGTCAACCTGTCGACCGGCGGTGGCCAGCTGTTCCGCAAGCTGACCGTGTTCCTGGTAGGGTCCGTGCCGGTCCTGGTCGTGCTCGGCCTGGTCCGCGCGATCGCCCTGCTGCGCCGGGGGACCGGGGCGTCCTGGCGGGACTCGGTCGGCGCGTTCTTCATCTGGCAGTCCACGTCGCTGGTGGTGGCACGCGCCTCGGTCCTCGCGCTGTTCGCTTCGAAGGCGGCGTTTCTGCGGACTCCGAAGACGAGCGAGCATACGCGCTGGTGGGAGGCGCTGCGGGCCAACTGGGCGGAGTCGTTGCTGGCGGTTCTGGGCTTTGCCGGCATCGTCGGCTCGCTGACCAAGTACAACCAGTTCAGCGGGCCGTTGCTGGCGGCGCTGCTGCTGTTCCCGACGCTGGGCATGGCCGCCGCGCCGGTCAACAGCTGGGCCGCTCGCCGGGCGGCGCTGCCGGCGTGGCTGCGGGAGCGGCGGCGCACCGAGTCCAGCCGGGACCGGCACACGTTCACGGCCGGGGTGGCGACCGGGGGAGCGGTCGCCGTCCTCGGCGTCGCGGCCGCGGCGATCGCGCTGTTCTTCACCGGCCACCAAGGCCAGTCGCCCGACCTGCTCGGCCCCGCCCAAGGCTCGACCGCGAGGCCCTCGGCGCCGGCGTCGTCTGGTTCGCCATCCGTGTCGCCTACCACTACCAGCCCGTCGTCACCTGCTTCGTCACCGTCGTCCGTGCCGGCGTCCTCGGTCTCGCCGACAACTCCGACAACGCCGTCGACGTCGTCGACGTCGTCGAGCACCGGCTCGACGACATCCCCGACGCCAGGCGGAGCCACGCCGTAACCGGTCCCGCGCTCCCCGCGCTCTCGCGCTCCCTGCGGTCCCGCGGTCCCGCGCTCCCCGCGCTCCCTGCGGTCCCGCGGTCCCGCGGTCCCTGCGGTCCCTCGGTCCCGCGTGATGCCGATGGCGCCAACGGGTCCCGCTTGAGGCTGCCGATGGCGCCAACGGGTAGGGGTGTTGGCAGCCCGTTGGCACCATCGGCACGTTAGATGATCAACCGGCCGCGAGCTGGTCGGCCAGCGCCTCTCGGACGGTCGGGTAGCGGAACTCGAAGCCGGCCGCTTGCAGGCGGGCCGGGACGACGCGCGAGCTGCCGAGCAGTTCGACGGAGGCCTCGCCGAGGGCCAGGCGCAGCACCGGCGCGGGTACCCGCAGCCAGGGCAGGTCGCGCCGGCCTGTCGCAACGGCGAGCGCGGCGGTGAACTCCGCGTTGCTGACCGCCTGCGGGCTAGTCAGGTTCACCGGGCCGCTGAGGTCGTCGCGGTCGAGCAGGAAGCGGATCGCCGCGACCTCGTCGGGCATCGAGATCCAGGTCATGATCTGCCTGCCAGTGCCGAACCGCGGGCACAGGTTCACCGGCCCCAGCCGGGCCAGCGGCGCCATCCGGGCGAGCAAGCCGCCGCCGCGGGCAAGCACCAGGCCGCTGCGGGTGTGTACGACCCGGATGCCTGCCTCCCGGGCGGGTGCCGCGGCCGCCTCCCAGTCACGCACCAGCCCGGCGAGGAACCCAGGGCCGGCGGGCGCGGTCTCGTCCACGGCGGCCGACCCCGAGCCGTACCAGCCGATGGCGGAGGCGCACACCAGCACCGACGGCCGCGGTGTCAGCCGGGCGAGCGCGCCGGCCAGCGCGCGGGTGCCAAGCACACGGCTGGCCTTGATCTCCGCCTTGTACCTCGCGGTCCAGCGCCGGTTCCCCACGCCGGCTCCGGCCAGGTGAACGCACGCGGTCACCCCGTCCAACGCGCCGGAGACCAGGCCGCCGTCGGCGGCACGCGGATCCCAGCGCGCCTCGTCGGCGGCCAGCGGCGTGCGGCGGACCAGGCGCACCACAGAATGCCCGTCCGCCAGCAGGCTCGCCGTCAGCGCCGTGCCGATGAGGCCGGTGGAGCCGGTGACCGCGACTTTCATCCCGAAACCGAACTCAGAGGCCGAGCTCCGCCTCGAAGCTGCCGTCCTCGAGGCGGCTCTTGACCGTGACCAGGAAACGGGCCGCGTCCGCGCCGTCCACCAGCCGGTGGTCGTAGGTGAGCGCCAGGTACACCATCGACCGGACCGCTATCACCTCGCCGAGCGCCGGGTCGTCGACGACGACCGCGCGCTTGACCACGCCGCCGGTGCCGAGGATCGCGACCTGCGGCTGGTTGATGATCGGGGTGTCGAACAGCGCGCCGCGGCTGCCGGTGTTGGTCAGCGTGAACGTCCCGCCGGCCAGCTCGTCGGGGCTGACCTGGCCGGACCGGGTGCGCGCGGCGAGGTCACTGATCTTGCGCGCCAGCCCGCCGATGTTGAGGTCGCCGGCGCTGTGGATCACCGGGACCATGAGGCCGCGCTCGGTGTCCACGGCGATGCCGAGGTGCTCGGCGTCGTGGTAGGTGACCTGGTCGCCGTCGAGCACGGCGTTCAGCTTCGGGTGCACCTTCAGCGCCTCGACCGTGGCGAGCGCGAAGAAGGGCAAGAAGCTCAGCTTGGCGCCCTCCCGCGCCTCGAAGTCGCCCTTGGCCCGCTCGCGCAGCCGCGCGATCGCGGTCACGTCCGCCTCGACCACGGTGGTCAGCTGCGCAGACACCTTGAGTGACTCGACCATGCGCTGGGCGATCACCTGGCGCGGCCGGGACAGCTTCTGCGTCGTCCCGCGCAGCGCCGAAGGCACGATCGCCGGCCGGGCTGCCGGCGCGGCGGCGGGCGCGGACGCGGCGGCCGGGGCTGCAGCGGCGGATGGGGCCGCGGAAGCGGCGGCCGGGGCCGGAGCGGCGGCGCGCTGTGCCCTCGCGGCCTCGATCACGTCCTGCTTGCGGATCCGCCCGCCGACTCCGGTGCCGCTGATCTGGTCGAGGTCGACGGCATGCTCGGCGGCGAGCTTGCGCACCAGCGGGGTGACGTACGGGGTGTCGCCGCCGGCCGGCAACGGGGTCGGCGCCGGGTACTCATCCTCGGCGGAGGTTTCCGCGGTCGGCGCCGGAGCCGCGGCCGGCTCAGCCGCAGCCACGGCCGGAGCTGCGGCCGGCTCAGCCGCAGCCACGGCCGGCTCGGCCGCCGCGGCCGGAGCCGGAGCAGGAGGGGCGGCCGGCTTACTGGCGGGCGCCGGAGCCTGCTGGTAGGGCTGGCTGGACGCGGCGGGGTACGGCTGCCCGCTCTGCTGCTGCCCGCTCGGCTGCTGGTGCGCGGGAGCCGGTGACTCAGCGGCGGGCGCCTGTGGCTGTGCCTGCGCGGGCTCGCCTTCTGCCGAGGACGAAGCAGAAGACGAAGACTCCGGTGCACTTCCCCCGCCAGCGCCCTCGTCCTCGATGACCGCGAGCTGCGCGCCGACCGCGACGGTCTCGTCCTCGTCGACCACGATGCCGCGCAGGATGCCGGACGCCGGAGACGGGATCTCGGTATCCACCTTGTCCGTCGACACCTCCAGCAGGGGCTCGTCCGCGTTTACCCGCTCGCCTTCCTTCTTGAGCCAGCGGGTGACGGTGCCCTCGGTGACGCTCTCACCAAGCTGGGGCATGGTTACGGAGACCGACATGGTTCCCAAGACTCCTTAGGCGTGGAAGTGCAGCGGTTTCCCGGCGAGAGCCAGGTGCGCTTCGCCGATGATCTCAGACTGGGTGGGGTGCGGGTGGATCAACTGGGCCACGTCGGAGGGCTCCGCATCCCAGTTGTAGATCAGCTGCGCCTCGGCGATGAGCTCGCCGACCCGGCTGCCGACCAGATGCACGCCGACCACCCGGCCGGGGCTGCCGTCGGGCTCGCGCGCCGCGAGCACCTTCGCCGACCCCTGGGTCTGCAGGATAACGCTCTTGCCATTGCCGCCGAGGGGGTAATTGACCTCGATGGTCTCGATGCCGCGCTCGGCGGCCTGCGCGGCGGTCAAGCCCACGGCGGCTACCTCGGGATCACAGTAGGTGATCCGCGGCACCCCGTCGTAGTCGACCGGCACCACCGGCAACCCGGCGATGCGCTCGGCGACCAGGATGCCCTCGGCGAACCCGACGTGCGCGAGCTGCGGGGTGTTGATGAGGTCGCCGACCGCGGAGATGGACGGCACCGAAGTCCGGCACAGCGAGTCCACCTTCACGAATCCGCGCTCCATCTCGACGCCGGCCTCCTCGTAGCCGAGCCCGTCGGACACCGGCCCGCGCCCGACCGCGACGAGCAGCAGCTCGGCGGAAAGTGTCTTCCCGCCGGCCAGCGTCACCGTGACACCGCCCTCGGACGACGGAGCGACCGACTCGAACCGCGCCCCCAGCTCATAAGCGATCCCGCGCCGCCGGAAGGCACGCTGCAGCACCTTCGCGCTCGCCTCATCCTCCAGCGGCAGCAGTTGCGGCAGCATCTCCACGATTGTCACGTCGGCGCCGAACGAGCGCCACACGCTGGCGAACTCCACCCCGATCACGCCGCCGCCGAGGATGATCGCCGACGCCGGGACCCGGTCGAGCTCCAACGCGTCGTCCGAGCTGATCACGCGCGACCCGTCGAGCTCGAGGCCGGGCAGCGACCGCGGCACCGACCCCGTGGCGAGCACGATCTGCGGCGCCGTGTATACGTCGTCGCCCACCCGCACCGACGTCGGCGACTCAAGCCGCCCGTCGCCGGTGACGATGTCGATCTTGCGGCTCAGGATCGTGGACTGGAGGCCCTTGTACAGCCGGTCGACGACGCCGTTCTTGTAGTTCTGCACGGCCGGCACGTCGATGCCCTCGAACGTGGTACGGACGCCGACGGCGGCGCTGTCGCGGGAGTGATCCGCGACCTCGGCCGCGTGCAGCAGCGCCTTGGTCGGGATACAGCCACGGTGCAGGCAGGTCCCCCCGACCTTGTCCTTCTCGATCAGCGCCACGCGCTTGCCGAGCTCGGCCGCGCGCAGCGCGCAGGCGTACCCGCCGCTGCCACCGCCGAGAATGACGATGTCGTAGCTGACCTCTCCCAACCTGCCGCCTCCTCGCTTCACCAGTGCCGGCTCATGAGCCCAGCACTTATCCTCTCACCAGCCCGCGCCTATCCGGCCGCGAGCCTGTCCTCCGCCACGTCCTGCGCGAGCTGCACCAGCGTCCGGACCGCGGCCCCGGTGCCGCCCTTGGGGGTATACCCGTAGGCGCCGCTGTCGTTGAAGGCGGGCCCGGCGATGTCCAGGTGCGCCCAGCGCACGCCGTCCGGCACGAACTCGCGCAGGAAGACGCCGGCCACCAGCATGCCGGCCACCCGGTCGGGGGCCACGTTGGCGATGTCCGCCACCGTCGAGTCCAGCCCTCTGCGCAGCTCGTCCGGCAGCGGCATCGGCCACATCGCTTCGCCGGCCCGCCGTGCGGCGTCCGCCACCGCGGCGGCTAGCTTGTCGTCGCTGGCCATCACGCCGGCCGTGCGGTTGCCCAGCGCCACGGTCTGCGCGCCAGTCAGCGTCGCGACGTCCACAAGCAGGTGCGGGTCGTCCGCGGCCGATCGCGCCAGCGCGTCGGCGAGCACCAGGCGGCCTTCCGCGTCGGTGTTGAGCACCTCGACGGTCTTGCCGCCGTAGATGGTAATGACGTCCGACGGCCGCTGCGCACGGCCGCCGGGCATGTTCTCCGCCGTGCACATGTAGCCGACGACGTTGACCGCCGGCTTGAGCGCGGCGATGGCCGCGATGGCGCCGAGCACCGCGGCCGCGCCGCCCATGTCGGCCTTCATCGACTCCATCGACTTGGACGGCTTGAGCGAAAGCCCGCCCGAGTCGAACGTTATTCCCTTGCCGGCGAACACCACGGTCCTGGTCGCCTCGGGGTGCGTGTACTCCAGCCGCATCAGCCGCGGCGGGTGCACCGAACCCATGCCGACGGCGAGGATGCCGCCGTAGCCGTCCTTGGCCAGCTCGTTCTCGTCCAGCACCTGCACCGCGAAGCCGCTGGCGGCCCCGGTCCGCACGGCCGCGTCGGCCAGGTCGGCCGGCACCAGGTCAGCCGGCGGGGTGTTGATCAGGTCACGGACCAGCGTCATCGAGGTGGCCAGCACCCGTGCCCGCGCCACGGCCGCGTCCTGGTCGGTGCGCAGCGTCAGCTGCACGTCCGTGGCCGGGGTGGCGCGGTACCGCCGGAACGAATACCCGCCGAGCAGCGCACCGAGGGCGACGGCCTCCGCCTGCTCCGGCTGGCTGGCCGGCAGCGCGAGGCTGATCTCAAGACGATGATTCTTACCGAACGAGCCGTGGCTCGACAGCTCGCGCACCGCCGCGCCAGCCGCACGGCGCAGCGTTTCCAGGGCTACTTCGGCCGGTCCCAGCCCCACGGCCACGACCAGCCGTGCCGGGAGCCGGCCGGCCGCCGCGACCTTGCTGATTTCCTCGGCCTTGCCCGTCGCCCCGAGGGCGGCTAGTTGAGCGGCCAGGTCGGCGCCGTTCAGCCCCAGGGCGGCCGCCACGTCCTCGGCACCCGGAGCGGGGAGCGGACCGTCCGAGGTCTGCAGGACCCCGATGACAATGGCGTCAGCGTCGCTCTCGGCGGGAGCTGACTGGCTGGTGAGCAACGTGGCCGTCATTCTGCTGATCGTATGGCATCCGGGTGTAGCCACCGCCACGCGGTAATGCCCCCCCAGTCGCCTCGAGCAGTGTGTAGCATATCGCGTACTCTCAGCTACTGGTCGAGGACGGAAGCCCATGACCGCGCTCGCGCCGTCGCGCGCGGCCGCTACGGCCGGCCCACGCGCGACGTTCCCGTGGCGGGATCTGGCGGCGCGGTGCATGCGGGTGGTGTGGCTGTGGTCGGCCCTGCTCACGTTGCTGGCGGGCTGCTACGCGGTAACCAGGGCGGTGCTGTGGCGCGACGAGCTGGCCAGCTGGTCCTACGCCTCGCGGCCGGTGCCCGAGCTGATCGCGATCATGCACCACCGCGACGCCAGCCAGCTGGGCTACTACCTGCTGCTGCACTACTGGATCGCGGCGTTCGGCGAATCGGTGCAGGCGATGCGGATGCTGTCCGTGCTGGCCATGGCGGGCGCCGCGGCGTGCCTCACGCTGGGCGGGCGCCGGCTCGCGGACGAGCGGGCCGGCCTGCTCGCCGGCCTTGTCTTCGCGCTGGTGCCGAGCGTCTCGCGGTTCGCCCAGGAGATCCGGTTCTACGGGCTCGAGGTGCTGGTCGCGACGCTGGCCGGGCCCGCTGCCTCGGCCGCACCACCCGGATGTGGATCGTCAGCCTCGGGCACGCCAAGAACCCGTACGGGCACCTCCCTGAGGCACAGGCCGCGGCGCTGCGCCCGCGCTACCGAGTCGAGCTGGTAAAGCGCATCCCCGGGCTGACCGTCTTCCTACTAGCAAGCCGCCCCTAACCGCCCGCCTCGCCCCCGCCAGCCCGTCC
>Ga0070714_100000729_pt1 | contig 23312 bp, 24 predicted proteins | sample LARL83metaG_FD_65450 | JGI IMG/M metagenome (GOLD analysis project Ga0070714, IMG submission 65450) | Corn, switchgrass and miscanthus rhizosphere microbial communities from Kellogg Biological Station, Michigan, USA - LAR L8-3 metaG | ecosystem: Host-associated > Plants > Roots > Rhizosphere ... | reverse complement strand
GCCACCGGGTTCAGGTCACCCGCGTGGGCCTCCTTCACCTGGGCCAGGCGCAGTCGCGGCTCGGTGAGGAGCTCGAGGTCGATCCCGGTGTCGTAGTCGCCGCCGCCCAGCGCCGCCACCACGCTCTCGGTCGCCGGTTGCGAGGCTCCCCACGCGAGCGGCGAGAGAGCCGTGTCGAGCGCGGCCGCGCCCGCCTCGACGCCTGCCATGTAGGCCATCGGCGCCATCCCGCTCGAGCAGTGGGAATGAATGAAGACAGGCAACTTGATCTGCTCGACCAGGGCGGTCACCAGCTCCCAGGCCGCCTGGGGGCTGAGAAGCCCCGAGGTGTCCTTGATCACGATCTGGTCGCAGCCCATCTCCGCCAGGCCCAGGGCCAGCGAGCACCAGAGCTTGAGGTCGTGCGCCGGGCTGATCGCGTAGCAGAGCGCGCCCTGGACCACCCGCTTCGCCTTCTTCGCCGCGGCGATCGCCACCTCCATGTTCCGGAGGTCGTTGAGCGGGTCGAAGATGCGGAACACGTCCACGCCGGTGCGGGCGGCGTGGGCGACGAAGAGCTCGACCACGTCGTCGGGGAAGTTGTGGTGCGCAACCAGGTTCTGGCCTCGGATGAGGGCCTGGATGGGGGTCTGCGGCGTCGCGTCGTTCAGGCGCCGCAGGTAGTCCCAGGGATCCTGGCCCTGCGTCAGCTGGGCCTCGAAGGTGGCGCCGCCGAAGGCCTCCATGGCGTGGAAGCCGACGCCGTCCATGAGGGCGGCGATGGGGACGATCTCCTCCGTGTCGAGGCGGCCGCCCAGCAACGTCTGGTTGCCGTCGCGGAAGGTCGTGTCCGTCAGCTGCAGGCGGGGCGCCTGCTTGGCTCGGCGCTGGGCGGCCGTCAACTCACCTCTGCGCGAGAGCCGCGCGCTTCTCGCGGTGGGTGTCGGCGATGCCGCCGTCCTGCAGGCCGAGGATGCGTGCGGCGAACCAGGCCGCGTTCTTCGCCCCGGCTTCGCCGATCGCCATCGTCGCGACCGGGATGCCGGCCGGCATCTGGACGATCGAGTAGAGCGAGTCCACCCCGCCCAGATGCTGCGTGGGTACGGGCACCCCGATCACGGGCAGATCGGTCCAGGCTGCGACCACGCCCGGTAGGTGAGCGGCGCCGCCCGCGGCCGCGATGACGACCCGCAGCCCACGGTCGCGGGCCGACGAGGCCCACTCCATGACGCCGGCGGGGTCGCGGTGGGCGGAGCAGACCTTGACCTCGGGCTCGATCCCGAGTGTGCGGAGCTGCTCGATGCACGCCTCCATGAGAGGCAGGTCCGACTTCGAGCCGAGGATGATGCCGACTGCGGCCACGTAAGAACCTCCGGAGCTGGTGTTAGACGGCTTCCTGGGCTATGTCACGCCGGTAGTAAGCCCCTGGAAATGCTACCCGCACCGCTCCGGCGAGAGCGACGAGCCGGGCGTCGCCCACCGTGTTGCCCAGGCCGACGCAGGTGAGCACCCGGCCGCCGGAGGTGACGAGTCCGTCGTGCTGCGAGAACCTGGTGCCGGCGTGGAAGACCATCACGCCCGGCGGCAGAGCGGTCAGACCGGCGATCGGAAAGCCGGTCTCGTAGGCGTCGGGGTAGCCGCCCGACGCGACCACGATGCCGACCGCGGGACGCGGATCCCACTCCAGCGGCGGTGAGCCGGCGAGCTCGCCGCGGGCGCAGCGCAGCATCAGCTCGACGAGGTCGCTGCGCAGGCGGACGAGGATCACCTGGGCCTCGGGATCGCCGAAGCGCGCGTTGAACTCGAGGCAGCGAGGGCCTTCGGAGGTCAGCATCACCCCGGCGTAGAGCACGCCGCGGTACTCGTGGCCGAGCTCGGCCAGCGTCTTCACCGCGGGCTCGAGGATCGTGCGGGTCACATCTTCGACCAGTTCCTGGCTCACACCGGCGGGGGGCGTGTACGCGCCCATGCCGCCGGTGTTCGCGCCCTCGTCGCCCTCCCGGGCCCGTTTGAAATCGCGAGCCGGCGCGAGAGGGACGACGCTCGTGCCGTCCGTCATCCCGAAGACCGACAACTCCGGTCCGTCCAGCAGCTCCTCCACGACGATGGTCCGGCCGGAGCTCCCAAACCTCTTCTCGACGAGCATCGCCGCGATCGCCTGCTCGGCGGCGTCGATGTCGTGGCAGATCAGCACGCCCTTGCCGAGCGCGAGCCCGTCCGCCTTCACCGCCACGCGGCCGCCGCGCTCACGCGCCCAGCGTTGGGCGGGCTCCGCGTCGGTGAAGACCTCGAAGGCGGCGGTCGGGATGCCGGCCCTGCTCATCACCTCCTTGGCGAAGGCCTTGCTGCTCTCGATCCGGCCGGCGGCACGGCCCGGTCCGAAGACCTCGATCCCGGCGTCGCGACAGGCGTCGCCCACGCCGGCGGCGACGGAGGCGTCCGACCCGAGGACGACCAGCCCGATCTTCTCATTGCGGGCGAACTTGACCAGTCCGACCACGTCGTCAGCCTGGATAGGCATGTTCCGGCCCATGCCCCCGGTGCCGCCGTTGCCGGGCGCGATGTAGACGCGCTCCACCAGCGGCGACTGCATGCATTTCCAGGCGAGTGCGTGCTCGCGGGCGCCCGACCCGACGACGAGGACCTTCACCGTTCCACAGTTACCAGGCGTTGCGCGTAGGCCTGGCTTTGCCAGGCCGATTGAGTTGTTTCATCCGCTCCCGTGCGTTGCGCTGAGTAGGAAGAGGGTCCGTGGGAGGAACCCTAGGTTCCTTCCGCGCTTTACTCCCACTCAATAGTTCCCGGGGGTTTCGACGTGATGTCGAAGACCACCCGGTTGACGCCCGGGACCTCGTTGACGATGCGGTTGGAGATCCGCGCCAGGACGTCGTAGGGGACTCGCGCCCAGTCGGCGGTCATGGCGTCCTCGGACGTCACCACCCGTACCGCCACGACGTTGGCGTAGGTGCGGAAGTCGCCCATCACGCCCACCGTCTGTACTGGCGTCAGCACCGCGAACGACTGCCAGACCTTGCGGTAGAGGCCGTTGTTCTTGATCTCGTCGACCACCACCCAGTCGGCCGCACGCAGGATCTCCAGCCGCTCGCGCGTCACCTCGCCGAGGCAGCGGATGGCAAGTCCGGGGCCGGGGAAGGGCTGGCGGTGGACCATGTCCTCCGGCATCCCGAGCTCCTGGCCGACGGCGCGCACCTCGTCCTTGAACAGGTAGCGCAGGGGCTCGATGAGCTGGAACCGCAGCCCGGGCGGCAGGCCGCCGACGTTGTGGTGGGTCTTGATCTTCACGGCGCTGGCGACGGTGTCGGGCGCGGTCGACTCGATCACGTCCGGGTAGAGCGTGCCCTGGGCGAGGAAGTCGATGTCGCCCAGCTGCTTCGCCTCGGCCTCGAAGACCGTGATGAACTCGCGGCCGACGATCCGCCGCTTCTCCTCGGGGTCGATAACCCCCTCGAGCGCGCCCAGGAAGCGGTCTGTTGCGTCGACGTAGCGCAGGTTCAGGTCCAGGTTGCCGTGCAGGACGTCGCGCACGCGCTCGGCCTCCTCGCGCCGGAGCAGGCCGTTGTTGACGAAGACGCAGGTGAGCTGGTTGCCGATCGCCCGGTCGACCAGCACCGCCGCGACCGCCGAGTCGACCCCGCCGGAGATTGCGCAGATGACACGGCCGTCGCCGACTCGGGCCCGGATCGTCTCCACGGACTCCGCGATGAACGAGCCCGGCGTCCAGTTCGGCTCCAGGCCCGCCACCTTGGTCAGGAAGTTGCGCAGGATGTCGCGGCCGTGCGGCGTGTGCACGACCTCCGGGTGGAACTGGATGCCGAGGACGCCGTGCCCATCGCTGAACGCCGCCAGCGGCGAGTTGCCGCTCGAGGCCAGCGGATGGAATCCCGGCGGCAGCTCGCGCACGTTGTCGCCATGGCTCATCCAGACCGGCAGCTCAGCTGGCAGGTCCTGGAACAGGCCGCCGGGGTCCTCGACAGCGAGCAGGGCCGGCCCGTACTCCTTCCGCTCGCCGGGGGCGACCTTCCCGCCCAGGTGGTGCGCGATCAGCTGCATCCCGTAGCAGATGCCAAGGACCGGTACGCCGGCCCGCAGCGCGGCCGGATCGACCTGCGGCGCGCCGTCCTCGTAGACGCTGGCCGGGCCGCCGGAGAGGATCAGCGCGGCCGGGTGCATCGCCTCCAGCTCGGGCCAGGGCGTGGTGCCGGGGACCAGTTCGCAGTAGACCTTGGCCTCGCGCACGCGGCGCGCGATCAGCTGGGAGTACTGCGAGCCGAAGTCCAGGACCAGGACTTTCTGGCGGCGCACTCCGAGGTCAGCGTCAGAACGCTGGGCGGAGCGCGTCTCGATCAGCGGGAGCCCCCTCCCATGCCGACGTGCTGCGACTGCTGGTGCAGCTTGCCCTCGCTGACGATCGCGGGCGCGATCACCATCTCCACGCTGTGGAACTCGTGGATGGTCCGGGAGCCGCACACACCGAGCGCCGAGCGCAGCGCGCCGACGAAGTTCATGGTGCCGTCGTCCACGTGGGCGGGGCCGAGCAGGATCTCCTTGAGCGAGCCCTTGCGGCCGACCTGGATCCGCGTGCCGCGTGGGAGGTTGGCGTCGCCTGTGGCCATGCCCCAGGTGTAGCCGCCGCCGGCCGCCTCGTCGGCTCCGCCGAAGGGGGAGCCGAGCATGACCGCGTCCGCCCCGGCCGCGAACGCCTTGCAGATGTCGCCGCCGGTCCGCATGCCGCCGTCGGTGATCACCGCCACGCGCCTCCCGGTTCGGCGCTCGTAGAGGTCGCGCGCCGCGGCGACGTCTGCGGTGGCCGTCACCTGCGGCACGCCGACTCCCAGCACGCCGCGGGTCGTGCAGATCGCCCCCGGACCGACGCCGACCATGACGGCGGCGACGCCCTCCCCCATCAGCTCGAGGGAGGTCTCGAAGTGGACGCAGTTGCCGACCACCACGGGGATGGAGAGCGACCGCGTCAGCTCGGCGAAGCTGAGCTGCTTGTAAGCGTCGCTGATGTGGCGCGCCGTCAGGACCGTGCCCTCGACCACGAACACGTCCGCGCCGGCCTTCGCCACAACCTCGGCGCGCTCCGCGGCGCGCTGCGGGCTGGTGGAGACGGCGCAGAGCACGCCCGCCTCCTTGATCTGGCGGATTCGCAGGTCGATCAGGTCGGGCCGGACCGGCTCTCGATAGAGCTCCTGGATGAGCGGGATGACCTCGCCCTTCTCGGCGGCGCGGATGCGTTTGATGACCGGCTTCGGGTCTTCGTAGCGGCACTGGACGCCTTCGAGGTTGAGCTTGGCGATGCCGCCCAGCCGGCCCATGGCGATCGCAAAGTCGACGTCGACGACGCCGTCGAGAGAGGCGGCCCAGAACGGGATCTCGAGCCGCAGGCCCTCCATCTCGAAGGTGATGTCGACCTCGGCGGGGTTGACCGTGATCCCGCCGGGGACCAGGGCGATCTCGTCGAACCCGTAGGCCCGCCTCGCCCGCCTCCCGATCCCGATCTCCAGCCCAGGCGCTTCTGCGATCTCGGCGAATCCGGTCGGCAGGTCCGTTTTCAGGGTGTGCTTACTCCAGTGGGCGGGCGGATTGGCGGGAAGTATATCGGACTACCGCCTCTGTCTCCACCTGCCAGACGCCTTCGCTTGCGGCCGGCTCGAAACCGAGCGCGACGTTGATCCCGAGCATCGCGTCGTTGCTCTCGGCGTTGCCGGTCACCACCGACCGCGCTTGCGGAACCTCGGCCAGCAGCTTCTCGAGCATGGCGGCCTTCATCCACTTGCCCAGCTTGTGGCCGCGGTGTTCCGGCTGCACCGCCGTGTCGCCCTGGCCCACCAGGCTCGGGTCGTCGGTGTTCCACATGACCTGGGTGTAGCCGACGATCGCGCCCGTCGCCTGCTCGCGAGCCAGGTAGCGCCAGCCGCGGTGACCGCCGGCGAGCAGCGCCTGCTCGCCCTTGACCAGCATGTCGGGGGTGAACTTGAAGTCCTCCTCGTCGAGGTCGTCGCGAGGCGCGGTGTTCATGACCTCGACGATGGCGGCCGTCGCCGCGAGGAGCTCCGGCGGCGTCGGAAGCTCGATGAACACGAGCTCGTAGCCGGGGTGCGGCTCGTCGAGCCACCGCCGCAGGAGGTCCCGGTCCAGCTTGCCGAGGTCAAGGCGGCTCTCGCGCAGGACCGACGCCTCCACAGCCCCGACCGCCCGGCAGAACTCCTCGCCGGCGGGCTGGCGCGAGTTGGTCCAGCCCTGCAGCCGCACGCGGCCGTCTTCGGAGGCGATGGCGGCGGCGCGGCCGAGCAGCGCTGTTCCCACTCCGCGGCGGCGGCGATCGGGGTGGACGAGGACGTAGACACGGGCGAGATGCCGGTTGTCATCCCCCTTCGACCAGAAGATCCAGGCCGCGCCGTCAAGCCGGTCGTCTCCCCGCGCAAGCAGGAGGATGCGGTGATGCTCGCCGCGGTCGGCGCGTTGGGAGGCGATGAAGTTGGGCGCGCTCGGCCGCGGGTCGTCCGGGGTCGACTCCTCGTGCAGCAGGCCCTCGAGCTCGTACAGCGCGAGCAGGTCGGCCTCGGAGGCGGTCTGCGGGTCGAGCACCGCGATCTCCGGCGTCATCTCACGACTATCGTGTACTCACACGATGCTTCGAGCGCTAGAGCACCTGCGCGGGATCACTCCGGACGAGTGCCGGCACCTGCGCGGCAGCGGCATCCGCAACACGAACCAGCTCCTCCACTCGGCCACGCTCGAGATCGACCGGGAGACCATCGCCCGGCGCACCGGCATCCCGGCCCCGCGTCTCCTCGAGTTCGCGAACCAGTGCGCGCTGCTCGAGATCTCCGGCGTCGAGGCCTACCTGCCGGTGCTGCGCCGGCTTGGCATCACCAGCCAGAAGGGACTCAAGCGCCAGGATGCGGCCGAGCTCTATCGAAACGTGTTGGAGGCCGTGGGCTTCGGCGCCGCCCCTGCGCCCACCCAGGTCGAGTACTGGATCTCGCAGGCCCGCTCGATCGATGTGATCGAGGAGGCCGAGGCACTCCCGGCCCAGCTCGAGAGCCCCTCCCTGCTAGGCAACCCCCCGGAGTAGCCGCAGTCTCCTCCCCGCATGACGGGGACCCCTAGGTTCGGGCGAAGCCCGACGGGGGGGCGCGATAAAGCAACTCTGTTAACTGAGCTCCCCTAAACGGGTCTCGTTGAGGCAGCTCCGTTAACTGAGCTGCCCCAAAAAGAGGGGCTTGCCGAGGCAACTCCGTTAACAGCGCTGCGTTTTCCTGGCAGGCCCCTCCCCAGCCCTCCCCGGAGGGGAGGGAGATCTCTAGAGGAACGCCCGGCGCCTCTCTCGGAGGCCGTCCCAGACTCCGTGCTGGATCGTCTCCCGGACCCGGTCGGCCACCTCCATCACGACGTTCTGGTCGTCCGCCAGCTCCGGGTCGAGCTCATCGGTGCGAACGGCGGGGTGGAAGCGGATCGACCAGTTGGAGGGCAGCGGAAGCAGGCCCAGCGGGCCGAGCCAAGGGAAGGTCGGCGTGATCGGGAAGTAGGGCATGCCGGTCAGGCGGGCCAGCAGGGAGGAGTCGCCGAGCATCGGGTAGATCTCTTCGGAGCCGACGACCGAGACCGGGATGATCGGCGCGCGGTGCCGGATCGCCGACTGCACGAACCCGCCCCGGCCGAAGCGGCGGAGGCGATAGCGCTCGGTGAACGGCTTGCCCGTGCCCTTCACGCCCTCGGGAAAGACGAGCACCAGCTCGTCCTGCTCCAAAAGCCGGCGGATGTCGTCGGGATGGCCGACGGTCTGACCGGTCCGGCGCAGCAGCCGGCCCAGGTAGGGGGTGCCGAAGAAGAAGTTGGCGACGAGGGCGCGCGCGTGGCGCGGGCGTGGATGCTCCGCGAAGATCGCCGTCTTGATCATGGCTCCGTCCCACGGCAGCACGCCCGCGTGGTTGGACACCAGCAGAGCCCGACCCTCGGCCGGGACGTGCTCGACGCCGCTGGTCTGGACATGCCAGTAGGACGTGTAGGCCCAGCGGAACAGCGGCAGCAGGGATTCGGTCCACTCGCGGTCGAAGCCGAACTCGTCCAGCTCCGCGTCCGGGCCGCGAGTGGCGAGCGCGCGCTGGTGGGCAAAGAAGTCGAGCAGCGAGCCTAGGATCGGGGAGCCGCGCAACGCGAGCGCGGTCAGGTCGGCGGCGGCGCGGCCGAAATCCGGGCGCAGCAGGGCGCCGTCCGAGTGGTCGCCGCCGCCGTTGGAGTCGGCCGCGCTGCGACTGCGCAGCTCCAGGGCGACCTGTGAGTAAAGGAGGCCGAGCTCGTGGCGGAGCTCCTCCTCGGCGTCGGTCCGCCTCGAGCGCGGGCTCACAGCGTGTGCACCTGGTGGCCACGAAGGCGCCGGCGGAGCAGATAGGACTCCAGCTGGCGCTCCTGGACCGGCTGCACCTCGCCCCCTTCGATGACGTCTTCGGCCGGCTCCGCGAACTCGGCCATCACCGTTCGGTTGTCGTAAGCCGGCTGCCAGCCGAACTCGTGGAGGAGGAGCGAGCAGTCCACCGCCTGGCCGTGCGTGATCAGCGACAGCAGCCGCGGCGTGAGCGGCACGCCGACGATCGCGGTCAGGGCCAGGCGCTGGAGCGGACCGAAAAGCCCTGACAGCATCGGCACGGGGCGGCCGCCGGCCAGCCTGATCGCCTGGCTGAGCGCCAGGATGCCGGGGGCGGCCACGTTGAACACGCCGCGCTGGCGGCCGAAGACGGCGCGGCGCATCGCCTCGACGGCATCGGCGCCGTGGAGAAACTGAACGCGAGGATCGAAGCCCAGCGCCGTCGGCACCACCGGCAGCGACAGGTAGCGCGCGAGAGGGCTGTCGGAGTGCTTGTCCACCACGTCCGCGAACCGGAGCACGGTGACCGAGATCGCGGGGTTACGCAGTGCGAAGTCCTGCGCCAGCTGCTCCATCTCGAGCATGTCGACCTGGAGCGGGCCGCGGCGGCGGCGCCCGCCCGCCATCGCCTCGGTCATGAAGGAGGGACCGGTCGGGTCCACCCCATAGATGGCGGTGCTGGACTTGACCACCACGTGCTCGACCGGCGACGTCTCCCCCGCGCAGGCCGCCAGCACGTTCATCGTCCCGATGACATTCGTCTCGTGCATGGCGCGCACCGACTCCAGCTGGTGCGTCACGACCGCGCAGTGCACGACCACCTGGATGCGCAGCTCTCGCACCAGCTTGGCGATGACCGAATGACGCGTGTCGGCGTGCACGAACTCGGTGCGGCCCAGCGGCCGCCGCGGGTCGCGCACGTCAATGCCGTAGATGTCGCCGACGGCCGGGTCGTCCTGCAGGCTGCGGGCCAGGTCGGCGCCGAGACGGTCGGAGACGCCGGTGATGAGCACGCGCAGTCCGCTCGAGGTGGGGGCCATGCCTAGAGGTTAACCACGGCCCCTCCCCAGCCCTCCCCGGAGGGGAGGGTGATTTAGGGGTAGATGCCCCTCACCACGGTCGCGTTCGCCACGCGTTGGACCGCCAGGGCGTAGGCCGCCGTGCGCATGTCCGCGCGCTTGTTGACGCTCGTGTGGAGCACTTCGTAGAAGGCGCGCGTAAGGACGTGGTGGAGCTTGGTGTTGATCTCCTCCTCCTCCCAGAAGAACGCCTGCAGGTCCTGCACCCACTCGAAGTAGGAGACGATCACGCCGCCGGCGCTGGCCAGGATGTCGGGGACGACGAAGATGCCCCGCTCCCGCAGGACCTCGTCCGCCTCCAGCGTGAGCGCGGCGTTGGCCGCCTCCACGATCAGCTTCGCGTGCAGGCGCCCGGCGTTGTCGCCGGTGATCTGGTCCTCGACCGCCGCCGGGACCAGGACCGTGACGGGCAACTCGAGGAGGTCCGCGTTGGAGATGTCCTCGGCCTTCTTGAAGCCCTGCACGGTGCCGCGGACCTGGCGATGCTCGCTGAGCGACTCGAGATCGAGCCCCTTCGGGTTGTAGACGCCGCCGGTGGAATCCGACACCCCCACGACCCGGAGCCCAGCCTCCTGGAGCAGTCGCGCCGTCGAGCGGCCGACGGTACCGAAGCCCTGGATGGCGACGCTGGGCGTCTCGTCCTCGACGTGCAGGTACTTGAGGGCCTCCAGCGCGAGGTAGGTCACCCCCCGGCCGGGTGACGACTCGCGGCCTTCGGAGCCGCCGACGTCAACCGGCTTGCCGGTCACCGCGGCCGGCACGGAGTGGCCCTCGTGCATCGAGAGCGTGTCCATGATCCAGGCCATGACCTGCGGGCCGGTGCCCATGTCCGGCGCGGGGATGTCCTTGTCGGGGCCGATGAGGATTGCGATCTCGGTCGCGTAGCGGCGGGTGAGGTGCTCGAGCTCGTTCGGCGAGAGGGCCTTCGGATCGACCACCACCCCGCCCTTGGCGCCGCCGTAGGGGATGCCGACCACCGCGCACTTCCAGGTCATCAGCATCGCCAGCGCGCGGACGACGTCGATCGTCAGGTCCGGCTGGTAGCGCACGCCGCCCTTGGCCGGGCCACGCGTGATGTTGTGATGGACCCGGAAGCCCGTGAAGACACGGACGGAGCCGTCGTCCATGCGCACGGGGAAGTGGACGGTGAGCTCGCGCTTGACGTCGCGCATGAGGCGGCGGACGTCCTCGGAGAGGCCGATCACGTCGGCCGCGGCCTCGAAGCGCTGCTGCGCCGAGGCGAAGGCCGAAGCCGCCCGGGTTTCTATGGCCATCAGTTCGACGCTGTCCGCTTCGCGAGCGTGGGCACCCGCGCCGATACTACAACCCCGTGGTCCGGACGCCAACCCGCTTCAGATGGCTGAGGAGGCCGCCCGCGGCCGCGCTCGTGGCCACAGTGGCGCTGGTGTTCGGCTTCCTGGTCGCGGTCCAGGTGCGCACCCAGCTGCTGACGCCGAGCAACCAGGTCGCGCGCACCCAGGCGCTGGTCCGCAGCGCGCAGGACCTCGAGCACTCCAACGCGCTCTACCGCAATCGCATCGCGGAGCTGCGCGCGCAGATATCGGCGCTGGAGGCCGAGGCCGCACAGCGTTCCGGCGGCAACCTCGCTCTCGCGCAGCGGCTGGCCGCGCTGCGCGAGCTGGCCGGCCTGACCCCGCTGCGGGGACCGGGCGTGACCGTGACGCTCGGCGACGGCAAGCCCGGCGGCCCCGCCCTCGCGGACCACCTGGGCTACCGGATCACCTTCGAGGACATCCAGGACGTGGTCAACCTGCTCTACGCCGCCGGCGCCGAGGGAGTGTCCGTCAACGGCCGCCGCATCACCCCGTTCAGCGGCTTCCGCAGCGACGGAGTCGACGTCCTGATCGACCAGGGACCGCCCCTCGACTCCCCTTTCAGGATCCAGGCTGTCGGCGACCGCTCCCGGATGGAGGCGCTGCTCGAGGACCCGTCCGCGCTGCCGGACGTCCGCCTTCGCGTGGAGCGCTTCCAGGTCGGCTTCGGCTGGAGCGGGTCGTCCGACCTGCTCCTCCCCGCGTCCGACTCGAGCCTGGCCGTGGAGTTCGCGCATGCTCGCTAGGCGCCGGCGCTCCCCCTTCACGGCGGTCCTGGTCGGCCTCCTCTCCGCCGTGGTCGTCTTCGTCGTCGTGATCCAGGTGCGGAGCCAGGCGGAGGTGGAGCGGACGCTGAGTGGGGAGGACCCGACAACCCTCGCCTTCCTGATCGACGATCTCCACGGCGCCAATGACGCGCTCGCCTCCGAGGTGACGCGCAGCGAGACGCAGCAGGAGGCGCTCCGCCGCAGCGGCGGCTCGGGAGCTCAGACCGAACTGCAGAACGAGATCAAGCAGATGGAGGTGATCGACGGGCTCGTGGCCGTGCACGGCCCGGGCGTCATCGTCTCGATCGACGCGTCACTCACGGCCATCGACCTGGAGGACGCCCTGAACAACCTGCGCATCTCGGGCGCCGAGGCGCTGTCGGTCAACGGCCGCCGCGTCCTGACCTCAACGTCGATCGTGGACCGCAGCGGCCGCGTCCTACTCGGCGGCACCGCCGAGGGCCGCCCCTGGACCATCGTCGCGGTTGGCGACCCAGAGCAGCTGACGTCGGCCGCGGAGCTGATGACGAAGACCCTCGAGTCCGATCCGCGGGTCACGCTAGCGAGCTGGCGCGCCGCGGCCGACGTCACCATCGCCGCGGTCGTGCCTGAGCGGCCGTTCGTCTACGGGCAGCCGAGCTAGAACTGGCCAGCGCCTAGCTCTTCGAAGCTACGCTCGCCCCCACCGCCCGGCTGCGCCGGGCACCTCCCCCGGAGGGGAGGAGTCAATAGCTAGTTCTTCGAGGCTGCTGCAGCCGCCTTGCTGCGCCGGACGCTCTTGCCATTGGGAACGCCGCCGAGCCGCTTGAGCTTGCCCTCCAGCTCGTCGACCCGCCGGTTCAGCCGCTCCACCTCGCGGCGCGAAGGGATGGCCAGGCGGCTCAGGGAGCGCTCGATCGCCGCGTCGACGATGGTCTCCAGCTCGCCGCGCCGGCGCTCGACCTCCTGGCCGACCAGCACCGCGGGGACGTTCAGCGCGTCGCGCACGTAGCCCAGCAGCTGCTGGCCGCGCTCCGAGCGACCGACGATCGTCTCGAAGTCGCTGCGGCGCTCCTCGGTCGTGACGATCTGGGACAGGGTCACGGACGTGATGTCGCGGCCGGTCTCGCGATCGACGACCTGGATCTCAGCGCCCTGCCGCAGCAGCTCCGAGATGCCCTCCAGCGTGATGTAGCGGCTGGTCCGCGTGTCATAGAGCTTGCGGTTGGCGTACTTCTTGATCAGGTGGCGCTCGTTATCACTCATGTCGCGCCCCAGTATAACGCAATGCGTTATGATGTGCGGCAATTCATCAAGGGGGAATTTGATGGCAAAGCGCAAGAGCACATCGTCCCGCCGGCCGGCCAATCCTCTGGAGCAGCTTCCTCTCGGAGCGGCGCTGCAAGGCGTGGTCAAGGACGTTCAGAAGACGTCTCAGTTGGCGGTCAAAGAGATCCAGAAGCGCATCCCGGCGGACTGGAACCGCAACTTGACGCGGCTGCAGCAGCGCATCGACCGCACCGCCACGCAGGCGGACCTGCAGAAGCTGGGCAAGCGGGTCGAGGAGCTGACTCGCCAGGTGGAGAAGCTCGCGCGTCAGGCGAGTGGAACCGCGACGCGGAGAGCCTCGACGACCACGCGGCGCGCCAGCACGACGGCGAAGAAGAAGACGGCTGCGGCGAAGTCGGCCGGCACGCGCACCGCGAACCGGACGCGTCGGGCCGCGACGACCGCTCGGCGAAGCGCCGCCCAGCGCACGTCGACCAGCTCGGGCTCAAGCTCGAGCGGGTCCTCGACTAGCTCCTAGCCCGAAACGCGACGGCTCCGCCCACTAGCACCGTGCTCGGGCGGAGCCGCTCATTCCAGCTCCTCGGCCCGGCCGAGATCGGGTCGCCACGGTAGACCTGCAGATCGGCGACCTGCCCCGGCTCCAGCGATCCGCGCCAGCCCTCCTGATGCGCGACCCAGGCGCCGCCCGCCGTGTACGCCCGCAGAGCTTGCAGCGGGGTCAGCGGATGCAGGTCGTCGAGGACTGCGAGGGCCAGGCCGGGCCAGGGGTTGGGATCCGGCACGACCGGCAGATCCGAGCTGAAGGCTACGGCGACTCCTGCGCGCAACAGCTCGCGATGCGCGGCGACCGACCCGGCGCGGTCCGCGCCGAAGATCTGCAGAGCGCGGTCGCGGCCCAACCGCAGGAACAGCGGCTGCATCACCGCCGCCATCCCCAACTCGGCCAGCCGGCGCTGCAGGTCGGGCGGGCAGACGGAGCAGTGCTCGACGCGGTGACGCCGCGAGCCGGCCGCCGGCCCGGCCCCCGCGACGGCGTCGCACATCGCCTCGACCGCCGCATCGCCGATCGCGTGGGCGGCCACCTGCAGGCCGGCGGTGTCAGCTCGCGAGACGATCTGCGCCAGCTCGTCGGGCGGAGTCCGCCAGGTGCCGCCATCGCCGCGCAGCGCGGCATGCCCAGCTCCGGCTTCGCCGTCCACGAAGACCTTGATCGGCCCGGCGCGCAACCGCTCGCCGCCGAACCGGGTGCCGAGACCCAGCTCCGCCGCGGCCTCCAGGAGCTCCCAGGAAAGGAACGCGTTGACGCGCAGGCGGAGCCGGCCCGAGTCCAGCAGCTGCTGGTAGGCGCGCAGGTCGTCGGCGAAACCGCGGTTGACGGCCGCCCCGGCGCTGGTCACGCCGCGCGATAGCAGGAGTCGCTGTGAGCGCAGGATGCCCTCCCTCCTGCGGGCGAGGCTGGGCGGCGGCTGGACGTCGGCGACAAGCCGCATCGCCACCTCGAGCAGCCGGCCGTCGGGAGCTCCGTCCGCGTCGCGCCCGATGGCGCCGCCGGGTGGGTCCGGGGTCGCAGGTGTGATGCCCGCCGCGGCCAGCGCGGCCGAGTTCGCCACCCGCGAGTGGCCACCCCGCTCGTCGACGAAGCACGGACGCGAGCCGGTGGCCGCGTCCAGCTCGGTGCGTGTCGGCGGCCGGCCTTCGCGCATCTCGAGGGCTGAATAGCCTCGGGCCAGCGCCCACTCGCCGGGCGGCAGCCTGTCCGCGTGCCGGCGCAGCCGCGCCTGCAGCTCGGGCACTCCCGACACTCTTTCGAGGTTGGCCCAGAAGCTGCTGAGCCCGTTGTAGACGAGGTGGGCGTGGGCGTCGTCGAAGCCGGGCAGCGCAGCACCACCGGCAAGGTCCAGGATCGCGGTCTGCCGGCCCCGGAGGTCCTGCACCTCGCGGCCGCCCGCGGCGAGCACCCGGCCGCGGCTGATGGCCAGGTGGGTGACCGGACGGAGCCCGAACCGCCCCAGCGGGTAGATCCTCCCGCCGTGCACCAACAGATCTGCCGGGATCTTCACAGGATCATCGTCGAGCATCTGGGGCGCGCGCCTACGGTCGCCCGCTGATGTCTCAGCCGTACAAGGATCTGAGCCAGGGCAACTGGCGCTGGAACGGCTTCGAATGGGTGCCGGCCGACCAGCCGGTCGTGCAGCCGAAGACGGCGGCCGAGAGCCTGGGTTGGTCGCCGCGCGTCCTCGTCGCGATCGGCGTGTCCATCACGGTCCTCATCGTGGCGCTGGTCGGAGTCGCGGTCGCCGTCCGCGTCACCACGAAGCTGCCGGCCTCGATGACCCATCGTCTGACGGCGGCGGAAATCGTGGTGCTCGCCAGCGAACAGGTACGGACGACGGACTCCTACCACATGAGCGGCTCGAGCTCCGACGACAAGGAGACGTTCCAGGTCTCCCAGCAGGACCCGACGACCGTCGAGATCGAGAACACGATCGGCAGCCTCGAGGCGCAGATGATCGAGACCGACGGCCGGGCCTATGTCAACGGCAACGCCGCCTTCTTCAAGAAGTACAGCCCCAACCTGCAAGTGGTCGCCGGCAGGTGGCTCATCTTCCCGATGGACCTCAGCCCGCGGCCGCTCAAGGACGTCGACGACTTCCGCAACAACCTCGTCTGCGCCATGGACCACCCCGTGCCCTGGAAGCTCGCCGCCGACACCACTTCGAAAGGGACCCCGGTCCACCACGTCTTCGTGGAGGAGCCGGGCAACCGGGTCGACCTCTACGTGGCCTCCCAGGGGCCCGCTTACCTGATGCGAGTCGAGGTCGCGGTCACCGCGCAGACGGTCACGGTCAGCTACCGGACGTCGAGGTCGGCCGTGACCGGCAAGTGCACGGGCGGCGTGGGCGCCAACAGGCCGGGGACCAATGCGCACTACGAGATGGATTTCGACCACTGGGGCGATGAGGTCCGGGTCGGGGTTCCCTCGGAGCCGATCCCGCTCGTGAAGGCTCCGACTAAGAGCTGAGCAGCTCCGCCAGCAGCGCCGGGTCGATGTTGCCGCCGCTGACCACGGCGACCGTGACCGGGCCCGGCCCCAGCTGCTCGAGCGCCGCATAGGCGAGCGCACCGGCGCCTTCGGCGACCACCTTCGCCCGCGACGCCAGTTCCGGGATCGCCGCCCGCAAGCGCGGCTCGGGCACGGTGAGCCAGGTATCCACCAGGTCCCGCAACCGGGCGTGGGCCGCTTCGGTCCAGGGCGCCGTGGTCCCGTCCGCGATCGTCTGGGGCGTTGGGGTCACGCGGCCGCCGGCCGCGTATGCCTCGCGCCAGAGCGGGTAGCCGTCACTCTGGACCCCGATCACGCGGATGCGCGGGTTGCGTGCCTTCACCGCTCCCGCCACGCCGCTGATCAGGCCGCCGCCGCCGACCGGCACGAGCACGCAGTCGAGGTCCGGTACGTCGTCCAGCAGCTCCAGTCCGAGGCCGCCGTGGCCGGCGATGAGCTGCTCATCCCCGAACGGGTGGATGAAGGCGAGCGGCTCCCATTCCCACATTCGCTGGTCCATCCAGTCGAGCATCTCGGCGCGCGGCATCTGCCGGGGCTGCGCGCCCAGGCGCAGCACGCCTTCGAGCTTGGGCCGGGCCGCTGTGTCGGGCATCACCACCTGACAGGGCACGCCGAGCGTGCGGGCGACGTGGGCGCACGCGAGCGCCGCGTTGCCGGCGCTGACCGTCAGCAGGCCCGCCTGCCGTTTCTCCTCGGGCAGAGCCAGCGCCGCGGCGAAGAAGCCGCGCACCTTGAAGCTGCCCGTCGGCTGCAGGCACTCGAGCTTGAGCCTGGCGCCGCCGATGTCAAGGACCGGCGTGTGAAGGACGTGCGGGCGAGCCCGCTCGGCGGCGGCGCGAACGGTTTCGAGGTCCAGGGCCATTGGCCGATATATTCGCGGTGATGCCGCTCTATGAGTACGGGTGCACCGCGTGCCGAAAGCGCTCGACTGCGCTGCTGACGTCGTGGTCAGCTCCCGACCCTCCCTGCCCGCACTGCGGCGAGGCCAGCCTGCGCAGGCTGGTCTCCAGCTTCGCCACGGTTCGCTCCGAGGAGGTGGCGTTCGACGGTGGGGATGACGACTTCGACGGTGGCGGCGGCGATTTCGGGGGCGGTGACGACTTCGGCGGCGACGACGACTGGTGACCCCCGACAGCCCTGGCCCGGCTGTCGTCCTCGTCTTCGACGGGACCTGCGGGTTCTGCACCTGGTGCGCGCGCTGGCTCAGACGGCGCGCTCCGGCTGGCCGTGTGCTGGTCGTCGCCGCGCAGGCCCCGGGCGTGCGCGAGCGCTACCAGCTCTCGCAGCTGGACACGGACGGCGCGGCCTGGGCGATCGACGCTGACGGCCGCAAGCATCGCGGCGCGGCCGCCATCAACCGAGCGCTGGCGGAGCTGCCGGGCGGCTGGCCGCGACTTGCCGGCGCCTACCGGGTGCCTCCGTTGCGGCTGATCGAGGATGCCGTCTACGCGGTGGTGGCCCGCGCGCGACCTCAGCTCAGCTACCTGACGCGCACGCCGCCGGAGATCGACTAGCCCCGCAGGGCCCGCTCCGCCGCCGCGGCGAGGTCCCCGCCCTCTCCTGCCTCGAGCGCGAATACCCGGAAGAGCGCCATCCGGGCCGGCAGCCGCTGGAAGAGCTCGAGCACACCGCTGCGCTCGTACCGGTCGTGCAGCGGCTCATAGAAGAGGATGTCGCCCGACTCGACGGCGGGGTTGACCGCCCCTGACTCCTGGGCCGCGACGTCGACCTCGAAGCGGACCGACCTGCGCCGGGGCGGCAGCGCCTCCCGGATCCGCTCGGCGAACTGCTGCCGCGTCAGGGCGAGCGCCGCCGAGGTCAGGTCCTTGCCTTCCAGGTAAGTCGAGTACACGAGCGTCCACTTGAGCCGCCGCTCCAGCAGGTCACCCCAGGCCTGCCCGAGCTCGGCCAGCGGCCGATCCCCGAAGCGGCGCCAGCGGTCGACCTCGCTCAGCAGCGACCACTCCGTCAGGCCCTGGTAGACGTCCAGCCGCTCAAGGGGATTGCCGCCCAGCAGCTCGTCGATCGTCGGCCGGAATATCTCGCGGAGCTGCAGGTCGATGCGGCGGACGGTGCGGTGGAAATAGACCTGGTGATAGAGGTAGAGCCGAGCGCTGAGGAACATGAAGAGGGCCTCCGCCGCATGGCTGTGCAGAGCCAGGCCGCCCTCCGACATGAAGGAGTAGTGGAGGATGCGCTGCACGTCCACCGGCCCGGTCGACACGCCGCACACGTAAGCGTCGCGGGGGACGTAGTCCATGTTGTCGGCGCTGAACGGCCCCGTCAGCAGCGGCTGCAGCGCGGCCAGCCAGCCGGGTGGCGTGAACCCGGGAAGGTCGCTCTTCGAGATCAGGTAGGCGATCCAGCGGGCGTCGACGCTCTCGCCGGCCTCGAAATCACCGTGGGGCGAGGCCCGCAGCGACGTGATGGCCGGTGACAGCGGCCCTTCGATCAGGGCGCGGCCGAGGTCCTCATGGTCGAGGCCCCAGGTGTCCAGGTAGTTCTCGTCGAAGAAGTGGCCGAAGGGGCCGTGGCCGCAGTCATGCAGCAGCCCGGCGATGCGCAACGTCTCCTCCACCACGGCTTCCGAGGGGGCGTCGGCGTGCACCTGGCGGAGAGTCGGGTAGAGGTGGCGACCCCATTCGCCAGCCAGGTGCATGGCGCCGAGGGAGTGCTGGAAGCGCGAATGCTCGGCGGTTGCGAAAACCCACCAGGCGCTCTGCAGCTGGTGGATGCGCCGGAGGCGCTGCAGCCAGACGCTGTCGAGCAGGTCCTGCTCCGAGTCGCGGCCCTTCGTGATCTGCACATAGCGGTAGATCGGGTCGCTCCAGAGGTTGACGCGCGAGAACTGGTCGGTGACCTCTCCCATGAGTTGCTCGATTCTATGGAGGCACATGGCGGGCGACCGGGCGCTGCTGAGTAAAGGAATCGACCTCTTCAATGCCGGGCTCTTCTGGGAGGCGCACGAGGCGTGGGAGGAGGCCTGGACGCCAGACCGCCACGGGCCCGACCGCGGTTTCTGGAAGGGGCTCATCCAGCTGGCGGCGGGCTCTCTGCACTACACGCGGCACAACCGGCGCGGCGCGACCAACAAATGGCGCGGCGGGCTGGCGTATCTCGAGCCGTACCGCCCGGCCCACCACGGGGTGGACCTCGAGCCGCTGGTGGCCTCGGTGGCGGGCTACCTCAGCGAGGTCGAGGCGGGCCGCTGGCCTGCACTGCGACTACCTGCGCTGGGCCATCCGCCGGCGGATGGCCCGGTGTGAGCCCGCGAGCAGGGCCGTTCGCCGGCGGATGCGCTCAGTCGTAGGGAGGGAAGCGCCGGCCGGCGCCTGACTCGATCAGGCCGCCGTGGCCCAGGCGCCGCACGTGGGCGGGGTCTGCGCTGCCGTAGGCGAAGACGAAGGGCAGCACAAGGTCCAGCGAGGTGCTGCGGCCGAAGCCCGCGCAGGAAGCCACGCCGAGCACCGGAGCCGAACCCAGGCGGCCCAGCCAGAGCATCGAGCCCGGGTGCATCGGCGCGCCCTGCTTCACGACCCGGCCGCCGGCCCGCCGCAGCTCGACGTAGGCGGGGTCGAGGGGGTCGATGGACGACGCGCCGGCGAACAGGAGCAGCTGGGCCTCCTCCTCGAGCGCGGCGCGGTAGGCGTCGCGAACCGCAGCTGTCGTGCGCGGCACCTCCACCACGTTCAGCAGCTCGGCGCCGTACCAGCCGAGCTTGCGGGTGACCGCCGCGCGGAAGAGGTCGCGCGCCTTCGGTTTGAGCTTCTCGGTCGCGACGACCACGGTCCGGAGCGGCCGGAAGGGCAGGACGGTGAGGACAGGCCCGCGCGCCGCGACCGCCAGCCCGCGCGCAAGCCTGTTCGCAGAGACCGCGACCGGCGTCACCTTCGCGCCGGCGACCTCCTCACCGGCGTCCACCGCCTGCCCGTCGACCAGGGTGAACACCGAGAGCGGGCCGACCACGTTGATCTTGTTGACAGACCCTTCGCGCACGCGCAGCAGGCCGCGGTGCGCCGCGCGGAGACGAACCTGGCTCTGCACCGGCGCCTCCGCAACGACGCCCGGACCGGCGATCGCGGCACCCAGCTGCACCGCTGCCTCGTCCTCGTGGACGTCGTCCGGTTCGAGCTGGGCAAGGTGCAGTTCGGCGACGGCGCGCAGGGCGGCCACGTCGGCCGTGCCGAGGACCGTGCCCTTGCGCACTGCGCCCTCGTCGCGCGTGAGCACCTTGCCGACGAGGTCGGCCGCGGAGGCGGTGCGCCCGTCGAGGCGAATCGCCTTCAGAGCCGGCGGGCCAAGCGCGCGAGCTTCGCCATCCAGCCCGGCATGCCCGGCGGGCGGAAGGTGGCGGTCTCGAGGGCCAGCGCGAGATCCTCGGCGTCGGGATAGCCGGATTCGCGCAGCTCGGCCGCGGCGGCGGCAACGTCGTAGTCGACCCGGCGCACGGTGGGTTGGCCGTCCTCAATCAGGAGCCACGACGGGCGCGCATCTCCGTCGTACGGCGCGCCGGCGCTCCCGCTGTTCGCCACCGTCAGGCCCTCCATTTGGCGGACGTACGGCTGGTGGATGTGGCAGTAGACGGCCACGGGCTCGCCCAGCGGACCGAAGGTGGAGCGCAGCTCGGCGTCCGGCGCGTTGACTCCGACGAACTTCCAGAGGTCGTCCGGCGCGGCGTGGACGAGGGCGACGCCGTGCTCACGCCACACCAGGGGCAGCATCCGCAGCCAGCTCGTCCGCTCGTCGCCGATCAGCTCGCGCGTCGCAGCGGCGCGCCGCTCGAACGCCGCGCGCACGAAGGATGGGATGCGCTGCGGCATCTGCCACAGCACCTCGTCGGTGTTGCCGAGGATGCCGGGCCAGCCGAGCTCGCGAATCCGGTCGACCACCTCCGCCGGCCGGGGACCGTTCACGACGAGGTCGCCCCCATGGACGACGAGGTCCGGCTTGACCGTCTCCACGTCCTTCAGCACCGCCTCCAGGCCGCGGAGGTTGCCATGGACGTCGGAGACGATGCCGAGCTTCACTTCACCGTGAGATTAGGCTCGCCATCAGCAGCGCCGCCGGACGCGATCCGAAGCCACGCGCCTGCAGCTCCTTCCAGGTGAAGAACGAGGTTGCGACCCGCGCGGTCGCGGTGCTCCGCTTGCTTGCGCTCGGGGACAGCACGCCCGCCGCCCGATCCTGCAGGGTGAGGAAGCCGCCGCCGACCGGGACGACGGCGGAGTCCCGCAGTACGAGCCCGATCATCTGGGCGTTCGCCTCGTAGTACTCGTAGAGCTCGGTCAGCCCGTGCCGGGCGCGGCGCGCCGGCTCCGCGAACGATCGCCATGCCTCGACATCCGGCGGCGGATGCGCAGCCAGGAAATGCTCACCGCAAGCGGCGAGCAGCGCGCCGGGGACGGGAAAGTGCTCATAGACCGTGTGCCGCTGCACGCCCGCGAGGTCCGCGATCGCGCTGATCGTGGTCCGCGCCGGGCCGACCGTGCCGTGAAGGTCGACCGTCGCCTGGACGATGCGCCGCCGCGTATCCGCCTGGTTCTCGGCCCGGCGCCTCTGAGTGTATGTGCGCTGGCGCACATTCATCGCACGCAAGTGTGCACTGAACTCTTGACAACCGCAAGCCGGTTCGCTTGAATGCCAGCGACTCGAATCAATGCACGGTTGTGTGCACTCAAAGGAGGGAGCATGATCAAGAAGCTTCTCGTCGGGCTTGCGGCAGCGGTGGCCGCGCTGTCCGTTTCGACCGCTGCGCTGGCACTCGACTGCCGCAACGTCGACCGCAACGTCTCGCCGAGCGACATGACCCTGGCGACGACCGCGACGCCCTTCCTGTCGTTCCCGATCGGGTTCGACCCGCAAACCCAGGAGACCGTCTACTGGAACGTGATGCCCGAGATGAAGGGCAACTGGTACCTGCTCGCCCTGACCGAGGGCGCGCCCGAGCCGGACGGCACCACGATCGACGTCTGGTGGGGCTTCATCCCGCCGGGCACGGTGCCGTTCTTCCCAGGCGGCCACGGCAACTACACCAACGGCCAGGTCGACGACCTGCTCGGGCTGGCGGCCTGCCCTGTCGCGCGCCAGGACATCCACGGGATCCAGTCCGGAGCCTGCAGCTAGCCTCAACCATCGCTGGGAGCCCCGGGACTTCCGGGGCTCCTTCTTGACTTGCGAACGTCTGTTCGCTAAGCTCGGGCCCGCATGCCCACGCCCGCACTCGACACGTCGGCATTGGCCGGGGAGGTCACCCTCGACCACCTGCTGCCGGCGGCGCCGCCGCAGCTGGTGGATCTGCCGAGCGACCTCCACCCCGACCTCGCCGCCGCGCTTAGGCAGCGCGGACTCGACCGCCTCTACACCCACCAGGCGCAGGCCTGGGCGGCGGCGCGCGCCGGGCGCCACCTGGTGGTCGTCACGCCGACGGCCAGCGGCAAGACCCTCTGCTACAACCTGCCGGTCCTGCAGTCGATCCTCGACAACCCGCAGGCGCGGGCGCTCTATCTATTCCCCACCAAGGCGCTGGCGCAGGACCAGCTGGCGGAGCTCGGCCGCCTGGCCGACGCGCTGCCGATCGACCTCAAGGTCCACACCTACGACGGCGACACGCCGCCGGGACGCCGGCAGGCCGTGCGCGAGGCCGGCCACATCGTGCTCACCAATCCCGACATGCTCCACACCGGGGTCCTGCCGCACCACACGGCGTGGCGGCGCCTCTTCGCGAACCTCGAGTACGTCGTCGTAGACGAGCTGCACACCTATCGCGGCGTCTTCGGCTCGCAGGTGGCCAACGTCCTGCGCCGCCTCCGCAGGATCTGCGAGTTCTACGGTTCGAACCCGCGTTTCCTCTGCGCCTCGGCCACCATCGCCAACCCGCTCGAGCTCGCGCAGCGGCTCCTCGAGGTCGACGACGTCGAGGTCGTCGATCGCAGCGGCGCGCCGCGCGGCGAGCGCCGGCTCGTCTTCTACAACCCGCCGCTCCTGGATCGCTCGCTGGGAGTTCGCCGCTCGAGCCTGCTCGAGGCGCGCGCGATCGCCGGACGGTGGATCCGCTCGGGCGTCCAGACGATCGTCTTCTGCCGCAGCCGGCTGCAGGTCGAGGTGATGCTGAGCTACCTCCAGCAGGATCTCGGCCGGCGGCTCGACGCGAGGCGCCGGGTGCGCGGCTACCGCTCGGGCTACCTGCCGCTGGAGCGCCGCGAGATCGAGGCGGGGCTCCGCGATGGCGAGGTGCTGGGCGTCGTCAGCACCAACGCGCTCGAGCTCGGCATCGACATCGGCTCGCTGCAGGCGGCCGTCCTGGTCGGCTATCCCGGCACCATCGCCTCGACCTGGCAGCAGCTGGGGCGGGCGGGGCGGCGCTCGGGCGCCACCACCGTCCTGGTCGCGTCCAGCTCACCCCTCGACCAGTTCATCGTCCGGCACCCC
>Ga0070714_100000728_pt1 | contig 23318 bp, 20 predicted proteins | sample LARL83metaG_FD_65450 | JGI IMG/M metagenome (GOLD analysis project Ga0070714, IMG submission 65450) | Corn, switchgrass and miscanthus rhizosphere microbial communities from Kellogg Biological Station, Michigan, USA - LAR L8-3 metaG | ecosystem: Host-associated > Plants > Roots > Rhizosphere ... | reverse complement strand
GCGGAGCAGAATGAGCGTCCGCTCGAACTGGCGGGTGAGGCGCTGGCGGTAGATGCTTATGTTGGCGAAAGTCCGGTTGTTTTCGCGGAAGGCCAGAGCCATGGCGAGGGCGGCTTCGGCCTCCTGATGGTTGACGCGGATGCGGTCTTCCATTTCGGTGATGCCGAGCGAGAAGAGGTTGGTCTCGACGGCGGCGGCGCGGTTGAGTTGCCAGGAGGAATCGAGGAGGGACTGGACGAGTTGAGTTTCGGTGGCGCCCTGGGGCCGATATTCATCGAGGAAGGCTTGGGAGTGGCGCTGGTAAGCGGAGTAGTCCTCGGTGGGGAGGACGATGGTGTGGCCGGTGAGTCCATGGCGCAAAGCGTTCAGCTTCGAGCGCTGTTTGCCGGCTTCGGTACGGGGGCCGGTGGATTTCTGGGCATTGGCTTTATTGACGGCGGCGCGGTCGGACGTTTGGTTGATACTGGGGGACATAAGTTTTTGCTCCTGAGACGTAAGTAGCATGCCGGTTGGGAGCTGGGCGGGGTAGGGATCAGGAAGTGGTTGATAGGGAAGGGAAGAAGAAAGAGCTGGAATTGGTCACTGGGCGCAAGCACGTGGTAGTCTTAGCTCGAAGCCAACAATCAAAACTGGGGAGGGGCATCGGTGCGTACACTTGGCAGTCTTGTAATTGGTGTGGGGCTGTTGGGGGCGCAAACGCCGAACAAGGTCGACTTTCGACGCGACATACAACCGCTGTTTCAGGAACAGTGCATCGGTTGTCACGGACCGGCGCAGCAGATGGGCGGCATGCGGCTGGACCGGCGAAGTTCGGCCATGGCGATTCGCGGAGGAACCACCATCGGTCCTGGGAATGCCGACGGGAGCCGGTTGTATCTCAAGCTGGTCGGGACCAAGTATGGAACCCGAATGCCTCCGACCGGACCCTTGAGCGCAGAGCAAATCAATCTCATCAAGAACTGGATCGATCAAGGCGCGGAGTGGCCGGACGAGCTGTCGGGAGACAAGAGCAGCGGGCCTGGGGAGCCGAGAGCGACGCGGATCATGGAGGCGCTGCGAAATGGAGATCGGCAAGCTTTTGCTCGATTGGTTCGTGAGGATCCGGGGGCGGTCAGTCTCAAAGGCACCGGGGGCTCGACGCCTTTGATGTATGCGGCTCTCTACGGCGAAACCGCGGCGGTTCGGCAACTGATCGAGGCTGGAGCGGATACGAAGGCTTCGAACGACGCGGGCGCGACCGCGCTGATGTGGGCGATTGACGATCCTGACAAGACGAAGTTGTTGCTGGAGCATGACGCCGATCCCAATGCGACGTCGGCCGAAAATCAGACACCGTTTACGATCGCTATCGCAAGCCGGGCGCCCGCCGCAGTGGTGAAGCTACTGCTGGAGCATGGAGCGAACACCGATGTTAAGGGCTCAAGGGGCCGGAATCCGTTTACCGCCGCGGGTGACAATGAAGCGATTCTGCGCACGCTGGTGGAGCATGGTGTGGATGGTGCGCGTCTGTCCGGAGGCCTGGGCCGAGCAGTAGAAGCCGACTGTGGGGCTTGCATCGAGATGCTAATCAAACCGGGGGGCAAACCTCCTGTGAACTCGGGCTTGCTCCAGGCGGCGAGCAGCCGGGATGCGCGCACGCTCAAGATCTTGCTCGATCACGGGGCAGATGCCAAGTTCAAAGATGAAGGTCTGGGTATTACCGCGCTGATGTACGCCGCTATATCAGAAGGATCGCCGGTGGGGAGTGTGAAGGCCCTGATCGAGCGCGGCGCCGATGTCAATGCAAAGACGGTGGAGGGGACGACGGCTCTGGATTTCGCTTTGCGGCAAGGTGACCCCGCGGTGGTGCAGTTATTGCGAAAAGCTGGGGCGAAAGAAGGCGATGCTTCCCCGCAGCCGATAGTCAAGCCGAAGCCGGCTGCATCCGTACGCGCGGCAATCGACCGGAGTCTGCCGCTGTTACAACGCAGTGACGTGGCCTTCATGAAAAGATCCGGATGCGTTTCCTGCCACAACAACAACTTGACAGCGATGACCGTGGCGGCGGCCCGCAAGCAAGGAGTTGCAATCGACGATGGCATCGCGCGAGCGCAACGCAGCGCTATCGCGGAATATATCGAGGGCAATCGCGAACGGTATCTGCAGGGGATTCCAATTGCGGGGGCCGTGGACACGGCGGCGTACATCTTGCTTGGACTGGCGGCCGAAGCCTGTCCACCCGATCCGGCGACGGACGCGATCGCCCGGTACTTGAAGAGCCGGCAGAGACCGGATGGATCGTGGCGAAACTTTGGCGGAAGGCCGCCGATTGAATCGAGTGACATTCAAAATACCGCGACCGCGATGCGCGCGATTCAAGTGTATGGACCCAAAGCACAGGGGGCGGAGTACGACAAAGCCGTACAACTTGCGGCGGAGTGGCTCGGGAAGGCACGGCCGATGACTACCGAGGATCGAACATTTCAGCTTTTGGGGCTGATGTGGGCCGGGGGGAGGCAGGAGATCGCGCGGAAGCTGGCGCTCGATTTACTGCATGCGCAGCGATCCGATGGGGGATGGGCGCAGACTGGTGCGCTCACGAGCGATGCTTATGCAACGGGCCAAGCGTTGGTCTCGCTGCGAGAAGCGGGGGTTGTGACGCCGTCCGACGCCGCGTACAAGCGTGGGGCGCAGTATCTGATGACGAGCCAGTTCGAGGACGGGTCGTGGTATGTGAGAAGCCGGTCGATCCCCTTTCAGCCTTACTTCGATAGCGGGTTCCCGTACGGAGCGGATCAGTTTATTTCGGACGCGGCAACGAACTGGGCGACGATGGCGCTGGTGCCGCTGGCGCGGTGAGGAGGGACGAGTTGCATAATGACCTTTCGCATTTTGCTCGAATACGACGCAGAGGCGAAGGCGTTCTCTGCTGTTTGTCCGGAACTGCCAGGCTGTGCATCGGCGGGCGATACGGAGGAAGAAGCGCGACGGAACATCACAGAAGCCATCGAGCTTAATCTGAAGGCCATCCGATATCGAACTTCCGCGCGACGCCAAGATTACCGAGGTCACGGTTGGGTGAGCGGGGAACGCACCCAGTGGATTCCGGGTAGCTTTGACCTGCGTTAGAAGGCGTGAAAACACGTGTGCCTTTATCCTCAGGATGGTGCTTCAATGGTCTAAACGGTAATGTCGATCTGGGCTCGCGGGTTCTGGAAATCGTATTGGATCGCATTGAAGCGAGCCAGAAGGGACAAGCGAGCAAGGTCCTTTGCGCTTAGAGTCACTGTTCTGCTGACGTATCCGGTGGCGTACGTCTTATTCATTTGGTTCACGGAGGTGACTACTGGTGCCGGTGGGGGCATGTGGAGAGCGGTCTTCTACACATTCATTCTTGGAAGTGGAACGATCGCGGCGATCCTCATGCGGCGATGGCACAAGAAGCAGGATGAGTTGCTGAACTTTTCTTTGACTGGCCGAAGCCACCTCCACCCACAGGATGCGTCCGATGCTTCTCCGGAAGTTCGTACATATCTAGAGGAGCGCCTCCTGATTGTGGCCTCCCTGTTCGCTCGGGGTGCCAGTGAAATCTACCTTCAGCACAATCAGCCCGCACCAGGGCTGGAAGTCGTTACACGACAGATTCAGAATGGCCTGCTACGCGAGTACGGCCTGTGGCACAAACTGGAACGGGCCGAAGCTGAAATGGCGAGCGCGGCGGATGGCCTTTGGACGGTTGAACAGCAGAATCATGTCCTCATGTGGTGTGAACATCTTAGGCTCCTAAGATGGACGCTGCGTGTGGATGCGGAACTAGTCTCGCTGGCGCACGTCCCCAAATTGGATTTCTCATTATCTCGCGAGATATTGCAACGCGAAAGGATAACGCCGAGCAGCAAGCCAGTCCTCAAGTCTTGGGATGTCCGCGTGCAACGGGATGCGGCGATGGAATACACGGCTCGCATAGTTGCTGAGCTTAAGGCGCGAGGGCTTATCGCCGAAAGTCCGGAACTTGAAGGCTGGGCGGATGAGTTCCGAACAAAATCTCTGGGCGCCTCCACCGACTATCTTGCCGGCCCAAGAACGATTGGTGAATTAGATGATGGCGCTCTCCGCCGGCTGGGTTCGGTCTCTGCGGCCCGTGAGCGGTACGCTGACTACCTGGTAGATCTACTCAACTCAGTTCAGCCTTTCCCCTTTTCGCTTTGGGCTGGCGGAGCCGTTTTGCGAAGTAAGTTGACGCTCTCTTTGCTGTCACCAGACACTCCAAATTAGGAGGCCGAGAGCCACCATGAAGTCTCATGCCTGACTCGCGGACTTAAAGGTGTTTTGCGAGGAAAGGCTTGCGCCTGCTGGCGGCAGAGTCATGGCCGAGCGCACCAGCCTGCGCCAGAGTACAAATCGTCATTGCGATAGACTGGGCACACATCCGGGAGGTAAAGCGACATGAGGTTTTGTTGGGGGCGGCTAATCGTGGTGATCGCCGGAGTGGTGGCGGTACGTGAGAAGCCGCTCAATCCCGTTTCAGCCTTACTTCGAAAGCGGCTTTCCGTATGGAGCGGATCAGTTTATTTCGGACGCGGCAACGAACTGGGCGACGATGGCGCTGGTGCCGCTGGTGCGGAGAGCCGCCGTAGCCTGGGAGCTAGTGTTTTTCGCCCGAAGCCGGTGGACCAGCGGGCCCGTCTTTCACGAGCGGGGCTTGCGGCGCCGGCGCTGGGGCGGTACTTGAATTCCGCTTAGCTTGCGCAAAGGCCTCTTCCTGCTCGTCCAGTCCCTGGTTTCGAACGATTATCGAGATGCGGCGGTTGGACGGGTTATTTCGATCGTCCTTGAACAGCAGTCTCTGATCGGCGAATCCGCGAACCTGACTTATTCGATTCTCACTCACGCCGGAGGTCATAAGGATTCTCCGGGCAGCATTGGCGCGATCAGAGGAGAGTTCCCAGTTCGAATAATCGGAACGTCCGTAGGGCGTCGAATCGGTATGACCTTCGATGGCGATTTTGTTCGGAAGCTTCACCAATTCTGTTGACAAGACGTTCAGCAGTTCACTGCCTGCAGCAGTGGGCTTCGGATTCCCGGTCTCAAAAAAAAGGCCACTCTTGGTTTCGAGCAGATCAATTCGCAGGCCTTCAGCCGTAATGGTCATCTTGATCTGTTTCTCCATATGCTCGAACTTAGGGATCTGTTTCATGGCTTGTTCGAGCTTTTCCATCAAGCGCTGCATGTCGTCTTTGGTCAGCGTGAGCGTCTCTCCGATTCCCGCATTGGTGCTGCCGGTCTGACGGCCCTTCCCGGTCGGGTCTTGAAAGTAACCACCCACTGCTTTTTGGACCTTCTCGCTGGCGCTCAACAACCACAGGACGATGAAGAGCGCCATCATCGCCGTGACGAAATCGGCGTATGCGACCTTCCAAGCGCCTCCGTGCTCCTCACCGTGGTCCACGTGAACTTTGCGAACAATGATAATCGGTGAATGGGAGGATTTCGATTTCGCACTCACGCTGTGGCTTCCATGGCGGGAGCGGCGATCGGTTGCTTCCGGCAGGCCTTATCCATTTCCTGGAAAGTTGGTCGAACGTGGTGCGGGATGGCTCGGCGCGCCGCCTCTAGAGCCAACAATGGCGACACTCCTTTCATGTAGGCAAGCAAACCCAGGCGCAAGCACAGAAAATAATCACTTTCCGAATCAGTTTGCTTCTTAATGTTGGCTGCGATGGGGCCCAGGAATCCGTAGCACAGCAGGATGCCAAGAAATGTGCCTACCAAAGCGGCGGCCACTTTGTGGCCTATTTCTTCAGGTGGCCCGCCGAGAGAACCCATCGTAATCACAACGCCCAGCACGGCGGCCACAATCCCGAGGCCGGGCAGGCTGTCGGCCATCGTGCTCAAGGCCCCAGCCGGCAGACGGCTCTGACGATGCAGCACTTCCAGATCGGTTTCCATGACGTGGTCCAAATCGTGGATTTCAACTCCTCCAGCCAGCAGGGTGCGCATCGTGTCACAAAAGAAATGCATTACCTGTTGGTTCGAGCTAAACGATGTGTGGCGCTTGAACAGCGCGCTTTTGTCCGGTTCGTCCAGATCTTTTTCAAGGGCAGTCAGGCCATTCTTGCGAGAAACTCCAAAGAAGTCATTTAGGAATTTCAGCGTGTCCAGATAAAACGCGGCCGAGTATCGGGTGCCCTTGAAGACAGTAAGAACACTGGAAACGATCGACTTCAGCAAGTGGGGCGGGTTCCCAATCAACACCGTGCCGATGGCTGCCCCCAGGATAATGAGCAGTTCGGCGGGCTGCATGAGAACCAGCAGGTTGCCTTTCTCAATAAGATAGCCGGCGGCTATGCAACCGAAGACGACGACAATACCCAGGATCGGGAACATCTCTGTTTTCAGTCTCCTACGTAGAACAATTGGTTAGATTCTCTTTCATCGGCACCCCGGGGATGTTCCTGTAGCCGGGGTCTTGAGGGTTCCTTTCGAATTTGAGGGCGGCTGGGGCGGTCCTGGCTATCTTTTTGGAAATGTTTGGTTTTTCTACACGCCGAGTTCAGGAGTGGAGAGGGCAGAGTACCAATTCGATCGTAATTGAATCTTAGCTCGCAGGTGCTGCTCGGAATATTTCCAGGCATCCAGATTCGCCCACCGCTCGCGCGCGCCTGGCAGTTGCTTGAAGATCGCTCTTATTTCCGTGCGAGGAGCTGCCTGTAGAAAACCAAACCCCAGCGAGTGGGCCAGCCTGGTACCGGCGCGCACGGTGGCGACGAGTTTGCGATGCTCATCGGGGGCCTGGTCATCGAACTTGCCCACCACGGAACGCAGCCAGCCGGGAAGCCTCCAGGCTTCGGCAAACCATATGGCGGTCGCAAAATGGTCCAGGCCAAAGAGCATACGCTCATAGTTCAGAAGATCGAAGGACTGCTCGTTTGCGAACATCCTGTTGGTGAGTGTCAGCAAGTTGGCATATTTTTCCGGATATGCCTGGATCAAAGCGAGGCGGCCTAAGTCGTGGAGCAGACCGGCGGCATAAGCGACCAGCACGTCCACGTTGCCGAATTCGGAGAGCTCGGCGCAACAGATCGCGCAGGCCAGCGTATAGCCCCAGTAACGGCGACCCTCCGAGAGATTGAAAGCGCGCCGCATGTAATCGTGGATCGGAATGGTGATGGCGATTTCGCCTAGTTCCACAACTCCAACGCGATCGAAAACCGACTCCTCATCGGCGGCTGCCTCTTCGACTGTGCAACGATCGGCCGCGATTGCCACGCGAATGATGTCATTCCGCAATCCCGGTTCACGCCGCGCCAAGTCGCCAGGGTTACAGTTCTGTTTGACAGGAATCGTACGGAGAAGTTCCAGTGCGATCGATGGGAAGGGCGCAATTTGCTCGATCGAACTGGGCACTATCACTGTCGCCAGAGTACCAGAAATTCACTAACTGATCGGATAGGAAACGTTCCTCACGAACGTAGTTCAACGGCTCATAAACTGACGATTGAGTGAACGTCCCGGCTGAGCGGCGGGAGGTAGTTTCGGACGCACGGGGCGCGCACCAGAGTACAATCGTCATTGCGAGAGATTGGGCACAGATTCGGGAGGTAAAGCAACATGATGCTTTGTTCGCGGAGGCTGATCTTGGCGATCGCTGGAATCGCGGCGGCGGGGCTGATCGGCGTCGCGTTCCTCGGACACGCGCTGGCGCAAGCACCTCAGATTGCCACCCCGGCGAAAGGGCAGGCGGCGGGCGAGGTCTTCAAGAACGTGACCACCAGCACGCTCAAGGGAATCACGGTCGACGACTTCATGGGGAGCATGGGGGTCATGTCGGCCGCGTTGGGCTTCGACTGCGCCGACTGTCACACCGGCGCCGGCACCGACAAAGTAAATTGGGAGGCCGATACGGCGCGCAAGAGAACCGCGCGCAAGATGGTGGAGATGGTGGCGGTGATTAATCGCACCAACTTCGGAGGGGCGCAGATGGTGACGTGCTACACCTGTCATCACGGCAAGGATCGCCCGCCGACCACCATCGCCCTGGACACGTTGTACGGTCCGCCAAACGAAGAGCGAGAGGACATCGTTCCGGCAGCTCCCGAGCAGCCTTCCGCCGATCCGATTCTTAACAAGTACATTCAGGCGCTGGGCGGAGCGCAAAAGCTGGCCGGTCTCACCAGCTTTGTCGCGACCGGAACAGCGCTGGGGTATGAGGGGCTGGGCGGTGGCGGTGAGGTCCAGATTTATGCGAAAGCTCCGGACCAGCGTACGACGATGATCCATTTTAAAGACCATCCGGACCGGGGCGATAGTCTCAGAGCGTTCAACGGGCACGTCGGTTGGATCAAGACGCCACGCGCATTGTTGAAGGAGTACGAGCAGACTGGAAGCGAGCTGGATGGAACCAGGCTGGATGCGCAACTGTCGTTTCCAGGGCAGATCAAGCAGGTGCTCACGAATCTGCACGCCGGGTTTCCGGACAGCATCAACGGCCACGACGTCGACGTAGTGCAGGGAACTGGCGCGCGAGGGCTTCTGGCGACTCTATACTTCGACAAGCAGTCGGGGCTGCTGGTGCGGCTGGTGCGCTATAGCCGGTCGCCAATCGGGCGAGTTCCGACGCAGGTCGACTACTCGGATTATCGGGACGTGGGGGGAATCAAGTTTCCGTTTCAATATACGTTTTCGTGGCTGGACGGGAAGGACGCGTTCAAGCTAAGCGATGTGAAGACTAATGTGGCGATTGATGCCGGGAAGTTTGAAAAGCCTTAAGCAGGAGCTGCTCTACTTGTATTCAGCCGGGCGAGGGCGCCCGGCGCGGGTCAGGGGACCCGCCCCACAAGATCTAGTCCCAGAATTGAATTCTGGAGTCGATCTCAGCTTTCAATTCCTCCGGATCCGGATGGAAGCGCGAGCGCGCGGCGTCTGGAAGTTCATTGAGGACGTCCTCGAAAGCTTGCGGGTTAATGGGCGCCAGCACCGCCAGCCCCAATGCATCGGCGAGAAGATCGGCAACCCGGACCAGGTGCACCATCCGAAACGGCCCCTTGCCGGGCGCTTCATGGTGATGGGCCACCACCTCACATAGCTCGGGCGGAAAGGGCATGGTCTGCATGAGCCAAGCCCCGGCCTCGCAATGATCGATATCGAACAACTCCCGCTCGGTGGCCATGAGATCGTAGGCGTTTTCTCCGGAGACGGCCAGCACATTGCCGTAGGGCTGAGGATACTTGACAAGCAAGGCCAAGCGGCCGATGTCGCGCAGCAATCCGGCCACGTAAGCAAAACCGGGATCTACGCCGCAGGCCGTAGCGAGTTTCTCCGAGAGAATCGCGCCCGCCAAGCTGTTTTGCCAACAGGCGCGCAGCGCTTCGATTTTAAGAACCGGCGCCACGAAGTCACCCAAGCTGCGCGTCAGGGTGACAGCTCTCACGCGCTCTAACCCCAGGACCACAACGGCATGCGAAATTGTTTTCACCTGTTGTTGCATGGCGAATAAAGGGGAGTTCGCCATTTGCAGAAGCCGGGTTGCAAAGACGGGATCGGCGGAAATCATCTTGCCAATCTCGCCGATCTCTACATCCTCCTTGGAAAGCGTGTGCAGCAACCGCGTCGCGACAACGGGGAAGGGCGGCAATTTATCCAATGCCCACGGGGCTTTGCTCGTCTGTTTACGAACGCTGGGCTTGGTTGCAAGGTCAATCATGCTTCCCCTCCTTCTGTTCTCATCGGCCGGACAGCGCCATTTAGGAGCTAGTTTTATAACCCGGTCTCTCCAGGCCGATAAGAGACGAGGGAGTCGCCTAGGCTGTGCTTTTAATCCTGTCGGGACTAGTGGTGGTCTTCATCTCGGTCGTTAGTGGCTATCTGCTCGAACGAGGAAGTTTACTGGTATTGATGCAGCCTGCCGAGTTGCTCATTATTGTCGGCGGGGCGGTGGGTATTGTACTTATTTCCGGACCGAGCCGGAATTTGCGGGTGCTATCGAAAACGGTTTTATCGATTCGCAGAGGAGGGTTGTCCACGCCGGACAAATATCTGGAAGCGCTCAAGGTTCTTTACGTACTGTTTCACGTCGGACGTAGCGGCGGAAGTGTGGCGGTGGAACCGCACGTGGAGACGCCGGACGAAAGCGAGATATTCACCGCTCACCCGAGCGTACTCGACGACTCCGAGGCCACCAGCTTCATCTGCGACACCTTTCGCATGGCACTGTCGGCCGGGTTGAGCGGCGACGAGGTGGAGCGGTTGATGACGGTAGACATGGACGTCCAGCGTTCGGGGCGGCAGCAGCCGCTGAGGATATTGGTGAACGTGGCGGACTCGCTTCCAGGGCTCGGTATTATTGCCGCCGTCCTGGGCGTGGTGGTGACCATGCAAGCACTGGGCGGTCCGGCGCTGGACATCGGCCAAAAGGTTGCGGCCGCGCTGGTGGGGACATTTCTCGGAATACTGCTGTGCTATGGAGTGGTGGGTCCGTTGTCGCACCATTTGGAATGCCTCAGCAAGGCTCGCTCGGAGTTTCTGCAGGTGTTGCGAGTGGCGTTGACATGGTTCTTCCATGGCGCCTCTCCGATGGTAGCGGCGGAAGCCGGCCGGCGCACGATACCGCTGGATCTGCGGCCGTCGTTGGATGAGATGGAAAAGCAATTGCGGCGGGAAAACATTCCCTTGACGCCTGCCCAGCAAGAAGCGCTGGCGAAACGGGAAGCCTGAGCCATGCACGATCTGCGGGAAGCCGACGAAGAATCGGTACATCGGGGTGGAGCATGGAAAGTAGCCTATGCGGATTTCGTTACGGCACTGATGGCTTTGTTCATCGTGTTGTGGCTGATCAGCTCCGGACGGGAAGTGCGCGAGGCGGTGAGCGGTTACTTCCGCGATCCTAGAGGCTATCATCACTTGTCCGGATCGGCCCACGCGGGCTCCGGTGAAGGACTGGCGGTGGATAAAAGCAACGTGAACCAGCTGCGCAAGAAGTTGGAGCAGGCTTTTCACGATTTGCCAGGATTTGAGAAGTTTTCACAGTACGTTCGGGTTACCGTGACGGGTGAAGGACTGCGTATAGAACTGCTGGAGAAAGACAGCGGCATGTTCTTTGAGAGCGGCAGTCCGCGTCCGACCGAGAATGGGCGGCGGCTCTTCGATTTGTTGGCGCAGCAACTCAGAAGCATGCCGAATACGGTAGCGATCGAAGGGCATACGGACTCGCGACCATTCCACTCACAGAGCGCCGAGGCCTATGGCAATTGGGAGCTCTCGTTTGACCGCGCCAACATGGCTCGCCGCGTTATGCTGGCCAGCGGCCTGCGTGCGGAACAGATCGCAGAAATCCGCGGCTATGCGGACCGGCATTTACTGATCACTTCCAACCCGGCCGATAGTCGTAATCGGCGGATCTCGGTGATCATGAAGTACGAATGACGGTGGTGGGGGATGTGCTTAGAAAGAGGCAATAAAATGGAAGACACTCGACAGAATCGGCGAAGAGAACAGCGGTTCGAAATCGGTGGGCAGGCCGTTTTGCGGGCTGAGACCGGTGGTGAGAGCTACGCCGCAACGGTCTTAAATGTGAGCGGCGGAGGCTTGTTTCTCAGGCTGGACAGCCACCCGTTCCAGGTGGGCGATGAAGTGGTCTGCGAGATCAAACTGCCGGAACGGGCAGAGCAACCGTTTGCCTCTTGGGGAATGGGCCGGGTGGTGCGAATGGATCCAACGGGCGTGGCCATCGAGCTGGACACCGCGACCTTTGATCTGGGTCACTGACCGGCGGCATCATTCGTTTCTTGAAATGCGTACTGGTCCAGTAAGGCTGTGCGAGATAGGCGGGGTCAACGAGGTCAGTTCCCTTGCGGGGGACGCTTTAAGTGCCACTCGGTGGATTGCTGATAAGCGAACGCTGTTGCCAGCACAACGTTTTCGCCGAAGTAGGGCCCCACGACCTGCAGCCCGATCGGGAGGCCGTCGCGCGAAAATCCACAAGGCAAGGTCAGGGCGGGCAAGCCAAAACGGTTAAAGGCGCTGACATTGCTCAGAGGAAGCCGGTGGGTTTGTTCGACGATCTCTTTGATCAGCGGGGCAGGCTCGCGCATGGTTGGCAGCAGCAACACATCTACTTCCTGAAAGGTGCGGCGGACGTCGCGGCGCGCGTCGCGGATGCGTTTCAGCGTTTCTACATAGCGCTCGGCGGAGGTAGTTTTCGCGCGATCGAGCAGCCGGCGCGAGGTGGGATGATATTTTTCGGGGGAAGCCTCGAACATCTCGCGGTGATAATGATACAGCTCGATGTCGGTGCTGCCGCCTTCGACTAAGGGGAACAGCGGAAGCGTGACGTCGCGAAACTGGCGAGTTTTCCGTTGCATGAGATTTATCGCGGCCTCCACGTGGGCGGCGACATCGGGGTCGAGGTTGTCGAAGAAATAAGAGCGCGGGACGCCGATGCGAAGGTTGGCGACCGAATCGTGAAGAGCGCGCGAATAATCCGGGACAGGCCGATCGAGCGTGATCGCATCCAGAGGATCGTAACCGGCCATCACTCCTAACATCAGGGCGACGTCTTCTACGGAGCGAGCCATGGGACCGGGGCAATCGAGCGAGTAGGCGGATGGAACGATGCCGCGAGTACTGGCCCGGCCGAAGGACGGTTTGAAACCGACGATGCCGCAATGCGCGCCGGGAATGCGCACCGAGCCGCCGTCATCACTGCCGATGGAAGCAAAGCAGAGGCCGTCGGCCAGCGCGGCACCGGAACCGGCTGAGGAGCCCCCGGTGATGTGGTCCAGATTCCAGGGATTGTGCGCGGGTCCGAAAGAGCCAGTCGTTCCGGTGCCGGCAAATGCAAATTCGTCGAGGTTCAGTTTGCCTAGCTGTACCGCTCCGGCCTGGCGAACGCGGCGGGCCATCTCCGCATCTTCGGTAGGTATGCGAGTCGTGAAGAATTGGCTGGCCGCGGTGGTTAGAACACCGGCGGTGTCGATGTTATCTTTCAGCGCGATGGGAATGCCGTGCAGGGGACCGCGGACGACGTGACGATCGTTATCGCGATCGAATGCGCGAGCCTGCTCGATGGCGGAGTCGGCGGTGATGGTGATGAACGCATTTAGCCGGTCATTGCGGCGGCGGATGCGATCCAGACAGAGGCGCGTCAATGCTTCCGATGAGATCTTGCGCTTGTGAAGTTGATCGGCGGCTTCGCAGAGAGTCCAGAAATGCAACTCAGTGCCAGGAGTTCGATTGGTTTGCGCGCTGAGTTGGGAGGCGACGAGGAGCCATTCGCGGCGGGAGAACGGGAGCGGGTGGTCAGAGCTCATGGCGTTATGTTTGGAACAGGTTTTCGGCCAGCCACTTTACATACTTGGTATTTCGCCGCTGGGCTGCGGCGATAGTCGCGCGCGGCAGATGATCGAGCGCGTGCTTGAAGAAGTTTCCATCGGCGTCGCGGCTGCCTACCATGTTGCCAAGCCAAAAGACCAGAAACAGATTTCCGTCGACACGGCCGTGCGCAGAATTGCCCAGGTAAGAGCCTCGGCCGGCTGCTCTATATTCGGCGGCCAACGGGCTCTCTTCGCCAAAAGCGCCGGCGGCGGCGAAGCGCTCACAAGCTTCTACCATTCGGTCGAATAATTTGCGCTCGTCCGAGTTGGCGGGTTGTTCGGACAAGACGTCGAAAAGCTGGAGTTGCAACTCGCCTGAGATTTTGTAATTCAAACGGCCGCGGGTGGCGGCGCCAATCGCTTGCAACACTTCAGCCTGCTTGCCGCTTCCGGAATGAATACTGAGCGTTCCATCGAAAAAGCGGGCCACGTCGGCAAGTTCGCGCACGCGGGCCTTCAAGTCAGCCAGGGGCCGGCCGTTGAATTCACGATCCACGCGGGGCAGCAACTCGGGCCACATCTTGTGACCGGCGTAGGTCGCCAGCGCGTCGCGGGTTTCGGGATAGGCCTGGCGTTTCTTAAATCCGAGATTGGGAGGAACTAACTGGGCGGGACGGCCGCGCTCGCGGAGCCAATGCATGTAGAAGATCAGCTCCTTCGGAGTTGTGAGGGTCTCGGCTTCATCCAGCGATGGCTCAAAATCGAATTCGGCGCCAGCTTTTGCATGGGCGATGGCATCGAACAGTTCTTCGTTGAGCTTAAGACTGGGCGCGAACTTGACCGATAGCCGTTTGATCTCTTCCGGCTCGAAGGTGTATGTCGTTTCGCCGCATTTGAATGTTTGAGAGAACTCGAGTATGACCCAGGCCCGCTCCTTCGCGTTCAGGCGTTGATCGAACAGCCGATCGATCTCGAGCTCGGACCAGGGCGACGGATGCCGCGGATCGGCGCGCAGATCAAAGACACGCGAGGAATCGGTGGTGAATTTGGTGTAGCCTGCGGCGTGGCGGATCGCTTCCTTCACCCACTCGACGGACTTGGCGATTTCGCGGTCGTTCGCGCCGCTGACGATGAAGTGGTCGGCCTCGGCGTTGTAACCGGACCGATAGCCGGAGCGGATCGCGGCCCAGAGTCCGGAATGATACAGATGCCGGATGCTGACTCGCGTATGGCCGGGTGCGGTGGGATTGGAGCCGTCACGCCGCGCGATCTCGTCATCGGTGGTCATCTCGCGCGTGGCAGAAAGCTGCACGGTGGAGGCGACATTGAGTCTCCGCTGGTCGAAGATTTCGCGGTAAGCTTCGAAAACGGCCGGGAGACTGATTTCGGGATGGCGATTGCCGGCAGCGATGGCGGGCTGGGCGCGCTGGGGGCGCGGGAGAAAGGCTCGATCGATATGTTCGGCGAAGGCCGCGATGTTCGCATGATCGGTGGAGGCGAATGGGTAGACGAAGGCCGTGCTGCCGTTCAGATGAAATTGGCTAGCCGGTTCGGAAAAGCCGGGAGGCGGGGCTCCGCCGAACTGCACGAGCAACGGTGAATCGTTGTCGTCGAAGGCCAGGAACGTTGCATCGGCCGCGCGCGCGAGTGATAGCGGGTGGAAGGTTATGTTCGTCTTAGGTGCGTCGGGACGGTTCAGGGGAAGATTTTTGGCCAGCGCCGAAGCGGCGAACGCTAAAGCTTCTTGCAGCGCCTCGCTAGGCCGCGCCGACACGCCCATGGGCCTCTCCGAAGCCAACGAAGTCTTCGAAATTCGAACGGAATAGCCTCGTGATGTCGCGCTGGATGTCGGTGCGTGTGACGGGACGTCCGTCGTCGGCCAGAAGACGATAGCTGTTGGCAAGAATCGGAGCGAGGGTCCGCCGCGTGTTGCGCCATTTGTAGATGACCTGTTCGAGCACGCGGGCGTCGGAATGTTGCGGGATAAAACTGGCGCCTAGCATTTCGAGGCGCTCTCTGGTGATCTCCTCGACGACCGATGGATTGTTCAGGAACCACCAGCATCCGAAGGGCATCAGGTTATTGAATTTTCGCGCGTAGACGCACAACTCGTGCTGGTTTTCACGGCTTAGCACGCTGATGAGAAACCGATTATCCGGATACTGGGTGCAGAGCCGCTCGACGGCGCGCAGATCCGCTTTACCGACGCCATCGCCCGCGAGCCGGAGCTCTGGGTTCACCTGATAGCGGACGCCGATCATGAGCGAGAGCGGTATCGCGAATTCCTTGCAGGATGGTAGTACCGCCTCACCAAGAAGTCGCGCGCGGACGCTCTTCTCGGGAAACTGGAACGTATCCGGCAACGATACGGCCATGTAGACGGGCCGCATCCGCTTGCACCATTCGGCCAGGAAGCGGCGCACTTCAGACACGGATTGTCCGGTAACGTCATCGTTCACTGCGTAGCCCTGCGCAGCCAGCACGCGACAATGGTCCGGCCACTTATTCAGGATGCGATCGAGCCGCAATACTGGATGAAATTGCGGATCTGGTTTCGCGCCATGCTCCCAGAGCGGCGCCTCATCGGGATCGAGCGGATCGTTGGTCATGACGGCTTCGCTCACGCCCGCCAGCTCGAACACGCGGCGAATGTGCGCATCCAGCTTTTGGGCGGCGAAGAACTTGCGTGCCTCGGTGAGATCGGGGCCGCTGGTGGGTAGTCCGAAAGCATTCAGCACGGCGACGACTCCTCGGGTGGCTTCTGAAACCGGGGCGTTTTCGACAAAGAGAGCGCGCCAGATGGCGTCGGCTTTCGCGGTCTTGGACATCTCCCAGTACTGCGCCGGTTTCAGGTTTGAGGAACGAAACAGCTCAGCTTCGAGGTAATGATAGGTAATCAACTCGTCGATGCCCCACAAGCCGAGCTGTCCGAGTGAAGGCATGAAGAGATGGGTATGGACATCGATGAAGCGTGTCGCAGCCAGTTCACTCTGGACGGTGCGAAGAATTTCATCAGGTCCGGTTACAGGCTGATTCGCGCTCGAGGCGGCGGGGTTGCGAACGACGGTGGTACTCATAAATACATTGCTATGATAACAGCGCTGATGCTAAGAACTGTTCAGATCGGCCTGCTGGGCGGAGCGGTCGCGATCGGGTTCACGCTCGCCTACGCGCAGCTCAATGAAGTTCGGGGCAATGCTCCGGGGAACGTACCGCAGGCCTCATTCTTCGTGCATCGATTGAGCGCCGATCATGCCGAAGGGATCACGACCATTGACATGAATGGCGATGGCCGTCCCGATCTGGTGAGCGGAGCGTATTGGTACGAGAATCCCGGACCGCAAGGCGGCGAATGGAAGCGGCATCAATACCGCACGGTGGAGATCGTCGGTGAATTCGTTTCCGATTGCGGCGAGTGGGCGGTGGATGTCAATCACGACGGAGCACCCGACATCGTCACCGTGGGTTGGATGACCGACGGGCTGTGGTGGTTTGAGAATCCGAAGAAACCGGGCGTGATGTGGGAGCGGCACCTGATTGCGCACACGATAGAGACCGAAGGTGGCTGGATGGCCGATATCAACGGAGACGGCAAGTCCGATCTCGCGCTGGCTCACTACGGCCGCTCGGGGATTTTTTGGGTGGATTTTGCAGGATCCGTGCCGGTGGTTCATCACGTGGGCGGTCATGACGAAGATGGCCACGGGATCGGCATGGCGGACATTGACGGCGACGGCAAGCTCGACATCCTGACCACACACGGCTTGTTCAAGAATATCGATGCCAATAGCGACAAATGGGAATGGCACGGCGAATGGGACCTGGGCGAAGCCGGATTTCCGATCATCGGTTACGACGTGAATCAAGACGGCCGGACCGACATCATTTATGGCCGGGGACACAGCTACGGTCTGTACTGGTTGGAGCAGCAGGGTGATATGAAGGGCAGGCGTTGGGTGAAGCACACCATCGACGAATCGTTCTCGCAGGTACACACCTTGACTCTGGCGGATGTGGATGGCGATGGTGAGCTGGAACTGCTGGCCGGGAAAAGATACCGGGGGCACGATGGGAACGATCCGGGCTCTTACGATCCACTAGTGATTTATTACTACAAGATCGATCGGAAGGCAGGGCAGTTTACGCGTTATCCCATCGCGCTCAATGGAACTGCAGGCGCGGGCACGCAATTCCTGGTCGCCGATTTGGATGGCGATGGGGATATCGACATTGCGACGGCGGGTAAGACGGGCGTGCATTTCTTTGAAAACCTCAAGATCAATCGGGTGCCGGCCGCGCAGCGTGAGAAAGAATTATTACTGGAGAATCAGGCCTGGCCTTTTCCGGGAGAGGCGCGCAGGCGGAGTGGCAGCGGCAGAAAAAATGAAGGCGTTCGCACGAGTGCACGCAAGAGCGCGTGCGTGACAAATCAACGAACTCACGACTGCAACGTTTCGGACCCAGACAGGGATTCCTGGGCCCCAAAACAGGGCGCCTCGTTCATTGAGGCAAGCCAGTGGCCGGATCGAGTAAAAGCTTTCTGGTATCACCGCCGTCATCGAATTCGAACATGTTGAAAAGTGAACCAGCCAGAGCGTCGAATGACGTACCGCCGATCCGGCCCAAACTCCAGTTGTCTTCGATGAACTGCAGAATCGAAGTTTGATCCGTAAGGGAGTGGTCGACGTAGTCGACTTTGGCGTAGGGCGAAATCACGAGCAGCGGCAGACGCTGGCCGTACCCGCAGCGACCCATCGGCGCGGTGGGATCGATGTTGTTGCCGCAAGCTCCCGCCGCGCTCAACGCATCGGCGGGTGAACTCGAGCCATTTACAATCGGAGGCATCACGTGGTCGTACCAGCCGTCGGAATCGTCATATGCAATGATCACGGCGGTGGTGTTCCAAAAAGGTGACGTTTCGAGGGCGTTGATGGTGTTCACGAGGAAGGTCTGCTCATCCAGCGGATTTGAATACATGGCATGCCCGTCCTGGTAAGCCGGAGCTTTTAGAAACGTCACGGCCGGAAGATTCCCCGCATTCAGCGCCTTGAAAAAGTCGGCGATGTCGTATTGGTGATTCGCCTGATCCTTCTGGCCGATCATATTTACGGCGGTAGTGGGCAAGTGGTGCGGATTTGAGGTGGACTGATAAAACTCGAAAGGATTGTGATTCGGAATGTAGTCCGCCACCGATGCCGTTCCGTCGAACTGGGAATGTTGCGACGCGCAGACCGCGGTTCCATCGGCGTTCCTGGAACTGGGCGAGAAGCCGCCCTGAAACCAGCCCCACGTGATTCCTTTCTGATTGAGCAGGTCACCCACGTTCTGGCCGGACATCGAGACTGTGTTCGCGGTGGAAGGCACACAGTCGTCAAATGCCGGTCGAATGTCGTTGATGACAGTGCCATTCATCAAGGCGGCGGCTGCGGTTCCGGCGTCGTGCGTTATGCTGGCTCCATTCGTCTGTCCCGAAGCCAGGTTCAAGTGTCCCAGAGTCGACGGACCAAAGTTGGTGCTGAAGAAGTTGTCGTTCATGGCGAAGTGCTTGGCATAGTTCCATAGAGCAGTCACAGTGTTGCCGTCGTAGTAACCCATGACAAGTCCCTTGCCCAAGCCCAAATCATTGCACCCGGTTTGCGTTGTACCGTCGAGCTCGACAAATCTATCCAGCAGCCCCCCGTCCAATGCTTTTTGTTCGCCGGTGTAGTCGTGACTCTGATCGCAAACGATCGCTTGCGAGCGATCCAGGCGGAACGGTTGAACCGAGTTCGGATTATGAGTCATCAGTGGACCGGTAAGACCGTTCACGGTTGGAGATGGATGCGTCCCCTTTCGCGCGACGAAAACCGGCTCGCCGCCCGGATTGGCGGCATTCGGATAAGTGGCGAAATAGTGATCGAAAGAAACGTTTTCCTGAAAGATAACCACGACGTGTTGGATGGGAGTTGAAGTAGTGGAAGTGTTTTGGGCCCTGGCCGTTTGGGCCCCTCCAAGAACAAGCAGCGATGCCATTAGACCGGCCGCGAGCTTAACGTGCTGGGCAGTGATTCGTGTTTGCATAGGTCTCCTGTTTTAGGCTGTTCAAAGTAGCGGACCAGTAATGCCTCGCAAAAAATCCTCATTTCCTGTAAAAACTTTGTAAATGGATATGAGTGGGAATAAACTTCCGGGCTCAAAGGTATCAGCGTACAGAAGCGACAGCGCGAACTAAAGGAGCAAATTTGTCCAAGTTAATCATTCACGACCATAACAACGACGGAGTAGACCGTCGCGGATTTCTTCAGTGCATGGCCTGGGCCGGCACCGGAGTTATTTGGAGCCTTAGCGGCGGAATTCCGACGTCGCGGGCGTTCGGCCAGAAGCCCGGCAATTCCAAAGGTGACCTGACTTTCGTTCAAATCAGCGATAGCCATATCGGATTCAACAAGCCGGCGAATCCCGATGTGAACGGCACACTCCAGGCGACCGTCGACAAGATCAATTCTCTTCCGGTCCAACCCGAGTTCATCATTCACACCGGCGACTTGAGTCATCTGTCGAAGGCGGCTGAGTTTGACACGATGGACCAGATATTGAAGGGCGCCAATCAAAAGCAGATGTTCTACGTGCCCGGCGAGCACGACACTTCCAATGATGACGGGAAGCAGTATCTCGAGCGCTACGGCAAAGGCACCAAGGGCCGAGGCTGGTACAGCTTCGATCAAAAAGGTGTTCATTTCGTGGGTCTCGTCAATGTTGGAGTTCAGGAGGGATTGGGAAAGCTGGGGCCGGATCAGCTCGAGTGGCTCGAAGCGGATGTGAAAGGGCGGTCTGCCAGCACGCCGATCGTGCTCTTTGCGCACATCCCGCTATGGAGCCTCTATCCGGAGTGGGGTTGGGGCACCGCAGACAGCGAGCAGGCTCTGGGCTACCTGAAGCGATTTGGGTCGGTGACGGTCCTCAATGGCCACATTCATCAAGTGATGCAGAAGGTGGAAGGCAACGTCGCGTTCCATACTGCCATGTCGACAGCGTTTCCCCAACCCGCGCCCGGCTCGGCGCCCTCAGCCGGCCCGATGAAGGTTCCCGATGAGAGGCTGCGCAGCGTGCTCGGAATTACTAACGTCCATTACGCACCGCAGAAGCATAGTTTGGCGGTGGTGGATTCGACTCTTGCAAATTCTTGAGGTGATTACGTGAAAACTTTCGCGTTGACAGGCTGTGTTGCAGCGCTGATCTTTTTTCTGACGCTACCAGAAACGGGTCAGGCGCAGAACAGCGAGCGTGGCAAGGAGCTTTTCGAAAAGCGGTGCTCCGGATGCCACGCGCTGGACAAGGAGAAAGAAGGTCCCCGGCTGCGCGGCGTCTATGGGCGCAATTCGGGCAGTGTGGCATCCTTCCAATATTCGAACGCGCTTAAGACCGCACATATCACCTGGGATGCGACATCCCTGGACAAGTGGCTGGCTGATCCGGAAAAGCTCGTTCCTGATAGTGATATGGCGTTCCAGCTAGTGAAAGCTGAGGAGCGGACCGATATCATCGCTTACCTAAAGGGGCTTTCTTCGGATCAGTGAACAGGGCCCGCTATGCATGCCCAGCGGCGTGCGCGTGAGGGCCGGGTAGTCGGCAATCTTGCGGCATCCGGGTGATTCCGTTGGAGCAGGCGACACTCGGCTGAAGCAGGTCGGGGACTGGCTATCGAGGTATGGGCGGAGTCCTTGGGCCAGTTCGACCTTCTCACCGGCGAGCTTCTCTCGGATCGGTCCGCCGAGCAGGCGATAGATGAAGTACCCAGTAATCTTTCCGGCGAGATCCCAAAGCGCAATGCCGATGCCACTTACGGCCGGATGTTCGCCATGAACGAATACTGCGCGGCGGCAATCATGTAGAAGTGCCACTCAATCGCGGGCGGATGTCAGCGACCTGTACTAGAGGCAAAATGTAACGGATAATGGATTTCATGCTCAGCTTCAGGTCCGCAGCGTCTTGGTTCGCGGCGGCCGGGTTGGTATCCGCGCAGACGGTCGTTTTCGAAGGCCAGCCCGCGATCGTCATGTCGAATGGAAGGGTCAGCGTTACGGTCCTCGAGCAAGGCGCCACACTTGCCAGCGTGACGCTTTCAGGAGATTCCGGCGCACCAGACCCACTTTGGAACCCCATCCGGTTGGCCCGCGAAAACGGCCGGTCGGCCCAATTCAGCGGAGCTTTCGGTCACTTCGTTTGTGTCGACGGTTTTGGGCAGCCCTCACCTTCGGAAAGAACGGCAGGTTTGCCCATGCATGGCGAAGCGCACTTGTTAAAGTTCAGCGTGAATCAAGACAATGCCGCCGGCGCGCTTGAAATGAAAGCCACTCTGCCAATCGTTCAGGAAGTCTTTACCCGGACGTTTCATGTGGTTCCGGGCGAAAACGTAATCTACGTGGACAGCCGACTCGAGAATCTGCTCGGTTTCGACCGGCCCGTTAACTGGGCAGAGCACGCTACTGTTTCAGCCCCATTCGTCGAGCCGGGAAAAACATTCATTGAGATATCGGGGTCTCGGTCGCAGAATCGACCATATGTCGATTCTCAGCAGGGGCGGGGAAATGGCCCGCCGCGTACGCAGCGCCGCCTGGTTTCGGGCGTTGATTTTACCTGGCCGCTCGCTCCCGCGCTCGATGGCGGAAAAGTCGATATGCGTACATTTCCTGAAGAGCCGCATTTTCTCGATCACGCTGCAACGCTGATGGATCCGTCTCGCGACGTCGAGTTCGTGGTGGCGTTCAATCGAGTGCGCCATCTTGTGTACGGATACTTGTTTCGCCGTGCCGATTATCCGTGGCTCCAGCACTGGGGCAATTTCCCAGCCGTCGCAGAACTGGTGCGGGGGATGGAATTCGGCACTCAGCCGTACGATGTGCCGCGGCAGGAAGCGATCGGAATGGGAACGATGTTCGGCGCGCCCACATACAGATGGCTGCCCGCAAAGGGAGCCATCGAATCGCATTTCCTCCTTTTCTATTCCAAGACACCGGAGCAGATGGGAAAAATCGATGATGTGCGGATGGAAAACGGCACTATTGTGATCGAGGACCGGGCTGCTAACCAGCGGCTGGTGCTGCCAGCAAAACGGGGACTGAACGGCAAAACGTAAACGATTCAGGACCAGATTTGGAGAGACCTACAATGCTAAAAGTCTTCGCTACCTTCGGCGCTCGCTTTGCGCGCCTGACGCTTTGCACGATCGGCTTCGCGCTTATTTGCTGGTGCCAGGCTCCTCAGATGCGCACGCGCTATTTGACCAGTTTGACCAACACGGAGATCGAAGAGTATCTAAAACGGAACGATGTTATTTTCATTCCCGTGGGCAACGTGGAAGTTCACGGCGGATTCCCTACGGATTGCGAATACGTCGGGCCGCTGGCTTTCGCGAAAAAGATGGCCGAAGAGGCCGACGGGCTTGTACTTCCTAATCTCGCTTACTTTTTTCCCGGCGGGACAGTGGTGGGGAAGGGCACCGTCTACATCACGCCTACCGACGGCTTGGCTTATTTGAAGGCCATCGCTCGATCGCTGCTTCGGCAGGGATTTCGGCGGCAGATCTATCTAACTTCGCACGGACCATCGCCGCAGACGCTTAGCCCTCTTATCCGTGAATTCTTCGACGAGACCAAGGACCCGATTCTCTACATCGAAATGGGCGGCCTGATGCGTAAAGCGCACGCGGATTTTAATAAGGTTTTGTTCGGCGCCTACTCTGTCGTCGGCCGGCTTGATGACATTCCGCTCAATGTGACGCAGGTGATGCCGGAGCACCCGAGCGATCCCAGCTTGAACAAGCTACAGGCACTGGGGCCGGGCAGCGGAACCATTGGAGCCTACTTCGGCGATCCGGGTGAACATGGCGGTTTGGCCAAGCCAATCACCGCCGAGCAGCGGGCGCAGTATGCCAAAGAAGGAGTAGCGATGATCGACGCAACCCTAAAAGCCGCGGACGTGAAGGGCATCGTGCAGGCCATGCGAGACCACGACAAGTTCACGCAAGACGTCATTCTCCCGAAGTACGGC
>Ga0070714_100000727_pt1 | contig 23372 bp, 25 predicted proteins | sample LARL83metaG_FD_65450 | JGI IMG/M metagenome (GOLD analysis project Ga0070714, IMG submission 65450) | Corn, switchgrass and miscanthus rhizosphere microbial communities from Kellogg Biological Station, Michigan, USA - LAR L8-3 metaG | ecosystem: Host-associated > Plants > Roots > Rhizosphere ... | reverse complement strand
CGTGCATACGGACGGGAAATAGCGGCGCGAACTCTCGAGATTGTGGTTGACCTTGTCGACGCCGGCTTCTTTCAACTTCGCGAGCTGATCGTCTCGCAGGATGCCGAGCGATACGGCGACCGTGAGCGGATACTGCTGCTTGATGAGCGGTACGGCGGTGCAGACGCGTTCGAGCAGTTTGGTCGACGGGCCGCGCACTGCGACCACGATGCACAGCTCGGCCGCGCCGCGCTCGTACGCATCACGCGCAGCTTCCAGGAAGCCTTCGACCGAGCTGAGCGGCTCGGCATCCACGTCCGTTGCGAAGCGCGCGCTCTGCGAGCAGAAATTGCAGTCTTCCGAGCAGCCGCCTTTCTTGGCGTTGTACAGCACTTCGACGGCTACGCCGTTTCCGCAATAGACTGCGCGCACCTGATCCGCAAGCTCGAGTAACTGCGGCACGTGCTCCTGCGGGAGCTCCGCAAGCGCAACAAGCAACTCGCGATCCGCGGCGCGGCGCTCGCTCAGCACGCGCGCGCGTGCGCGCTCGATGGTCGGATGGGTCAAGAGATCGATGGTTCCTCTGGGGCGTGACGCTACAACAATGGGACGAATAACTGCGCGCCCTGCTCGACGGAGGCCGCCTCGTCAGGGTCAAACGGCAGAATGCCAAGAATCTCGACTTTTCCCTGCAACGCGCGTCGCACGTCGGCGACGTACGACGGATCGTGGCGCTCCCAGCGGTCGACGAGCACGCAGCCTACGACGCGCAGGTGGAGCTGGTCGCAGAGGCTGAGCGTGAGCAGCGCGTGGTTCATGCAGCCGAGCCGCAACCCGATGACGAGGATGACGTCCAGTTTGGCTCGCACCGCGAGCGTGCCGAAATTCTGCGCGCTGTTGAGCGGCACGGCCAAGCCTCCGGCGCCTTCCGCGACGACGGCGCCCTTGACGCCGTCGATGATATGCGCGAGATCCTCAGCGTGCACCGTGGGCATACCTTCGGCGAGCGCCGCCGACCACGGATCGGCAGGCTTACGAAAGCGCGCGAGCTCGACGTGCTTGCAGCCGGAGAGTTTGCCCGCCAGGGCCGCATCGCCGGGGACGCGCGGCTCCAAGCCGGTCTGCACGAGCTTGATCACCGTCGGCGACTCGCCCGCAACGCGCAGCGCCTTCGCCAGCGCCGCCGTAACGCGCGTCTTGCCGACGTCGGTGTCCGTGCCGGTTACGAGGTAGCGGTACTGCACGCCAGTTGCTCCAACAATAATCCTATCTGCTCGTCGGTATGATCCGCTCTGACGGAGATGCGAAGCCGCGAGCTTCCTTGCGGAACGGTCGGCGGACGAATCGCCGGCGCGTTGATTCCATACTCGGCGCACCGCAGCATCAAATCGACGGCGCGGCGCTCCTCTCCGACAATAATCGGCACGATGGGGGTCTGCTCGTCGAGTGCCGGAAGGCCTAGCTCCCGCAATCCGCTGCGCAAGCGCGCGGCTTTTGAAAAGAGCCTGACGCGGCGATCGTCCGCGGTGCGCGCGAGCATGATGCCGACGCGCGCGGCAAACGCGATCGCCGGCGGCGGAGCGCTGTCGAAGATAAACGTGCGCGCGGTGTTGACCAGCAAATCGATGAGCGGCGCCGGTCCGGCGATGAAGCCGCCCGCGGCGCCGACGGCCTTGCTGAGCGTTCCGAGAACGACCACACGCGGATCCTGAAGCTCGCGGACGAGGCCGCCGCCCTCGGCGCCGAACAACCCCAGGGCATGCGCTTCATCGACGAGCAGCATGTCGTCGTCGTGTAACTCGCCCAGCACGGCGCGGAGATCCGCTTGGTCGCCGTCCATGCCGAAGAGCGATTCGGTCACCACGAGCGCCGGATGCCGGCGCCGCGCCTTCGGCGGAAGCTGCGCATGCGGGAAGATCTCGCGCGGCACCTTTGATGCGCGAATGCCGTCGATGAGACATGCGTGGTTGAGCGCGTCGGAGTAGATCGCGTCGACGAAACGCGCGAGCACCGGAATCGCGCCAAGCGCGGCCATGTAGCCCGATGAGAAGAGCAGCGCGCGTTCGCGCCCCACCCAGCGAGCGATGTCGTTTTCGAGCAGCGCGTGCTCGCGATGGTTTCCGCCGAGCAGCCGCGCACCGCCCGCGCCGACCTGCTTGACGTGCCGCATCGCTTCAACCATGCGCGAATCCGTCGAGAGCGCCAGGTAATCGTTTGTCGAAAAATCCGCAACGAACTTGCGCTCTGAAAACGAGATTTCGCGGTAGCGCTGCTGCTCGCGAATCGCCGCGAGCGCCTCGTTAATGCGCTGCAAGTAACTCAATGAGGTCTCCGAGGAATGCGCGCAGTTCGTCGGGGGTGCTCGAAAGCGGCGGAACGAGTTGGATGACCTCGCCGATAGGCCGCGTGAAATGACCTCGTTCGTATAACTCGTTCGCGATGCGCCACGCCGGCGTAGCAGCGTCGCCCGCGGATACGCGAAGCGCGTTGAGCTCGATACCGATCATCAACCCCGCTTCTCGCGTTTCATGCACCGCCGGCAGCGTGCGCAGGCGAGCGAGATGCGGCTGCAGGGCCGCGGAGAGGTCGGTGACGCGCGCGAGCGTCGTTTCCTTTTCGAAGACTTCCAAGTTTGCCAATGCCGCAGCGCACGCAATCGGATTGCCGGCGTACGAGTGGCCGTGAAAGAACTGCTTCATCTGGCCGGGCAAGCCGCGAAAGGCCTCGTAGACGCGTTCGTTCACGACGGTCGCTGAGAGCGCGAGAGTTCCGCCGGTGAGACCTTTCCCCGCGCAGACAATGTCGGGGCGCAGATCGAGCTGTTCGTGCGCGAACATCGTGCCGGTGCGCCCGAACCCGGTCGCTATTTCGTCGACGATAAGCAGCGGCTTCATGTCCGCCAGCGGCGCGTAGCGCTGCTCGGGAACGATCCGCATCCCCGCAGCGGCCTGGACGATCGGCTCGACGATGACCGCGGCGACGTCGTCGGCGGCGAGCGCGGATACGTCGCCGTCGTACGGCAGCGTTTCAAACGTGATTGCACCATAGCGCGATTTGAAGAGCGCGATGTCTGAGACGCTCATGGCGCCGGCGGTATCGCCGTGATAGGAGTCCACGAGGCGCACGAAACGCGTTCGGCGCGGCTCGCCGGCGTTGTACCAGTACTGCAGCGCCATCTTGAGCGCCGCTTCCACCGCGCTTGCCCCGTCACCCGAGAAAAACGCGTAATCCAACTTGAGCAGCGCCGTCAACTTTTCAGCGAGTTCTTCCGCCGCCGGGTTCGACGCGCCGAGCAGCGTCGCGTGGTCGAGTTGCGCGGCCTGCCTTGCTATTGCTTCAACGATGTGCGGATGGCAATGTCCGTGCACCGTCGTCCAAATGGAACTGACGGCGTCAAAAACGCGGCGCCCCCGAGAGTCGATAAGATAATTGCCCTCGCCTCGCACGAACGTGCGCTGCGAGGCGTCGAAGGCATCCATCTGCGTGAACGGCAGCCAGAGGCTGCTTGTAGCGGTACTGAGCACGGCCGCATAGTGTTAGCCGTGCGTCCCCGCCGCCCTCGCAGGAGAGCCTTTTACCGGCCTGGCGTCCACTCCGTATCACGGACGAGCTGTTGGAACGATCCGACGAGCTGCGCGACGTCGGGAGGCCACTGCGTGCGGTCCGGTGCTTGCACCGTATACGAATAGCCGTCTCGATAATCGAATTCAAACGAGGCGCCGTACACGTCTTCTACTCTGAACGGATACTCCGGCTCGAACGTGGCAAATCCGGACGCGGCTAGCATCTGCGTAATCCTTGAAAACGGCGCCGCCGCCCGAAGGCTTCTCGGGTGCATTGCAGTCCCTCCCAAGGTAAACCGCGCGCCGCGAACCCGCGCCAAACCGTCGCTTGAGAACTCCGCTACGTATGCCGGACACGTGCCGTAACATCCGTTGCTCGTAAAAACGACGCGCCGCAAATCTTGCAAGCGCATGCGCCGAGCGATGAGTTTCCGGCGCGCGCGCATGATCGCGCCCTCCGCTTCCCCTACGGCCGTACGCGCCCATCCGTTGAGGCGGTTCACGGTAGGATCGTCGGATGAACGTAGGCCGGTCGCCGGAAAGCGGACCTGCCGATGAGTGCCGGAGTAGTTCGTCCAAATCGTCGTCGTCGCTTGCTGCGCATCAGACGAGTAGTCCGAGCGTCCGCCGAATGCACCCGGCGTAAACACGAGTTGTTTGGACAACACCCGGTATTCTTGCAGCGGCATGCGTCCGTCATACTCGAAATGCAGGCCGCTGGTATACGTGACCTTGCCATCCGGATACAGCACATATTGGGCGAACGCGCAGCGTGGATTCGGATCGCAGCTCGTGCGCGAAAGGACGATCTGGGTGATGGCTTGCGGATTCGGCGCGTGCGCGCAGGCCGGAAGAAGCGCAAATAAGAGAAACGGCCATACCTTCATGGCCGTTTCAACGCCTCGCTGCCTTGAACGGTGACCGGTCAGGTTTCGACTCGTTCCTCGATCGACACGTTGTACAAGAACAAGAACTTGTGCCACTCGCCGGGCAGTGTGTTGCGCTTGATCTGAATCCACGGAATGTATTTGGGCTGGCGCGGTTTACGCTTCAGCTTCATGTTGCAGTCTTCGGGCGTGCGGTTGTTCTTGCGGTTGTTGCACCGCATGCAGGCACAGACCAGATTTTCCCAGGTCGACGGGCCGCCCTTGCTCCGGGGCAGCACGTGGTCGACGGTCATGAAGCGGTCGCCGCGCAGTCCGCAGTACTGGCACGTGTGATCGTCGCGAATGAGGATGTTCTTCTTCGTGAGCGCGACCTTCTGCATCGGACGCTTGATGTAGTACAGCATCCGGATGATCGACGGCATGCGCATCTCGAACGTCGTCGACGAAATGATGCGATCGCGTCCGTGCACGACCTCGGCTTTGCCGGCGAAGATGAGTTTGACCGCGCGCTGGAAGTTGGTGATGTTCAGCGCTTCATACGTGAAATTCAACACGAGAACGTCGCTCAATCGCTACTCCCCCCAAGACAACAAAGAAAGCGAGGCATCACAAACCTCGCTTTCTCACAAACGTCATTCTGGTTTCGGTTAACAATTGCGTGATTGCTAACCGGTCCGCCGGCCTCAGCCTTTCTTTCACCCGTTCGTACGCGGAACTCGCAACGTCTATTGCAATTTCGGCGGCGGGCAAATCCGCCTGCTTGCCTTCCTCGTCGGTGAGATAGGCATGCGCGGCGAGCGTGAGCCGGGCGACCGCATCCGTGACCAGGACCTCCACCGGAGGTATCTGGTCCGCATCGACCGTTTGCGGTTCCCCGATGGGAGCCTGCGGACTCATAGTACTGAAGATTTAGGCTACGCTGCGCGCCTTCCCTACGTGTTTCTCCCGTGATTCGCGCACCATCTGCAAGAAATAGCCGTGGACGCGCTGATCCTGCGTGAGCTCCGGGTGGAACGAGGTGCCAAGCACGTTGCCTTGGCGCACCATGACGCCGTGCCCGTTGCGCTGCGCGAGCAGCTCGACGTCGGGGCCGACGCGCTCGATCCACGGCGCGCGTATGAAGATCGCCGGGAACGGGTGCTCTCCGAGCGCCGGGATCGGCAGCTCGACTTCCGCCGATTCGTTTTGCCGGCCGAACGCGTTGCGGCGCACGGAAATATCGATGAGATCCAGGCAGGGCTGCTCGAGCTCGACCACTTCGTGAGCGATGACGATCATGCCCATGCACGTGCCCCACAGCGGCATGCCGGCTTTGACGCGTTCGACGATGGGCGCGCCGAGCCGGAACCGATCCAGCAGTTTCATAACCGTAGTCGACTCGCCGCCGGGAATGATCAGCCCGTCGACGCGCGCCAGATCCGCAAGATTCTTGACCGGAATCGCTTGCGCGGACCCTGTGCTGAGCAATGTCGAAGCAGCGCGGCGCATCGCGGCGAGGTGTTCGACCACGTCGCCTTGCAATGCGAGAACACCAATAACCGCGTTAGTTGCCACGGGGTGAGAGCAGCTCCGATTCGGGCAGTTTGCGGATGTCGATGCCTTCCATCGCCAGCGCTTCCTTGCCGAGCGACCTGCTGGCTTCGACGATTATCGCCGGATCGTTGAAGTGCGTCGTCGCGTCGACGATCGCTTTCGCAAACGCCTTGGGATTGTTGGACTTGAAGATGCCGCTGCCGACGAAGATGCCTTCGGCGCCGAGCTGCATCATGAGCGCCGCGTCAGCGGGCGTGGAAACGCCGCCGGCGCAAAACAGGACGACCGGCAGTTTGCCGCTGCGGGCAATATCCTTCACCAGCTCGAGCGGGGCACCGAGATCGCGCGCGCGTGCTACGAGTTCCTCTTCCGGCACGACCGTGAGTTCTTTGATGGCATCGCTGATCGCGCGGATGTGGCGCACCGCCTCGACGATGTTGCCGCTGCCGGCTTCACCCTTGCTGCGAATCATCGCGGCGCCTTCGGCGATACGTCGAAGCGCTTCGCCCAGATCGCGCGCGCCGCAGACGAACGGCGTCGTGAAATTGTGCTTGTTGACGTGATACTTGTCGTCGGCGGGGGTGAGCACTTCCGATTCATCGATGAAGTCGATGCCGAGCTGCTGCAGCGCCTGCGCCTCGGCGAAGTGGCCGATGCGGACTTTGGCCATTACCGGAATCGTGACGGCATCCATGATGGACTGCACGAGCTCGAGATTGCTCATGCGCGCCACGCCGCCCATCGCGCGGATGTCCGCGGGAATGCGCTCGAGCGCCATCACGGCAACCGCTCCGGCTTCCTGCGCAATAACGGCTTGTTCGGGAGTGACGACGTCCATGATGACGCCGCCCTTGAGCATCTGCGCGAGGCCGCGCTTGACGGTAACGGTTCCGGTTGTCTCTGTCATGATCCCATCATATCAGCCAATTCCAATGGTGACATTGAGATCAAGGCGGGAACGGCTACTCCGGTTGCAAGCTGGCGGTTGGTTCGGGGGACGGGGAGCCGCTTGGTTCCACGCCGGGGGAGCCGGTGGATTCGGGCGTTGCCGTCGGCAGCGGCGCATTGCGGCGCCAGATCGGGATGTTCATGTTGGGGGTCGGCGTCGGCGTCGGGGCTTGCGTGGGCGGCGCAGTGTATTTCGGCACCGGCGTGGGTGTGGGCGGAAGTGCGGGCGGCACGCGCGGGTCCGGGAAGCCGGGGTCAGGGGCGGCGGCCATCACGTCCGTCCGTTTCCAGTCCGGGCCGTACGGGTTCGCGCTCTTCTTCTGAGGCGCCGGCGTCACGGTCACCGGAGCGATGCTCTGCAGCCGCTTCTCAGTGACCTGGCCGATGACTCGGTCGCCGGCACGTTCGCCCAGGGCAATACCGGCCACGAGCACGAGGATGCCCAAGGCCAGGACGACCGTTATAAAGCGTTTGGAGGGATCAAACACGGGACGCTACGATTACGGGGCTACACCGTTTCGAGCCTGCGTGGCGCGACGTCCCTCGCTGCCGCCCGCGCTTGACGCTCGGCGGGCTTGCCGACCAAATGGACCTCGCGCATCTCGCCCGGCTCGACCGATACGCGTTTGCTGACCCCCCGGAACTCGACCGAGACGTTGCGGGCCTGATCGTTCATGTTGCAGAGGAATGCGCGCACGGCGCCCTCGTCGTCTTCGAAGGCGACGGCTCCCACCTCCACCGGCGAGGTCGTGACCTCGTCGCTGACGTCGCGCCCCGCGTACATGCACACGTACGGTTCTTCCGCCGAGAGTTCGCGCATGTTCCCGTAGATGGCGTTGCGTTCGAAGTCGATCACGTAGGTACAGAGTTTTCCACCCCAATGCACGCGCGCCGCGGCGACCCATTTCCATCCGCGCGGACGCAGCGGCACCAGATGCGGCCGTCCGCTCGTGCGATATCCATCCAGACCGCCGACCGTCTCCGCGACGGCCCACAAATACTTCGCGCCGGTCCACGGCGAGAGATACATGCCGCGATTGGTCAGCGATCCGCCGTCGAACCATTCGCCGAATTCGCCGGGCACGGTATTGCGCACGGCACCCGCCTCCATCGTGTCGTAGATTGCTTCCATCCAATGCACGGCTTGATCCGTGTTGCCGTTGCGCGCCAAGCACAGCACGAACCAAAGCGTCAGATCGGGCCACACGCCTCCGAGCAGTCCGAATCCGTGCGAGGGGAAATACCACGAATCCGCGGTTGAAATGGTGCGCAAACCCACCGGCGTGGTGAAGTCCGCTTCGCAGAGGCGATCCAGGATCTTGCGCCGCTGCTCGGCGTCGGCCACGTTGAAGAGCACCGGGAAGACTTCATCCGCGGTAAAGTTGTCCTGGTAGTTTTGTTCCTGATCGTAGTTGAGCACGAACGCGCCGGTATCGCCGTTGAAGAGATACTGCATCATCGCTTGGCGCAGGGACTGCGCCTCGGAAGAGTAGCGGTGCCAGCGCTCGTTGTCGCCTACGACCGCCGAGAGCATCGCCGCGGCTTCCAGCGCAAAGACGCCCTCAGCATTGATCTCCGTGACCGCGCCGTCCAGCGTGTAGTACGGGATGATGTTGCGCCACGAACTGATGCCGAACATGTCGACGCCGTTCGCACGGCAAAACAGCAGACCGTTCTTGTCGCGCTGCGTGAGCATGTAATCCGCAATCTTACAGATGAGCGGAAACCAGTCGCGCACCCACTGATCGTCCAGCGTCGCATTGTAATGATGCAGCATAGCGATCAGATGCAGCGGCGTATCATCGTTGATGTTCAGCTCGTACGAGGTTTTGAAGCCGCTCACGCCGCGCACGTATTCGATCATCTCGCCGCTGTCTTCGGTGAATTTATTGAAGACTTCAATCGCATCGCGGCTGAACTGCGGCAAGAAGTAGTCGAAGCCGTGCACGAACCACGACGTGTCGCGCGAAACCAGAATGTCCGAGGGCGGGGAGTTGGTCGAGCCCCAGCCGTTCGGATACTCCTTGATGATGCGCAGCATGTTTGCCTTGGCCCACACGACGCCGCGGCTGATGGCCGGCGAGGGCGTCATGAATCTGGCATCGGTGAGCTTTGCGGCGAAGTAGCGCTGCGTGTCGTGCAGCGCTTTGCGATCGGCCAGCAGCTGCTCGAGCACCGGACGAGATTGCGCCTCGCCGTCTTTGTGATAGACGACGGCCAGCCGAAGCGACTCGCGCGCGCCGGGTGCCACGGTGATGCGGTACTCGAACGCGCCGAAGATCCGGCGGCTCACGCACTCCGCCAGCTGCGGCGTCACTTCGTCAAGGTGCTCCTCGGGGCGCAGCGACCCGGTAAGCATGTGGTGCAGCATGATCTGCTCGCGCAAACCTACGATCGCCGCGTGCGGCGTGCGAGAACCGCCCCACCAGCGTTCGGCGCCCGTCTGCTGATTTTTCGAGCAGATGTAGTCGCCTTGCACCCAGGCGCGCACTTCATGCTCCGGCTCTCCGTAGAACCGCTGCCCCACCAGCAGCGCCCACGGAAAGACCGCGGTCTCCACCGGCGTGCCCCCCGGATTGTAGAGCGTAACGTCGACGACGAAGCTGACGACTCGCTCGTGTTTGGGCCCGTGCGGCACGTAAAACGCTTCCGTAACGTGCAGCCGATCGGCAATGGTGAATTCCGAGATCTGCGCGTACGGCAAAAACGTGAACTCGCGCGTGATCTGATGCGGAAAAACCGTCTGCCGCAGGTCGCGCAGCCGGTACGCGATCTGGTGCGTGCCGAAAATGATCTGGTCCGTGTCGGCGTCCCATAGGCCGCGGATCCCGCCTTTGGCGGTGGACTGCGCGAAGGACTTGAAGTTGCCGAGCAGCAGGCCGTACGGCGTTTGCGCTTCCGGTAAGACGTAAGCGCAATATTCGTTGTGCTGTGCGTCGTAGCTGGCTCGCATGTCGTCCAGTTACTACCCCGCGCAGGGATGTCCCGCCCGCGCAAGCAACCGCAGGCGCGTGAAAGCAAGCGAGACACTGCGCGCTCCCGCCAAGATCAATTTGACGCTCGAGGTGCTCTCGAAGCGCGAAGACGGGCTGCACGCACTGCGCAGCGTCATGGTTCCGGTCGACTTGTGCGACGAATTGCACGTCGAGCCGTCCGAGCGCACCGCCTTCGCCTGCGACGTCGCCGAACTTCAAGCGGATAACTTGGTCGAGCGCGCGCTGCACGAGCTTGGCATTGACGGAGCACGCGTCGAGCTGCGCAAGAAGATTCCAACCGGCGCCGGTATGGGCGGCGGCTCGAGCGATGCGGCTGCCATCTTGCTGGCCGCGCAGCGCGGCGTCTTCGGCGACCCGCCGGAGATCGATTACCTCGCGGCCGCGCGCTCGCTTGGTTCCGACGTCCCGTTTTTTCTGGTGGAGACCGCGGCGCTCGTGGAGGGCGCGGGCGAGCGCGTCACCGCGCTCGGGCCGGTGCCGCCCTGGCATGCCGTCGTCGTAAAGCCGCCGGTCGCAGTCTCGACCGCCTGGGCGTACGCGCAGCTCGACGCTGCGCATAAACCGTCGCGCCCCCGCAGCCGGTCCGCGAGCGTTCAAATGGCGGAGGCGCTTCAGCGCGGCGCGTTCGAGCGCGTGCTCTCGCTGCTGCAAAACGATTTCGAAGACGTGCTCGCGCCCGCGACGCCGGAAATCGCAGCATCGCTCGACGCTTTGCGCGCCGCGGGCGCCGGGCGGCCGCTCATGACCGGCTCCGGCTCGTGCGTCTTCGCACTCGTTCGAACGCGCGGTGAGGCGGATGCATTGGCCGGCGCACTTCGCGCTCCGGACGGACATCGTGTCTTCCGGTGTGCGTTCTGGAACGGTGCAAACTGGCGGAGCGCGGCATGAGCCGAATCACGGCAATCGTGCTGGCTGGCGGCCCGCACGACGAGCTCGCCGCGCACACGCCCGGCGCGCCGAACAAAGCATTCGTCGAGATTGCGGGCGTTACGCTTGTGGAACGCACCTTGCGCGCCCTTCGCTCCGCACCGTCGGTACGGCGCATCATCGTGGTCGCGCCGCCGCAAACGCACGGCACCTCGCCGCTCGCACTCGCGGACGAATGCCGCCCGGACGGCGAACGCATACGCGACAGCTTGCGCAGCGGACTGCGCGATCTGCCGCGCGACGAAGACGTTTTGGTCAGCACGTCGGATCTGCCGGTGCTCACGACCGAGGCAATCGAAGATTACGTCGCTCGAGCATACGCGAGCGATGCGGATCTCACGTACGGCTGTCTCGAGAAACGCGTGCACCTGGCCAAATATCCGCAAGTGCCGCACACGTGGGCGCCGCTGCGCGACGGCACGTATTGCGGTACGGGGTTCATCACGATCCGGCCGCGCGTATTTCCGTCGCTGGAACGATTTATCGAGCAGCTTGGGCGCGCACGGAAGAATCCTCTGCATCTCGCGCGCCTGTTCGGTATGGACGTGCTCCTGCGATTCGCATTCCGCCGCCTCTCCATCGCGCGGGCGGAGGCCCGTGCCTCACAAGTCATCGGCGCCCGCGTGCGTGCGGTCGTTTCACCCTATGCCGAGATCGGCGTAAACGTCGATCGCGTCAGCGACATCGCGCTCGCCGAGTCGCTATTGTCGCCGCAATCGAAACTCCGTCCCTAAACGCCAGGTCACGCCGTCGTCTTCCAGCAGGTAGCCGCGCCACGTAAACGAGTCCTCGCGTACGTCGGTGAAGATCCACTTCGCCGGACGATCGCCGAAGTAGCCGGTTTGAACGACGTCGTCGCCGACGCGCCGCCCGATAAGTTGGCTATACCTATTCTGCGGCGGATTGATCCACGTCACGCGCCATGCGTCGATCTCCGGATCGTAGACGCGAATCGTGGTTCCGTAGGTCCGCCGATCGGCATCCTCGCCCTGCGTTCGCGCGATCCACAAATCTTGAACGGCGCGCCCGCGCAAGACCCATGCGAAGTGTACTTCCATCGGTCCGGTTCGAAGCGTGCCGTCGACGGATGTGTCGCGATACTCGCCTTCCCAACTGCCGATGAACCGCCCGTAGGTGGCGGCCTGCGGGCCCAGATCCCCATGCGGATCGGCAGATAGGAGCGCACCGGCAAAGCCGGATGTTTCAGAAACGGTCTGCATACACGCATGATAGCGCCGCGGGGTCTTTCACGCTTTGCAAAAATTGCGATACGCCGAGGGCGAACGGCCTGCCGCGCGCCGGAACGTACGCGTGAAGTTGGCGACGTCGTTAAAACCGCATTCCAGAGCGATCTCCGTGATTGGACGATCGCTCAGGGCGAGCTCGCGCGCGGCACGGCGCAGCCGCGATCGAACCACGTATTGGTGCGGCGTGGAACCGACCACCCGCGTGAAGAGCCGCAGAAAATGAAACGGCGAGAGGCCGCAGACTTTTGAAGCCTCGTCCAGCCCGGCATACTCGGCGCAATGCTCGTCGAGCCACAGCGCCGCCTCAACGGCGCGGCGCTGGTCTCGCTCGCTCGCGCGTATGCCCCGCGTGTTTGCGCCGCCTAAGGAAGCACAGCGGTGCGCGAGCAGCAGCGCCGCCTCGTCGATCGAGACGAATGCGCGTTGCTCGGCGGCGGCTTGCGCCAATTCACCGAACACCGCCGTTTCCGCAAGCGGAGCAAGAGCGCCCGAACGCCAGAATTCCTCACCGGCAATCTCTTCGGCGATTTCCGGCGCGAGATGAAAGGAGAGGCACTCGTCGCCGTACGCGTAGCGGTGCGTGCACACGAACTCGTCGCCTGCGTTGCCCACCAGAACCGAACCCGCAACCAGCTCGTACGACGCGCCGCGCGCGCGGTAGCCGAAACTGCCGGAGCGAACGTAAGAAATCGACATCGACCCGTGCAGCTCCGGAAACGGCTTGTCGCCCGGGCGAGCTTCACAGCGGTAGTCGAGCGCGGTGACGCGGCCGCGCTGCAAAAACGCTACTGCCATCGTTTGAACAGGTTGTGCTCGATGCCGAACTGATCGAGCGCTTTGCCGACGGTGTGATTCACGACGTCGTCGATGCTTTGCGGCTTGGCGTACATCGCCGGCATCGGCGGCAAAATCACGGCACCGATCTCCGCCAACTGGGTGAGCGTGCGGAGGTGACCGGCGTGCAGCGGCGTTTCGCGCACGACCAAGACCAGTTTGCGGCGTTCTTTCAAACACACGTCCGCAGCGCGCACGAGCAGGTTGGAGTTCATGGAATACGCGATTGCCGCCGCGCTCTTGATCGAACACGGAATAACGAGCATGCCGTCCGTGATGAACGAGCCGCTCGAGATCGAGGCCGCCAGATCGTCGTCGCGGTGGACCGCGAATGCCAACGCCTCAAAGTCTGCTGCGCTCTTGTTGGTCTCCAGTTCAATCGTGCGGCGTGCTTGTTCGCTCAGCACGAGATGCGTCTGCACATCGGCGCCTTTGAGCGCTTCGAGCGCCCGGTAGCCGTAGATACTGCCGCTCGCCCCACTGATGCCGATGACGATCCGTCGCATGGTTGCGCGGTTACACGTGGACGGCAGGGCCGCCTCCATCGATTTCCCAAACATGGCTTCGTGCAGTCTGCGGAGCATCGTGCTTTTCTCGCGGCGGCGGCGGCGTGGAGCCGGTCGCGCGATGAATCCTACGCGGCGCGGATGCTGCGCTCTCCGTTGTCGGGCGTTCCGCACGACGTCGGCGGGGCATATGCCGCGCTAACGCGCCGCGAGCATTCGCTGCTCGACCTTTTGGCCCACGAGCGGATTCCCAGCGCAATGGAGTCGCGCGAAGCACTCCTCGCGTTTACCGCAGCCTTGCGCGAATCGGCGTTCGACGTAGCCGAACTGGAAGATGCGCTGGAGGCACCCCCTGCCGGCGAAGATTTCGCGCTGGTCGAACCCGCGGCGCCCGAGCCTGCGAGCGGCATACGCACGCACAATCCCCGCTTCTCCGCATCGCAGCTGAACACGTACGTCGAGTGCCCGCGCAAATGGTACTACCGCTATTTGTGCGCGACGATCGAAGATCGCGGCTCCTCCGCGTCGTTCTACGGTACCGCTTTTCATGCGGCGCTGGAGGATCTGCACGCCGAGTTTCCCCAACCCGCAACCGCCGATGCGCAGGAACTCGACCGCAAGCTTCAAGGCTACATCAATGCGGCGTTCGATCGGCACCGCAATCTCTTCGAGACGCCGGTCGAATACGAGCTGCAGCGCCGCCGTGCCAATCGCACCGCGCGCAAGTACGTGGAATGGCTCGTCGCCGAGGCGCGGCGCGCGCCGTTCACGGTCGTCGGCTGCGAACTGAGCGCCGCGCTGCAGATCGACGGCTACGATTTCATCGGCTACATCGATCGCCTGGACCGTGACGATCGAACGGGAGCGGTGACCGTCATCGATTATAAGACCGGTTCGATCGCGATGAGTGCCGCGGAGTATCGCGAGAAGGTCCGTCAGTTCAAAGACTTTCAGCTGCCCTTCTACTACTGGGCGCGCACCGAGGAAGGCGATCGCGTTTCGCGCCTTGCGCTCGTGCCGCTCAAAGATTCACTGCTCGACGTGCGGCCGATCGTGCTCGAAGTCGTCCCCATTCCGGCCGACGTGGCGCGCTCGCAAAGCCCGACCGGCGTCATTCCGATCGGTGAATTGGAACGCGCACGCGCACGCATGCTCGAGCTCTGCGCCGAACTCACCTCGGGTACGACGGCGGTGTTCCCGGTGACTGAGGATCCCGCGGCCTGCACGTACTGCGTCTACAAAACCGCTTGCGCGAACCGGCCATACCCGGAAGAGGAGCGGTTTGCGCGATGAGCACGTTCATCACCGGTGTGGCGGGAAGCGGCAAGACCACCGAACTGGTTCGGCGCGCGCTTGCGGCAGCGGAGCACGGACCCGTACTGGTGACGTCCGTTTCGGAAACGGCGTTGAGCGCGCTTCGCCAGCGGGTGCGGCATCCGCATGCCTGCGTGCTCGAATTGCACGCGCTCGCGCTCGAGTCGCTGCCGCCGTCCGAAGAGATCGACGACGTTCGCGCCGCCATGCTCTTTGCCCAAGCCGCGCAGCCGCTGCTTATGCTCGAATGGCGCGAGCTCATGGAAGCGGAGGTCGACCCCGAGGTTCCCGGCCTGCGGGCGCCGGGGCGCTTTCTCGATGCGGCGTTCCGCCTGTTCTGCAAACTGCGCGACGCGCGAATTCCGCCCGAACAGTTTCTGGAGAGCGCGCTGCGCGGCGCGATGCAGTTCTACGCCAAACCGCCCAATTTCGCCCATCCGGATCTGCTTTACTACACCAAGGATAGCCACCGCGACTCGCTGCACGCGGACGGCGCGGAGTTGCAGCGGCAATATAAACGCGAGATCGATTTGGCGAAGATCCTGGCCAAGCTGTATCGCTCGTATCTCGAGCACCCCGTTCGGCAAGGCTGCCTCACGCCGCGCGACATCATCGCGCAGGCCGCCGACGTTCTGAAAAAAGACGCGACGGCGGCACGCAGCATTCGTGATCGCTACCCCAGGTTGTTCGTCGACGAAGCGCAGGAGCTGACCATCGGCGAGTTGCAGCTGCTCCAGTCGGTCTACGGAGAGCATCTGGACGGGGTAACGCTCGCGGGCGATCATGACTCGGCGACATCGACGTTCCGCGGTGCCCGCCCGGATCGCGTCTTCGCCGTTGCCGGCGAACGCGTAACGCTCGAGGAGCAGCACCGCAGCCCATTTGCAGTCGATGCCGCGTGCCGGCACTTGCTGGGCAGTCCCGGCGCCTCTCCGGTAAGCACCGATTCCCGGATCGGCCTCACGTTGTTTCGTGCGAGCACGCGCCGCGCCGAGGCGCAGTTCATCGCCGAGCACGTGGTCGATCTGCTCAGTTCCGGCGTCGCGCACGATGACATCGCCATTCTGTTCCGTTCCGTGCGGGACGTGCGGCCCTATCGCGACGCGCTGCTCGATCGCAACGTTTGCGTGCAGGTCACCGGCGATCTCAATCTCTTCAGCGAGCCTGAAACGCTCGACGCGCTGGCGATTCTCTGGGCGGTGCACGACCCGTTCCGCCACGATTACCTGCTGCGGGTGCTTTCGGCGCCGGCGATGGCGCTTTCGGACGCGACGCTGTACGCACTGTGCAGTGAACCGCCCGACGCTCAGACCGCGCTCTTTCAAGATTTGCCCGACCCGGGCGGCGCGCGCGCAGGGCGCTGGGATCCCAAGCGGGATCTGCGCCTGGCGTGGAACGTGCTGCGCGGCGATCAAGACGAGCGGCTCGCGCCCCTCGCCCGCGAACGCATACTTCAATTGCGTGCTAATTTGGCGCGCTGGCGTGAGATGCTTACGCGGTTGGAACTCCCCGACTTTGCCCGTCTGGTCTGGAGCGAGGGATTGGCTTGCGCGGGCACGCCCGGCACGGCGCGCGCAGCTTACCAGCAGCAAAGCCTGCGGCGTTTGCACAAGCGCATCTCGCGATTCGCGCAGACGCACCCCGCGGCGTCGCTCGCCGAGTTTCTCGAGTATGCGCAGGCGCGTATGGAAAGCGATTTCGAGACGTGGGAACTGAGCGAACGCGCCGGCGCCGTTCGCATCCTCAGCATCGACGCGGCGCGCGGGCGCGAATTCGATCATGTGGTCATCCCGCGGGCGCGCGCAGGTTCGTTCCCGCGCTGGTATGCGCCGGACGCATTCTTGTATAGCCCGAGCCTCGGCATGATCGCCAAAGAGAACGTCGGCGATGCGCGAGCGGCGCGCACGGCAAAGTTCACGTACTACATGTTCCGTACGAAAGCGCGCGAGGCGTACAACAAGGAAGAGCGGCGCGCGTTCGTATATGCGATGCGTCGCGCGAGCAAGAGCGTACTCGTGACCGCAAGCGAACGCGCGACGCGCGGCATTACGGCGCCGGAATTTCTGGCCGAGCTGCAGGCCGCGCGCCTTCCGGGCGCCGTCGACATCTCCGATCGCTGGCGTCCCTCGCGCGCCGTTTACGCCGGATGAACCTGCGTCTCCAGGAGATCTCCACGCAGAGCTACGCAGAGCACGTACTTCCGCTTACCGAGCCGCTGTGGTCCCACGGCCGCACGTTCGAGGCGTACCGCGACCAAACGGCGGAGCTGGCGCAAACAGCGTACGGGCGCAAATCCTACCGCACCGTCGGGCTGTCGGACGGTTCCAGCCTTCTGGCGACGTTCAAACGCTACGAACGTGACGCGCGCGTGGAAAACGAACGCCTGCACGCCGTCGGCATCGGCGCCGTTTTTACGCCCGAACCGTTTCGCGGACACGGTTTTGCCAGCGCGATGCTGGCGATGGCGCTTGACGACGCGCGCACGGCCGGAGTCGATTTCGCCTTTTTGTTCTCCGATATTCACCCGCAGTTCTACAAGGAGATCGGCTTCGCCGAGCTCTCTTCGCGCGCGATCTCCTTTCGCGCCGATTCACTGGAGGGCGGGCGAATCGACGCGCAACCAATCGCCGACCGCGACTGGAGCGGGGTGCGCTCGTGCTTGGATGCAATGGAAGCGGATCGGGGCTTCGGTTTGATGCGTTCGCCGTCAGTCTGGACTTGGCTGCGTGCGCGGATCGGCCATCAAACGCACCGCCACGATGCGCAGCCGGTCAATCTGGCGGTGCGTAAAGGGCGCGCGATCGCAGCGTACGTCATCGGAGCGCGGGAGCCGCGCCACGATGCGTACGTGCTCGACGAGTTTGCCTTCAGCGATGCCGAGGCGCGTACGCTGATCCCCGCGCTGCTGCGATCGGCCGCAGGCGATCTGCGGCGCATCGTCGGCTGGCTTCCGCCGGCCCCCGCCCGCGGCGTGCTACCGCGCGGTTCGGTACGCAAGCGCAGCGACGCCGTTCTCATGATCGCGCCGCTCAGCAAGGGCGGCACGCGTTTTTTGGAACGGGCGGCCGCCACCGGCGGCGCCGATCCGGTCTGGTCGCTGGATCACATCTAGAACAGCGACTGCTGCTTCGGCTCGCCCGGCACGAGCGATGCCACGCGCGTTCCCAGCAGCCGAACGGCCTGGCGCCCGAGTTCCGCGCGTCGCAAACAGTGCACCGCCGCGACGAAGATTTGCCGCGCCTGCGTCGTGGGCTCGGCGAGGTTCGTTTGGCGCGCGACGATCTTGAAGTCCGATCGCTTGATCTTGACGCCGATCGTACATGCGGATAAGCCTTCACGTTCCAGCTTCTGCGCGAGTTCGATGGCCTGCTCGCGCAGCACCTCACGAAGCCGGCGTTCGTCGCGAACGTCGTACTCGAACGTTTCTTCCGTGGAGATCGATTTGGTTTCGCGCTCCGGTTCGACCGGACGCCGGTCGATGCCGCGGGCGAGGTCCCGCACCTCCAAGCCCCAAGAACCGAAGATCGCCTTTGCATGTTCGTCGGAGAGCGCGGCGACGTCGCCGATCGTTGCGATGTTGCGTTCCAGCAAACGGGCCTGCGTCTTCGGCCCGATGCCCCACAAACGTCCCACGGGCATGGGCGCCAGGAACGCCGCTTCTTCACCAGGCACCAGCGCCTGGAGGCCGTTCGGTTTGCACGTATCCGAAAGAATCTTCGCGACCATCTTTCCAGTCGCAATGCCGGCGCTTACGGTCAGGCGCACCGCGTCGAGGATCTCAGCACGAATTGTTTGCGCCAGTTCCACCGCTTCTTCGAGCGAGGTGTCTCCGAAGTCGACGAACGCCTCGTCCATCGAGAGCCCTTGCACCGGATGCCCGCGCCGCTGCAGGATCGCGAAGATCTCGCGCGAGACCTCGCGATACTTCTGCATGCTGGGACGAACGACGACCAGCTGCGGACATGCCTCCAGCGCCTTCCACAGCGGGACCGCCGATTTTACGCCGAACGGCCGCGCCTCGTACGATGCCGTAAGCACGACGGCGCGGCGGCTGGAGCCGGCGACGGCGACGGGCTTGCCTTTGAGCGACGGGTCGTCGCGAATCTCGACGTTCGCGTAGAACGCATCGACGTCAAAGTGGGCGATCACGCCCGCTTACGTTCGCGTTTAGACGCGCTCCACCCGTGCGGAGAAGCAGCCGCGCTTGGCATTATGGACGTGCAAGTACGCCGCCCGCGGCTCCTCAAAAAAGCGCTGAATAAGCGGCTCGAGCTGCGCCCCGTCAACAACCTCCGCATCCAGCATCATCCCATCCTCGTCGAACGACCGCACCGAAAGCAGCCGCGCACGCATGACCTGGGGAACGGTATTGACCTCATCAAACCGCTCGCGCGAGTTCTCGTTAACGAAAATCGCATGCGCCGACCGGTAGGGCGTATCCGCTGCCTGATGCTCGTAATTAAGCAACAACAAGCTTTCGCCGATCTCCGCATCCCTTAACGAAACCCGGCACGGAAACCCCGGCTTCTCATTCGCAACAACCCGTTGTATATTTCTCGCCGCCAACTCATCATCCGAAAGCGAGAAGAGCGCCCGGAACTGCTCCGGATCCAATCCAACTACTCTAAACATCGCGCGTGAATCGTAGCGCAGCCCGGAACCGCGCGCCGCCCGATTCTTGCGCCCCAATTCAGTCTACGTCGTGGCCGGCTCCGCGGAAGATCGCGCGAATCGTCTCCATATTGCGAAGGTCGTCCGCCTCTTCTCCCGGCGTCTCAAGAATAGCCGTCTTGTCCCGAAGTTCCGGACGCGATGCGAGCGCGCGAAACCCCTCGAAGCCGATGTTGCCTTCGCCGATGTGGTGGTGGCGGTCGCGATTACCCCCGAGCGGCACTTCCGTGTCGTTGAAGTGGAACATGTGCACGCGATCCAGGCCGACGTGCTCGGCTGCTTGATACAAGAATTCATCGACACCGCGCTGCGTATTGATCTCGTACCCGGCAGCCCAGGCATGCGCGGTGTCCAAACACACGCCCAGCTGCGGATGATCGAGCGCTTTGATGAAACGGCCGAGTTCTTCCAGCGTGCCGCCGCAGAGCGCACCTGCGCCCGCCGAATTCTCCATGACGAGATACACGCCGGGCTCGATCGCCTCCAGTGCCTGCTCGAGCAAATGGCATGCGGACACAAACCCTTCGTTGCGATCGCGCTTGCCGTACGATCCCAGATGCGTGTTGACGTACTTGATACCGCCCGCCGCCGCAGCGGCCATATCGTTCTTGAGCAGGTTGAGCGAACCGGCGGTGATCTTGGGATCCTCGCTCGCCAAATTGATGAGATACGGCGTATGAACGACGCAGGGGTCGATGCCCGCCTCGACGCGCGCGACTTTGAATGATTCGAGCGCCGGCTTATTGATGGGGCTCGTGCGGTAGCTGCGCGGATTGCTCGAGAATATCTGTACCGCCGTGCATTTCACGCGCTTGGCGTAATCAATAGCGGAAGCATAGCCCGCGCTCACGCGGACGTGGACACCAAGACGCAAACGATGACTCCTACGGCTTCTTTGCCATGTACAGATATTGTACGTACGCGAGCGAGAGCGTCGGATTTCCCGCACCCGCACGCTCGCGAATGCGCTGTTCGAGCAGGCTGAAATACCGGTCGGCCTGTGCGCCGAACGTGCGTCGCACCACGGCGCGCGAACGCTCGTATCCCATATACTCCTCGAGCGAGGACGCCACGCGCCACGGCAGCACGCGCAGCGTCTGCTGGGCGAACTGCGAGGCGTAAAACTCTCTGAATCCGCCGGATAGGCCGCTCTCGGCGGGCTGCTTTCCGAGTTCCAGGAACAGGTCGTCACGCAATTGCTTGGTCGGGTCCTGCGCCATGAGGTGCTTCCACCAGATCGCAATCATGCCGCCGCGCCGCATCACGCGATATGCCTCTGCCAACGCCCGTGCGCGATCGACCCAGTGAAACGTCTGCGCGCTGATGACGACGTCGAACCGCTCGTTCGGGAACGGCAGTGCTTCGGCTTCTGCTTGGATGAACGTCGCGTTCGGCAGGCGCTGCGACGCCTGCGCGAGCATCGCTTCCGACGGATCCGCACCGGTAACGGGAAACCCGTTCATCGCGAACGGTGCGCTCGCGATACCCGTTCCGCACCCCACGTCCAAGATCGTTGCCCCGCGGCGCAATCCGAACGCGGCGATCGTGTCGTACAGCTCATTCGAATAGCCCGTTCGATAGTTGGCATATTCTTGAGCGAGCACCGCCCACTGATCGGTCATGCTTCTTCCTGCGGCGCCTCTTCTTGCGGCTGCGGCATTTCTTCGGCGACCGGCTCTCCGGCGACCGGCTCGTCCGCGGTTTCTTCCGTCTGCTCGGGCACGTTCGCCGTGATGTTCGACGTCAGCAGATCGAGTTCGAGCGGCTGGCCGGCTTCCAGTTCCATCGGCGGCAGATCGTCGAGCGAACGCAGGCCGAAGGATTCCAAGAACTCCGGCGTCGTTTTGTAGAGCATCGGGCGGCCGACGACGTCTTTGCGTCCCGCTTCGGCGACGAGATTGCGGTCGAGCAGGGTGGAGACGACGCTATCCGAAGCGACGCCGCGAATCGATTCGATCTCGCTTTTCGTAACCGGCTGCATGTAGGCAACGATGGCAAGCGTCTCGAGCGCGGGCGTCGAGAGACTGCTCTTGGGCGGCAGCAAGTACGCTTCGACGACGTCGCGCGCGGCCGGTGCGCTGGAAAAGCGATAGCCGCCGGCAACCTCACGCAGCACGATGCCGCGATCGGCGTAGTCCGCTTCGACGCGCTGCAGCGTCGCAGCGATCTCCATCTCGCTCGCATGCGTGAGCTTTGCGATCTGCTTAATCGTCAGCGATTCGCTGGCGATGAACAGCAATGCCTCGACCGGGCAACGAAGGCGTTCTACGGCCTCGTCGATCTCTTGCGTTACCTGCGGCTGCTCTTGCGGGTGTTCGGCCTGCGTGATTTCCTGAAGGTCTTGCGTCGTTTCCACTTAGTTGTTTACCGGTGCGGTGAGGGGCAGAATGCGGATGTCATCGAACGGCTCGGGCTGCTCGTACGTCACGCGATGGCGCCTGATGAGCTCCAAAATGGCAAGGAAAATGACGATGATGGAATCGCGCGTCATCCCCATCTCGTGGCAGACAGCCGAGAAAAGGATCTCTCCGTTCTCGCGCACCTTCTTCATGACGTAGTCCATCGTCGCCATCAGCGAGAGACGCTCTCGCGCAATCGTGCGTTTTTCCGGGCGCGCGCTGCGCAGCATCGCGATAAACGCCCGCGTGAGCTTCTCCGGATCGACGCGGTAGCGCTGGCGCAGTTCGCTGATCGGATCGCCGGCATCGCGATAATAGTACGATGAGGCCTCGAGCTGCCGGTTGCGCAGCTCCTCGCCGACCTCGCGATACTTCGAGTATGCGATGAGGCGCTGGCGAAGCCGCTCTTCCACTTGCTCGGGCGTCTCCGCTTCCTCGTCCTGAAACTCCGAGGGAATCGGCGGCAGCAGTGCCTTCGATTTGAGAAAGACCAGCGTGGCCGCGATGACCAAATACTCGGCCGCGACCTCTACGTTCAGGTCTTCCATCATCGAGACATAGGCCAAATACTGCTCGGCAACCGCTGCGAGCGGAACGGTTGCGATGTCGAGCTGGCGCTCTTTCACGAGGCTCAAAAGCAAATCGAGCGGTCCGTCAAAGACCTCCAAACTGACGCGCAGTTTGCTTTCGGAATCTTGTTCGGCCGCGGGCGTGACGTCGGGCTGCGTGGTCATCCCGGCCCACTTCGTGGGATGCCGGATTTCATCCGGCATGCGCATCCTGCGCCCGGCAATGGCTGAACGTCGTGTTCGCTCAAGAAGTTCTCTGTTCTGCTGTCCTCGCGACGATGGGCACGTCGCCGAATGCGGTTGGATTGGCCAGGACGTACTCCAGGCCCAAATCGATGAGGCGCTTTTCGTTCACATACTTCAGCGCCTTCTTGGCTTGTACGATATCGAACCAGCGCGCTTCGTCGACCTCGTGGTCGTGATTGGCCGTGTCGCCCGAGAGATAGCGCATGAGATAGAAGGTGACCGACTTCTTGTGCTTGGCCCGGTTCAGGTAAAACCAGTACGCGATGTCGTTGAGCTTGGTGATGATCTCGGCCCAGCAGCCGGTCTCTTCACGCACTTCACGCAGCGCCGCTTGCTCGTGCGATTCTCTGGCTTCCACATGCCCTTTAGGCAACGTCCAAATACGCGGCGTGCCGCGGCCGATGAGCAACGCATCGTACGTCTGCTCACGGCGGCGCAGCACTAGGCCGCCAGCCGAAACCTCGTATTTGATTCGCATGTTCAAGCCCCTAAAGGACCGGAAAGGCGCCACGAGCGGCGCCTCCTGATTACCTCAATTATAGCCGACCGGACCAAGAAGGCCCTGGCGGCAGGGGCTCCCTTTTTTGCCGCTTCACGGCCGAGGAGGCACCTGCTTGCCTACTCGACGGGCGGCTGCCAGCGCAAGTCCGGCTGGCGGGCGGCCCGGGTCTCGTCCAAGCGCCCCACGACGGTATTCTGCGGCGCGGCCATGACCTCGTCCGCGTGCGTTTTTGAAGCCTCCACGATACCGCG
>Ga0070714_100000726_pt1 | contig 23411 bp, 23 predicted proteins | sample LARL83metaG_FD_65450 | JGI IMG/M metagenome (GOLD analysis project Ga0070714, IMG submission 65450) | Corn, switchgrass and miscanthus rhizosphere microbial communities from Kellogg Biological Station, Michigan, USA - LAR L8-3 metaG | ecosystem: Host-associated > Plants > Roots > Rhizosphere ... | reverse complement strand
GACACCTACCAGCTCAACCTCATCGACACCCCCGGCCACGTCGACTTCGCCTACGAGGTGTCTCGCTCGCTGGCCGCCTGTGAGGGCGCGATCCTCGTCGTGGACGCCGCCCAGGGCATCGAGGCGCAGACGCTCGCGAACCTCTACCAGGCGGTCGAGCATGACCTGACCCTGGTTCCGGTCGTCAACAAGATCGACCTCGACGCCGCCCAGCCAGAGCTGGTGGCCGACGAGATCGTCGAGGTGACCGGCCTGCCGCGTGAGAACGTGATCTACGCGTCCGCCAAGCAGGGGGTGGGGACCGACGACATCCTCGAGGCAATCGTCCGGGACGTGCCGCCGCCGCGGGGCAACCTCGACGCGCCGCTGCGGGCGCTGATCTTCGACTCGCACTACGACTCCTACCGCGGCGTGATCGTCTACTTCCGCGTCGTGGACGGGGTCGTCCGCAAGGGCTCGCGCGTGCGGATGATGGCGACCGGCCGCGTGCACGAGGTGGACGAGGTCGGCACCTTCGCGCCGCGGATGACGCCGGCCACCGAGCTCACGGCCGGCGAGGTCGGCTACCTGACCGCGGCGATCAAGGACGTAGGCGACGCGCGCGTCGGCGACACGATCACCGACGCCGCGCGGGCGGCCGCTTCGCCCCTGCCCGGTTATCGGGCGGTCAAGCCAATGGTCTTCGCGGGCCTCTTTCCGACCGACTCGGAGCAGTACGAGGATCTGAAGGAGGCGCTGGAGAAGCTGCAGCTGAACGACGCGTCGCTCGTCTATGAGCCGGAGAACTCGGCGGCGCTGGGCTTCGGCTTCCGCTGCGGCTTCCTCGGGCTGCTGCACATGGAGATCGTCCAGGAGCGCCTGGAGCGCGAGTTCGGGCTCGACCTGATCACCACCGCGCCCACCGTCGAGTACCGCGTGCTGCTGAAGCGCGGCGAGGTCGTCGAGATCGACAACCCGGCGCAGCTGCCGGCGGCGACGACGATCGAGAAGATCGAGGAGCCCTATGTGAAGGTCTCGATCATCGTGCCTGCTTCGTTCGTGGGGGCGATGATGGAGCTCTGCCAGGAGCGGCGCGGGGCGTTCAAGCACCTCGAGCACCAGGTGGGCGAGAGGGTGCTGCTCGAGTACGAGCTGCCGCTCGGCGAGATCATCCACGACTTCTACGACGCGCTGAAGTCGCGATCGAAGGGCTACGCGTCGATGGACTACGAGCTGATCGGTTTCCGTGAGGGCGACCTGGTGAAGCTGGACATCCTGGTGGCGGGCACGCCGGTGGACGCGCTGTCGATGATCGTCGACCGCGCCAAGGCGGCCTCTTCGGGGCGGCGGTTGGCGGAGAAGCTGCGGGGGATCATCCCGAGGCAGCTGTTCGAGGTGCCGATCCAGGCGGCGATCGGCGGCAAGGTGATCGCGCGGGAGACGATCAGCGCGATGCGCAAGGACGTGATCGCGAAGTGCTACGGCGGCGACATCACCCGCAAGCGGAAGCTGCTGGAGAAGCAGAAGGAGGGCAAGCGGCGCATGAAGCGCGTGGGCGCGATCGAGATCCCGCAGGAGGCGTTCATGGCGGTCCTGCAGCTCGATTGACCGTCGCTCGCGACCTCACTTGCGCGCATCCGCCGGCGGATGGCGCACTTGAGGGACAACGATGCGCTTATCCGCCGGCGGATGCGTACGAGAGGCCGCGCTTAAATGGCAGGGTTGCAGCGCGGGCTCCGTGGCAGCACCATCAGCGGCGATGCGCCCAGCAGGCGGCGTGATGCTGTTGCAGGATGCCCGCGCGGCGGGGCTGACCAGGGCCAAGCTCCGCAGCGGCGCGTGGCGGCGAGCCGGCCCCGGGCTGTACGCACGCGCCGGCGACGCAAGGCGACCGGAGGTGCTTCTGGATGCGGTCCGCGGCAGACTCCCGGCGGAGGCTGCGTTTTCCGATCGCACGGCGGGCTGGCTGCACGAGCTGGATTACGAGCCGTGCAACCCGATCGAGGTTGTGGCAGCACCCGACGCCAAGATCTCCGCGCGGTCAGGCGTGACGCTCAGACGGGCCCTGCTGGCCCCAGGGGAGATCGTCCATGTCAGAGGATTCCCTGTGACCTCGCCGCTCCGGACCGTAATCGACCTCGCCTCTCGACGGCCGCTGGTCGAAGGGGTGATCGCGGTCGACATGGCCCTTCATGCCGAGCTCGTGACGATGGACGAGCTGGACGCTGCGCTGCGTGCGCGAGTCGGGAAGAAGGGCTCCGTGCAGCTGCGGCAGGTCCTTGCCCTCGCCGACGGTAAGGCGGAGTCGCCGATGGAGTCTCGGCTGCGGGTACTGGTCCAGCGGAGCGGCCTTCCGCCTCCGGAGAGCCAGGTGCCGCTGTTCGACGCCAACGGCAACTTCGTGGCGCGGCCAGATCTTTACTACCCCGAGCATCGTCTCGCGATCGAGTTTGACGGCGGCATCCACCGCGACCAGTTGGTCGAGGACAACCGGCGCCAGAACCTCATGACCGCCCTTGGTGTGCGCCTGCTCCGCTTCACGACGGCCGATGTGTTCGGGCGACCGGAGAGCGTTGTTCGGCAGGTCGCCAACGAGCTCGGGACCCCCGCCATCCGCCAGCGGATAGCGCGGATGGAGGACAGAAATGACCGCATCCGCCGGCGGATGGGTTGGGGGGAGTTGGCAAGCTAGCAGCGTGTCGGATCAGGTCCAGACCAAGTCCGTCTATGAGCTGGCCGGCGGGGAGCCTGTGTTCCGCGCGCTCGTGACGCGGTTCTATGACGCGGTCGCGGATGATCCCGTGCTGCGCGCCGTCTACCCCGACGAGGATCTCGCCGACGCGCGCGAGCGGCTCACCCTGTTCCTTATTCAGTACTGGGGTGGCCCGCAGACGTACAGCGAGCAGCGCGGACATCCCCGGCTGCGCATGCGGCACGCGCCGTTCGTGATCGGGGAGCCCGAGCGCGCCGCGTGGCTGCGGCACATGAATGACGCGGTGCGGTCGCTGAGCCTCGCGCCGCAGATCGAGGCGCGCATGCTCGATTACTTCGAGAACGCCGCCGCCGCCATGGTGAACGCCGAATGACCCCTCCCCGGCCCTCCCCGGAGGGGAGGGAGTTGGCCGGAATGACCCCTCCCCGGCCCTCCCCGGAGGGGAGGGAGTTGGCCGGAATGACCCCTCCCCGGCCCTCCCCGGAGGGGAGGGAGTTGGCCGGAATGACCGCTCCCCGGCCCTCCCCGGAGGGGAGGGTGTTGGAGTTCGTCAACCTCGGGTGCCGCACCAACGCCGCCGAGGTGGACGAGGTGGCGGGGCTGCTCCACGATGCGAGCAACGCGGTCGTCATCAACTCCTGCACGGTCACCCTCGCGGCCGACCGGGATACCCGGAAGGCTGTGCACCGAGCGCGGCGAGAGCACCCGGACGCAGCGCTCGTCTTGATGGGCTGTTACGTCGACGCGCACCCGGGTGACTCGCTCGGCGCCGACGTCGTCATCCCCAACGGCTGGAAGACCGCGCCGCTGACGCCGGTCGTGCTGCCGCCGGGCGAGCGCCGCTCGCGGTTCGTCCTCAAGGTGCAGGACGGCTGCGACAACCGCTGCACCTTCTGCATCGTCTGGCAGACCCGGGGCCGCTCGATCTCACGCGTCCTTCCTTATGTCGAGGCCCAGGCGCGGGCCGCGGCGCGTGCCGGCTACCAGGAACTCGTGCTGACCGGCATCGACCTCGGCTCCTACCGGGGCGGCCTCGGTCCGCTCGTCGAGCGCCTGCTCGCGGCGGCGGCGCCCGCCCGCCTGCGGCTCAGCTCGATCGATCCCAGTCACATCGACGCCGGCCTCTGCCGCCTGCTGGAGCACCAGCGCCTCTGCCCGCACCTGCACCTGCCGCTGCAGTCCGGCTCCGACGCCGTGCTCGCGCGGATGCGCCGCCGCTACGACCTGGCGACCTTCGAAAGGGCAGTGGCGATGGCCCGCTCGGTGCGGCCCGACCTCGCGTTGACCGGCGACATGATGGTCGGGTTTCCGGGCGAGACCGAGGCCGACTTCCAGCAGACGCTGGACGTGGTCGAGCGCGCCGGCTTCACCGGGCTGCACGTGTTCCGCTTCTCGCCGCGCCCGCGCACCGCGGCCGCTCGCTACGCCGACCGGGTGCCTGACGCGGTGGCGAAGGACCGCAGCCGCCGGTTGATCGAGCTCGGCCACCGGCTGCAGCGCGAGTACGAGGCGCGTTTCGTGGGCAAGCCGCTCGACGTGATCTGGGACCGAGTCCTTGGCGGCGAGATCCGGGGCGTGTCTGAGAACTACATCCAGGTGACCGCGCCGGCGGCCGGGCGAAGCCCGGCGGACCTGGAGCGCGTGACCTACCTCAGCTGAACCGCCCCCGCGCCCGCTCGGCCAGTTCCTCCGGCGAGGTGTCCACCATGCCCTGCCAGTGCAGCCGCTCGAAATAGGCCGCGTCGGAGCGGTAGAGCGGCTTCAAGTTCGACCGCGTGACCAGGCGCAGGTTGAGCACCGTCCCCCCGTAGAGCGCCCAGTTGAAGCTCTGGAAGCCCATCTCCGCGTACACGTTCAGCGCCGCCGAAAGCCCTCGCCCGAGCTCCTCCACCAGGGAGTCGTCGAGGTCGCCGACGCCGGCGGCGCCGGGCACGAAGGCGCGGATCTCGTTGAACCCGACCGGCGCGAAGCTGGTCAGCCACTCGATGCGGCCGCTGTTTCCAAGGTGGCGGGCGCCAAGGCGGCGCTCCGTGTCGAGGTAGTCGCGGATGGTCGCCTCGGGCACCCCGGCCAGCAGTACCTGCATCGTCGTCGGGTGCGGATCGACCGCGGCCTGCGTGTGCGGGTGGAAGAGCGAGCTGCCCGACGGCAGCATGTGGTTCGCGCTGAGGGACGACCACCGGGCATCCGGGTCGTAGCGCTGCGCGGCTTTGACGAACTCGACCTGGGCTCCCAGGTTGTCGGCCACGACCTTGGTGCTCATCCGGTCCAGCGGCAGGTAGTGCAGCTCCGGGCCGTAGATCGCCACCGACGAGTGCCTCGCGTAGGGCTGGATGTTCGGAAAGAGCAGCGCCTGACCCACCCGAATCCGGCCTTCGGACCAGATCTCGGGCAGCAGCTTGGGGGTGACGTCGAAGACCTTCTCGGGGCAGAAGAAGCAGCCCTCGCGGGTCTCGCGGGCGAACGCCTCGAGGTCGAAATCCGACGGCGGCAGGAGGTTGCTCTTGTCGAGGATCCGCGCGGTGTGTCCGGTCAGCGGGTCCCAGCGCACCTCGAACGAGGCGGGCGCCGGCTGGAAGCCGTGGCGCGGGTCCAGGATCGTGGCCTCGACGCGCTCGCTTCGCAGCTCCATCTCCTGGGAATTATGTTGTGACCGTGTCCAGCATCCTCGTCGCCTGCCACCGCTGCGGCCGGCAGGTGCCCAGCAGCACCCTGCGGGACGGCATCTGCCTCGACTGCCGCCTGGACCAGGTGCTCGAGCCGCTGCGGCAGGAGCACGCGCGCCTCTGGCGGAAGCGCGAGCGCTACAGCGGCACCGGCGCCGGCACCACCGCGATCGGGGCGCAGATCGGCCGGGTCGAGCAGCGGATGGCCGACCGCATCCGCGAGGTCGTGCCCGGGGACCGCGAGGTTGCCGAGCGCCTCAAGACCGAGCTCGAACGCGCGCGCGGATCTCGCTATGACATCCGCGGGGTCTGAGCCGGCCTAACCGGCCAGCCCGGCAAGGGACGGCGAGGCGGTCGCGGTGAGCACCGCCCCGCCGTCCACCGGCTGCAGGGCGACGTCGCTGATACCGGGCGGGAGCTGCACCGTCGAGGCGCTCTGACTCTGCGCGACCAGCGCGTCACCGATCGAGCCGGGCACGGGCAGGCGGCCCACCGACGCATCGCGCACGTGCACCGCGATCGTGCCGGCGGAATCGAAGGTGACCGTGATCGCCGCGCCGATGTGGAAGGTGACGCCGTTCCAGTCCACGTCGGTGGTGGCGTGGAAAGCGTCGTCGGTTCCGCCGCGCAGCACCGGGTCGTGCAGGGTGGTCGAGCTCTGGGCCAGGCGGCTGGCCACCAGGGAGGTGAGTTCGACATCGCTCAGCCGCACCTGCACCGTCTGGGGGGCGCGCGTCAGGACCGCTTTCACCTCGGCGGCCTTGAAGCTCGCGAAGATGCGCGCTTCGGCGGCGATGACCGCGGCCGACGACGGCTGGATGGGCTGCACGTCGGCCGCGGGTTGAGTCGCGAGCCAGGCGCCACCGCCGGCGAGGCCGGCCACCACCACAAGCAGCACGACGAAGCGCCCCACGACGGTTAGTCTGCCGAGTCGTGGATCCCTTCCGGCACCTCTACCTCCACCTGCCGTTCTGCCGTCACAAGTGCGGCTACTGCGACTTCAACGCCTACGCCGGGATGGACCGGCTGATGCCGGACTACGTCGACGGCCTGCTTCGCGAGCTGGCCCACGCTCGGGCGACCCGGCCGTTCGGGCCGCTGCGCACCCTCTACCTCGGCGGCGGCACGCCGAGCCTGCTTCCGGCCGAGCTGATGACCTCGCTGCTGGCGGGCGTGGCCGGCCTCTTCGAGATCGAGGCCGGCGCCGAGGTCACTTTGGAGGCGAACCCGGCCAGCACCGACCCCGGCAAGCTCGCCGCCTGGCGGGCAGGCGGTGTCAACCGCCTCAGCCTGGGTGTGCAGGGCTTCGACTCCGCTGCGCTCGCCGTGCTCGAGCGCCGCACCGACGGCCGGGAGGCGGTCCGGGCGCTGCGCGAGGCTCGGGAGGCGGGCTTCGACGACGTCAACCTGGATCTCATCTATGCGGTCCCGCGACAGACGCTCGCCGCCTGGCGGGAGACGGTCGAGCAGGCCATCGAGCTCGACCTGGAGCACCTGTCCTGCTACTGCCTCACCTTCGAGGAGGGCACCCTGCTCTTCCGGCGCCGCTCCGAGGGCAGGCTGGCCGAGGTCATGCCGGACCTCGCCTGGGACCAGCTGGACGCAGCCTGCGACCTTCTCGCCGCGGCCGGCTACGAGCGGTACGAGGTCTCCAACTGGTCGCGGCCCGGCCGGCGGGCGCGCCACAACCAGGCCTACTGGGACTGCCAGCCGGTGTACGGCGCCGGCGCGGGCGCCCACAGCTACGCAACCGACGGCGACGGCGCGCGGCGATGGTGGAACGTCGCGCGGCCGCGCGACTACCTGGCGGCGCTGCCGGAGCCGGTCGCGGGCGGGGAGGAGCTCGAGCCGCGGCTGCGCACCGCCGAGCGTGTCCTGCTGGGGCTGCGGACGGTGGCCGGCGTGGAGGCGCCGGCCGAGCTCGAGACGGAGCTGGCCCGGCTGGCCGCGGCGGGTCTCGTCGAGCGCAGGCAGGAGCGGGTATACCCCACGCGGCGCGGCCTCGACCTGCACAACCAGGTGGCTCTGGCTGTGCTCTGAGCCGGCGCCCCGGCTCGGCCCCTCCCTAGCCCTCCCCGGAGGGGAGGGGATTATGGCTCCCCTCCCCTAGTCCTCCCCGGAGGGGAGGGGATTACACTTGGCACTCGAACGCGTCGAGTGCCAAAGACATGACGGACCCCAATCTCGAGCAGCGCAAGCAGGCGATCCTGAAGGCGGTCGTCAACGAGTTCACGACCAGCGCGATGCCGGTCGGTTCGCAATCGCTGGTTCGGAGCCACTTCGTGAACCTCAGCTCCGCGACGGTGCGCAGCGAGCTGCAGGAGCTGTCGGAGCTCGGCTACCTCGCCCAGCCGCACACCTCGGCGGGGCGCATCCCGACCGACCTCGGCTATCGCTACTTCGTCGACTTCCTGATGGACACCGAGGCGGTGCCGCCCGCGATCCGGTCCTACATCGAGGACGAGATCCGCTCGGCGCCCGGCGAGGCCCAGTCGCTCACGGAGAAGGTGGCGATGACCGTTGCGGCGGTGACCGACGTCGCCTCGGTGGCCACCGCTTCCGCCGGCCCCCTCGCGCGCCTCAAGCACCTCGACCTGATCGCCCTGGACGGGCCCGAGGCGCTGCTGATCCTGCTCGTCGAGGGCAATCTCCTCCGCCAGCAGGTGCTTCGGCTGGGCCAGCCCGCCGTGCAGGCGGAGCTGTCTCGCGTCGCGGCCAAGGTCAACCGGGACCTGGCCGGGCGCGACCGGCACGCGGTGACGGCACGCGCGGCCAAGCTGGCCGCCGGCTTGGAGCGCGAGCTGCTCGAGCGGGTGGCCGAGAGCCTGGCGGCCTTCGAGCGCGGCGCGGACGGCCTGGTGGTTCACGACGGCGTGCGCAACCTGCTGCGCCAGCCGGAGTTCGCGGAGCCGACGCGCCTGCGCGAGGTGCTGGAGGTGCTGGAGGAGACGCAGTACCTGGCGGCCCTCCTGCAGGAGCTGATCGCCGACAGCGACCTGGAGATCGTGATCGGCTCGGAGCACGCCACCTCGCAGCTGCGCGCGTGCACGGTCGTGCTCACGACCTACGGGCCGTCATCGCAGGTGAAGGGCGTGCTGGGCGCCGTCGGGCCGACCCGCATGCGCTACAGCCAGATCGTGGCCCGGCTCCGCGCGGTGGCCGAGGCCGCCGGCGATCGCCTGGCGGACGTAAGCGCCTGACCCCCCGTGCGGGACCCGATAAGGCAACTCCGTTAACAGAACTGCGGTCTGCGGACCCAAATGAGGCAGCGCAGTTAACAGAGCTGCGGTCTGGGGACCCAAATGAGGCAGCGCAGTTAACAGAAGTGCGGTGTGCGGACCCAAATGAGGCAGCGCAGTTAACAGAGTTCGCGTCCCGGTCCGAGGGCGAGGGCGTTTAGGGTCAGCCCGGCTCGCGGTAGATTCATTCGCAGATGGCTACCACCAGGAAGCGAGAGCCGCACTCGGAGTCCGGCGCCAGCCCGGAGATCGCCGGGCGTCTGGCCGAGGCCGAGTCTGAGCTCGCCGAGACCCGGGAGCGCCACCTGCGGCTTGCCGCGGACTTCGACAACTTCCGCAAGCGAGCGCGCCAGGAGCAGCTCGACACGATCCAGCACGCCAGCGGCGCCCTGGTCGAGCGGCTGCTGCCCATCCTCGACGACCTCCAGCGGGTCCTGGAGCACGCGCCCGAAGATGTCGACGGCTCCTGGCTCAAGGGCCTCGAGCTGACCGTGGCTAACCTCGAGAGGGTGCTTGCCGAGCAGGGGGTGACGCCCATCGACGCCGTCGGCGAGGCCTTCGATCCCAAGCTTCACGAGGCGATCGGCACCGTCGAGTCGGAGGAGCACCCGGAGGACACCGTCCTGGCCGAGCTCCGGCGCGGCTACCGGCACCACGATCGGGTCGTCCGGCCGGCGCTCGTCAAGGTCGCCCGCCAGCCGCTCCCACCGGCCTCCTAGGCCACACTCAACTCCGGGATGGCCGTCAAGCGCGACTACTACGAGGTTCTCGGCGTGGCTCGCGGCTGCTCGGCCGACGACCTCAAGAAGGCCTATCGCAAGCTCGCCCTCGAGCATCACCCCGACCGCAACCCTGACAACCCCGAGGCGGACAAGCGCTTCAAGGAGCTCAGCGAGGCCTACGCCGTGCTCTCAGACCCGGAAAAGCGGCGCAGCTACGACATGTTCGGCCACTCTGGAGTCGGCGCCGGGGCCGCCGGGTTCGACTTCACCGACTTCGGGTTCCAGGACATCTTCGACGCCTTCTTCGGCGGCGGCGCCGGCACGCGCTCGCGCCGCCGGACGTCGCGCGGCACCGACCTGCGCTACGACCTCACGATCACCTTCGAAGAGGCCTACGCCGGGGTCGAGAAGGAGATCGACGTCCCCCGCCTGGCGACCTGCGAATCGTGCAGCGGCAGCGGCGCCGAGCCGGGCTCCGAGGTGGACACCTGCTCGAGCTGCGGCGGCTCCGGGCAGGTCCGCCGCACCGCCCAGTCGCTGTTCGGCCAGGTGGTCAACGTCACCGCCTGCCCGCAGTGCCGCGGCGAGGGCAAGACGATCCGCAAGCCGTGCCACGAGTGCCGGGGGCAGGGCCGGGTCGAGAAGCGGCGCCGCCTGTCGGTGCGGATCCCCCCGGGCGTCGACACCGGCTCGCAGATCCGGCTCACCGCCGAAGGCGAGGCGGGAGTCCGCGGCGGAACGCCCGGCGATCTCTACGTCGTGCTGCGGGTGAAGTCGCACCCCCAGCTGCACCGCCGCGACCAGGACATCGTCTACGAGCTGCGCATCAACGTGGTCCAGGCGGCCCTGGGCGACCGCATCGAGGTGCCGACCCTGGACGGCCCGGTCGAGGTGACGATCCCGCCGGGCACGCAGTACGGCCAGACCTTCCGCCTCCCGGGGCGCGGGATGCCTTCCCTCCGGGGCGGCCGTCGCGGCGACGAGTTCGTGGTGGTCCAGGTCGTCGTCCCCAAGGATCTGTCGCCGGAGCAGAAGTCACTGCTGCGGAAGGTCGGCGGCCTGACGGGCAAGCCGGAGAAGGTCTCCAAGGGATTCTTCGAGAAGCTCCGCGACGCGATCAACCTGAACCTCGACTGAATCGGCGCCGGGCGATTTCAGGAGTTGGCCGAGCGGCCAACGCTCGCTTAGAATCCTTCGCTTGGAGAGAGTGAGATAAGCCCAATGCAAGCGATCGACCTCGAGCTGACTCGGGCCGAGCTGGAAGTCCGCGAGCTGGAAGCTCGCCTGCGCGTGGTGCCGATGAACGACGCGCAACTGGCGGCCGCGCTGGAGAAGGCGCTGGCCACCAAGCGCGAGCGCCTCGAGCGCCTGCGCTCCCGGCACGCGGCGCCGTAGCGCAGGTAGCGGTACTCGGCGCCGGCGGTCAGCTCGGCGCCGAGCTGGTGCGGCTCGTTCCCGGGGCTCGTGGCCTGACCCGCGCCGAGCTCGACATCACCGACGAGGCGGCCGTTCGCGAGGTGGTGCGCTCGGCGGACCTGGTCTACAACTGCGCGGCTTACAACGCGGTCGATCGCGCGGAGTCGGAGCCCGAGGTCGCCCAGGCGATCAACGCCGAGGCGCCGGGAATGATCGCGGCCCTCTGCCGGGAGGCCGGCGCGCGGCTGGTCCACTTCTCCACCAACTACGTCTTCGACGGCTCCGGCGACCGCGCCTGGCGGGAATCGGACGACCCGCGGCCGCTGGGCGCCTATGCCCGCTCGAAACTCGAGGGTGAGACGCGCGTGCTGGCGGAGCTGCCGGCGGCGCTGGTGATCCGCGGCGCGGGCCTGTTCGGCCGCGCCGGCGTGGGCTCGGCGGTGAAGGGTGGCAGCTTCCCCGAGCGCATCGTGGCCCGCGCGCGCAGCGGCGAACCTGTTCGGGTGGTTGCCGACCAGCGTCTCAATCCCACCTACACGCCTCACCTGGCCGCCGCCGCGGTAGCCGCGGTCGCCGACGGGCTTGCGGGCGTGGTCCACCTCGCCGCCGCGGGCTGCTGCAGCTGGTGGGAGTTCGCGGCCGAGGCGCTGCGCGTCGCGGGCCTGGACGCCCCCGCCGAAGCCGTGACGACCGCGGATTTTCCGGCGGCCGCGGCGCGTCCTCTCAACGGCTGCCTGGAATCGGAGCGCAGGCCGCCGCTGCCGGATTGGCGGCAGGGGCTGGCGGAGTGGGCGGTCAGCCTGTCGTGAGCCCGCGGAGCAGGGCGATGACCACGATCCAGCACGCCGCCGCCAGCACGGCTGCCTCCCGGAGATCGTCGCGGCGCTCGGAGTAGAAGTACATCCCCGGCAGGAAGACGACGGCGAAGATCCCGTAGACGATGTGCAGGGGCCATTCGCCGGGTCGCCTGCCGCCCAGCAGCAGCAGTCCTCCGATCACACCCTGGACGGCGACCAACCCGATCAGGAGCAGAAAGCTCGAGCGAAAGCCGCCGCTCAACCGCCGGTAGCGAACGAACTGATAGCCGCCCCAGACGCCGAGCACGATCGCGAAGGCGACGGCGGCGAAGCCGAACCGCTGGTGGAGGAACTTGAGCGCATCCATCGGCCGTCAGGTTAACCAGACCCTGGCGGTCGCGGGGAAGTTAGGTTCTGCTAATGGAGGCTGAGGATGCCGGCCATGGTGAAGAAGAGCAGCGCCACTCCGCCGGCGAGCCACGCCGCGGTGCCGAGGGCCTGCTGGACGCGGCGCAGGCGCCGTCGGCGCAGGCTGAGGTTGATGCGCGCGGCCCGCGGGAGCACGACCTCGTCCGGGGGAAGGGCGACCCCTGTCGCGGTCGGAACCCGAATGCCCACCTTCCTGCCTCTGATCTCGATCGCCATGCTTTTTTTACGCCCCCATGCCTATGAAGTTATCTGATAGCAACGCTATCACAAAGATGGGCAGGCGTGGGTAGCTTTTCTGAGGTGCGCGTCGAACTCGTGAAAGCGGTCCCGGCGGCGTTCCGGCCCGCGGACCTGCGGGCGGTCCTCACGGCCGCCCAGGGGGTGCCGGAAATCGCGGCGCGTATGCCGGCCGAGCCGGGCCTGGCGATACGAGTGACCGGCGACCGGGAGCTGCGCCGGCTCAACCGCGAGTTCCTCGCCGAGGACCACACGACCGACGTTCTTGCGTTCCCCTCGGGCGGTGTTGGGGGCGCGGGCGCGGGGGGCGCGGGGGGCGCGGGCGATGCGGGGGGTGGCCACCTTGGCGATCTCGCCATCTCGTGGCCGGCGGTGCGGCGCCAGGCCGCCGAACACGGGCATGCGGAGTTCGCCGAGCTGGCACTCCTCTCGGTCCACGGCCTGCTGCACGTGCTCGGCTGGGATCACGCGACGGAGGTGGAGCGGGTCGAGATGACCCGGCTGACGCTGGACGCGCTCGGGCGGGCGGGCATCGAGCTGGCGCCGGGCCGGATCTAGCGCCCCGGTCGCTGCCGCGACCCTATCCTTCTCTATCTACATCAGGCCCAGCGGCGCCGCCGCGGGCCTTGCTGTGTCTGCCCGAAAGAAATGAACGATTCCAACGACCTCCTGATCGTCGGCCTGGGGAACCCGGGCCCGGAGTACGCCGGGTCCCGGCACAACCTGGGCTGGCTCTGCCTCGACGAGCTGGCGCGCCGCCTGGGCGCCGAGCTCGACCGGAAGCGGTGGCGGTCGGTCGTCGGCTCGGTGACCATCGCGGAGCGGCGCGTCTGGCTGGCCAAGCCGCAGACGTGGATGAACTTGAGCGGGCTGGCGGTCGCCAACGCCGTCAGGGACGCCGGCCTGGACCCGGGGGACGTCTGGGTGGTGCACGACGAGCTGGACCTGCCGCTCTGCCGCCTGCGGATCCGCATCGGCGGCAGCGGCGCCGGCAACAACGGCGTGCGCTCGGTGATCGACTCCCTGGGGACGCCCGACTTCGTGCGCTTCCGGGTCGGGATCGGCAAGCCGCCGTCGGCCGCGGCCGGCGTTCGCTACGTGCTGGCCGGCTTTGGGAAGGCCGAGGTGGAGCGGGTGCCGGCGGTCGTCGGCGGGGTGGCCGACGCGCTCGAGCTCGCGCTCGGCCAGGGCCTGAAGGCGGCGATGGATCTTTACAACCGGGCTGGCGCCCTGGGCTGTGAGGAGCTATCTTGACGGCGCTGTGGGAACGTCTGTTCGAATCGGCCGGAGGCGGGTCTCTGGCGTCGTGGCTGGCCTCGCCGCGTGGCTCGTTCGCGGCGTCGCGGCTGCCTCGCGCCGCCTGGCCGCTGCTGGCCGGCACACTGGCGCGGGCCGCGGCCGCGCAGGGGCGATCCCTGGCGGTCCTGGCGCCCGGCCCGGAGCGCCTGTTCAACGAGCTGCGGCCCTGGCTCGCCGGCACGCCGCCGGCGCACCTCTTCGCGGAGGTTCACGTCAACTTCCTCGACCGGCCGCCCGCCTTCGACGAGGCCGTCGCCCGCCGGCTGGAGGCGCTGGCAGGGCTGGCGGTGGCGCGCTCTGCTGGGGAGCCCCAGGTGCTGGTCACCTCCCGCCGGGCGCTGCTGCGCCCCACGATCTCGCCGGCCGACCTCGACCGGGGCACGATCGTGCTGAAGGTCAAGGCGGTAGCGGATCCCTCCGAGCTGGCCGCCCGCCTCGTGGAGCTGGGCTATGCGCGGGAGCCGCTCGTCGAGGCGCCGGGGCAGTTCTCGCTGCGCGGCGGGATTCTCGATGTCTTCCCGGCGGCCGGGCGGGCGCCGGTGCGGGCCGAGTTCTTCGGAGAGGAGATCGAGACTCTTCGCGTCTTCGACGTCCAGAACCAGCGGTCGGTCATGCCCGTGCCGCAGGTCACCATCCGGCCGGGCAAGGAGCTGCTGCTCGGCGCCGACCGCGGCCGGGAGGCTGCGGCCGCGATCCGGGCCGGCGCCGGGCTGGACCGCCTGCGCGCCGATGTCCGCGCCGAGTGGGACGACGAGCTGGAGCGGCTGGAGGCGGGAGCGAGCTTCCCCGGCGTCGAGCTGTTCAGCGCCTACCTCGAGGCGTCGCTGCCGTCCGCCCTCGAGCACCTCCCCGAGGAGGCGGTGGTCCTCGACTTCGAGCCTGATCGTCAGGTCACCGAGGTGCGCGAGCTCTCCAACGAGCTGGACACCTTGGTGGCGGCCGAGGCCCGAGACGGGGAGCTGCCGCCCAACTTCCGCCCGCCGATCGTGCCCCTCGACAAGGTGGGCGGCGCGGCGCTGCTGCGCTGGCCGCGCCTGACCGTGGTCGCGGCAGACCTCGACGAGGCGGTCGACCTGGGCTGGTCGGAGGTTGACCCGATCGTCGGCCGCACCGCGGCACTCGCCGGGATCGTGGAGGCGAGCCTGGCCGGCGGCGAGGCCGTCGTGCTCGCCAGCGAGCAGGGCGAGCGCGTGGAGGCGCTCCTGATGGAGGCGAAGATCCAGCGGTCTCCCCTCGAGCTCGACCTGGACCTCGATGCCGAGCTGTCTCCGGGACTCTTCCACGCCGACCTCGACGTGCCTCACGGGCTGGCCGTGCCCGCGGTGGCATTCCGGCTCTACACGGACTCCGAGCTCTTCGGCCGGCTGCGCCGGCAGGTCCGGCCCACGCGCACCGGGCGGGCCGGCCGCCGCGAGCCGGTCCTCACGCTCGAGTTCCAGCCGGACGAGCTGGTGGTCCACGTCGACCACGGCGTCGCGCGCTTCAACGGCATGCGGCTGATCGAGCAGGACGGCGCGAGTCGCGAGTACCTCGAGCTCGAGTACGCCGAGGGCGACCGGCTGTTCGTGCCGGTGGAGTCGCTGGACCGCGTCCAGAAGTACCTCGGCGGCGGCGAGGGCGTGCCGGCACTGCACCGCCTCGGCACCGGTGACTGGGAGCGGGCGCGCAAGCGCGCCAAGAAGTCGGCCGAGGACGTGGCCGACGAGCTCCTGAAGCTCTACGCGGCGCGCCAGGCGAAGCCGGGCCTGAGCTTCGCGCCGGACACGGCCTGGCAGTCGGAGCTGGAGGCGTCCTTTCCCTACGAGGAGACGGAGGATCAGCTGGCGGCGCTGGCCGAGATCAAGGCCGACATGGAGGCCGACCGCCCGATGGACCGCCTGCTCTGCGGTGACGTCGGCTTCGGGAAGACCGAGCTGGCGTTGCGGGCCGCGTTCAAGGCTGTGATGAGCGGCCGCCAGGTGGCGCTGCTGGTGCCCACCACGGTGCTCGCGCAGCAGCACTACCTGGTATTCCAGGACCGGCTTCGCAACTTCCCTGTCCAGGTGGACATGCTCTCGCGCTTCCGCACGTCCGACCAGCAGGACGAGACGCTGGCGGCGCTGAAGGCCGGGACCGTCGACATCGTCATCGGCACGCACCGCCTGCTCCAGCGCGACGTGCGCTTCAAGAAGCTCGGGCTCCTGGTGATCGACGAGGAGCAGCGCTTCGGGGTCATGCAGAAGGAGCGGATGAAGCGGCTGCGCACCCAGGTGGACGTGCTGTCCCTGTCCGCCACCCCGATCCCGCGGACGCTGCACATGGCGATGAGCGGGGTCCGCGACATGAGCGTGATCCAGACGCCGCCGGAGGACCGCCAGCCGATCAAGACCTACGTCACCGCCGACGACGACGAGCTCGTCCGAGAGGTCCTCCAGCGGGAGCTCGAGCGCGGCGGCCAGGTGTACTACGTGCACAACCGCGTCCGCAGCATCGACAAGGCCGCGGATCGCATCCGCCGCTTGGTGCCGCACGCCAACGTGGCCATCGGCCACGGCCAGATGGAGGAGGACGAGCTCGCGGCCGTGATGACCGAGTTCATGGCCGGCGAACACGACGTGCTCGTGTGCACCACGATCATCGAGTCCGGCCTGGACCTGCCCAACGTGAACACGCTGGTGGTCGAGCGCGCCGACCGCTTCGGCCTGTCGCAGCTCTATCAGCTCCGCGGCCGGGTCGGACGCGGAGGCCGGCGCGCCTACGCGTACTTCCTCTATGACCCGACGCGCTCGCTCACCGAGGCGGCCGACAAGCGGCTCGACGTCATCTCCGGGCTGCACGAGCTCGGGCAGGGCTTCCGCATCGCGCTTCGCGACCTGGAGATCCGCGGAGCCGGCAACCTGCTCGGCACCGAACAGCACGGCGCCATCGCCGCGGTCGGCTTCGAGATGTACCTCCAGATGCTCGACTCAGCGGTGGCGCGGCTGCGCACGGGCGGGGAGGAGGGGGCGGTCGAGGAGGCGCTGTCGGCGCCGGACCTCAACCTGGATTTGCCCCTCGACCACTTCATCCCGCGCTCCTACATCCGGGACGAGCGGCTGCGGCTCGGAGCCTACCGTCAGCTGGCTGCAGCCGAAGAAGAGGAGCAGCTCGAGAGCGGCTTCAAGTCGCTGCGCGATCGCTACGGCCCGCCGCCAAAGCAGCTCGAGAACCTCCGCTACTCGCTGCTGGTCAAGGTCCTGGGGCGGCGTCTCGGCCTTCGCTCGATCGAGGCGAGCGGCCACGACATCGCCATTCGCGTCGATCCCGACCGGCTTCTCGACACCGACGAGCTGCAGCGGCGCTTCGGCGGCAGCCTCGCCGTCCGCCCCAACCGCCTGTTGATGCGCCGGCAGGGTCCGGAATGGCAGCAGCACCTCCTTCGGCTGCTCGGCTTGCTGGGTGAGCTTTACGGCAATGCGAGAATCCCGACCAGTGTCTGAGCAGCCCTATTCGCCGGGCCTCGCCGCCGTCTTCGAGGTGGTGCGCCGGCTGCGCGCCCCCGACGGCTGTCCCTGGGACAAGGAGCAGACGCACGAGTCGCTGCGGCCCTATCTGCTCGAGGAGGCCTACGAGGTGCTCGACGCCATCGACTCCGGCGACGACGCCAAGCTGCTGGAGGAGCTCGGCGACCTGCTGCTCCAGGTGGCCATGCACGCGGAGATCGCCGCGCAGGAGGGGCGCTGGGACGCGGCGACGGTCTCGGAGCGCGAGGCGGCGAAGATGGTCGCCCGCCATCCCCACGTGTTCGGCGACGTCAGCGTGGCGGACGCCGGCGAGGTGCTGAAGAACTGGGAGCGCCAGAAGGCGGAGGAGGCGCACGCCCAGGGCCGCACGGAGGAGTCGGTGCTCGACCGGGTCACGCAGTCCCTGCCGGCCCTGGCCTGGACGCTGTCACTGCAGAAGCGGGCGGCACGCGTGGGCTTCGACTATGGGTCCGCCGAGCGAGCGCTCGAGGGCGTCCGGGAGGAGGCCGCGGAGCTGGTCGAGGCGGGGGAGGACCCGCAGCGCGCCTTCGACGAGCTCGGCGACCTGCTCTTCGCGCTGGTCAGCCTCGCCCGCAAGCTGAAGCTGAATCCCGAGGACGCCCTGCGGTCGTCCGGGCGGAAGTTCGCCGAACGGTTCAAGCGGCTGGAACGGCAGGCGAGGGAGGAGGGGATCGACCTTCACCAGCTCGACGAAGCAGAAATCGAGAGGCGCTGGCAGGCTACCGCTGGGTTATAGTCGGGCTGCCGGCACACCGGCTCGCGTCAACGATCCAGCATGCGTCCCTCCTTCTCGCGGCCGACGAAGTCCTTGCTTGCCACGCTCCTGCTGTTGGCACTGTCCTGCTGGGCGCTCTACTCCCTCCTCCAAGAGGCCTATCTCGAGCATCAACTGAGCAGCCAGGCCGGGCGGATCGCTCAGCAGAACGCGGCGATGGCCGCGCAGAACCAGGGCTACCAGCGCGACATCATCGCCCTGCAGACCGGCGCGGCGGCCGAAGAGGACGCGCGGCTCAACGGCTATGCGCGGAGCGACGAGAAGGTCTATCTGATCGCGCCGGCGCCCTCGCCTTCGCCCCTGCCCGCCCCGCGCAAGCGGTAGTTCCGGCCGGGTTTGGGGCCGCGGAACCCGCGTCTATAATCGGGGGGCGCGGTGGAGCAGCGGCAGCTCGTCGGGCTCATAACCCGAAGGTCGTCGGTTCGAATCCGACCCGCGCAACCATTCCTCATCCGATTTCGGCCCCGTGCGGCCTTTTTTGTTTAGCGAGAGGGTCAGCGTGAACAAGCGCAAGCGGGTCGCCATCCAGAAGCACCGGGCCAAGCGGAAGAAGCTCAAGGAACGCCAGCGCACCTCGCGCTAGCCGCTCGGCTGTCGCGTTGCCTGGCCGGTCCGGCGGTGTAGCTCAGTGGTAGAGCACGCGGCTCATAACCGCGGCGTCGCTGGTTCGATCCCAGCCACCGCCACCACGCTGGTGCCCTCTGACGCCCACGTCCTGGTCGCCGTCTCCGGGGGATCCGACTCCACCGCGCTGCTGGTCGCGCTCCACGAGCTCGGCCGCCGCGTCACCGCCGCCCACTACGACCACGCCCTGCGCGAGGAATCGCGGCGCGACGCAGAGCATGTCACGCGCCTCTGCGCCGAGCTGGGGGTGCCATTGGTGACCGGCCGCCGCGCGGCATCGCTGCCGCGCGGCTCCCGCCAGGCGGCTGCCCGCAGGCTGCGTTATGCGTTCCTCGAAAGCGCTCGCGAGCAGGCGGGCGCCGACCTGATCGCGCTCGGGCACACCGCCGACGACACGGTCGAAGGCGTGCTCCTCCACCTGGAGCGCGGCTGCGCGCTGGCGGGTCTGCGCGGGATGCCCGCCCGGCGGGGACGCATCGTCAGGCCGCTGCTCGGGGCGTGGCGCGCCGACCTGCGTGCGGCGCTCGCCGCCGCCGGCTACGACTGGCTGGACGACCCGACCAACGGCGACGTCGCGTACGCGCGGGCGCGCGTCCGTCACCAGCTCCTGCCGCGCCTCGAGACCGACTGCCCCGGACTGACCGGCCGGCTGCGGGCCGTGGCCGACCGGGCGGATCGCCTGCAGGCACAGCTGGAGCGGGAGGCGGCGGTGCTTCACGAGGGACCGGAGGCTGCCCTTCGCCCGCTCGCGGGCGCCCCGGCGACGGTCCGGCGCGAAGCCCTCCGCAGGATCTATGTGGCTGCCGGCGGCTCCGAGCCAGGCCTCAACCGCGGGCAGCTGAAGGTCATGGAGAGGCTGCTGCTGGCGCGCCGCACGGGCGCCGCCGTCGATCTTCCCGGGCGGCTCCGATTCCGCGTGGGGAGCTCATTCGTCGAGGTCGTGAGCAGTGCGCGGTAGAATCGGGCCACCACTGCCAGGAGATAAAGAGCCCTCTTGAATCGCTTTCCGCGCTCCAGCCTGTTCTACGTCGCGTTGGTCGCGCTGCTTGGAGTGGTCTTCTGGATCACCTGGCAGTCGCTGGAGAACGGCAACCACCAGACCTGGTCGCTAACGCAACTCGTCAACCAGGCCGACTCCCACCACGTCAACAGCGTGGTCATCAAGGGCAACGATCTCGTCGCGGACAGCAAGTGGGACGTCGCTATCAGCGACACCGACCCGACCTGGCTCACCCCGAAGCTGATCAGCGACGGCGTCGACGTCAAGAACGAGGCCAGCAACGGCGGCGCCTACTGGCTGCAGGTCCTGGTGCCGAACCTGATCCTGCTCCTGCTGATCGGCGGCTTCATGTACTACATCCTTCGGCAGACCCAAAGCGGCAACAACCAGGCCATGTCCTTCGGGCGTTCGCGCGCCCGCATGATCTCCGGCGACAAGCCCGCGGTCACCTTCTCCGACGTGGCCGGCGTGGAGGAGGCGAAACAGGAGCTCACCGAGATCGTCGAGTTCCTGAAGTACCCGGAGAAGTTCGTGGCGCTCGGCGCCCGCATCCCGAAGGGCGTGCTGCTGGTCGGCCCGCCCGGCACGGGCAAGACCCTGCTCAGCAAGGCGGTGGCCGGTGAGGCCGGGGTGCCGTTCTTCTCGATCTCCGGCTCCGAGTTCGTGGAGATGTTCGTCGGTGTCGGCGCGAGCCGCGTCCGCGACCTCTTCGACCAGGCCAAGAAGAACTCCCCCTGCATCGTGTTCGTCGATGAGATCGACGCCGTCGGACGCCAGCGCGGCGCCGGCCTCGGCGGCGGTCACGACGAGCGCGAGCAGACCCTGAACCAGCTCCTGGTCGAGATGGACGGCTTCGACACCAACACGCACGTGATCGTCATCGCCGCCACCAACCGGCCCGACGTCCTCGACCCGGCGCTGCTCCGCCCCGGCCGCTTCGACCGCCACGTGACGCTCGATCGCCCGGACATCAAGGGCCGGCGCCAGATCCTCGACGTGCACGCCCGCAACAAGCCCCTCGACTCCAGCGTCGACCTCGACGTCCTCGCCCGGCAGACCCCTGGCTTCTCGGGCGCCGACCTGGCGAACCTCATCAACGAGGCCGCGATCCTGACCGCCCGCGCCAACAAGAAGGTGATCGGGATGAGCGAGCTGGAAGAGGCGATCATGCGCGTGATCGCGGGGCCGGAGAAGAAGACCCGGCTGCTCTCCGAGCGAGAGAAGAAGATCGTCGCCTTCCACGAGGTCGGGCACGCGGTCGTCGGTCGCGAGCTCCCGCACACCGACCCGGTGCACAAGGTTTCGATCATCTCCCGCGGCATGGCGCTGGGCGTCACCGTCAGCCTGCCCGAGGAGGACAAGTACCTCGTCAGCAAGGCCGAGCTGATGGACCAGATCGCCGCCATCATGGGCGGCCGCGTCGCCGAGGAGGTCGTCTTCGGCGACGTCACCTCTGGCGCGGAGAACGACATCCAGCGCGCGACGGCGATGGCGCGCCGGATGGTGACCCAGTGGGGCATGTCCGACAAGCTCGGCACGGTGACCATGGGCCACAAGGAGGAGCTGGTCTTCCTCGGGCGAGACCTCGGCGAGCAGCGCAACTACTCGGAGGAGGTCGCGGCGCTGATCGATGAGGAGGTGCGCCGGATCATCCAGCAGGGCTACGAGACGGCCAAGCGGATCCTGACCTCCAAGCGCCCCCAGATGGACGCGGTCGTCGAGCGGCTGATGGTGGTCGAGACCATCGACGCGGCGGAGCTCGAGCAGCTGATGGCGCAGGCGCCGCAGGACAGCGCCGCGGCTTCCTCGGCCTCGGCCGGCTAGCTCTCTAAACGAACCTCCTCGTCGCCGGCCGCGGGAAGGTCGGCATCTCGCTCGCCGGAGCCCTGGGCGCGGAGCTCCTGCCCGGCCGCGAGCTGGCGCTGCCGCCCCTCGACGCGGCGACCGCGGTCTTCCTCGCGGTGCCGGACGCTGCCGTCACGGACCTCGCCGGCCATCTGCCCGCGAACCCGCCCGCCGGCTCCGCCGCCGTGCACACCAGCGGCCTGCTCGGGCTGGCCGCTCTGGCCGCGGCCCGCGACCGCGGCTGGGCGACCGGCGCCTTCCATCCGCTGCGGCCGTTTCCGAGCCCGCAGCCGCCCGCGGCCTTCCAGGGCATCACGATCGCCGTCGATGCCTCCGGCCCCGACCTGCTGCAGCAGCTGACCGAGCTGGCGGGCCGGCTGGGCGCCCACGCCAGGCGCGTCACGGACGATCAGCGGTCGCTCTACCATGCCGCGGCCGTGCTGGGCTCCAACTACGCCGTCGCCCTGGCTGCGGAGGCGTCCGGCGCGCTGGAGGAGATCGGCTGGACTCGGGACGAGGCGCTGGCGGCGCTCCTCCCGCTGCTGCGCGGAGCGGTCGACTCGCTGCAGGCTGACGGCCTGCCGCAAGCCCTGACCGGCCCCATCCGGCGCGGGGATGACCGCGCCGTCCGAGCGCACCTTCATGCCCTAAGTGGTTCCTCGCGGGCGCGGGTCTATCGTATTCTCGGTCTCGCCGCTCTCCAGGTGGCCCGCGAAGGGGGCCTGGACGAGGAGGCGGCAAGGCAGATAGAAGAGGCGCTGACCGGCTAGCCGGCGGCGACCCGGAGGTGAGGTCTGGATGACGACCGTGCTGGACGTCCAGCGGTTCAAGGACGAAGGCCGCCGTTTCGCCATGGTGACGGCCTACGACTACACGATGGCGAAGCTGCTGGACCAGGCCGGGGTGCCGCTCCTGCTGGTCGGCGACTCGCTCGGCATGGTGATGCTCGGGCACCCGACGACCCTGCCCGTGACGCTCGACGAGATGCTCCACCACGCGCGGGCCGTAACCCGCGGCGCCACCAACGCGCTCGTGGTCGGGGACATGCCCTTCGGCACCTACCACGTGTCCGAGGAGCAGGCCATCGAGTCGGCCGGCCGCTTCCTCAAGGAGGCCGCGGTCAACGCCGTCAAGCTCGAGGGCGGCGGCCGTACCGCCGAGATCACCCACCGCCTGACCGGCATGGGCATCCCGGTGATGGCGCACCTCGGATTGACCCCGCAGTTCGTCAACCAGTTCGGCGGCTTCAAGGTCCAGGGCAAGTCCCCTGAGGCCGCGGGCCGGATCCTCGCCGACGCCAAGGAGCTGGAGGAGGCGGGGGCGTTCAGCCTCGTCCTCGAGGGCGTGCCCGCCGAGCTGGCTCGCCGGGTGACCAAGGCGCTGCACATACCGACCATCGGCATCGGCGCCGGAGCCGGCTGCGACGGCCAGGTCCTCGTGCTGCACGACCTTCTCGGGCTCACGACCGAGCGGACCGCCAAGTTCGTGAAGAAGTACGCCAACCTCGGCGAGGACGTGAAGCAGGCGGTCACGCAGTTCATGCACGAGGTTGAAGAGGGATCGTTCCCGGGGCCCGAACATTCGTACGGCGTGAGCTTGCTCTCCGAAACGCAAGAGGTCAAGTACGGGGGCGGTTAAGACAGTGGAAGAGCTCCGCGCCCGCCTCGGCGAATGGCGGGCGCAGGGGCTCTCCATCGGTCTCGTGCCCACGATGGGCGCGCTCCACGAAGGCCACCTGAGCCTGGTGCGGGCCTCGCGAGCGCGGGACGACCGCACCGTGGTCAGCATCTTCGTCAACCCGCTTCAGTTCGTCGCCGGCGAGGACTTCGAGTCCTACCCGCGCGATCTGGACGCGGACCTGCGAAGGCTCGAGGCCGAGGGCGCCCACCTCGTCTTCACGCCCGACGTGGAGACGATGTACCCGCCCGGAGCCGAGACCACGGTGGTCCCCGGCGCCGTCGCCGAGCCGCTGGAGGGGGAGCACCGCCCCGGCCACTTCACCGGGGTGGCGACGGTGGTGGCGAAGCTCTTCAACCTCTTTCAGCCCGACCGCGCCCACTTCGGCCAGAAGGACGCGCAGCAGGTGGCCGTGATCAGGGCGCTGGTCAGAGATCTCGACTTTCCGATCGAGCTTGCCGTCGAACCGATCGTGCGTGCCCCGGACGGG
>Ga0070714_100000725_pt1 | contig 23421 bp, 30 predicted proteins | sample LARL83metaG_FD_65450 | JGI IMG/M metagenome (GOLD analysis project Ga0070714, IMG submission 65450) | Corn, switchgrass and miscanthus rhizosphere microbial communities from Kellogg Biological Station, Michigan, USA - LAR L8-3 metaG | ecosystem: Host-associated > Plants > Roots > Rhizosphere ... | reverse complement strand
GCGGCCGCCCGGTGCCAGCAGCTCCATGCTCGCCTCGAGCCCTGCGCGCAGCGACTCCAGCTCGTCGTTGGTGGCGATGCGCAGCGCCTGGAACGTCCGCTTGGCCGGGTGCCCCTGGCCGAACCGGCTCGGTGTCGGGATGGCGAACTTGATCACCTCGACCAGGTCGCCGGTTCGGGTGAACGGCCGGTTCGCCCGGCGGCGCACGATTGCCCGCGCGATCTGGCGGCTGAACCGCTCCTCGCCGTACTCACGCAGCACCGTCTGCAGCTCACGCTCGTCCCAGGTGTTGACGATGTCGGCGGCGGTCAGGTCGGCGCCGGGGTCCATGCGCATGTCCAGCGGGGCGTCGTTGGCGTAGCTGAATCCGCGGTCGGTGCGGTCGACCTGCATCGAGGACATGCCGAGATCCATGAGGACGGCGTGGACGCGGGTGCCGGTGGCGGCGAGGTTGCGCAGGACGAGGGCGAAGTCGCCGTGCAGGAACCGGGTCTCGGAGCCTGCGGTGGCCGCGAAGCGGTCGAAGTAGGGCTCGACGTCGGGGTCGCGGTCGATCGCGATGTAGGTGCCCTGGCCGCGCAGCGCCGGCTCCAGCAGCGCCGCGTGCCCGCCGGCGCCGAACGTGCAGTCGACGACGGTGTCGCCGGGCCGCAGCTCCAGCAGCTCCGCCACTTCGGTCGCCATCACCGGGACGTGGCCCACAATGCCCTCGCTATTGCTGTGAGAGAGATTCGGCAACATCTTCCACGCTCCCCTCTGAATCCGCCTCCAGCGCCCGCCAGGCGCCCAGGTCCCAGATCTCCAGCCGGTCGCGCAACCCGGCTACCACGATGTCCCGCTCCAGGCCGGCGTGCTTCAGGTGCATGGGCGGCAGCATCACCCGGCCCTGGCGGTCGATATCCGTCTCCCAGGCCCCGCCGTAGAGGTACCGGCTCACCTGCCGCCCCTTGCGGCTGAAGGGGTCGAGCTGGGACAGCCGCTCCTCGACGAACTGCCCCCAGTCGACGCCGTTGAACACCGTGAGACACGGCTCGAAGCCCTTGGTGATGACCACGCCGTCGGCGAAGTGCTCGCGAAACCGCGCCGGCAGCGTGACCCGGTTCTTGGCGTCGAGCTTCTGGACTGTTTCACCGAGCAGCAACGGGGTGGCCTCCCATTTCGCCCCACCTTACCCCACTACTCCCCACTTTGCAACATCGACATGGGACGGCTCGGAGGAGGGGTTCGGGGCTCTCGGGCGAACCTGTAAATCCATGAGGACGCACCGCTGCCGGTGGCGAAAATCCTTACAAGTCCAGGGCTATTGCGTGAAAAACCGGCTGCTAAAGTCCGCCCTCGTGTCGAGCCCGACCTCTGCACTCCGGTGGCCCAGCCGGACGCTCCTGACGCTCGTTGCCGTCTCAGCACTCGCCCTCCTCGGGGCCACCGCCCCGTCGACCGCGCGTGCCGGACGGATCGCCGACGAGCGCGCCCAGGCGCGTCAGGTGGAGGCGCACCTGAACGACCTGAACGCCCGCGTTGACGCGGCGGTCGAGGCGTACGACGAGGCGGTCAGCAAGCGCAACACGGTGACCGCCGCCATCCGGGTCAACACCGCCCGGCTGCACCTCGCCCGCCACAACCTGCACGTCTCGGAGCGCGAGCTCGCGCAGGTGCTGGTGTCCGGGTACAAGTCGACCGGGCAGAGCGCCGCCGAGTATGTGCTCGCCTCGGGATCGTTCAGCGACCTGATCACGCGGGTCGACGTCGTTCGCCGCACCGACGCCCTGCAGGCCCAGTTCGTGCACCAGGTCCAGGTGGACAAGCGAGTCGTCGAGACGCGGCAGGCCAAGCTGAAGACGCAGCGCCGGGCGGCCGTGAAGCTGGTCAAGCAGGCCCGCCAGCAGCGCGCCCGGGTGGAGGCGATGGTCGCCCACGAGAACTCGGTGCTGGCCGGCATCAAGGGCCGGATCGCCCAGCTGATCAAGCAGCAGCAGGCGCGGCGGGCCGAGATCGCCCGCGAGAAGGCAGCCGCGGCCAGGCGGCGGGCGGCGCAGCAGGCGGCGGCTCCGCCACCCCCCAGCCCGGGCACCGGCAGCACCGGCGGCGGAGGCGCGGGCTTCCCGGCGCCGCCCCCGTCGGGCAGCATCGGCGAGCAGGCCGTGGCGATCGCCGAGCGCGAGCTGGGCGTGCCCTATGTCTGGGGCGGCGCCAGCCCGAGCGGCTTCGACTGCTCAGGCCTGACGATGTGGGTGTACGCCCAGCTGGGCATCCACCTCGACCACTTCACGGGCTCGCAGTGGGAGGCCGGCCCGCACGTCCCCCGCAGCGACCTGGAGCCGGGCGACCTGGTCTTCTTCGAGCCCGACATCGGCCACGTCGGCATCTACATCGGGAACAACCTGTTCATCCACGCCCCGCACACGGGCACGGTCGTCCAGATTTCGAGCCTGACGGGCTGGTACGCCGCCGAGTACCAGGGCGCCGTCCGGGTTGCCTAGTAGAGTCAGCGCCCGTTGCGGGGCCAGCCTTGCCGCTGCCCTGTGGCGCAGAATTGCCCCGCTTCGGGGATATACTCGAGACAGGGTCACCGCCTTGGGGGATAGCACCCGCGGTCCACACGTCGTAGGATGGAGTAGGCCCAGATTGGGCGGGGGTGAGGGGTCACCTCCGGGAGGAGCGCCTGTGCGCTCCAATCCAGGTTCAAGAGCAACTCGGTAGAACGAGAGCCGCCGGCGCGGGAATGCCGGTGCGCGAAAACACGTTTGGAGCAATGTGAGCTTGCGACTGTGCAGGGGAGTTGATGTGAATGACTGACCAGCTCGTCACCGAGCCGGAGGCCCGGCTTCTGATCGAGCTCGGCCAGGAGCGAGGCCTGGTCTATGAGGACGAGCTGGCGGGTCTTGCGCTGGAGCTCGACCTCGATCCCGAGGACGTGCAGGCGCTGCGCGACGAGCTCGTGCACCTGGGCGTGGACATCGTCGACCCGCCGGCCGCCGAGGAGCGGATCGAGGTCGTCGACGTCGAGATCGCGACCACCAACAGCCTCGACCTCTTCCTGCGCCAGGCCGGCCGCTACCCGCTGCTGACCAAGGACGAAGAGGTCATGCTGGCCAAGCGCATCGAGGCCGGCGATCCCGCCGCCAAGCGGCGCATGATCGAGTCCAACCTGCGCCTGGTCGTCTCCATCGCCAAGCAGTACCGCGGCCAGGGCGTGCCCTTCCTCGACCTGATCCAGGAGGGCGTGCTGGGCCTGAACCGCGCGGTCGAGAAGTTCGACTGGCGCCGTGACCTCAAGTTCTCCACCTACGCGACCTGGTGGATCCGCCAGGCCGTGCAGCGGTCGATCGCCAACAGCGGCCGGACGATCCGCCTGCCCGTCCACGTCTCCGACCGGCTGCGCGCGATCGAGCGCGCCCGCCGCTCGCTGGAGGCCAGCCTGGGCCGCGAGCCCACCGACGACGAGATCGCCAAGGCGGCAGAGCTAACCTCGGATGCCGTTGCCGAGACGCTCGGCCTCGCCCGAAAGACCGTGTCGCTGCACGAGCCGGTCGGTGAGGACGGCGACTCCGAGCTGGGCGACATGATCGCCGACCCGGATGCCGGCAATCCCGAGGAGCTGGCCGAGACGCACCTGCGCCACGAGCGGCTGCGGGAGGGACTGGCCCGCCTGGGCGAGCGCAAGCGCCTGATCCTGGAACTGCGCTTCGGCCTCGACGGCCAGGACCCGCGCAACCTCGAGGAGATCGGCCGGATCGTCGGGCTGACCCGCGAGCGCGTCCGCCAACTGGAGGCGGAGGCACTGCGCGAGCTGGCGGCCTCGGCCGACATGCAGCCGCTCCGCGCCGCCTGACCGATCACCAAACCGTCACGGCTCGTTCGCGTGAAACATGGGGGCCTGGCCCCTAAGTCCCGCGCGCGGGAACCCCCACGCCCGGCGAACCGCATGATCCGGCGCTTCGCAGGTCGCACGCGTCACGACCGCGTTACCGAACACGCATGTGGGACAAGGGGGCCTGGCCCCTTTGTCCCACGCCGGGCGTCAGAGGGCGTGCGGGACGTCGTGCTTCCAGGCTACTGACTCGGCCCGGGCGCGCACCCGCCGGACGACCTCGAGGTCGATGCCGGTTCGCTGCGCGGCGGCCGCGTCGTCGAGCCCATGGTCGTACGTCGCCGCCAGCACCAGGTCGGCGTCGCGGTACGTGAACCCGAGCTCCTGCTCGTCGGTCTGGCCGCCCCACAGCCCGGCCGTCGGGTGCTTGGTGATCACCGCCTCCGGCTGACCGAGCAGCCGCGCGGCCAGCCGCACCTCCGTCTTGTACAGGTCGCTGATCGGCTCGATGTCCGAGGCGGCGTCACCGAAGCGCGTGAAGTAGCCGAGCAGGTTCTCGCTCTTGTTCTCGGTCCCCAGCACCAGCGCGTGCAGCTCCTGGGCGAGGTCGTACACGATCAACATCCTGCTGCGGGCGCTGGCGTTGCCAAAACGGATATCGGACCCGGCCACCGTCGGCCGCGCCGAGGAGAGCCCGTCCAGGAGCGGCTCGATAGACACCGTTAACAGGTTCTCGGCGGGAAGCGCGGCCGCGACCGCCGATGCGAGCGCATCGTCCAGGTGCACCTGCTCGGTGTGCCGCGACGGCATTCGCACTGCCACGACGTGCTCGGGACCGAGCGCGCGCGCGGCCAGGGCCATGGCCACCGCCGAGTCGATGCCGCCGGAGAGGCCGATCACCAGCCGGCCGCGGCCGGCGTGATCGAGGACGTCGCGCAGCCGTCCGCATTTCTCCTCGAGCAGCGGCTCGAGATCGGCCTCGTCCCGGAGCAGATTCACGCGCTGCACCCTACCCGCGTCGCATCGCTCACACGAGCTCCCCGACCAGCTCCGCCAGCTGCGCGGAATGCCGCGGGCGGCGGGTCAGCGGGTCGACCGTTCGTCGCATCTCAGCCGGGAGGGCAGCCCGCTCCCCCGCCGCCCGCTCGCGGATCTCCTTCAGTGCGGGGAGCGCGGCGACCGGCTCGCCCGCGCGCAGCATCGGCTGCAGCAGTGGTCGGCCGGGCAGGCGCTCGCCCGCCAGCCCGATCACATCGCCATCGCCGTCGCGGAACACCTGGTGGCGACCGGGCAGCGTCGCCTTTCCCGGCGACGTCTTCATGACCGGCCGCCCGGCCGACTCGACCAGCTTGTAGACGCCGCCCAGGGCGGGCACGTCCCAGCCGGTGGTCAGCCGGGTGCCGACCCCGAACCCGTCGATCGGCGCCCCCTCGGCGATCAGCCGGGCAATCTCATACTCGTCCAGGTCGCCGGAGCAGAAGATGCCCGTCGACTCCAGGTCGCCCTCGTCCAGGACTGCCCGCACAGCCCTGGAAAGCTCGCCGGCGTTGCCCGAGTCGATCCGCACCATCTGCGGCACGATCCCCTCGGCCCCACTCGCCTCGACAGCCGCCTCGGCGCCGGCAACGGCGTCGTAGGTGTCGATCAGCAGGGTGCTCTCCCCCGGCCGGTCGCGCAGGAACCGGCGAAAGGCCGTCACCTCATCGGTGAACGCCATCACGTAGCTGTGGGCCATGGTGCCCAGCGTCGGGATGCCCCACAGGTAGCCGGCGGCGACCGTGGCGCTCCCGGCACAGCCGCCGACGTACGCGCTGCGAGCGGCCAGCAGCCCGGCGTCGGAGCCGTGCGCCCGCCGGTACCCGAAGTCGACTACCGCCCGACCGTCCGCCGCGTCCACCATGCGGGCCGCCTTGGTGGCGATCAGCGTCTGGAAGTTCACCTGGTTCAGCAGGTGGCTCTCGACGAGCTGGCAGGCAAGTCGGGTGCCCTCGACGCGCAGCAGCGGCTCATCGGCGAAGACGACGCACCCCTCCGCCACCGCGTCGACGTCGCCGTCGAAGCGAAGCGCTGCCAGCGCCGCCAGGGCGGCCGGGCCGCAGATCCTCGCCTGCGTCAGGTAGTCCAGCGCCTCGGCGCCGAAGCGCAGCGACCGCAGGTAGGACACGACCGACTCCAGCCCGGCCGAGAGCAGATAGCCAAATGGTGGCGGCAGGTTGCGGACGAAGAGCTCGAAGGCCACCCGGTCGCCGGCGATGCCGGCGGCAACGTAGGAGTCGGCCATCGCCAGCTCGTAGCGGTCGGTCAGCAGCTCGGCCGGCGGCGCGCTCAGGTCGCCCTCCGGTAGCGGGCGCTCTGGGCAAGGATCAGCGGGCGCTCGTCGGCGAAACGGTAGAGGGCCGCCGGCCGACCGCCGGTCGGCCGCTCGCCGTCCTCGGCGAGCACCCCCCAGCCGAGGGCGATGCGGCGGAAGTTGTTCGGCTCGAAGGCTCGGCCGATACCAGCCTCGTAGACTCGCCGCAGCTCGCTCATCGTGAACGTCTGCGGCAGCAGGCTCCAGGCGACGTTCTGGTACTCCAGCTTGTAGGCCAGCCGGGTGCGTGCGTAACCGAGGATCTGGTCGTGGTCGAAGGCCAGCACCTGCTCGCCGCCCGCGATTCGCTGGAGCAAGGGCTCAAGTGGGCTCCAGACGGCCTCGCGGGCGTCCGACCCGGCCCGTAACCGCACCCGCCGCGCGTCGACGAGCGCCAGGTAGCAGCAGGAGATCACCCGCCCCCGCGGGTCGCGGTCGACGTCCGAGAAGGTCGCCAGCTGCTCGATGAAGGAGTCGGTGATGCCCGTCTCCTCGGCCAGCTCGCGGACGGCCGCCTCCTCCAGCGTCTCGTCCGGCTCGAGCAGGCCGCCGGGAAGCGCCCAGTAGCTCTCGAACGGCTCGTAGCGACGGCGCACGAGAAGCACGTTCATGGAGCCGTCGACGAACGCGAACGCCGCCACGTCGGCGGCCACACTGGGGGCGCGTGAACGGTCGGACACTTATAGACCTCGTGACTACTTTATCAGGCGATCACCGGCCCGGTCAGGGCGGCACGGCGATCACTTGTTCACGATGATGATGAGCGCCAGCAGCCCGGCCATGGCCAGGAAGCTGACCAGTGCCCACCAGCGCGACGTCGATCCGTTCGTCATCGATTCTCCCGCTCGCGTTCCGGCGCAGAGTGTACCGGCAACGGGAGTGGGCACAGGCAGGGGTGGCTCGGATGCCGCCGCGGCCCGTGCCGATGCCCGGCCGGCCGGTGTGCGGGTGCCCGCCGGTGCGTGGGTGCGACGGCGTGGGCAAGCGCGCGGGCGAGGCCGCCGACCGGCGTCTGGAAGCGCACCAGGAGGCAGCCGCTGATCAGGATGGCCAGGGTGAGCGCGAGATACTCGACGGTGGCCTGTCCTCGCTGCATCGACCAACCGTAGGCGCCGCTGCGTCACGAATGGACGGCGCGAAGTCACGAAACAATGGAAATCCTGCATGCGCCGGCTGCGACGACGGTTTAGGATCGGTTCTGCCAACACCAGGAGGGATGAGAGTGCGCAGAAACCAGACCGTTTCGACCCTGTGCATCGCCGCGATGCTGGCCGTCTGTGCCGGCTGCGGCAGCTCATCCTCCTCGAACTCATCCTCGGCGGCCACGGCCGCGAGCAGCGCCACCTCCACCGCCACCACGACCGCCACCAGCAGCTCGGGCGGCGGCGGCGGCAGCGCCAGCGACGCCGCGTTCTGCGGCGAGGCGAAGGCCACCGCGCAGAACCTTGAGAAGGTCGATGCGCAGATCGCCGCGGTCGGCACGCCGACCGCGTTCAAGACGCTCCTGAACAACGACATGTCCGCGTACAGCAAGCTTGTGGCGGATGCACCGTCCGACATCTCTGCCGACGCGCAGACGCTGGAGACCTCCTTCAACAAGGTCATCGCGTTCTTCACCAAGTACCACTACGACATCCAGCAGGCGGCACCACATATCGGGGAGCTGAACGGCCTCATCAACTCGCCCAAGGTGAAGGCGGCACAGGCGCACCTGAAGGCCTGGGGCGACAGCAACTGCTCCTAGATTTACCGTAGGACGTCCGACCCGCGCCGTAGGCTCCGCCTCCGCACTGCTGTTTGACCAAGGAGGCAAGGTGCGACGGTTCATATCCATCCTGCTCGGCGCCTTCGCGTGCCTGGCGGTGGGCGCCGGCACGGCGTCCGCCACAACCAACCCGGTGCTGTACAGCAGCCTGCCCGCCCCCGGGACGGTCAGCATCCCGTCCGTGGGCGTCGAGGCGTACAGCTTCAACCAGATCGGAAACGAGGTCATCCTGACCCGCTCCGCGACCGCCCACCACGTATCGGTGACCATGGTCGACTGGGCCTGCCAGACGGGCGCCTGGAACACCGGCGACTGCGCGACCGCCCCCGGTGCGACCTACCCGACGACCATCACCCTGCACCTCTACCGCGCGTCGACGCGCAACTCGACGACGGGCGAGGTGACGCCTGGTACCCAGATCACGCACATCACCAAGACGTTCAACATCAAGTTCCGGCCGACTAGCGACCCAAGTTGCGGACTAGACGGCAATGGCCTCGCGGACGCCCTGTTCCGGGGAAGCGACGGCCAGTGCCATCACGGCCTCGATCAGACCGTCGTCTTCCCGCTCAGCCGGAACCTGCCAACCGACGTGGTCTGGGGTGTCAGCTACAACAGCGACAACAGCGGCCCGAACCCGATCGGCGGCTCCGGCGCTCCGCAGGACAGCCTGAACGTGGGGCTCGCTCCGAAGACCACCGTCGGACACGCTCGGTACGACGATGCGATCTTCTGGGACACCCGGGTCCAGGGGTTCTCCTGCGCGGCGCCGGCTCCTGACGGCAACAGCGGACCGTTCCAGACTGGTGTCTTCAATCTGGATGGCCCGTGCGACGGCGCGAACAACTCGTGGGCTGGTTTCGTTCCCGCCGCGAAGTTCAGCACCAACTAGCTGACGGAACCACGAGGGCGGCCCGGGCACTCCGGGCCGCCCTCAGAATCCCGTCAACGACCCGGCGACCGAGAGCGCGACCGCCGCGCCCAGCGGGAGCAGCGCTGCCGGCACGAGGACGAAGACGACCACCAGCAGCAGCCGCGGGCCGGCGGCCGCAGCGCGCTCCTGGACGACCCGGGCGCGATCCGCCCTGGCCCGCCTGGCCTGCGCGCGAAGCTGGTCGGCCAGCGGTGCACCCAGCCGGTCGGCCAGCGAGACGGCGAGCGCGAGACCGGCCAGCGTCGGCGACGCCGTCCGCTCGGCCATCGCACGCAACTCGTCGCGCCGGCGGCCGCCCAGGTCGATGTTGGCAAACACGATGTTGAGCTCGTCCGCCAGCGCGCCGCCGGCGACAGCCCGGCACCCGCGCAGGGCAGCGTCGATCGGCACGCCGCACGCGACGGCTGCCGCCACCACGTCGAGCAGCGCCGGCGCGTCTCGCTCGACGGCGTCGCGGAGCCGCCGCCGCTCGCCACGCACGCGCAGATCGGCGTAGGCGACGCCGAATCCAGCGAGCGCCAGGCCAGCGACCCATGCGACGGCACCGCCTGTCATGACGACGACCGCGACGCCGGCTGTCCCGAACGTCGCGACCGCCCCCGCCCGCAGGTCCGGCAACTCGTCCGTCGCCTCTCGCGGCCAGGGCGGGGATCGAAAGAGACGCGGCGCCATCCCCGCCAGCGGCCGGCCCGCGGCCAGAAGCGCCGGACCGCGGCGCGCCGGCGGACGCCCGTTCAGCCGGTGATCGGCGATCGCCGCCCGAAATGCCGCCGACGCCGCCAGCCCGCCCGCCGCGAACAGAAGAACGCCGATCATTCCCGGACCGTGGCCAGGCGCTGGATCAGAACGAGTCCGGCAGCGGTCATGAGGGCCGAGAGTCCGAGCGCAGACCAGCCGAAGACGCTGCCGGCGAGGGTGGCCAGCGCAGGGCGATCGATCAGCCAGAGCGCAGCCAGGCCGCCGGCCGGCATCAGCGACACCAGGCGCCCCGTCGCCCGCGCCTGGGCGGTTGCGACATGTGCGCTTCGGACGAGTGCCGCCCGCTCATGCATCGCCTCCGCCATGTGCTCGAGGAGCACCGGAAGCTCGCCGCCGAATCGAGCCTGGACCGCCACGGCGGCGGCCAGGAGCTGCAGGTCGCGGGCTTCGCCGAGACCGGCGAGAGCGTCGGCCGGCGCGGCACCGAGGGCGAGGCCACGTGCGGCGCCGGCCACCGCCTCCCGGACCGGCTCGGGGAGATCGTCCGGTGCATCGGCCAGCGACTGCTGCAGCGAGCGCCCGGCGCGCAGGTGCGCCGCGAGCACCTGGGCCAGCAACGGCGCCTGTTCGGCGAGGCGCTGCTGCCGCCGACGCTCCTGATGCCGCTCGAGAAGCGGGTAGAGCTTCAGGTCGCGGAGCATCGGGCGCCGATCAGCGTCTGCAGCAACTCGTCATCCAGGTCGGCCAGCCGGCGCCGCGAGCGGTCGATCCCCTGGGCACCGGCAACCCTGCGACGGCCGTCGATCGACCGGGTCGCATGCACGACAACATCCACCGCGAGCGACACGTTCTCGCGCACGATGGCGTGCGGCAGCTCGAGCCCGGCCATCAGCACCATCGTCTCGATCCGACGCAGCGCCTCGGCGGGCGACCCGGCGTGCACCGTCGTCAGCGAGCCGTCGTGGCCGGTGTTCATCGCCTGCAGCATGTCCAGCGCCTCGGGGCCGCGCACCTCTCCCACGACGATCCGGTCCGGCCGCATGCGAAGCGCGTTTCGGACGAGTGCCCGGACAGTGACCTCGCCGCGCCCCTCGAGGCTGGCCGGCCGCGCCTCCAGGCGGGCCACGTGCGGCTGGTCGAGTCGAAGCTCCGCGGTGTCCTCCACCGTCACGATCCGCTCGGCCGGGTCGGCGAATCCAGCCAGCGCATTCAGGAGCGTCGTCTTGCCGGTGCCGGTTCCGCCGCTGACCACGATATTCAGACGCCCCCGCACCGCGCGGCCCAGCCGGGCGGCGAGCGCCTCGTCGAGGCTGCCCGAGTCAACGAGCCCCGGCACGGTCAACCGCTCCCGGCTGAACTTCCGAATCGCCAGAAGCGGCCCATCGACGGCAAGCGGCGGCAGCACCGCGTTCACCCGACTGCCGTCGGGCAGGCGTGCATCCGCCATCGGGCTCCCCTCGTCGACGCGACGGCCGGCCGATCCGACAATGCGGTCGATGACGTCGCGCAGGTGCTGCTCGTCACGGAAGCGCACCGGCTCGGCCGTCAGCCGCCCATTGCGCTCGGCGTAGACCGCGAACGGGCCGTTGGCGATGACCTCGGTCACGGCCGGATCGGCGAGCAACGCGTCCAACGGCCCCAGGCCAACCATGTCGTCCACGACCGCCGCGACGAGGACCTCAAGCTCGCCCCGCCCGAGCGCGACGCGATCGTCCAGGAGGAGGGCGCGCACCCGTCGCTCGACCGCCCCGCGCAGCTCGGCCGGGGCTCCGGAGGCGATCCCGGCGAGCTCGCGGCGGACGCGGGCGCGGTACTCGTCGGCAATCGCGGACAGGTCGCCGACGATCACCGAAACAGCTCCCGGGCGAGTGGCTCGAGCGCACGCATCGGCGTTCCCGCGGGCCAGCGATCGAGATCGACAGCGCCGCCTTCGTAGTCGCGCATCCGCCGCGGACGGTCGTCCAGCACCGCGGCTACCGGGCAGCCGGCGGCTCGCTCGACGCCGCGCGCGGAGAGTTCGGCGACACGCCGGCGCCGGTTCACGACGAGCTGTGCGGCATCTCCTCCGACGCCCCACGCGCAGGCCGCGGTCAGCAACCCGCGGGCGGCCGAGCACGATCGCAGATCCGGCGTGCACACGACCACCAGCCGGGTCGACGCGACGGCAAGCTCGCGCGCGGTCTCGCATCCGAGGGTGCCCAGGTCGGCGACGCAGCGGTGGCTGCGACTCCGCATCTCGCGGGCGAGCGATGTGCCGAGACCGGGCGGGAGAAGCTCGACCGCATCGCGCTGCGGCGGGCTCGGGAGCACTCCGAGCCCGCCCGGTAGCCGTTGCACGACCGTCTCGAGGGCCGGGCCCAGCGCTGCGCCCACCCGAGCCAGATCGAGGATGGTGCCACCCGACGCGTCCGGAACCGGCGGCCGGCTCCAGCCGCCGCCGAGATCGACCAACACGCCGCCGGCGACGCGGGCCAGGGTGAGCGCAACGGCGCTGGCGCCGGCTCCGCCGGTTGCCGCAGCCACCCCGACCAACGGCGGAGGCTCTGGGGCCGTGTGTCCGGCGGTGGAGCGAGCAGCCTCGCCAATCGCCTCCACCAGCTGTGCGGGCACGGGCGGCAGCTCGACGACCGCACGCGCACCGGCCGCCAGGGCGGCGCGATAAGTTCCCACGCCGGCGTCCCGGGCCAGGAACACGATCCCGGCCCCTGGACAGGCGATGGCGAGATCGGCGGCGCCGGTCAGCCGGTCTGGCTCTTCGGCGACGATCAGCACGTCGCACCCCGGCGGGTTCGCCAGTACCTGCGCCGCTGGCATCGACGCCACCAGCTCCGCTCCGGACATGCGCCCGACCAGCTCCGTGACGGTGGCGGTGAGCGCGCGGTCAGCGGTGACGAGGACACAGCGCACGGGCAGCCGGTCGGTCACGGGCCCGCTCCGACATCGACCACCAGACGCAGCTGTCCTGCTCCCTCCGCCTCGATGGCCGTCGCCACCTCCTCCTGCGGCAGCCTGAGCGTCGCCGCCGTTTGACCGTCGAGGCGCGAGGCGGCGATCACCTCGACCGCGCGCAGCACTCTGCGGGTAAGCGGCGGCCGGCCCGGTCTCGTCAGATAGAGGTCAGCATGAGCGCCCGCGATCGCACCGGACGGCACGCCGGCGAGGTCGTCCAGCCGGATCGCCACGTCGCGCGCGCGAGCCACGGGCCCCGGCGCAACGAGCTCGGCGTCCATGACAGGTGACCCAGCCGGCAGGTCGACCGCAGGCAGACGCCCGGCCACCGCCGCAACATCGGTCAGCTGGTGCCGGTCAACCGCCTGCCAGGGCACTCGCTGAATGCCCAGGTCGGCGTGAGTCAGCCGTTGCCCGGCCGAAACCGCGCGTGTCGTGACGACAATCTGCGTGCGCGTCGTCGGGATGGGCTGCGCGGCTGAGCCACCTGTTTCGCGGACGGCCACGATGGCCAGAACCGCGGCCAGCGCCAGCCAACCCAGCGCTCGCCGGCGGTGGCGTGTCATGGCGCGCCACCGAGGCAGCGCCGGCACGACGTTCCGAGAACCGGCACCCGGCACCAGCCGCAGCGCGGAGCGGCGGCAATCTGTTCGCGCAGCGACGTCAGGGCGCCTGGCGCGAGCACGGGCACGATCGCCACCTCGACCGCCCAGCGGACGTCCAGCTCGGCGGCTGCGCCGCCGTCGATCAGGCCCACCCTGGCACCGGCACGGTCGAGGTCTCGAACCAGCGCCGCCGGGGCGCGCCCGCCCGATATCGCAGCCAGGCCGATTCCGCCCCGGCCGCCGGCGACTGCGATCTCGCGCACGGCATCGCACGCGGCTCCGGTCCCGCCAGGCAGTCGTTCGGCGAGCGCACCAGGGCCGAACCGCCGCGGCCGTATGAGCCAGACCGCCATCCGCTCCTCAACCGCCGCGATGAGGCCCCAGGTCTCCGTTCTGCTCCAGCCGCGGGCCGCTGCCTGAACGGCCAACCCCTGCAGGTAGCGGGCGCCGAATCCTGGCGCCCGGGCGGCATAGACCGCAGTGTCCAACCGGGTCGATCGCGTCGGTCGGTAGCCGGCCGGCAGGATGGAAACGGGGTCATCGGAGGCGACCGGGTAGATGCCGCGGGCTGCGACGTTCACGCCTGCTCCGCGCAGACCGGAAGCCGCACAGTGAAGCATGTGCCGTGCCCGGATGTGCTCCGCACGCCGATCTGACCGCCGTGCGCAACGACCAACTCGCGAGCGATCGAAAGGCCGAGTCCAGCTCCCGGCTCGCCGCCGGCGGCCTGGAAGAACTCATCGAACACGTAGGGCAGGTCGGGCTCGGGAATGCCACGGCCGGAATCCTCGACCGACACGACGACCTGGTCGCCGTCGATCACGCCCGAGACACCAACCGGCGTGCCCGCCGGCGCGTACTTGATCGCATTCGTCAGCAGATTCGCAAAGATCTGCCGTATCCGGTTACGGTCGCCAATCACGCGCGCCCCCGGGCACTCCCAGCACATCTGCAGCCGCACCCGGCGCTGCTCCGCGACCGGTCGGAGGGCCTCCACCACCCCGGCAAGGCACTCCTCCATCCACAGGGCCTCCGCCTCCACGCGCAGTTCGCCGGCTCGGGCCCGCGAGAGTTCGAGCAGATCCTCGACCAGGTATCCCAGCCGCTCGCACTCGGCGGTGATCACGTCCAGCTTGGCGAGCTTGCCGGCATCGGACTCCTGCCGCTGCAGGGTGTAGGCGTAGCCGCGGATGACCGTCAGCGGCGTTCGCAGCTCGTGGCTCACCTTGCCGATGAATCGGGCTCGAGTATGCTCCTCGGCCGCCAGCCGCTCGGCCAACTCCTGCACGTCCCGGGTCATGCGGGCGACCTGGCCACGCGGCGGCGCGGCGTCGAGGATCCGTGCCAGGGCACCCATCACTCGGGCTTCGCGAGGCGGTAGCCGACGCCCCACTGGTTCACCAGCCAGGGCCGGTCGGAATGCGCCGCGAACTTCTGCCGGACACGGCTGGCGTGCGAGTCCAGCGTCCGCGTCCGGCCCTGCGAGCGAAAGCCCCAGACCGTTTCCAGGAGCTCGGCCTTCGTGAATACCCGTTCCGGCTCCGAGGCGAGCGTTGCGACCAGCTGGAATTCCTTCGCCGACAGTGCCACCGGCTGGCCCTCCAGATGCACCTCGCGCGAGAGGGTGTTCACGGTCAGCGCGCCACAGCGCAGCAGGTGCGACTCCCGCACCCGCGACACCCTCTTGAGAAGCACGCCGATCCGCGCCAGCAGCTCGGGATAGTGGAACGGCTTCGTGACGTAATCGTCGGCGCCCCGGGAGAGCCCGCGCACCCGGTCGGTGTGCTCGGCCTTGGCGCTCAGCATGATGATCGGAAGGTCGGGATCCCAGGGGGCGTTGATCCCGTCGCCTCCGCGCACCTGGCGGCACACCTCGTAGCCCGTCGTGTCCGGCAGGACGACATCGAGCAGCAGCACGTCGGGGCGCGCCGTCTCCAGGACCGACATCGCCTCGGCGCCGTCGCTCGCGGTCAGAACGACGTAGTCGTCGGCGCGCAGGTTCTCCTCGAGAAACTCCACAATTCGGGGCTCGTCGTCGACGACGAGCACGGTTGAGCCAGGCATCATGTACTCCTTGCGTTGCGGCCACTCGACGCGCGCTCGTGCTGTGCGGCGCTGCCAGGGCCAGTTGGGGTCAGGTTGTGCGTTCCGCTCGTTTCGGAGCGACGCGGCCCATCGTAGGTGACCGTTTCCGGTCAGGGAAGAGCCGCTGCGGGATTCGTTGCAGTTCTGCGTGAAAGACTTGAGATTGTTCGGCGGATGGTGTGGAAACCTGAACGGGCTGCGGGCCCATCCGCCAATCCAGTCGAAATGATCGGTCGAGGTGCTAGCGCTCGATGACCAGGTGGTCGCCGACGCGGACGCCGCTTCGCCCGATCGCCCCCACCGGCAGCTCCAGGGCAACCTTGGCACCCCGGCACATGGACACCCGCCACGGCCCGATCCCCTCCACCAGCTTCAGGACACGGCCATCGGCGGTCGCGTAGACGACGTCAATCGCAAAGCGCATGAAGAACATGTGGATGGAGTTCGTCGGCTGGATCCAGAGGCCCTCGTCGGCGGCCAGGCCGGAGCGGCCGAGTAGGCCCTTGGTGCGCGTCCAGGCGGTCACGGCCATCGTGCACCGCGGGGACACGACGGGCCCGCGCTCGAGCCGGATACGGACGTCGGCGGAGGACTGTGCCATCGCCAGAGGCTATCGGCTGGTCGGGCCGCCAGGATTAGAACGGCACTGGGGCTGCCGTCGCGGCGCTCCCCAGGAGCGGCAGGTGGAAGGCGCGCTCGATCCCGGCGAGCGCGCTGTAGTGGTTCATCAGCGTTCCGTCCACGCGATGGGCGATCCCCTGCCCCGCCACCACCGCAAAGACGTGGCCGCCTCCGTGCGTGTGGTCGGGATTGCCGGTGTCGTAGGTGATGAAGACCTCCGCGCCCTGGCTCAGCCAGGCCGGGACGTGCGCCGCCAGCCACTGGTCGCCGGTGGCCGGGTCGCAGTCGTGGTCGTCGTTGCACATGTTGGGCGTCACCCAGAGGAAGCTGGGCAGGGTCTGCGGCTCGGTGGCGCTGACGTTGTCGCAGAGCGAGCTGTTGGCGACATCCGCGAAGAGCAGCGGAGCGACGTGGCGCATCGCGTAGTTCGGGGCGGTCGGGGTGAGCGAGCAGTTGCCGCGGCCGCCCGGATAGTCCTCGGCCCAGGCCGCCCAGCTGATGCCGGCGGTTGAGAGCTGCTGGAACAGGTTGTCGGCCGAGATCACCGGCAGCGGGTTGTCGTTGCCCGATTGGCCGAAGGTGCTCCCGCCGGCGAACGCCAGGTAGTTCGGCCGGGACGGGTAGGTGACGCCGTAGAAATTCGAGAGCAGCAGGCCGCGGCCGGCAAGCCCGGTCTCGTACGGGCAGCAGGAGTTGCCCTCGATGTTGGCGTAGTTCTGGTTCTCCATGAAGACGACCACGATCTTCGGCACGCCGGGCGCGCTCTGGCGTGTCGACGAGGCCGCAGTCGAGGGCGGCGGAGAGGGCGGCGAGCTGGTGGGGGACGGGCTGCTGCTTCCGCCGCTTCCGCCTCCGCAGGCCGACGCACCACCCGCCAGCACGAGCCCGACCAGGATGGCGACCATGCACCGCATCCCGGAAGCGTCGCCCCTGACCATTGGCGAAGACTTGCCGAACGGTTGACCGCCTGTAGGGTCAAGGACAGATGACCGAGGACACGCCGCAATCCGCCCCCAGCCGGAGCCCTTCGCACGGCCGCGGGCTGCGGATCCGGCTCGGCCTCGGCCTCGTCATCGCCTCCTGGCTGCCGGTCGCCCAGATCGTCATCTGGCTGACATCGGCGTCAGACGGTCATGCCGATCGGATCCGGGCCGTGATCTGGAGCATCCAGATCGTGATCGGGTTGATCGGTGCCGCCGTCGCGGGGGCGGAGACGATCCGAGTCGCCAGGAGCGTCGGCTGGCGCCGGGCGCCGGCAATCGTCTGGGGGCTCCTGCGGTCGCCGGATGCTCCGCCACCTACGATGCCGGTGGGGGATGACCGAACACTCTGAGTCTGACTACGTCTCCGGGGACGACTACGTGGTCGAGTTCCTCGACTACCGGTACGGCTTCTCGGAGGTCGACTTCAGCCAGCGGGTGAGCGCGGCGGCCGTCCGCCTGGAGCTGGTGCCGCCCGGTGAGCTGAGCGAGGCCGAGGCCGCAGACCTGGTCGACCTGGCGACCACCGGCGCCATCGAGGCGCCGCGAAGCGCCCTCGGCGAGCACCTGGCCGGGCACCTGGCCGAGATCGACCGCCTGCACTCGCAGCCGCTCAGCTACTGGCTGCGCAAGCTGGTCTTCCGCGGCGCCTGGCTCGACCACCGGGTCAAGTCGGGGATGCTGGACGTGCGCTTCGACGAGCGCGGCGGCAGCTTCGACTACCGGATGCCGACCGACGACACGCCGCTGATCGAGCTGGCCACGGCTCCGTCCTGGGCCGAACTCGGGTTCAGGCGCCCGTAGAGCCGTCGCCGGCCGCCGCAGCGAACATCAGCTGATGCGGCCCGATCTGGATCCGGTCGCCGTCCTCCAGCAGCTGCTGCTCGATCCGGACGCCGTTCACGAAGGTGCCGTTCAGGCTGCCCTCGTCCTCGATCACGACGCCGACCGGCTCGACCCGCACGGTCGCGTGCCGGGTGGACACCGTCGGGCCTGCCAGCATCACGTCGTTCTGGTCGTGGCGGCCGATCCGCAGCACCCGATGCTCCAGCTCGAACACCTGCTCGTCACCGGCGCTGGTGCGCCAGACGAGCGCCGGATGCTCGCGGGCGGGAACTCCGCCCGAGGCCGACTCGGCGTCGAAGGGGCCAAGAATTCGGGTGAAGGTGACGTCGTCTTCGTGCACGGGAACTACTCCTCAAATCGGCTCCCCCGAGCCTACCAGCGGCTCCGGACGGCCTGTAGACTGTGATCGTGGACGAGCAGAACCCGATGGCCGAGGCGGAAGCTCAGCTCTACGCGCGGATCCAGCAGCTGCGGGCGAAGGCCCGCGGCCAGGAGACGCCGGCGCCGCCGGCGAGCGCCGAGCCGGCCGCCGCAGCCGCCGCCGTGCCCGACCTGCGCACGCTGCTGGCCCGGGCCGAGAGCCACGTCGACGAACTGCGGGCAACCGCCGCCGAGCTCTCGCGCACCCTGCCAGACCGCATCGAGACCACCGTCGAGCGGGTGCTCGACGACCATTCCAGCGCCCGCCGCCTGGGCGAGCTGCGCGACCTGCTGATCGCCCTCTCCAGCCAGGTCAACCAGCTCAACCGCGACCTGCTCTCGGAGCGCCTGGGCCGGATCGAGGACCTGGAGTTGGTGGTGGAGCTGGTCTCGACCGGCATGGCCGGCCTGCGCAATGACGTCAGCCAGCTGGCCGGCGACGTCGGCCGCATCTCGGGCGGGGTCGAGAGCGTCGTCGACAAGCTTGACCAGCCGCTCCAGGTGACGCTCGAGCGGACCCCCCGCCAGGCCGGCGTGCGAGACCTCTTCCGGCCGACCGAGAGCGAGAGCGAGACCGCCTCCCCCGGCACCACGCCGAGCCGCTGATCCGGGTCCAGTCGGCGGCGGTCGCTGCCGATGCGAGAGGCATGTCCGCCCAGATTCAGCGGGTCGAGCGCGTGGTCACCGACGAGATCCGGTCGATGACCGTCCGCGTGATCACCTACGAGGTGGCGCCGGCGAGCCCGCCTGCGGCCGCCGGCGGCCTGCGCCAGGCCGCCCGGTTCTGCCTGGTCGGCGGCTCCGGCTACCTGGTCAACCTGCTCGCCTTCCACCTGGCCGATGCGGCGATGCCCTACATCCCCGCCTTCGCGCTCGCCTTCCTGGTCGCCGCCACTTCCAACTTCCTGCTCAACCGCTGGTGGACGTTTGCCGGCACCGGCGGCCGGCCGCACCAGCAGTTCGCGCGCTTCCTCTGCGTCAGCGCCGGGGCGCTGGCGATCGACCTCGCCCTGCTGACGGCGCTGGTCGAGCTGGCAGGAGCTCCCAAGCTGGCCGCGGCCGCGGTCGCCATCGCGGCGGTCACCCCGATCAGCTTCCTCGCCAACAAGCACTGGAGCTTCGACGCCGCTCCGGCCACCGCCCGCTGACCGCATCCCGGTAGACTGGGTCGTCAGGAACGACCAGGAGGGTGGGTTCACATGGCGATGGTCTCGATGCGCCAGCTGCTCGACGAGGCAGCCGCAGGCGGCTACGGCGTCGGCGCGTTCAACGTCAACAACATGGAGCAGATCCAGGCGATCATGGAGGCGGCGCGGGCGACCAGCTCGCCGGTCATCATCCAGGCCTCGCGGGGCGCCCGGGAGTACTCGAACGACCGCTTCCTGTATCACCTGATGCTGGCGGCCACCGAGCTCTATCCGGAGATCCCGGTCGCCCTCCACCAGGATCACGGCAACTCGCCGGCCACCTGCTTCTCGGCCATCGACCTGGGATTCACCAGCGTCATGATGGACGGCTCGCTGCTGGAGGATCACAAGACCCCATCCGACTTCGAGTACAACGTCGGCGTCACCCGCGAGGTGGTCGAGCGGGCGCACGCCGTCGGCGTCACCGTGGAGGGCGAGCTGGGCACGCTGGGCGGCCTCGAGGACGGCGTCGGCAGCGGCGAGATCCACCTCACCGACCCCGACCAGGCGGTCGAGTTCGTCGAGCGCACGGGAGTGGACGCGCTGGCGGTCGCGATCGGGACGAGCCACGGCGCGTACAAGTTCACGCGCAAGCCGGACCGCGAGGTGCTGGCGATGAACGTGATCGAGGAGATCCACCAGAAGCTGCCCGATACGCACCTGGTGATGCATGGCTCGTCGTCGGTGCCCAAGCACCTGGTCGACATCATCAACGAGTACGGCGGCGCGATCAAGCCGACCTGGGGCGTGCCGGTGGAGGAGATCCAGCTCGGCATCAAGCACGGGGTGCGCAAGATCAACGTCGACACCGACTCCCGCCTGGCGATGACCGGCGCCATCCGCAAGGCAATGGCCGAGAAGCCGGAGGAGTTCGATCCCCGCTACTACCTGAAGCCGGCCCGGGCGGCCATGCAGAAGGTGATCGAGGAGCGGATGAACGGCTTCGGCCAGGCCGGGCATGCCGGCGACTACGAGCCCCGCTCGCTGGACGAGATGCGCGACTTCTACGCGGCCGCGGTGCATTAGCGGTGCCGGTGACGAAGGTGATCGAGGTGATCGGCAGCTCGTCCGAGGGCGCCGACGCGGCCGTCCGCGAGGCGGTCGCCGCCGCCTCCCGGTCGATCCGCGGCATCTCGCACGTGGACGTCCTGTCGGTGAACTGCGACGTCGAGAAGGACCAGATCGTGCGCTGGAACGCCCTGGTCAAGATCGCCTTCCCGGTGGAGCCCCGGGACGGTTAGGGCGATGCCGCGCGAGGGGCGGCTGGAGCCCGGCGAGCACGGCCTGACGGCGACCGGCGAGGACGGCTGGTTCGTGGCCAACGCCACCGAGGTGCGCTGGCGCGACCGGCCCGGCCGCGGCGCTTACTGCGACTTCGAGGGCGACATGGACTTCGCCCAGGTCGGCTTCAACATCCAGACGCTGGGCAAGGGCGAGCCGATGGGCATGTACCACTGGGAGTCGAACCAGGAGGACTTCCTGGTCATCGCCGGCGCCGCCACGCTGCTCATCGAGGGCCAGGAGCGGCCGCTGCGCCAGTGGGATTTCGTGCACTGCCCGGCGGGCACAAACCACATCATCATCGGCGGCGAGGGCGGCTGCGTGGTGGTCGCCGTCGGCGCCCGCAGCGGCAGTGAGGAGAACTGGGGCGCCTACACCGTCGACGACACGGCCAGCCGGCTCGGCGTCGGCGTCGAGCGCGCCACCAGCGACGCCGACGAGGCGTACGCGAAGTACCCCGACGCCCGCTACGCGCGCTTTCGGCCGGAGTGGCTCCTGATGAGTGATTCCACGCCGCCGTGATGTCCTGAGCGGCGAGAACCGAGCCTCGCAAGGACGCAGGGAGCGTCCATACTGGGTGAAGTATGGACGCGACCGAGGACGCCGCGAGGCGACGGTTCGCAGCCGCAGCCCCTCCGCAGCCCACCACTCCATCACCGCTGGGGCGGTCAGGCGCTCGGCGGCCTGGAGTCACTCATCTTTAGTTCAGACGGCTCTTGAGCGTCAGGATGCGGTTGTAGGAGGCGGCCAGGCCGGCCGTCGGCAGCTTGCCGGCGCGGGCCGCCGCCAGCAGCTGCTTGTAGACCCCCTGGCTCTCCGCCTCGGAGCCGGTCACCAGCAGCAGGTCGGCGCCGGCTTTCGCGCTCTTCAGCGCGACATCGGAGATCGACTCGTGGCGGACGGCAGCCGCCGAGTCGAGCGAGTCGGTGATCGTGACGCCGGCAAACCCCAGCCGCCCGCGCAGGAGGTTATGGATGATCGGCGGCGACCAGGCGGCCGCCCGCCAGTCGAGGGCCGGATAGACCGCCGTCGAGAGCATCACGATCGGGTGCAGGTTGGCCCGGATCGCCACCTGGTAGGGCAGGATGTGCTTGACCAGGTTCTGCTTGCTGGCGGTGATCTTGACCAGCGCCACGTCGGTCGAGACGGTCGCCCGGCCGAGGCCCGGGAAATGCTTGAGCGTCGGCCACACACCTGGCGTCTCCAGGCCCTGGGCGAACGCCTTGACGTCCAGCGCGGTGGTGAACCGGTTGGTCGAGAAGGCCCGCTTCTGCTGGGCGATGAAGTCCGACGGGCCGGCCGGGACATCGGCGACCGGCGCCAGGTCGACGTTGACGCCGGCCGTGCGCAGCGCCCGCCCGGTGGCCGAGCCGCTCTGCTGGGAGCGCGCGGTGGGCAGCTTGCCGAGCGCCTGGGCGGAGAGGTTCGGGGGCGCCCAGGGGATGCGCTTGACGAGCCCGCCCTCCTGGTCGGTCGCGATGATCGGGCGCGGCTGGCCGCCTGCTGCCGCGGCTGCCCGGATCGACGCGGTCAGAGCCGCCAGCTGGCTGGGCGAGGCGATGTTGTCCGAGAAGAGGATGACGCCGGCGATCTTCCCCCTGCGGATGCGGTCGAGCAGCGCGGCATCGGCGTGGGTGCCGCTCATCGCGACCACCAGCCGCTGGCCGACCATCTGGGCGAGGGTCGGCGGCGGAGCGCTGGTCGCCCCTCCGGCGCTCGCCGCGCCGGCCGTCGCGGCACACGCAGCGACAACGATCGCGAGCGCCGCCTGTGCCACTCGACGGGACCGGGTCATGCGGCCAAGATACCGCGGCGCCGCGCAGTCCAGGCGCAGTCTCAGCGCGGGCCGAGCGTGATCGTGAGCGTCACTGACCGCTGGGCTCCGTGCAGGTCGGCCTGTCTGGGCACCGTTGCAAACACGTCCAGCGTCACCGAACCACCAGGCGGACGGCTGCCGACGAAGAGCGAGCCGGCGGTGGGGAGTTTGGCCAACGAGCCGTCGTAGATCGCGCCCTCGCCGCGGGCGGTCTTGATCAGGACCGTGACCCGCTGCGGGTCAAGGGTGTTTCCGCCCGTCCAGCCGGAGACAGTCACGTAGTAGCTGGCCCGGTGCGAGCTCGAGTTCATGCGGAAGAGCTTGGCCGGATGGTCGAAGGCGGCCGGCGAGGAGACCTGCACCTGCACCTTCAGCGCAGTCGCCGCCGCGTCAGCCGATCCGACGGCCACGACCGCGATCAGCAGCGCGGCGAGCCCGAGTCGAACAGTTCGCATCATGCTCCCATCGTAGGTGGAAGACCCGTCCGTGGACAGCGACCAGGGGGCGGCGGCGTGCCGGCGCCGCCGCCCCGGTCGGCTCGGGCGGCTACTTGGCGCCGCCCGAAGCCTGCTCGATCGCGGACTTGAGGGCACCGGTGATGATCGAGCCGATGCCGTGGTCCTTGCCGGAGAGAAACGAGCTCACGGCCAGCAGGAGGACGCCGATCGACATGGCAAGGCCGACGTACTCGACCGTCCCCTGCCCTTCCTCTCCGTCCGCCCGGCGGATGCGCGAGCAGACGGTGAGCAGTCGGGCGTGGCCGGCCGCGGCGAGCTTCTGGGTCATGGAAACCTCCGTTCGTGGGTGACAGGCCCAGAATCCCCGCCGCCCGCGACACGGAACAAGACGCGGCCGGCCACAAAACCGCTCCAAAACCCGCATGAACGGGTTATGTCCAATCCCCCATTCGGGGGACGTCAGGGGCCCCAGAATCGTCGATCTTTTTCCAGGCAATGGGTCGTCTTCTGGGGTTTGTGGGAATCGCCATCGCGGCGTCTGCGCTCTTCGCGCCGTCCGCGCTCGCCAGCCAGCTGGTGGCGCGGAATGCGAAGTATCCGTCGATCGCCGTCGC
>Ga0070714_100000724_pt1 | contig 23439 bp, 17 predicted proteins | sample LARL83metaG_FD_65450 | JGI IMG/M metagenome (GOLD analysis project Ga0070714, IMG submission 65450) | Corn, switchgrass and miscanthus rhizosphere microbial communities from Kellogg Biological Station, Michigan, USA - LAR L8-3 metaG | ecosystem: Host-associated > Plants > Roots > Rhizosphere ... | reverse complement strand
CATGGCAGCAAAGTATAACCGATCAATATGAGTCATGGTCCGTCTATGCTGTTCCTGGCAAACATATTTATTTTTGCTCGAATGAATCGGAGGAAGATGTTCCCCATCAATCGGTGAATTGGTCTACCGACGGTGGCTTCACCTGGAGCGAATGCGCTTCCTTCCCGATCATGCACTTTACTGGCACCCTTGCGGGCGTTGGAAATACGCTGTATTTCCAGACCGATAATGCGGATTATGGCGATTCCTACCAAACCGGATTATACCGCTCCGACGATCTCGGTGCAAATTGGCATTGGATCGGCGGGCCATCGAACAGCCGGGACACACGGTTCGCGGTGACAGGCTGCGAGGGACAGGTTGTCTATGCCTTCGATGGCGTGGGAGGAGCCTGGAAGACGACCGACGGCGGGGATGGAACTTTGAGCGCGTCAATGGGGCTGAGTTCGGATACGATTCTCTGGGTGCCGAACCCTTGCGGCGATACGCTCCATTTCGATGCATATTGTTCGAGTTGCATTCCTATAACCATTGATTCCGCGCGCATTGTTTATGGAACGGAGTTACTTCCTTTGCCAGATTTAGGAATATGGCCGGCCGCTCTCATGCAAAATGATAGCGCGCAAATTTCACTTCTGTATGTTCCGTCAGTTGGCGGCGAAAGTCTTTCGCTCGTTCGCGTTTACGCGCATTCCGGAGAAAATGTGTTTTGGCGAGACATCACAATCCGTATTGAAAATAGCGCATCTAATACGCTTATGCTTTCCGGGGACACGAGCAATCTTAGCGTAATGAGTTGTGGGACTGCGGCGGATAGTATCGAGATTGTTAACCGCGGCTGTCTGGGGCTGGTAATAGATTCTGTTATTCTTTCCTCTTCGGAAGTTACGGTTGCCGATAGTCTTCCTTCTCTTATTTCCGATTCGCTTCCATATCCGCTTCGATTTTTATATCGGCCCGATAGCGCGGAAAATCAAACCGTGCTTGCTCATATTTATGCCCATCAAGGGAAGCGATCGTACGACACCGTTGTGATTATTCATACACAATCCACAGTGGCGCCACCCAGCTTTGCGCTCGATAGCACCACACTTGCTTTCGAGACTCGGTTCTGCCAATCCCAAAACGCAAGACTCCGTTTCCAGGCGATTAGTTGCGATAGCATTACAATCGATTCCATCACCTCTTCGAATTTCGGTTTTGTACCCTCCAGTACACTTTCCGAGATTGCTCCACGCTTGTGGGACAGTCTCAACGTTTCCTACGTGCCGGATTCTGCTGGACCGACTTCCGGAATGATCCGAATCTATGCACATGATGGTTTGAAACGGTTCGATACAACTATTGCAGTTAGCGGTATAAACTATGCGGTACCACAATCGGTCACGCTGTCCACAGGCCGCCTTTCGCTTGCGACCATAGGTTGCCAGCCCATAATGGACACCCTTTTACTTAGCGATCAGGGTTGCGACACGCTTTATCTCGATTCGGTCATTACCAATGGCGATAGTGAAATCAGCGTGAGTTTCGATTCCGCATCGCTGCCGCTTTATAGCAACGACAGCCTTCCGCTACATATTATTTATAGTCCGCAGGATGGTTTGTCAAAGACGAATGCCGTCCGGTTGCTGCTGCATACTTCCTCGCGTCGGATAGATACAACGATAGCCCTCAGCACTTCGAATAGCATTCCCTCCGATCCACTTGCGATTTCGAGCGATTCGCTTTACCTCTTCACGAAGTATTGTCAGCCTGTTTCCATGCCGTTTGAGATCTCAAATCTTGGATGCGAAGACATGTCGATTGATTCCGTAATTATTCTGGGCGATACGCTGAGTGAGTTCTCGAAACGCGATTCCACGCAACTCATCCCGGCGGGAGGGCAGAGTACAACAACCGTGACATTTGCGCCCTCTGGGGAAGGCACATGGTCCGCGAGGATGGAGGTTTTTCTCCATATGGGATCAAAAGCGATCGACACGACGCTATCGATTTTTGGAAAAAACCTTACCGCGCCCACACCCTATATCCCGCAACTGCCCTCGCTTGCGGCGGGCAGTATGCTGAGCATTCCAATTATGCTCGAACCGACACTGGATACCTTTTCGATTCATAGTTATGCTTTCCATCTTTCGTTTAATACCAATCTCCTGACACCGGTCGGTCTCGAATTTACAAATACCTGTTCCCAGCGCGAACGTTCATACACTTTCGATCCCGAGCCGGGAAGTGGATGTTCCGGCCGTATATTTTTGCACGATACCATTTCGGATACCTCCCAACTTTCGCTCCCGCTCGTATCGGTGCTTGCCAAGGTCTGCCTCACGCTGGACACGATGACGGCGGTCACGCTCGATTCTTTCGTGACCGACCGAGAGCCAGCATTCGAATGGTGCAGCCTCCCCGAACAGCCATTTTATCTATCGCAAGTCTGTGGAGATCCGCTGTTGCTCGATTTGCTAAATGCCCGGACGCTGAATTTTAATGTTATTTCCATTACGCCTAATCCGGCCGCGTCGGGAAGTTGGGATCTCGATTATGCAGTGTACGGAGCTTCGCCAGCGTTACGACTCGATCTTTACGATGCTACCGGTAGCCCGGTGTATCATTCCGAAGCTCTCGGAAGTGCGGTGGGCGAGCATACGGCGCGCATACCCGTTCCAAGTGCCGGCGGAGACTATTTTATTGTGCTTGGAAATGGAAAAGAGCAAACGGCGAGAAGCGTGAGCGTGATACGGTAGCAATTATAGGATCACGGCATAATTCCAAGCAACAGCGTCTCCATCAGCAGCTCATCGTTCGTATGCTTGCCGCGTGTTTGGGCTTCGGCTTCGACGAGTGCGCGAAGCGCCATGTCTAATTTCTCGCGTGAGTATCGCCTTGCCTGCTGGATGATCTCTTTCGCGAAATAGGCCGCGCCACCGCGAAGTTCGAGCGCCTCGGCGATGGCGCGCTCGTGTTCCCCTTTGGCAGAAAGTTCTCGCGCAATCGTAAGCTGTTCGATAAAGCGATTGAGCATAACAAAAAGAAATTGTCGCTGGTCCTTGCCCTGATCGAGCATTTTAAGAGCAATTTCCGTGGCGAGCGGTTTGTTGCCCGCGCCAATCGCTTTCGTGAGTTCGAAAACGTTATTCTCCCGCGAGGCGCCCACGACTTGCTCGACATCCTTCACCGATATTTCTTTCTTTTCGCTTGAACGATCCTGTACGCCGCAATAAATTACGAGTTTTTCCAATTCGTTGGCAAGGGTTCGGAGCGTGACACCGAGATAGGCTGTCATGAGTCGAGCGGCATCGGAGGTAAGGGATGTTCCCAGCGACTTGGCACGCGCCCGAATCCACTCGACCGCCTCGCCTTCCTTCATGACAGGGAATTCCACCACCTGTGCTTTGTCATTCAATTCGCGGAATGGCGATTGGTTGCGCGCGCCAAATTTATCGAGGTCGAAAATAAGAACGCAACCTGGATTAGGTTGCAGAAGATAATGGAGCAACGGGTCATCATTCTGTTTTTTTCGGCCTTTGGATGTGCCGGCGGTGGCCGGTTTGGCTCGAAGAATGCGGTCCGCCTCGCGAACGACCACTAATCGCCGTTCCGCCATCATCGGATAGGAGCGGGCCATGGTGATGACCTGCTCCATCGAAGTTTCCGCGCCATAGAGCACATCGCAATTAAACGAGCGGGTCGACTCATCGGGCACCATTAGGTCGGGTGCCTGGGCCAGAAGTTCGCTTCGAAGAAATTCTTCTTCACCATGGAGCACCCAGACTGGCGTGGTGGACCCGGATTTCCATTTTTTCAGAATATCATCGAAAGGAGTCATGCGTGTGGGCGCGATTGCAAGAGAAGTTTGATTCTTTTTTCATACCAATGCTGAAATATAAGCATTTTGAATAGAGTTCTCCTTAAAACAGTGAAAATTTCGACTTAAAATTATTATTTCACGCGAGGAGCCAAAAGTTTTATTAGTTTTGTGTTCCGGCAATGGTGTAGCGCAGGACCGATCGTGCTGATTTCTTCGAATCGGAGCGAGCGGAGTGCCAAACAGCATCGATGGTTATTCCTCTATTTGTTGCAATTTTATGACTCAACCGTAAGCGGGCACACGAAGTGCTTCGGTGTAATTCGGCACGGCAGAACCTAACAAAATAAAAGCGATCTTCAACACAAAAACGATTATGCATTTTACAACCGATCAGCGAAATACCAAGACAATCTTCCGGCTTAAGGAGGAGCGGCTCGATTCCCGAAACGCCGGACACCTAAAGGCCGAATTCCTTATCTTGGCCCAGCCGGGGACCAACGCGATTATTGTCGATCTGACCGAGGTGCAGCACGTCGATAGTGCCGGTCTTTCCGCGCTATTACTGGGGCAGCGTCAAATGCGCCTCAATGGTGGTGAACTTCGTCTTGCGGGACTTAATGCTTCGGTCCGCTCGCTGCTTGAGATCACACAGTTAAATCGAATGTTTCCGATTTTCGCTACCGTGCCCGAAGCCATGAACGCAAAGTTTGGATTCTTCCCCGATACCGGAGGATCGAATACGTTTTTCGATGACGATGACGAAGAAGATGAGATCGAGGGAACGTTAGGCAATGTTTCCGGGATGAGCAATTCGTTGGGACACAGTGCCGGCGACTCGTTCACCGATGGAATCGCCGGCGATGCCTGGAGCGATCTTCCGACTATAACCAGCCATGTAGAACTGATGGATTACGCCGGATCACTTGGACCCGGGGCGCCCAGCGCGAAGGCCATTCGTGCCGGTGCGATTGCCGCGGGCGGGTCCTTTGGCGCAGCCGCCTTAACCAACATCATGATGACCCCTGATACTTTTGAATTGAACGATCTCGCGTTGCTCAACCTCGGGGACGAGGAAGAGGACGAAGAGGAAGACCACGATCTCGACGACATCGACGATCTCGAACAAGATTTCACCGATGATGACGACGACGATGATGACCTCGATGAAGAGGACGATGTCGAGGACGTTGTTGAGGAAACCGAAGACGCCGCCGAGGTGGAACCGGTCGAAGAAATCGAAGACTTAGATGAAGACTTCGAGGACGATGACTGGGATGAAGAGGAACTGGAAGAGGACGAGGAAGAAGATTACTAAAAGCAGCTTAAGAGGAATAGCGAGGCCTGAAGGGTTAAACCCCTTCAGACTCCGTTTCCGTATGGAATGAAGGCGGGGGCTTTCGTAAGATATCTTTTCTCTTCATTCTTAATTAATCCCGGACACCTTTTCCCTTCCGGATGGAGTTGGAAGGTCCATGACGAATCCTCGCTTGTCCCGATACCGGGGTAAGGCATTTACCCGGTCTCTACGGCAAAGCATTGCCCGGCCGCGCTGGCGCCGTTCGAAACGGCTGCGCTGGTCGATCGGCATAGCGCTTACACTGGCCGTGGCGGCGCTGTTCCCAAGCGCTCATACGATGGCCCTTTCCGGATTTTCCATCGGTTCACTCTGGACCAATGAGGAGGTAACGGCTCCGTTTACGTTTCCGGTTTATAAAGATGCCGTTCGCTATAACGAGGATGTACACAAAGCCCTTTCCAGTGGCCTCTACCCCGTTTTTATACCCGATACCAATGCAGCAGAACAAAGCATACGGAGTCTCCGCAATTCCTGGGACCACCTGACTGTCTTTCTTTCCGAGGCTCGAAGCATGAACGATCCTTCACAGAGTTCTCCGAACGAGGGCTCCCTCATGGATTCGGCAAAAGCGATTGGACTGTCATCGGAAGATTGGACTGCGCTTTCAGAGTTTGCTGTGTCGAAAAATCAAAAGCAATTCGACAGGAGCCAACGCGAGCTTACCGATCTGGAATCCGTTTTACTTCGGGAAATAGGCGCGCTGGAGTCCTCGCGATACATCGTGGCTGGCGCGGATGAAGAAGCCGTAGCTGCCCGAGCGCAAAGCGCGGAAAATTTCTTTGCTTTACGGCTTCATCCTACACAAGAGGCGATTATTTCACGGGACACCGTGCTTCCCCTTCAAGCGGCTTCCAACCGCATTTTTGTTAGCCTCGAAACTCGTTTGAAGCGCGATCCCTCTCTGCTTCGCTCTCTCTCAAAGCTTGCAATGGGTGCCTTGCTGCCGAATATTGCATATAGCCCCACTCTCACCGAAGCAAGTCGTCAGGCGATCATGGACCGTGTTCCCCGCACCGACGGCATTGTTATCGAAGGCGAAAAGATTGTATCGCGCGGGGAGATCATTACGCCAAAGGTCAAAGCGTCCCTCGAAAGCCTTTCGAAGGCGCGGCTCGAACGCGGCGGAATGGTGGCCGAATTCGGACGCTTTGCCGGGACGGTCGGTCATGCCGGTTTGCTCGTCCTCCTGATCGTGCTTTATCTTAAGTTTATTCGACGTAAGATATACAACGACAACGCGCAAATTCTGCTGCTCGCCCTTGTCGTGTTTTTTCCCGCCGTGCTGGCTTATTTCTCCGTTTGGATCCCGGTCGATTTTCCGCTCCAATACTTTATCCTGATCCCGGTGGCTTCGATGCTGCTCACCGTGCTCTTCGATAGCCGGACGGGATTTTATGGCACGGTGGTCGCATCGCTTATCGTCGCAGGCATTCGCGGAAATGATTATTCGATCGCGCTGGCTGGGCTTTGCGCCGGAGCATTTGCGGCCTATACGGTGCGGGATCTTCGCAATCGCGCGCAGCTTTTCACAAGCACGGGTTACATTTTTTTTGGATATTTAATCGCGATCGCCGCGCTCTCGCTCGAACAGGGAACCCCAATGTTGGACGTTGGGTATGAACTCATTGCCTCGCTCGGCAACGCGCTGATCTCACCGGTACTTACGCTCGGCATTCTCTACGCGGTCGAGATAACCTTTGACACGATGAGCGATTTGCGCCTTACAGAATTCGACACGATCAATCATCCCTTGCTTCGCGAACTCGCGTTGCGCGCGCCCGGAACCTATCAGCATACCATGATGGTGGCACAACTTGCGGAAAATGCAGCCATTGCGATCGGCGCGAATGCCACGCTTGCCAAAGTCGGCGCCTATTTTCACGATGTCGGAAAACTTTCCGCCCCTCAATATTTTATCGAGAACCAGGCGAGCGATTCGAATAATATCCATGAAAGCCTTAGCCCGGTCGAAAGCGCCGAGCGCGTGAAGAGCCATGTCGAGCAGGGAATTGCGCTCGCGCGTGCACACGATCTTCCCGAACGCATCATTGACTTTATTCCCATGCACCATGGCACGCTGCCCATCTCCTTCTTTTATCAGCGCGCCGTGATGGAGGCCGCGGGAGGCGGCATCGTTAATGAGGACGAGTTTCGCTATCCCGGCCCGCTGCCTAATTCGAAAGAGACCGCGATTGTCATGCTGGCCGATGCCTCGGAAGCCATTGCCCGTTCGCTTGCGCGGTCGAGAAGCGAGGATATGACAGCGGAAACTATCGAGGAGGCGATCGAGCAGCTAATCCGCCTGCGCTTCGAGCAAGGACAATTCGATCAATCCGATATTACTGTTCGAGACTTTACGATCGTCCGCTCGCTCTTTGCACGGCACCTGTCGGGACTCCATCATCCGCGTATTGCGTATCCCGCTCCCGTGGAACCGCCTCTTGCAGACCTATTGCTTTCGCCAACCTAACATTGCGTGCCAGTTACTCGTCCGAAACGTTCGAAACGAACGCTTGCCAGCCTTGCGAGCGATGCCATGGCCTCCGGGCCGGAGCGAGCCAGTGCCAAGCCGGTCGATTTATACTTGAATTATCTTCGGCTCGAACGTGGACTTGCTCCAAACTCGCTTGAGGCGTATCATCGCGACATCGAGAAATTCGAACGCTATTTAGCCGGACGAATAGCGGAAAATATTCGAACATCTGTGCCGCAGGTGCCCCTTACTCGGGCGTCTTCCACGGAACTTCAACAATTTCTTCGCGTGCTGGGCGAGACAGGGCTGGCGCGAGCGAGTATTGTCCGTATCATGAGCGGGTTGCGCGGCTTTTACAAATTTCTTCTCACGGAACGAATGATTCTCAGTGACCCGACGGAGAATCTCGACATTAAAGCCATGCGCCGCACGTTGCCGGATGTGCTCTCGATCGCGGAAGTCGAGGCCATTCTGAATCAGCCGGACATCACTACAGCGAAGGGAATTCGCGACCGGGCGATCCTCGAATTTCTCTATGCCTCGGGAGCGCGGGTCTCCGAAGCAACGGGACTAACCCTTTCGCAATTGTTTTTAAAAGATGGTCTCGTCAAGCTGTTCGGAAAGGGAAGTAAAGAGCGCGTGGTTCCGATCGGAAAAATATCGCGAGATGCGATGGATATCTATCTTTCAAAAACGCGCCCGCTGTTGCTTCGATCGGGCAAGCGAACCGACGCCGTGTTCCTAAATCAGGAGCGGGGCACCTCGCTTTCTCGAATGTCGGTCTGGAATATCGTTCGCGAGTATGCGCGGGCCGCAAAGGTGGAGAAGCAGCTTTCGCCGCATACCTTTCGCCATTCCTTCGCTACGCACTTAATCGAAGGGGGCGCCGATCTTCGTATTGTGCAGGAGATGCTCGGCCATGCGGACATTTCCACGACGGAGATTTACACGCATGTCGATCGCGCGTATTTGCAGGAAGTTCACCACACATTCCATCCGCGGGGATGAACATACGCCTGAAAAAATTCGTCAGCAGCGACTCCTTCCTTATAGGAATCGTGATGGCAGTCGGGATCTCGTTCCGGTTATCGCTTGCTTCTTATCTTTCACAATTAAGAGAGGGACTCGTCCTCTACATCCCCGACGATGCATTCTACTATTTCAGCATTGCTCGCAATTTCGCTCGTGGTCTTGGCTTTTCCATCGATGGCATTCACTCGACCAATGGGATGCATCCGCTTTGGCTGTTAGCCATTACTCCTTTTTTTGCATTTAGCTCCGGAAACAGCGCATTGAGTGGCATCATTTATTTTCAGGCCGCGCTCGATTGTATAATCGTATTTCTGATTGCCGATACCGTTCGCGTTTATCTCGCAAACGCGCATTCCACGAATCGAAAAACGGCAATGACGATAGCGGCAACCCTCTATATCGTTGCTCCCGGCTTTTTTCTGCGATCGAGTCTAGGAATGGAGACGACGCTTACGGCGCTCTTCATTGTGTTATGGCTACGCCAGCTTCGAAAATTTTCGCCCGATCGGAATCTTCGATTTTGGCTGTTGCTGGGCATTCTCACTGGCCTTCTTTTCCTCGCACGAACGGATATGTTCGTTCTCGTTTTTCCAGCCATGTTATGGGTCGGCCTTCGATTTCGCAGGGAGCTTCCCTGGAAAAAGGTCGTCTTTGGCGGTGCAATAGCGTTCATCGTTGTGCTTCCATGGCTTGTATGGAATATGATTCACTTTGGCTCGATCGTACAATCGAGCGCGGAGGCAGTTGCGTTATTCGCAATGAAGAAATACGCTGTAATGTATGGGCCTGTGGGCATGTATCGGCAACTGCTTCTGGTTGCGATCCGCAATATCTTCAAGCCATTTATAGCGAGCACATTCGGTGTTTCTATTCTTACGATTCTGTGCGCCCTATTTCGCAATCGAAAAGATGACCGGCATGATGTTACTATTCTTCTTTTACTGCTTGCCGGCGGAATGCTCCTTCTGGCTATACACTCTCTCTTCCGAGGATTTATTCGGGAGTGGTATGTTGAGGAGCTTATTCCATTATTTCTTGTCGGATTTGGAGTGAGCATGGGATATAATGCCGGGCGGACTGCGGCATCGATTCGTGGGCGGATCGCGCTGGGCTTAATAGTTCTGGCCGCAATCTTTTATTACAAGCCTCGAACAATCCAGTTCTGGCAGCTTCCGATGGGCAAATCGGTGGAGAATATTCTACCGGGCTTGGAAAAAGGGAGCAAAATCGGCGCGTTTAATTCTGGAATTTATAGTTACTATTCTCCACAGACGTATCGGATTGTGAACCTCGATGGCGTCGTCAATGCGGACGTTATTCCCTATCTCAAGCATGGAAATCTGCACGATTACCTCACAAAGGACTCGATCGAGTATGTTATGGATTTTCAGGGGACAATTGGCGGATATGTGGGGCTGTTCGATCGGCATCTGCTCGATGACTATACTATTCTCACACGTCACCCATGGGAGGATGATACGTTTATTGTCTACCAACGGAAAGAATTTAAATAGGCATAAATTTTTGCCATTGCGTGAGCGAAACTTCATGCCGTATGGTTCTGTAATAGATGACCATGTATGTCAAACTCCTCGGCCACGCTGTTTTTGCCGCGCTTGCGCTTGCTGCCGCATGTTCCATGGCTTCGGCGCAAACTATCGACGTGTCCTCGCGCGCCGCGCTTTCCGATATTCTTAATAAGCCGCTCAGCCCTCGGGCGGCAGCGCTCGGCAATGCGTTCGTAGCAATGCCGGACGACCCAAACGCTCTTTTTAGCAATCCTGCCGCTATTTCAACGGTGATCATTCAGGATTCCGGGCGAATGAATGACATTTCGCTCAGTTATACGCATTATGTCCTTGACATCAACGAGGGGTCCGTTGTGTATGAACATCCGGTTCCCGAAGGCGTTCTCTTTGCCGGTAACTTTGCAGCAGGGGTGCAATATTTTTCGGGTGGGACATCGACCGAGGCAAACGCAGCCGGCGAGGAGCAGGGCACGTTCCATACGGGGGACGTTGCGCTTCTGCTCGGGTATTCCAGCACCGGTTCGAACGGCCTGCACTACGGTGTTGCTGCGAAGGTCGTCAGTTCGAGTCTTGTCGCCGGTTCTTCTATCCAGGATTACAGTGCCACCTGGATGGCTGCCGATCTCGGACTCTTTTACGAATGGGAGAAAGAGCACATGACGTTCGGATTTTCCGTGCTGAATTTGGGAACGGAGGTGACGGACTATGCAGGCGTCCGGGAAGCGGTCGGTCCTAACGTGCAGTTTGGCGCATCGATCAAACCCCAACACTTGCCGCTTACGCTACACGTTGCCTTTCACAACCTCACTCGCGACCGCGAGGGCCGCAACCTCTTTTACGCGCTCGACGATTTTTCCGTCGGCGGGGAATTCGTTATGGGCAAAGTCGTGCGGCTTCGATTTGGTTACCAGAACGAACTTCGCCACGATCTGAGCGTCCCGACGGGAAATGGACTTGCCGGCTTTTCCGGAGGAGTCGGCCTCCACATCAAGCGCTATGATATTGACTTCGCCCTCGACGATGAAGGCCCCGATTTCTCCTCATTCGTGAGATTCGGACTGCGAACCGCGTTTTGATAATCATTGGAAAATTGCGATGAAACGCAAAAAGCATGACCGAACGGTCATGCTTTTAACAAGTAGCGGGGGTGGGACTTGAACCCACGACCTTCGGGTTATGAGCCCGACGAGCTACCACTGCTCCACCCCGCGATCAAGATCCTCCACGATCATCGTTTAAGACCTGGCGCTGTAACTGGCATGTTCATCGCATCGTTCCGCCAAGGAATGAGCCTTTCTTCACACATTCCGATTCTCCTTTTCGACGGTTGCTGCCCATTTTGCAATTTCGTGGTTCGGATAATTTCCCGGCTGGATCGACACCGCGACCTTCGATTTGCGCCAATCGAAAGCGAACTGGGTCGAGGGCCGATCCAGCGACATTCCGTATTCCAATCTATTGATTCCGCTTTCCTTCTCTATTACGATGAGCGTGACAATGAACGAATCGCAGCGAAATCCGACATGTTGGCGTTGCTCGCCGATTACATTTCGTGGCCCGGCAAAATTTTGCTTTTGCCATTCAAAGTGATTCCAAATATTCTGGGGGATTGGCTTTACGATGCAATCGCGCGTAACCGAAATAGATTGTTTGGGCGGTATGAATCATGCCCTATTCCGCCGAAGGAATGGAGAAGCCGATTTCTCTCCACGAAAATATAATATTGCTATTCGGCAGCTTTCGCGCTTGCGATAGCTTCGAGCAGTTTCGTTTTTGTCGCAAAGCCTTCGAAGGTTGCGGTAATCTTACGGCGCAGATCAATCACGAACGTCGTCGGGACAACGTCGATGCCGCCATACGTATAGCTAAAATCCGAGCTCCCCGTAAGAAGCTCGTAGGGTATTCTATGCGCCCGAGCAAACGAATCGAGAAGTTGGACCGCCATGCCTCCGCGCACTCTTTCTTTCATGGCAACGGCCAGCACGAGTACGTTTGTGTCCTGTTCCAAACTGTCCAGGATGTTCATTTGGCTGAGCGAGGGCGCCGACCAGGTGCCAAAAAAATTCAAAACGATAATCTTGTCATAGAACTCATTCATCTCGTGGACGACACCATTAGCATCCCACCATGCGAAATTCGTTGCTCGATTCGCTGCCGAAATGCGGTCCCAATATTTTATCTGCGAAACATGGTGGAGATATTCCGGCCCGATCGTATCGGGTTGGACGTTTGGCGGAATATAGAGCGTCCGCATCGTGCCATTCGAATTGCAGCTTTGAAGGCAACTAACAAGGAGCACCATGGCGAACGCGAAGAACGTACTAACGAATATAATTCGCATTATTCCGTTACCTTCCGCCTCTGGCACTTGGACAGTTCCAATTTTAATCCTCTTCAATGGCGGAGAGTATGGACTGGTACGTCTCGCTTGGGGTTTCGACAATAGGAACACGTGCGCGCAGAATGTGCGAGGTCATGCGGTCCATCTCATACTCATACTGGCACTTCGAACAGGCTGAAAGATGCGCTTCCACCTGCGCTAATTCTTTGGGTCCGATCGATTCGTGATCGATGAGGGCCACGGCTAACTCCTGGACTTCGGTGCAGTTCACGATAGTATGCAAATGAGTTTTACAAGACGTACCTCAGGACTAACGGGTCCCATGCAAAAAAAATTGCGTTTAGATTTTCCCTTCGAGCATCCGTGCGAGCGCGGCGCGGGCGCGATGCAAGTGGACCTTGACCGTTCCCATCGGAAGTTGGAGCACACGCGCGATTTCTTCATATTCCATATCGTCATTATGACGCAAGCGGATAATCTTGCGATAATTTTCCGGAAGCTGATCGATCGCTTGCTCGATGAGGTTCGTACGTTCACCGGCGAGGAGAACATCGTCTGGCACCCAGGACATATCGCTAATCTCATATTCCTTGCCCTCCTCATCGTGCCGCCCCATGTTCGAGGAGGGAGGGGCACTGATGGAAAACGCATTCAGCTTTCGGCGCCGGAGATAATCGATCGCATGGTTCGTCGCAATGCGGTAGAGCCAGGTCGAAAACGCATATTCCTCAGAATAGGAATTGAGATGGAGCATCGCCTTCGTAAGCGCTTCCTGCACTAAATCTTCGACCTCATCGGACGAAGCGCTACGGACCATCGGGCGTATGAGACGCTCCACGCCATGCTTGTGACGCTTAACGAGGTCATTATAGGCAAGCTGGTCGCCCGCCCGGGCACGCTGGACGAGAAGTTTATCTTCCAATTGCTTTACCGATGCCGGAGGGCGGCCATCGGGTCGTGCCGCGGGAGTGGAGACAGGCATTTCCGCAGAGGGCGTGGCCACAGGCTCGACGTGCGAAGCGGTCGAGTTCGCCTGCTCCGAAACCGATCGTTCCGAAGAGGAGTCGTTTTTATGAGCGCGGGGACTCAAGTGGGTTTCAACTCTTTTGTGCGCGGAGTGATTCGCTAAATAACATCGATATTTTCCAGACCTCCATAAATGGCATACCAGGGCCGTGCTTTCGAATGAACGATGGCATTGAGCGTTTCTATATTTTCTACGCCGCGTCCGGCCAGCCACGTTTCAAGCGCCACCGTTCCTTTGTTGCCATAGACTGCTACTCCATCTTGCCAGGTTGCACGGCCGCAAAGGACGCCAGAAAACCCGGCATTGGCTTCTCCAGCTAATTCGATCGTCTCGCGGAATACATCGTCGGTAACTCCGGCGCTTAAATAAATGAAAGGCTTGGTGGCGGCCTCCCCGGCTTCCTGGAAGAGCTTGAGTGCCTCTTCGCGTGTTTGCGCCGCCTCGCCGCCTTCGAAGGCCAGCGTGCCGGAAACGAATTTCATATTCACCGGCACTTCTACTTTCAAGACATCGACGCCATACTGCGCCTTTGAAAATTCTTCCATGTACGCCGCAACATATTTCGGTTTCAACCGCGCGAAGTCGAGACTCTTTTCATCATAGGCATCGTCGTATGCAAGAATTTCCAAAAAAAACGGTTTGTCGACTGCCTGGCATTCTGCGCCCACGCGCTCGATGAAGGCGTGCTTAACGCGGTTAGTCCGTTCGTCGTCGAAGGGATTATAATAAAGCAAGATCTTCACGGCATCGGCTCCCTGTTCGGCAAGGCGATAAGCGCTCCACTCATCGAGCAGATCGGGCAGCCGGCCTTTTAGCGTCGCGTCGTAGCCCGTTTTTTCGTAAGAGAGCAACACGCCGCAATTCGGCGCGCGAACCGCAAGCGCCGGAAGGCCATACTCCGGATCCATCAAGAGCGCGGTCGCGTGCGGCGTCAGCATTTTCGTGACCGATACCTTAAATTGCGAGAGGTCCTCATCCGTAGCTTCGCGGCCCATCGCTTTACCGATGCTCTTTTTTAGCGAACCGCGTTGGTCCATCGCGGCGGCGGCGATGACGCCGTCCGGGCCAGCGCATGCTTGAATGCCTTCGAATTTTCCTTTAGTAATTTGAAATTTTGACATGAAATCGACAATATCTTTAACTCAAAATTATTTTATACTTCTATCAATTTTGTTACTTCACACGCCCTTCGCATTTGGCGCAACGTCTCCGCGGGATTCGACGTCTCGAACACACCGGAGCCAGAGACAATGGCATCCACCCCGGCTTCATAGACCTTAGCCACGTTATCGAGCTTAATTCCACCATCGGCTTCGATCGTGCTTGATAATCCTTCCCGTTCGATCCACTTTCGCAATGTTTGCGCGCGGCGGTAAAGGGAATCCACAAATGCCTGTCCGCCAAAACCGGGATTCACGCTCATGAGTAGCACCAAATCCACATCCGCTAGAATCTCTTCTAACATTCCGAGCGGCGTTGCGGGATTCAGCGCGACTCCCGCCTTCACTCCCAGCGATTTGATATGCGCGATAGTTCGGTTGAGATGGACACAGGCTTCCAAATGCACCGTAATTATATCCGCCCCGGCATTGACAAATTGCGGAATGTAGGCGTCCGGATCTTCAATCATCAAATGCACATCGAGCGTGAGCTTCGTGAGTGGACGGAGCGCCTCGACGAGGACGGGCCCGACGGTGATGTTCGGCACGAAGTGACCGTCCATGACATCGACATGCAGCCAGTTTGCGCCGCCATCTTCGGCTTGCCGTACACTCAATGCCAGGTTAGCGAAGTTCGCGGAAAGGAGGGAAGGGGAAAGAATAACGTTACCCCTTGTATGATTGGAATTTGTAAAATTCACGTTCTCGTTAAAAAAATACGGCAGCCCATTTATGTGGGCTGCCGAGGTTAACAATCGAACGGTCTGAAAAACTCTTAGTGATTTGCACTAGCGGTGCCCGGTGCATCGGCAGGGGCTTTATCGAATTTTGCTTTCTGGCCGGTCAGCTCCGTGTATAGTTTCTTATCCTTGGCAGGATCGAGTAGCGCAATCGCGCTTTGCTCGACTTGGGATGCGTCAGCCGATTTTCCTTGCTTGAATAAGATTTCGGCGCGAGTATCCATTGCGCTCGCTTTTTCCTGCGGCGTAGTCGCCAGTGCCTCTGCGCGTTTGGAGTACTCAAGGCCGCGGTCGAGTGCGGTCGAGTGCTGCGCTGCGGTCCATGCGAAGAAATTGAACGATGCTCCGTCCTTCGGATGCGTCATGGCCCACAGGTCGATTCGCCGTGCGGCCTCCTCCGGATGTTTGGTGTCGAAATCATGCCGAATGAGAAGCATGTTGGCCTGATCGGCATCGACCTCGTTCGGAAACACATGTAAGGCGCTATCGAGAATTTTCATCTGTTCCTCTCCGGAAGAAAGAAACCCTACGGCAAACAGCGCTTCAGCATTATTACCGGCTTTATTGTGCGGATCGAGTTCGAGTACTTTTCGAAACGCCGCCAATGCTTTGGTCCGGTCGTTCTGCTGCGCGTAATAATTTCCCGCCGTCAGCCACTTCTTCGGATCGGTCGTCGATTTCTTGCTTTCGACTTCGCCGATAATTGCTTTCGATCCGCCTGCGGCGGCCGATTCGAGCGATCGTGCAAACCGCGTAGCATCTTCATACCCGACAACCCGATCGATCTCCTTGCCGCCCTCATCGAAAAAGATAATCGTCGGATACCCATTGATGCCGTATTTCTTTGCAAGCTCGATGCCTTCGCCTTTTTCGGCATCGATCTTCACGGAGACGAATTTCGCATCCGTAATCTTCGTAACGTTTTCATCGGAATAGGTATTGCGATCGAGCACTTTACACCAGCCGCACCAGGTGGTATAAAAATCGATCATGATCGCTTTATGTTCTTTCGCCGCGGCTTCTTTTGCCTCGGCAAACGAAACGGTTCGGAAATGAACTTCCGCGTTAGATGCCGTGCTCATCGCAAGAAGAACCATCGCGGCAGCGGCTATCTTTATTTTCATTCGTGTCATAAAAAATTTCTTCCTTATAGTATTTTTTGGGGGGGGAATACCCATGCCTTATTTCTCCCAATGAAATTTTACGGTTTCGATGCGCGCACCATCGGTAAGCCGCGCGAAGTAATCGCCGGATGCCAGTGCGCCGGCAGGCATTACCGAAAGCGCGCTACCGCGGCTTACGAACAGCGTGCTCAAGCTTCGGCCCAGCACGTCCATGATTTCAAGTCCCGCGCCATTCGTAACGACAGGCGCATAAGTTAGTTTCAGCGCTCCCGGCTCCATGAAAATTTGGAGCGGTTCGTTTGTCGACCTGTTCTCGATGACAGCGGAACTCGCGCCGCGTTCGATCGAGTATTTCGAAATGGGAATTGCTTCCTGATCGAATAATAGCTCGTTAATAGGATGGGAAAGTTGCCGGGTAAACGTCTGGGTTCGCGCATTATTGAGGAAGACGAGATTCGTCGTGTCCGTTCCGCTTACGGCCAGGAATGTAAGCGGCATTGTGTAATGGTCGGTCGGGTCCTGCGATTGATCGGCCTGAATGGTCAGGAGGTTATTTTGATCGACCGACCAGGTGAACTTATAAATCGGATAATCGGGCTGAAAAATCCACTCGTTGATAAAATCTTTCAGATCGATGGGCGAAACCGCGCTATCCCGGTGCTCGATAAAATCGCGGAATTGAAATGTGTTCGCCGTGGTGTAGGCGAAGGCATTGGAATAATCGCGCAGGGTGTGGAAGAATACGGTGTCACCCAACACTCGACGAAGCGTGTGAAGTACGCAGCCTGGCTTCCAATAAACGAGCGGCACGTAAGAACCGAACATTTGATCGACCGGCGGATTGTACGTCGGTGCATTATTGACGTAGCCGTTGCCCGGATTGAAATAGGCATTCGCATAATTCTGGATGACACCTTCGTAGCCATTATATCCATGGGCCGCTTCCTCCCACACCGCTTCGCCGAAGGTTGCGAATCCTTCGTTCAGCCAAATATCGGCCCATGTTTCGCACGTTGTTTTATCGCCGAACCATTGGTGGAATAACTCATGAGCGATCACATCTTCGTCGAGCCCTCGGAGATAGTAGCGAGAGATCGAGGTCATGGACTGATGTTCCATTCCGCCGTAACCAAACGGTTCCAAAGGCACTTGAGCATATTGCCGGAAGGGATATTCACCAAACAATCGCGAATCATTTTCGATCATTTTCGGCGTGTTCCGAAAAGCGTAACGAGCATTATAGGTTGCGCCGCTCGAATCGGGAGAAGAATAATCGGATGGCCACGCAAAATAAATTACAGGTACACTGTCATTTGCATTGGAAAGGCGGTGATAGTAATCTTGCCACGTGACCCATTTGCTGGCATCGCCACACATGAGGTAGGTGGTAATCGGCCGGTCACTCTTCCAGTTAAAGGTAAGGGAACCATCACTATTCGTGTCGATGGATTGCAGCGTTCCGTTCGATTGCGCGCTATATCCCGCCGGCACCATAATGCTAATTGCCGAATTTGCCTTGTCGTAGGGCGCATCGTTGCAAGGCATCCATTTGCGGGCATCGGATGGCTCGCTCATGGTGTAAGCGAGATCCTCAGTTGTGAATACGGAATTATGGTCGGGTCCGAGTCCTGCGTATGTGCCTTTGGGATAAAAATACATTCCATCGTCGGTGGCCGAGTTGCGCGTGTAATAGACATCGAGCGTGAGCGCCGTGCCGGTAAGCCGCTCGGCTGGAGTGAGGGGAATCGAGACCGTATCGGCAATCACTCTGGGGGTGGCGATAAATTCGCCATTGATCTTCACCGAGTCGATATCCATTTCCGCCGCATCGAGCACGATAGCTGAAGTCGTCTCAGTCAGCGACACGCTAATTTGATTGTGACCGCTAAAAATTTGGGTCTGCCTCACAAAAACGGGGCGCCAGTCCATCGTGAGATTGTAGGAAACCACATTATAGGGCCGTTTTGGGGGAGGAATGGGGGTCTGGCCCATTGCGAATAAGGGAAAAATCGAGAGGAATAGTGCGGCGTAAGCGCTCGAACGGGCGGCAAATTTGAGGTTCATACCCAATAGAACAGCAAAACCCGAGCATGGGTGCTCATGGCAGATAGTTGAATTTCGGTTTTATAAAAAACGAAAGCACCGGGTTTGCCCTCCCGGTGCTTGCTGTGAGAAGCTTTATTTAGCTTCAGGTGGAGTCTATAGTTTAGTTTGCCAAAGCAGAACTACTATTAACAACTATGCCAAGCCTTAAAATGGCCTCATGAGGCCATTTTAAGCATGTGGATAACTTAAAACTGTCGTATAATGAGAAACCATTGGCGGAGTTGTCTCAAAATCGTACAATGTTCAATGCGAAATTTCAATTTGCATCCCTCGCGAAAATGGAAGGGATGATGTTTCACCGTCGCATCGAACAAAATATATCCCAGGCAGCAATTTTCTCACATCGAATACTGCTCGACTGCCTTCGGACAGAACAGCCGCCACTTGCCGTCCCAGCACATCATACATTGCCACCCGGCCCGTTGCATTCAAAACATAAAGCTCGCCGCGTGCGGGGTTCGGATAGCCTTCCAGAGGCCCGGAACCGGCCTCATCTTCGCGCACCGCGAGTGCCTCCATATTGCCGGTGCGGTAATTGGCAATAAGGGTCCTCGCGAGGCGGAGCATACTTGCCGAATCCGTTGGCGTAAGCGCTGGGCCAGTCGCCGGTTGCACATAAAAGAGATAAGCGAAATCAAGGGTATCGCCAGGAACGATAGGGGTTGAGTTAAGGCTCGACATCAGAATCCGAGCATCGCCTACGATGCTGAGCGCCGTATCGCGCCGCCGCTCGGTGAGGAACGCATAGCGGTCCGAATCGGTCACCGGATCGTCCTTGAGGTCCCAATACCGGAGCGAAGTTACACCCTCATCGAACCGGCCCGTGCCATGCTGGGCGGCGAGCACGGCAACGCCGAGCAGAGGATCGGTCGTGCTTCGGTCGGTGAAAAAAACCGTTGCGCTCGTCCCTTCGTCCTGTACGCCTTTCGTGCGGTCATCCTCTGGCTTATTAATATCGCCATCGACCACCAGTGCAACGACGGGATCGAAAATGGTATCCTTTCCAGAGTAAATAATCTCATTTTGCACGACGACCACATTCGCGAGTAATCCGTTTCGCCAAAAGCTTGACTCCGTTCGCACTTCGAGGCCGAAGGGATCTGCAATGCTATCGGGATCGGAATCTTTGTAAAGGAGGAACATATCCTCGTCGCCGAATACTGCTTTCGTTCCGGCGGCATTGCGTAGAGTCGGATCGTCGATGTAAGCAGTTCTTCCATTCACCATTCGCAATGGCCACGGCGGCCTGGCGAGATCGTCCGAGCGATAGACCCGGTATTTATCCCGCGCCGGTTGCAATGTATCGGTAGCAGCGCCATCGTAAAGTAAGCTACCCGGAGCGAATTCCGATTGAGCGGAATTCGGATTATATGAAAATTCCGTGTGTGGCACAAGCGCGCCGGAGCGATTGCGAAGTCCACCAATCCAAATACCGGCGCCAAATACAACGGTATCGGATCTGCCAAGTCCCGTCCAAATTCCTCCTGCTCCCAAGCCAAACAGCGACGAATGATTCGAATCGGTTTGATTAAAGAGCGAGCCGTTATTATTCAAATACCCCAGCCAGTTCCCCACACTGTTCGACCGACGCATTTCCAAGTCCTGGGCAGATACGGCCTTGAAGCACCAGAGAGAAAAAGCTACAACGAAGAGAGCGCTCGCAAAATGCCGAATTGAAATCTCTGAAAGGTGATTGTGATTGTCATTCCCGCGAAAGCGGGAATCCAGACCCCAGATCATTTGCAGTAAGCGAATATCGATTCCCGCTTTCGCGGGAATGACATGTGAGAATGTGAAGCGAGCCTTTTGGATCATTCCAGTAACTTTTCGATTTTCGTTTTCTATTCACTATCCGCTCTCCACTTTTCCACGCCTCGCTATTTTTACATCCATCCGTTCTTTCGGTACCACTCGGTGGTGTCCCTGATCCCATCTTCGAGCGAAACATGTTGCCGGTAGCCAATTTCGCGCTTTGCTTTTTCGACACTGCACGTCCAGTTGGCCTGCACCATATCGCGCCCTTTTTCCCAATTGAGAACGCTGGGCTTCGAACGGAACATTGAGAAAAATTCCGAGAACCCCGCGACCGTATAGACCAATGCATGGGGAAGCTTCACCGTAAGGCCGCGCCGTTTCAAAATTTCCGCGGTGAGGTCGCTCACTTCACGCCAGGTGTAGTGCTTCTCGCCGCCGATGAAATAGGTCTGGTTTTTCGCTTCGTCCTTTTCGACGGCTAACAGCGCCGCATTCGCAACATCCGAAACATGCGCAAGATTGATCGACTTATCCCGCAATCCGATAAGCGGCTTTAGCCCCTTATCCACGGTCTGGAAAAACGTCAGGATCGCCGTGTCCCGTGGACCGTAAATCGCGGCCAAGCGCAAGATCGTCACCGGAAAATCCTGTCGTGCCCGCTCGCATTCTTCTTCCGCCGCCCGTTTCGATTTACCGTAGCTCGTGATCGGATGCGGTGGCGTAAGCTCCGTTACCGGCTGACCATCGAGCGAAGGCCCGATAGCCGTCTGGCTCGAACACTGCACGAACCGCGCAAGACCCGGATTGAACCGCCGCGCTGCTTCGAGTAAATTTCGCGTCGGGATAAGATTCCCATCGTAAAATCCCTGCTGATTTTTCGCTGCCGTAACGCCGCCAACATGGATGATCGCATCGACATTTTTCACCGATACCTGGAGCGAATCGACCTCCATCAAGTTCGCCCGTACAATTTCGATCGGCTTGCCATGCAGCCACTCCTCGCTCGAGCGCTCCCGAAGAAGCGCCCGCACTTCATGCCCTGAATCGAGCAATTTATCGGCAATATGCGACCCTACGAATCCCGAAGCCCCTGTAACTAATACTTTCATGCGGCCCTCACAACGCCGGCCGCCCAAAGAAGTGCCGAGAAATTGCAATTTAGCATTCTATAAGAATAGATGCTGCAATAGGTTGTGTGTTTGTTCTTTTCATATTCATTAGAAAACTATCAAAAGCCACATTTTTCGCACTTCTTTCATTAATTATTCATTAACCACTGATTCCGATTGTCAATGAGCAATGGGTGCCTATCAAAGACCCTAACGAATATACGGACTACAAAAGCAAAAGTCAAGTGATTCCGAAATTTTTTTGAAATTTTTCCAACTCTCCGCTGTGTGCACGGAAGCGCCTGCTTCCGTGACCCCTCACCGGGAAGCAGGCGCTTCCCGGCACACAACAAGGCAGTGGCGAAGACACGAAGTGCTCGCACCCAGAGCCTGCCCTCGACCTGATCGGGGGGAGCGAAGCGGAACCCTGGGTACGAATCATTTCATTTTTATTATTTCTTCCTTCCCGCTTGCGGGAGGGCCTTTTATTTTTCTCCCCTCCCGCTTGCGGGAGGGGCCGGGGGAGGGTGTCGTCCTAAGACCAAATTTTTCAGGTACCGACACACCCTCCCCTAACCCCTCCCGCAAGCGGGAGGGGAATAATTTTAATCCTTTTCTTACATCGACCAATGCGAGGTGTCAAATCCGGGAACCGAGCGCGTTCGATCTCAAACCGGCGGTTACAACTATTTCGCTCTTAACCGAGCGGAATTCGGCTCTGCTTTTATACCGTGGCTCCGACACCGCAATACTCCGCGAACGCGTCCTTCAGGATTTCGGCGAGCATGGGTGCGGGGCGGCCTTCGATCTGGCGGCGTTCGAGCATCCAGATTAGCTCGCCATCGCGGAGAAGTCCGAAGGCGGGGGAGCTTGGCGCGAAGCCGGTGAAATAACTGCGGGCGCGGGCAACCGCTTCCGTATCGTTGCCGGCAAAGGCGCTCACCATGCGGTCGGGGAGGACGGTAGCGTTCTGCGTCGCCATAGCAAGGCCGGGCCGCGCGCTGCCGGCCGCGCAACCGCAGACCGAATTAATAAACACGAGCGTGGTGCCCGGCTGCTTCACCGCTGCGTCTACTTCGCTTGCCGTGCGGACTTCTTTTATTCCCAACCGCGTCACTTCCTCGCGCATCGGCTGGACCAAATTCTCATCGTACATATCGTATTCCTTTCAAATAAAAAATTTGTGTGGGTCGAAATGATTCGGCCCTCTGGAGCTAAATACCATTTCGCTCTACACACCATGTTGAGTCGCGGTAACAGCGAAAAGCCCGAAATTTGTTGCAACATAGTTATCTTCGGTAGACGACAAATTTTTCACAGACGAGATCGCTCTCAACATATTCCGTGGCCAGCAATATTTTTAGCGGCATCAATTGCGCGTCTGTCATCAGTAGCGATTCGCTCGTCTCCGGCCGCCCCCGAAACCAGGTCGTGTCATACCGCTCGACGAGAATCATGGGCGGTTTTTTTCGAGCGAGCGTATCGCACATCGCGCGAATATCGTCGCTCGAAATAACTCCGCTGGTAAAGAGGAGGGTATAAACGAATCGAGTGGCCGGCAAACGCTCAGCGCGCCAATAAGCGCCGGGTTCTTCACCAAGAATAAAGACCTCCTCGCCGGGAGCTGTATGCTCCGCAATATAACTCGCAAGCGAATCAGTACAGGGCGGATAATACAAACTTTTTTGCGAACCGAGCGACGCAAGATACCGGGAATGATTTTGAATCGATACCAAGGCATCCGAAGTGTAACGAATGCGGCGGCGCGCGCTTGGCGTGGCAAACAGCGTCGCGATCACAGCAACGCTCGCCAGCACCATCGCCAGCGCGCGGCTTCGAGCGCGAAGCATTCGATAGAGATAGCTCGCGGCCAAAGCACAC
>Ga0070714_100000722_pt1 | contig 23444 bp, 30 predicted proteins | sample LARL83metaG_FD_65450 | JGI IMG/M metagenome (GOLD analysis project Ga0070714, IMG submission 65450) | Corn, switchgrass and miscanthus rhizosphere microbial communities from Kellogg Biological Station, Michigan, USA - LAR L8-3 metaG | ecosystem: Host-associated > Plants > Roots > Rhizosphere ... | reverse complement strand
CATTCACCTTCTGATCCCCGGCGGCGGTCCGGAGCGCGATCCGCTCCGGACCGCCGCACAGCCACCGTGGGCGGGCTTCCCTTGCGGCATTTTATCGTCTATCGTCGATTAACGATGAATGTTAGGCCGAAGCTGACCGAGCCCCTGGACCGGGGCACGGCGGCGGAGTACGCGTCGTGGTTCAAGGCGCTGGCGGACGCGACTCGCGTGCAGATCGTCTCGCTGCTGGCCCGGCGGGGCGTGCCGATGAGCGTGGGTGAGATCACCGCGGCCGTCCAGGTGGGCCAGTCGACGGTGTCGGCGCACCTCAAGGTGCTCGCCGAGGTGCGGTTCGTGCTGGTCGACCGGCAGGGCACGTCGGCGTTCTACCGGGTCAACCAGGCGTGCGTCGAGTGCTTCCCGACGGCCGCCGACCTGGTGATGGGCCGCCCGGTTCCCGCTGCCCCGGCCTGTCCGGAATAACGGAGGTGCTGCCGTGCCCGATGACGTCGAGAAAGTCCGCTCCAGGGTGGTGGCGCGCTACGGCGGTCTTGCCAGGGCCGCCGCCGACGGCGCGCAGGTCATCGACTGCCACCCGGACGAGTTCGGCCCGGCCGCCTATGTAGACACGAGCGGGCTGCCCGAGACCGCGGTGCGCGCCAGCCTGGGCTGCGGCAACCCGGTGGCGGTGGCCGGCCTGCGGCCAGGAGAAACCGTGCTGGACCTCGGGTCGGGCGGCGGGATCGACGTGCTGCTGTCCGCGCGCCGGGTCGGCCCCGGCGGGAAGGCGTACGGGCTGGACATAACCCCGGAGATGCTGGCGCTGGCCCGCCGCAATGCCGCCGAGGCCGGCGCGGGGAACGTGGACTTCCTGCTCGGGACGATCGAGGACATCCCGCTGCCGGACGCTCACGTGGACGTGGTGATCTCCAACTGCGTGATCAACTTGTCCGCGGACAAGCCCAGGGTGCTGGCGGAGGCGTTCCGGGTACTGCGTCCGGGCGGGCGGCTCGGGGTGAGCGACATCATCGCCGACGACGCGACCACGCCCGAGCAGCGGGCGGCCGCGGAGCGGAGCACCGGGTGCACGACCCGTACGGTGACCGCCGCCGGGTACCGCGAGCAGCTGCTGGCGGCCGGGTTCACCCAGATCGCCATCACCCCCGTGAACGCGACGGGCGGCGGGCTGCTGCATTCGGCGATCATCAAGGCGGTCCGGCCCGCCGCGCCGGACGGGGTGGTGATCCGGCCGATGCGGCCGGCCGACGCCGGCCAGGTACTGGCGATCTACCAGGCCGGACTCGACACCGGGCAGGCCAGCTTCGAGACCGACGCGCGGGACTGGGCCGCCTTCGACGCGGGCAAGCTCGGGCTGCACCGGTACGTGGCGGTGGACGCCGCCTCCGGGCGGGTGCTGGGTTGGGTCGCCGCATCCGCCGTGTCGAGCCGGTGCGTCTACGCGGGGGTGGTCGAGCACAGCGTCTACGTCCATCCCGGCCAGCAGGGCCGCGGTGTCGGATCGGCGTTGCTGGCGGCGCTGATCGGTTCCACGGAGGCGGCCGGGATCTGGACCATCCAGTCCGGCGTGTTCCCGGAGAACAGCGCCAGCGTGCGCCTGCACGAGCGGGCCGGGTTCCGGGTCGTCGGCACCCGGCAGCGGATCGGCCGCCACCATGGCCGGTGGCGCGATGTCCTGCTGGTCGAACGCCGCAGCGGCGTGACCGGGGCGGATGATGCCTAGCTCAGGCGGGTCCAGGCCTGGGCGCCCGCCTGGATGGCGTCCCACGGGGACCCGAGGGGCGGGGTGTAGGACAGGTCGAGGTCGCTGACCTCGTCGACCGTCATCGCGTGGAAGATGGCGGTGGCGGCGACGTCGATCCGCTTGGCGACCTCCGCCTCCTTGTGGCCGAACAGCTGCGCGCCGAGGAGCCGGCCGGTGCGGCGGTCGCCGGTAAACCGCATGGCGATGCGGTGGCTGCCCGGGTAGTAGGCCTTATGGTCATCGGCATGCCAGGCGACGGTGACCGGGTCGTACCCGGCGGCGCGGGCTTCGTGGTCGCGGAGCCCGGTGCGGGCCGCGGCCTGATCGAAGATCTTCACCACCTGGGTGCCGAGGCTGCCGGCGAACTCGCGGTCCCCGCCGGCCGCGTTCTCCCCGGCGACCCGGCCCTGCTTGTGTGCCGTGGTGCCCAGCGGGAGATAGGTCTCGCCGAGCAGCCGGTGCTGGGTGACGACGCAGTCCCCGGCCGCATAGACGTCCGGCAGCCCGGTCCGCATCCGCCGGTCGACGGCGATCGCACCGCGGGCGCCGAGGCTGGCTCCGGCGCTGACCGCCAGCTCCGTGTCGGGCCGGACCCCGACGACAACGAGGACGATGTCGGCGAACCGGGTGACCGGCTCCCCGTCGCCGGCCATGACCTCGACGCACAGCCGCCCCGGCGCGCCGGCCGGTGCCCTGCCGACCGCGGTGACCGCTGTGCCGGTGAGCACCGAGACGCCCCGGGCGGCCAGCTCGGCGTGCACCAGGCCGCCGAGCTCCGGGTCGACCGTCGGCAGCACCTCGGGCAGCCGTTCCAGCTGGGTGACCGCGAGTCCCCGGGTGATCAGGGCGTCGGCCATCTCCAGGCCGATGTACCCCGCGCCAGTGATGACCGCGCTGCGCGGCGCGGCCCGCTCCAGCGTGCGCATCAGCGCGAACGTGTCACCCATCGAATGGAGCAGGTGCACCCCGTCGTCCGCGCCCAGCGCGTCAAGCCCGGCGATGGGCGGACGAACCGGGACCGCACCGGTGCCGATCACCAGCTGGTCGTAGCCGATCAGTTCCTCGGCCCCGCCGGGGACGGTGACCAGGAGCTTGCGTCCGGGCACGTCGATCCGCCGCGCGGTGGTGTCGAGCCGTAGCGTCATCCCGGCCGCTTCCAGGTCGGCGATCGTGCGGTGCGCCAGGTTGCGCCAGTGACCGACCTCGCCAGACACGTAGTACGGGATACCGCAGATCGAGAAGTTCGGGTACGCGTCGGCGGCCACCACGGTCACCTCGGCGCCCGGCTCCACCTCCCGGGCGCGCAGCGCCGCGCTGATCCCGGCATCGCTTCCGCCTACCGCGACAATGTGCATAACCAGTCGCCTTCCGTTGTGACGTTCGCGGGGTACAGGTACCTGATCAGGAGCACCCCGGCGACCCCGCCGCCGATCTGGGCGGCGATGAAGACCGGCACCGAGGACGGGGCTATCCCGGCGAAGCTGTTCGAGAACATGCGGCCGATCGCGATCGCGGGGTTGGCGAAGCTGGTGGAGGCGGTGAACCAGTAAGCGGCGCCGATGTAGGCGCCGACCGCGGCCGGGGCGGTGGCCGCCCGGCCGGTCCGGATCAGCGCGAAGATCACCAGCACCAGCCCGGCGGTGGCGATCACCTCCGACAGCGCGTGCGCCCCGGACGCCCGGTGCTTGACCGAGATCGACACCGCGGCCTGGGCGAACATCAGGTTGGCCGCGACCGTGCCGGTCACGCAGCCGACGACCTGGACGGGCACGTAGGCCGCCGCGTCGCGCCACCGCAAGCCGCCGAGCGCGGCGTCGGCCAACGACACCACCGGGTTGAAATGCGCGCCGGACACCGGCCCGAACATGAGGATGATCGCGTACAGCCCGGCCGCGGTCGCCGTCGCGTTCTCCAGCAGCTCCAGCCCGGTCTGGTCGGGCGACAGCCGCTGGGCGGCGATCCCGGACCCGATCACCAGCGCGGCCAGGAACGCGCTGCCGATGAACTCGGCGGTCAGCCGACGCGGCAGTCCGGCGGGGGCACGGGTCACGGCGCTATCTTGACACCCGGTAAATAGCTCAGTCAAGATTGAGTCAATGAACCTTGAGCTAACGTCTGAGCTGGCCAGACGCGCCGCGGTGCATGCAGCGCTGGCCGATCCGGCGCGGCTGCTGATCACCGACACGCTGCTGGCCGGCGACGCGTCCCCCTCCGAGCTGGCCGCGTTGCTCGACATGCCGTCCAACCTGCTCGCCCATCACCTGCGGGTCCTGGAGCAAGCCGGGATCATCGCCCGCCGCCGGTCCGCGGGTGACCACCGCCGCAGCTACCTGCGGCTGGCCTCCGGCGCGCCGGACCCGTTCGCCGCTGCCCCCAGACGCGACGCGCGGCGGGTGCTGTTCGTGTGCACCGCCAATTCCGCCCGCTCCCACCTGGCCGCCGCGCTGTGGCGGCGGGCCAGCAGCGTCCCCGCCGCCTCGGCCGGCACCCACCCCGCGGCGCAGATCGACCCTGGTGCGGTCGCCGCGGCCAGGCGCCATCTCCTGCCCATGCGGCTGCCGCGGCCCCGGCACATCGGCGACGTCCACCAGGACGGAGACCTCGTCGTCACCGTGTGCGACCAGGCCTACGAAGAACTCGGCAGCAAGGTCCAGGTGCACTGGTCCGTGCCCGACCCGGTCCCGGCCGGCGACCCGAGCAGCTTCGACGCGGCGGTCGCCGAGCTCAGCCGCCGCGTCGAACGCCTGGCCCCGCGCCTCCAGGTCGCTCACTAGACCCGGCCGGAGGCCTCCGCACCGCAGCACCGCGCTCCCGCGGCGGCGTCCAGCTCGGACTCGGTCGCGCCCCAGCTCCGGCCGTCGTCGCTGCCCCAGAACGTGGCGCTGTCCGCCAGCACGGTGTAGACCTCCCACCGCTCACCATCCGGGGAACCCGTCACCCAGAACTTGTCCTGCCGCGCATAGCAGCAGGTAGTGTCCTTCTCCTCGACCGCCGCCAGGCCCGCGTCGGCGAGCCGCGCCTGCGTGGCGTCCACCGCGTCGGCATCGGCGACCTCGACGCCGAGGTGGTTGAGGCTGCCGCCCTGGCCGGGGTTCTCCAGCAGCACGAGCTTCAGCGGGGGTTCGGCGATCGCGAAGTTGGCGTAGCCGGGCCGCACCTTGGCGGGCTCGGCGCCGAACAGCTTGCTATAGAACGCGATGGACTCGTCCAGGTCATTCACGTTGAGGGCGAGCTGCACCCGACCGGGCATCGAGACCTCCTATATATAGATGAACGTCAATGCATCCGAGTGTGACATAGACATAGATGACTGTCAATGCGCCGTCGCCGCGAAGGGCCACGCGATCGTTTTGCCGTTTTGGTGCATCCAGGACCCTGGCAGGCGGCACTCGCAGGCGCCCACTGGCAGCGGAAAGCTCTCGAAACAACATGGTGGATTGCCCTTTTGCGGTGGCCTGACCCCCGGTTTCGAGGGTTAACTCACCACGATGGGGCAATCCACCACGCTGACGCAGGGACAACCAGCGCGCACCACCGGTCAGGCGGCCCTGTCCTGCTCGGCGGGGGTCTCCTCGGTGAAGACCCGCCGCGTCTCGGCGATCCGCGACCGATCACGGACCATGAAGTACGAGAGCAACCCGACGCCGACCACCATCCACGCCAGGCAGATGAGCGGCGCCAGGTCGGCCGGATAGGTCAGGCCGGTGATGCCCAGACCCGCGAAGTCGACGCCGAACGCCGCCAGCAGCACCGGCACCAGAGCCAGCGCGCCCACCAGCGGCACCAGCAGGTGCAGCAGCACGTTGAAGTGCCGCCGCTGCTCACGCAGGTAGTAAACGATGCAGCTCGCGCACGTCAGGATGTAGATGGCCACGATCACGATCGTGGAGATCGTGCCCTGGAGGACCAGCGCGTTCAGCGGCCCGTGCAGGACAAACCCCAGGATCACCAGGTAGGCCATGGCGAACAGGGCCTGGACGTGCACCGCCCAGGTCGGCGTCCGGAATCGTTCATTCACCGAAGTGAACACCCGCGGCAGCAGGCCGATGCGGCCCATCGCGTACCCGACCCTGGTTGTCGCGGTGGAGCTCGCGTTCGACCCGGCGATCCCGCTGTTCACCAGCGCGATGATCACCGCGATGAAGCCCAGGCCCCAGACCTTGCTGGCCAGCCCGCTCCACGGGTCACCGGAATTGAACCCCAAGAACCCGGGCATGTTGTGCGGGCCCCAGTACACGGTGGCCGCGTAGTAGCAGATCAGGTAGAACATCCCGATCGCCAGGCAGGACAGTACGACGGCCCGCGGCACGGTGCGCTTGGGGTCGCGCGCCTCCTCGCCCAGCGGCGCGGCCGCCTCGAAGCCGATGATGCCGAACACCGCGTACAGCACCCCCGGGATCACCGATCCCAGGCCCTTGGCGTTGCCGGTGTGCACGCCGAACACCGCGAGCGTGTTGTGCGGCCCGGCGGCGACGATCAAAGTGATCGCCAACGCGAGGAACACCAGCAGCTCGAACGTGCCGAGCAGCACCCCGGCCGTGGTGGAGAGCCGCACACCGCGGTAGACCAGGAACCAGGTCATGATCGCCGCGACCACGCCGAACGGCGCCCAGGTCCAGGTCGGCCAGCCGAGGTTGGTGTGCAGTACGCCGGAGATGACGTTCCCCAGGATCAGGAACCCGCCGGGCGCCACGATGACCTCGGCCAGGATGAACGCCCAGCCGACCAGGAAGCCCGCCCCCGGCCCGAGGCCCTGCGCGTTGTAGGTGTACAGGCCTCCGGCGGACGGCAGGTGCTTGGCGAGCTGGCCGATCGAAATCGCCACCAGCATCAGGACGATCAGCCCGAGCAGCACGGCCAGCGGCGTGCTCCCGCCCGCATAGGGCGCGGCGAACAGGATCGAGAACGCCACCGCCGCGGCGGGTGCCATGTTGGTGACCGACATGAATAGAACGGACATAAGGCCCACAGCGTCGTGCTGAAGGCCAGCACCATGGGATCTTGCCATCATCGCCCCCTCTCCGGCAGGCCCGCCCGGAAACCTCACGCGAATGAAGTCGAATGAATAGGCAGGCGCGCCCCGGGCAGGGGACAGACTTCTGACCGTCCAGCGAAAGGAGGACGAGAACGATGCCGAGCGAGCTCAGCGGCCTGCGGATAGCCTTCCTGACCGCGAACGAGGGGGTGGAGCAGGCCGAGCTGACCGCGCCATGGCAGGCGGTCAAGGATGCCGGCGGCGCTCCCGAGCTGCTCGCCCCGTCCACCGACCCGGTCCAGGCGTTCAACCACCTGGACAAGGCGGACACGTTCGACGTGCACCGCGCGATCCGGGACGCGGATCCGCTGGACTACAGCGCGATCGTCGTGCCCGGTGGCGTCGCCAACGCGGACATACTGCGCACCGTGAAACCCGCGGTCACGTTCGCCCAGCGGATCTTCGAAATGGGCAAGCCAGCCGCGGTGATCTGCCACGGCCCGTGGCTGCTCGTCGAGGCGGACCTGGTCCGCGCCCGGACGCTGACTTCCTGGCCGAGCCTGTCCACCGACATCCGCAACAGCGGCGGCAACTGGGTGGACGCCGAGGTGCAGCTGTGCACGAACGGTCCCAACTCGCTGGTGACCAGCCGCAAGCCCGATGACCTGCCGGCCTTCTGCCGTCAGCTCATCGACGTGTTCCAGCAGCAGTCACTGCCCGCGTAAGAGGCTTGCCTGAGCGCCCGCCTGGGGAGGGCGGGCACCCGGGGCCGCGGCGGACGGGCATGGCCGCCGCGGCCCCGGGCCGCACGCCGCTCAGGCCGCGCGCCGCCCGCTCAGGCCGCTCAGGCCGCGGGCCGCCCGCTCAGGCCGCTCAGGCCGCTCAGGCCGGGCGATCGGGGGTGCTGGTCAGGTACGTGGCGCTGAAGTCCTCGTCGCCGTGCTCCAGCGCGCCGTCGAGCAGCCGTTCCGCGATCGTGTCGAACAGCGGCAGGTCCAGGCCGTGTACCAGTGCGGACTCCGCGACCAAAGTGGCGTCCTTGGCGGCCAGCGAGAGCCGGAACGACGGCTTGAAGTCGCGTGCCGCCATCGCCGAGCCCTTGGTCCGCAGGTACGGCAGGTCCAGCGCGCTGCCCTCGACGGCCTTGAAGAACAGGTCCGGGTCGATACCGAGGCCTTCGGCCAGCGCGATCGTCTCCGCGCCTGCCTCGACGACCGACAGCACCCAGCTGTTGACGACGATCTTCAGCAGCGTGCCCGCGCCCGCCTCGCCAGCGCGGATGACGCGGCACCCGATCGCGTCGAACACCGGCTGGATGCGCGGCCTGGCCTCCTCCGGGCCGGATTCCAGGACGACCAGCTCGCCCCGCTCGGCCGGCTCACGCGTGCCGAGTACCGGCGCGTCGACGAACCCGACGCCGCTGGAGTTCGCGAGGTTCTCGCACAGCCGGGTGGCCGCCTCGCCGATCGTCGACATCTGGAGCCAGATCGGGTGCGGGTCCGCCGTCGCGTCGAGGCCGGGCAGCGCTGCTTCGAAGGCCGCGGTGACCGCGCCGGCGTCGGCCAGCATCGTCATCACTATTCCGGCGCCGCGCACGGCCTCCGCTGGCGTGTCCGCGACATGCACGCCGTCGCCTGCCAGTGCCTCCGCCTTCGCGCGTGTCCGGTTCCACGCCCGGACATCCAGGCCGGCCCGCGCCATGTTGCGGGTCATCGCGGAACCCATCAGCCCGCCAGCGCCGAGCACCGCTATTGTCTCTGAGGTTTCCATCCGCCCCCGGTACCCATGGCTATCCGCGCTACACACGGGTAGGCAGCTCAGATGACTACCAGCATGCGTAGCGAAGGTTTCGCGCCAATCGAGGCCTACGGCGTGCTCGGCGACGGCGAGTCGGCAGCGCTGGTCGCCCGCGACGGCGCAATCGACTGGTGGGCAGCGCCCGCGATGGATTCCGCGCCGGTGTTCGCCGCGATCCTGGACCCGGAGACCGGCGGGCGGTTCCTGCTCGAGCCCGCGGTTCCCTACTCCGCCGAGCGCCGCTATCTGACCGGCAGCAACGTGCTGGAGACGACGTTCCGCACCGCGGAGGGTTCGGTGCGGGTCATCGACTCCCTCAACCGGGCCGTGAGCGGCCCGCTGCCGTGGAGCGAACTGGCCCGGGACATCCAGCCGGTCGAAGGCTCGGTGCCGATGCGCTGGGAGGTGACGGCCGGTCCGAGGTTCGGCAATGGCCGGCCGTGGGCGCGGCTGAGCGAGGTCCCGCTCCTGCACGCCGGCGACCTGCTGATCGCCCTTGTCGCGGAACGAGCTGGGGTGCCACGGCCGGGACTCGGCTCGTTCAGCGGGGAGTTCGTCGCGAGGGCCGGGTCCGGCACGCTGCTCGCTCTGGTGACCGCGGCGAGCGGCCCGGTCGTCGTCCCGACCGCGGAGGATATCCGCCGAAACCGGGACGCGACCGTCGCGTCATGGCAGGAATGGTCACGTACGGTGCCCTACGACGGCCAGGACCGGGACCTGGTTCTGCGCAGCGCGCTGGCGCTGAAGCTCCTCACGTACTCCCCGACCGGGGCGATGGCCGCGGCCGCCACCACGTCGCTGCCCGAGCAGATCGGCGGCGACAGGAACTACGACTACCGCTACGGCTGGATCCGGGACACCTCGTTCGTCCTCGACGCGTTCATCCAGCTCGGCCTCAACCAGGAAGTGCAGGGCACGCTCGCCTGGATGCTCGGCTGCATCCGCCAGACGGCGCCGGATATCCACCCGTTCTACGGGCTGCGCGGGCAACTGGTCGACGCGGAAACCGAAGAGACCGAGCTACGCCTGCGCGGCTACCGGGACTCAAGTCCGTGCCGTGGCGGCAATCAGGCGGTAGACCAGCCGCAGTGGGGAAACTACGGTGACCTGCTGGAATGCATCTGGCTGGCGGTGGACAGGTCCGGCGCGCACCTGGACCCGGCGAGTTCGGACCTGCTTGCCTCCCTGGGCAACCGGGTGTGCGACATCTGGACCGAGCCGGACTGCGGCATCTGGGAGTTCAGCGAGCGACGGCACAACACGTTCTCCAAGGCGGGCTGCTGGGTAGCGCTGGACCGGCTGCTCCGGCTGGTGGAGCGCCGCCAGGTGTCCGGCCGGGACGCCGACCGGTGGCAGGCGGAGAAGACGGCGATCCACGAATGGGTCTGCCGGCACTGCTGGTCGGCGGAGAAGAACTCGTTCACCGCGTACGACGGCACCGATGAGCTTGACGCGGCGCTGCTGCTGCTCGCCAGGACCGGGTTCCTCAGCGGTTCCGATCAGCGCTTCCGTGACACCGTCGCCGCCATCCGGGCCGAGCTTTCCGACGGTCCGTGGCTGTACCGGCGGAGCGGCTTGCGTGGCGCGGAGGGCGCGTTCGTGGCGTGCTCGTTCTGGCTCGTCGACGCCCTGGTCCGCGGCGGCCAAGCCGAAGAGGCCCGCAAGCTGTGGCAAGACCTGACCGCGGGCGCCAGCGACCTAGGCCTGTTCGCCGAGGAGATCGACCCGGGCACCGGCGCTTTCCTCGGCAACATCCCCCAGGGCCTGTCCCACCTGGCCGTGATCAACGCCGCCGTCCTGCTCGCCGACGGCCACGGATAACGTAGTGCCGTGCGGGTGGGCCTGGTCGTCGAACTCGCCGTGCGCGCCGTGGTCGGTGCCGGACAGCTCGTCTTGCGGCTGCCAGAGGTTGTCCGGCTGTTCGAGCGGCTCGCGCTCGCCGGTCTGCTGCGAGTCGTAGCCGGTCTTGGCCAGGTAGCGGTCTAGCAGCGCCGGCGCGACCCGGTTAGCCAGCACGGTGGCCTTGGTGGTCCCGCCCACCCAGTACTCACGGCGGCCGGGATGGTCCGCGGCCCGCAGCACGCCCTTGGCGGCGACCTCCGGCTGGTAGATCGGCGGGACCGGCTGCGGATGGCGGGGCAGCTTGGAGCGCACCCAGGAGAACTGCGGGGTGTTGACCGCCGGCATCTGCACGACGGTGACGCGGACCCCGGACCCCTCGTGCAGCAGCTCACAGCGCAGCGACGAGGTGAACCCGTTGATCGCGTGCTTGGCACCGCAGTAGGCGGACTGGAGCGGGATGCTGCGCTCGCCCAGCGCCGACCCCACCTGGACGATCACGCCGCGATCGCGCGGCCGCATCCGGGCCAGCGCGGCCATCGTGCCGTACACGAACCCCAGGTAGCTGACCTCGGTGACCCGGCGGAACTCCTCCGGCGTGATTTCCGTGAACGGCGCGAAAACCGAGGTGAACGCCACGTTCACCCAGACGTCGATCGGCCCGAAGACGTCTTCGATCTCCGCCGCGGCGGCGTCGACCTGCCCGAAGTCCGCCACGTCGGCCTCGACCGCGTGCGCGGTCCCGCCGGCCGCGGTGACATCCTCGGCCGCCCCGCGCAGCCCTTCCTCGCCCCGGGCTATCAGCCCGACATTGGCGCCGCGGGCACCGAACATGCGGGCCGTCGCCCGCCCGATCCCGGCGCTCGCTCCGGTGATGGCAACGGTCTGTGTCATGCCGCGCGGCTACCCGCGAGCCGTATTCCGAAACCGGCCTCACGGGCTCCGGTACAGCATGAGCAGCGCGACGTCGTCCCTGGCGGGGGCCCGTGACAGCAGGGCACGCATGACTGCCGCACACGCCATTTCCGGAGCGGGCACCGGCGGGGAACCGCCGCGAACCGCGGTGGCCGCCTTCCCCAGGGCCCGGGCGAGCAGGCCGATTCCGGTGTCGAGTACCTCGCCGCGCCGCTCGACCAGTCCGTCGGTGTAGCAGCACAGCATCGAGCCAGGGGGCAGCTCGACCACAGTCGAGCGACGTGGCGGATCGTCGGCCACGCCGATCGGCAGGTCCACGTCGAATTCGAGCACGCGAGGTTCCTCGCCCGGCGCCGCCAGCACCGGCGGCAGGTGCCCAGCTGAGGACATGACCAGGCGGCCCGAGGACGGCTCGTAGACCGAGTACTGCACGGTGGCCATGGCGTCCTCCGGCTCGAAATACTGGATCTTCCGGTCCAGTTTTCGCAGCGCGACGCTGGGATCGTCGGTCTCGAGCACGTAGGCGCGCAGCGCGCTGCGCATCCGGCCCATGATGACCGCGGCCGGCAGCCCCGATCCCGCGACGTCCCCGATCACGAGGCCAAGCCGTTTGCCCCCAGGCATCGGGAACACGTCGTACCAGTCACCGCCGACATAGCCGGTGCCGGTGATGTACCGGGCCGCCAGCTCCACGCCGGGCACCCGCGGCAGGGTCTGCGGGCGCAGGCTGCGATGCAACGCCACCGCGGCCAGCCGGTCATCCTGCGCCGTTATGGACTGGAGCGCGGACGCGGCCCGATCCGCGGCGAGCTGGAGCAGGTCCGCGTCCTCGGGCGTGAATTGCCGGCCGCTCAGCGAGCCCACGTGCAGCACGCCGATGACGTGTCCGCCGGCCAGCAGCGGCACGCCGAGCATGGCTTTGATCCCGCGGTCGATCAGCAGCTGGTTGCTGACCGTGTCTGGCGCCACCCGGTCCAGCGCCATCGGCCGTCCACTGGCCGCGATCCGCCCGGCGAACCCAGCGCCAAGCGGGACACGGACGCCTTGCGCGACCTCTTCCCCCAGGCCGCTCGCCGCCGTCGCGACTAGCTCTCCAGCGGTCCGGTCCAGCAGCAGAACGGCCGCGGTGTCGACGTCCAGCACCGTCTTCAGGCGGTCCAGCAGCACGTCGAGCATGGACTGGCCGTCCAGCCGCGACAGCGCCGCGTCCGTGACGGCCTCGATGTCCTTGAGCCGTCCCGCCAACCCCGCCTCCGGTACGGCAAGGTTTGGACGCTCCGCCGGGGGCGAGGTCACATGGCTGACACTACTACGCAGTTTGTCCGCATCGCTTCCGGGAAGCCGGAGACGATGACCCAGACCAAATCGTGAACGTGGCGCTGCCCAGCATCGCCGCGGGCTGTCACAGAACACCGCACAGTTGTCACAGAACACCGCACAGCTCGTCGCGTGGTTCTTCACCCTCGGGGCTGCCCAGGAAGCTGGAACCAACCGAGGAGACCGGATGAGCGCGGGCGGCTAGCTCGCGACGGTCGCGCGAACGCGGGCGCGAGCCGTGCGCTGCTCCCGCCGCCGCACCCGCTCCCGCTCCTCCGGCGTCGTGCCACCCCAGATGCCGTACAGAGGCTCGTTCGCCCGGGCGAACTCCAGACATTGGCGGCGAACGGAGCATCGCGCGCAGATTGCCTTCGCCTTCGTGATCTGGATGATCGCCCGGCCCGTCGAAGATATCGGGAAGAAAAGCTCCGGATCGGCGCGCAGGCAGGCGCTCGCGGCTCGCCAGTTACCGGGGGAATTGGTACTCATGGGCATGCCGCTGCGCTTCCCGCCCGCCGCCGGTTCATGCAACCGCACGGAAATTCTTTGCATAACCCGTGATAGCTGGGTAGAGGCGTGGCATGACTGCAGCAGCGAGTGCGGGATGACCACTCGATCCCAACTGGCGGCGTTGCCGGACGATGAGCTGCTGGCCAGGCTGCGCGAGCTACCGCGGAACGGCGCGGAGCACGACTGCGTCTGCGAGATCCTCGTCGACCGTTACGCGGGACTGGTCCGGTCATGCGTCCGCCGCTACCGCAACAGTCCCGAACCGGCCGAGGACCTCATGCAGGTCGGATACGTCGGGCTGCTGAAGGCCATCAACAACTTCGATCCCGCGTTCGGCAACGGGCTGTCCGCCTACGCCGAGCCGTGCGTCAGCGGCGAGATCAAACGGCACTTCCGCGACAAACGGTGGCAGGTGCGCGTCAGCCGGCAGGCCCAGGAGCTGCTGCTCGCTATCCGCACCGCGGACGAGCAGCTCACCCAGCAGCTCGGTCGCGCACCCGACGACACCGAGCTCGCCCAGCGGCTGGGCGTCAGCGTGGCGGACGTGCTCGAGGCCCGCCAGGCTGACCAGGTATTCAGCGCCTACTCACTCGACGCGCCGCTGTCCGACAGCGACGAGCCGGCGCTGCTCGCCGACGTCCTCGGCGAGGAAGACGAGGCGGTCGAGCACGCGATCGACATCGAAGCGCTGAACGTCCACCTGGACGAACTGCCCGTGCGTGAGCAGCGCATCCTCATGATGCGGTTCTACGGCAACCTGACCCAAGGCGAGATCGGCGACCGCCTGGGCATCTCCCAGATGCACGTATCCCGGCTGCTCAGAAGGGCACTTGACTATCTGCGCCGTCAGCTCACCACCGACCCCGCAAGGCCATGACCCAGGTCGCCCTTCAATGAGCCCTTGGTGAGGCGGCGCAGGACGGGCAGCGTCGCCAGGGCGAACGGCATCGGCAGCCAGAGCGTGAGTGCGCGGTAGGCAAACGTCCCCGCCACGGCGACGGCCAGCGGGGCGCCGCAGTACCAGATGGCAACGGGCAGAATCAGGGTCAAGGTGCCGGCCCCGGCCAGCGGTGCGACCCGCCGGGTGAACACCATGCCGGTGCAGACACCCACGGCAAGTACCGCGCCGTCCATCGCGACCCCGAAAGCGGCCAGGCCGGCCCACACCGCGAAAATCTCCGCGGCCCAGAACACGAGCATCCCGGCGAGCGCGAGCTGGTGCCGGGGCGGCCGCGCGACGAGCTGGCGGATCAGCAGCACCGAGTCGAGGAACATCGCCACGCGGTCGCGCCACCGGCCGCGATCCCGGAGCCGGGGCGCGAACCGCGCCGCTGCCAGCCACGCGAGGATGGCCGCGGGCACCGGAACGAGCGCCCAGGGCAGCGTGACGTCCGGCGGAACCGCCGGACCGAGGCAGAGCACGATGACCGACGCAGCGCACCCGGCCACCGCGAGAGTCCCCTGTTCCACGCCGCCGAGCGTCAGCGCACGGACTATCGAGTCCCGGTGGCTGGCGCCGGCTTCCTGCAGCACCAGGTCGTCCGGCGTGGTGCCCCAGTGCGCGAAGAACCCGCCGAACCCAGCCGTCACCAGGGCAAACAGCCGAGCTGGGGAAACCCGGTAGCCGCCCTCGGAGCCGTAGACACCGCGGTAGGCGCAGAAGTAACCGGCGAACGAGACGCACAGCGCCCCCGCCATGGCCGCCAGCCATGACCAGTCCGGGTGCCGCAGCACGGACCATGTCGGGCCGAAGCCCGCGACGTACGCCAGACCGGTACCGGCCGCCACGTCCAGCAGGCCGGCCAGCGCCATCAGCCCCGCCAGTTCCACGCCGCCCCGGTCGAGGTTCCGCCGCGGCCGCCACCTAAGCCGCCCTTCGGTTGCTGCTCGCTCTTCGGTTACTGCCCGCCCTTCGGTTACTGCTCGCCCAGCTTGCGGGCGAGCTCGTCCCGGCCCATCTTGGACCGGCCGGGAAGATCGCCCTTCTTGGCCAGCTCGTACAGTTCGGCCCTGGTCTTCGGCGTGTCCGCGCCCGTCTTGTTCCGCTGCCGGACCGCGGCGCCCTGCTTGCCGAGCGCGGTACGCGCCTTTTTCGGCATGTTCGCGATGGACCGCTGCGACTTCGCCGCGTCGCGCGCCTTCGTCACGTTCTGTCGCGCTGCCTTTGCCTGCTTGGCTGTCGCCATGTCTGCCTCCTCGACGGATCGTCGTCTTCTCCGCTCTGCCCGCTGCCTATGGGTCTGCTGCCTATGAGGTTTGCTGTTGAGCCCAGGCGTACAGGTACTGCAGCAGATCCGCGCCGGCCAGCGCTGCCAGCGAGCCGATGGCGACCCGGGTGGTGCGCGGCAGGAAGATCAAGCCGGCGGCGAAACCGGTCGCCACCCATACGCCGAGGCAGAACGGGCAGCTGATCAGCTCGCCGACCGCCTTCTGCGCGCCGGTGCCGCGGACCTCCTCGGCGACCTCCGCTGGCCCGGACGTGCCCTGGTAGCGGGTGAACGGCGCGCGCAGCGGGCTGGTAACCGGGTCCTTGGCGAGCAGCCGGCTGAGCTTGTGGATGGCGGCCGCGGAAAGCGCGACCTGCCGGGGATCCAGGCCGTCAGGTACCGGGCGGCCCGTTGCCCCGGCCGCGGCGGCAATCGTGGCGACGATGGCGCCGTAAACGGTCATCGTGCCCAGGTACCCGGCCAGCGGGCGCTCGTCGTCGCTGTCGCCGGCATAGCCGCGCTCTTCGGAGCGGACAAGGCTGGCCAGCTTCTGCTTGATATCTGTGCCCGTAGCTAGCTTCATGCCGCCGCGGCTACCCAGCTTGGGGCGGTATTCACTTGCGGTACCAGACTTTGTCGAGGTCGCGGTCCAGCTCACGATGGCCGTGCTCGAACCGCGCCCAGGCATCTTCCCGCTGCCCGCGGCGCTGGATACCGCGGCGCCAGTAGATGCTCAGGGTGCTCCACGCGACGGTCACCGCCACGATGACGAGGAGCGCTACCCAGTTCATAGGTGGCTATCGCTACCCGGCTTGCCGTCGGTGAAACGTCGAGGGCGCTGGCCGGCGAGCAGCTTCACGACCGCACGCTCCGCGTGCCCACGGGTGGCCAGGTCGCCGAACCGGCTGTCCTTGCCGAGGTCGCCGAGCACGGGACCGATCGTGACACCGTGCAGATACCGGTCGATCACCCGCGGGTCTATGTAAGACGCCCTGGCCACGGCCGGGGTATTGCCCAGGTAGCCGGCCACCTCGCGTACGACGCGGGCGATGGCCCGCTTGCGCTGGCTGTCGCTGCTCGCGGCGCTTTCTGACACGGCGAGGCCCACCGCCGCCAGCACGGTGGCGTGCCAGGTACGGAAGTCCTTGGCCGTATAGTCGCCACCTGCCACCTCACCCAGGTAGGTGTTGATATCCGCGGCCGTGACGTCGTGCCAGCGCGCACCGCTTTTATAGGCCAGGAGCCGCTCGCCGCCCTTGCGGCGCAGCCGCAGGCTGCGCACCACGGCGCAGACGTCATCCTCGGCGACGGCTTGCTCGCGGTGCTTGGCCCCCTTTGCCTGATACTCGAACACGAGCTGACCCTTGATCAGGCTGACATGTTCCTTCCGGATGGTGGCCAGGCCGAACGTCCCGTTCTCCTCCGCGTACTCCTCGCCGCCCGGCCGGAAGAACCCCAGGTCGATCAGCCGGATCGCGGCGGCGAGCACCCTGGCCCTGGTCAGGCCGCTGCCATTCAGATCACGGCAGACGACCTCGCGCAGGTGCGGCAGCCCCGCGCCAAACTCGACCACCCGGTCGTGCTTGGCCCGATCGCGACGCTCCCGCCACAGGTCGTGGTAGCGGTACTGCCGGCGGCCCGCCGAATCGGTGCCGATTGCCTGGATGTGGCCGCTCGGATCCGCGCAGATCCAGACGTCTTCCCAGGCTGGCGGGATCACCAGAGACTTGATCCGGGACAGCGTGCCTTCGTCCTTGATCGCGGCGGAGTCCGGTCCGAGGTAGCGGAAACCGCGACCGCACCGCCTGCGGCGGATCCCGCTGCCGCTCGGGTCGCTGCGGGTCAGCGGTCCCATCGCGTCAGATGACATGTCCCGCCGCTACCCAAAAATGGTTCGCCAGATGCCGATGCGGTGTGAATCGCCGCAACGTGGGTACTCGAAGCCAACTGACAGATAAGGCGGACCGATAGATAAGGAGCAATCGATGGGCATCATCTTGCTGGTCCTCCTACTCGCCCTCATCCTTGGCGGCCTAGGGTTCGCCGTCCACGTGCTGTGGTGGATCGCCCTGGTGGTCCTCGTGATCTGGCTGGTCGGCTTCCTGGTCCGGACTGGCGAAGGAGCCGGCCGGGGCCGGGGCCGCTGGTACCGCTGGTTACCGTGAGGCCCTAGAAGATCGTTTGACGCTTTGGTGTGCGGTAGTGCACCAAAGCGTCAAACGATCTTTGAGGTAAACCCGTCAGCCGCGCCGCCCGCGACCGCCCCGTAGCCGCACAGCGGCGGCGGTCACGGCGCCGAGCGTTATGGCGCCGGGCAGCGCGGCGGCGGCCACCCTCGTCCAGGGTTTTCGGCACGACGACGCCGATCGGGACCTGCCGGAAGTTGGACGCGTCGTTCGCGGACAGCGCCAGCGCGCCGGGCAACGCCGGGTCGGTCTTGGCTGGCACTTCCCGGACGCTGCTCATTCAGGGCTCCTTCCGAATACGCGGTACAGCTCCAGGTCGCGCCACCGCACGTCGAGGCCGAGCCCGCACCTAGCTGGGTCGGGCCTGAGCGTGCCGCCCTCCGCCGAGAGTCGCGCGGGGTCCTCGGCGGGATCGCGAGAGGTCTTGATCTTCACCCGGCCTATCCCCTGTGGGCGGACTGCCCAGTCACCGCCGGACCGGGCGGCACGGCGGGCGGTCCGCAGCGTTCCTCGGTAGCGTCTCAGTCTTGTTTGCGCGCGATGGCGTCAGCCAGTTCGGCCTTGGTCATCCGCGACCGGCCGGGCACGCCGAGCCCCGCGGCGCGCCGCATCAGCTCCTCCTTGGAGCTGCCGTAGTAGTCGACTCCGCCGAACGTCCGCCCGTGATTCTCCCGGGCCCGAGGATCGGCCGCGCGCGGATCCGACGGCCCCCGGCGCTTCTTCTGCTCCCAGTGGTCGCCGACCTTCTGGAAGGTGCGCTTCAACGCGGCATACCCCACCCGGTGCGCCCGCTCCTCGTCGCCGTACTGCTCCAGCGCGCTGTCATGCGCCTTGGCGAAGGTCTCCTGTGCCTTCTTGGGAGACCGGCGCAGCGTGCCAGGCAGTTCACTGCCGAGCGGCTCGCCACTCTTGTTCGTCTTGGGCATCGCGCCGCCTCCTTTCGCGGTAATCGTGCAGCCGTCCGCTACCGGATGCCAGGCGAGTTAAACGAGCTCGCCGAAACTGGTTTGCCAGCCCGGCCTGTGGATAGCCGGTGTGTTCGGCTCGAAAAGGAGGGCAAATGGCTACGGTATTCGAGGTCCTGGCCAAGGATCACGAGGAAGTCCGGCGCATGCTGGCTGAGCTGGAGACCGGCCCGACGGTGGCGAACGGCGCGAGCGAGGACGAGCTGCTTCTCCGCAAGAGGATGACCGAGCAGCTCGTCATCGAGGAATCCCGCCACGAAGCAGTCGAGGAGATGTACTTCTGGCCGCTGGTGCGGGAGAAGATCGAAGACGGCGACTGGCTCGCAGACGAGGCGACCGTGCAGGAACAGGAGGCCAAGGAGATCCTGAACAGGCTGGACAAGCTCGAGGCGAGCGACCCCGACTTCGAGCAGATGCTCGCCATGTTCGCCTCGGCGGCCCGCGAGCACATCGAATTCGAGGAGATGCGGGCGTGGCCCGGCCTGCGTACCGCGTTGACCGCGGCGGAGGCCGAGGACCTCGGGGGCTTGTTCGTCGAGGCGAAGCGAGCCGCGCCCACGCGACCGCACCCGGCCACGCCGGGCACGCCGGGCGTGCAGAAGACCACGGGCCCGGCGGCCGGGCTCATCGACAAGCTAAGGGACGTGATTACCGGACGGGGAGGCGAGTGAGGAACTGACCCGACGCGGATGAAACATGCCCGATCCTGCCCGCTGGCCCAGCAGGTTTGACCAGTTGGCAGCGGGTAGGAAGGCGGCTATGGCTACGGACAAGCAGAAAGAGGCAGCCAGGCGTAACCTTGGGCGGGCTCGGCAGGCGCAGAGCGCCAGAGCCCATGGCGAGGACGTCCCGCGCCGCGGCCAGGGCATGAGCACGGCGGAAAAGGACAGGCTGGACGACAAGGAGTTCGCCTTCCCAGCGGAACGCAAGGAGCCGCTGAACGATGCCCGGCACGTGCGCAACGCGATCGCGCGTTTCGACCAGGTCGAGGGCGTCACTGACGCGGAGCGGGACAAGGCGTGGAAACGGATCCAGTCCGCGGCGAAACGCTTCGATGTCGAGGTGTCCGAGTCAGACTGGCGCGAACTGGCCAAGGGCGGCAAGGACCGTAAGCGCTAGCCGGGCTCGACCACACGCCACCGCGCCTCGCACCAGGAGTACAACCCGAAGGTCGCCAGGCCTAGCGCGATCGCGAACAGCAGCCACGGGCCCAGCGGGGTGGCCGCGGTCTGGCGCAGCGAGCCGTCAAGGCCCTGCGCCTTCCGCGGATCGAAGCTGACCGCGGCGGTGATCCCGAACGCGCCAGCCACGCAGAACACCGCTCCGCGCGTCAGGTAACCGACGACACCGAGCCACTCGACCACCCTCAGGACCCGGGCGCTCAGCTGCGCCGTGTTGAGGTGATCGGCGAACTTAACGCCATATCGCCAGGCCGGCAAACCCCGCCGCCAGTGCCCACAGCACCACGATGCCACCAGGGTGCCCGGCGACGGCACGCAGCGCGCCGGTGGTATCCGCCTGCGTGCCGCGGGAACCGAAGGCGATCTGACCCGCCAGCGAGGCGACGAGCAGGTAGTTCACGCCCCGCGCCGCCAGGCCCGCACGGGCCAGTCCGCGCAGCCACCGGCTGGTCGCGGCCTCCCGGCCAGCGTGCAGGTAGGGGGCCACGTAGCGCATCAGCATCTGCTGCCCCGCGACGGCACTGCCATTCCGGTCGTGTCGTGAAACGCGCTTGACCTGGCCCGACGCGTCACGCAAAAGATCCCGAAACCGCGACGTTGTTTCGCTGAGCTGGGCACGGGTAGGCGCAGATCTTCGAATCACATACCACGACCCGCAGGAAGGGGTTGTTGTCATGAAAGGCGGCGCACAGACCGCAGTGGCGATCGGTGTGGGCTACATCCTCGGTCGCCGGCGCAAGATGCGCCTAGCTACGATGCTTGCCCTCGGGGCGGCGACCGGAGGCGCGGCCCGGCTGGGGCCAGTCGCGATGAAGCAGGGAGCCAAGGTCCTTGGCAAGACCGACATCGGCGGCGCGCTGGGTCCCCAGGTAACCGAGATCGTCGATACCGTCCGCGGCGAACTGCTCGACGCGGCCAAGGGAGCCGCGGCCGCCGCGGTGACCAGCCGGATCGACTCGCTGAGCGACAGCCTGCACGATCGGGCCGAGACGCTGCGAAATCCCGAGGCGGCAGTGGGCAAGGCGCGCGATACCGCCGAGGAAACGGTGGGCCGGGCTGGCCGGGGCGTTGGCGGCCTGCGGCGTCGTGGCCGGGCAGCCGACGACGAGGAAGAGGACGGCACGGAGCAAGAAGAAACGCGGAGCAATGGCCGCGGACGGCGCGCTCGGTCACAGGCAAGCGACGAGCCGGACGACTACGAAGAGCCTGCCGACGAGTACGAGGACGAAGGCGAAGAGGACCTGGACGAGGCGCCCGACGACGAAGCCGACGAGCCGCTAGATGACGAGGCCGAAGAAGAGCCCGCACCGCGTCGGCGCAGGACGACCCGTTCGCCCGTCGCCCGGGCCAGGAGGTGACCGGCGTGGCGCGAGAAGACTCGGGTAACCACAACCAGCCGATGGACCGGCTCAAGGGTGAAGTCGGCGCGCTGGTCGGCGCGCTCAGTAACCGAGCGGTGACATCGGCGCTCGGCAAGGTAGAGGGCACGACCGGCCGCCTGAACGAGTACATCGAAGGCGGGGCCGGCCCAGGACTGATGGCCGCCGTCACCGGCGCGAAGGGCGTGGCCGAGGGGAAATCTCCCGGCCGGTCGGTGCTCAGCGCCGGGATGGCGGGCGTCAAGGAAAAGATCTCCGGCATTTTCCGCAAAGGGGCTAAGAGCGGCGGAGGCAAGAAGCTCAAGGTGACCAACATCGTCGAGTCGATCGACGTAGGGGTACCTGTCGCTCTCGCCTACAACCAGTGGACGCAGTACAACGACTTTCCCAAGTTCATGAAGAAGGTCGAGAGCGCCGACAAGGACAAGAACGAAGAAGAGCCGAAGGTAAACTGGAAGGCGCAGATCTTCTGGTCGCACCGGACCTGGGAAGCCAAGATCGTCGAGCAGGTGCCCGACGAAAGGATCGTCTGGCGTTCCAACGGCGAGAAGGGCCACGTCGACGGGGCGGTGACCTTCCACGAACTCGGCCCGAACCTGACCCGCATTCTGCTTGTCCTCGAGTACCACCCGCAGGGCATGTTCGAGCGTACTGGGAACCTCTGGCGTGCCCAGGGCAGGCGAGCCCGGCTGGAGCTCAAGCACTTCCGGCGGCACGTCATGACGCAGAGCATCCTGCACGCCGACGACATCGAGGGCTGGCGCGGCACCGTCCACGACGGCGAGCTGGCCGAGAGCCACGAAGACGCGGTCGAGCGGGAACAGCAAGACGGCGCCGACCGGGACGAGTCCCGGCAGGCCGATGACGACCAGGGCGAGGACGAGACCCGCGCCGAGAGCGACGCGGAAACCGGCGACGAAGACGAGGAGGAGGAGGAGGAAACGGCGGCGAGCGCGGAAACCGACGGCCGCCGCGGCCGACGGCCGGCCGGGCAAGCGAGGTCAACGCGGCGCGCGAGCCAGAGCAGCGGCAGCCGGTCCAGCGCGAGCCGGGGCAAGACGAGCCAGGGAACCGCGCGCAGGCGCACGGGTGCCGCGGCGCAGCGAGGAGGTAACACATGACTGTCATGCAAGGTGGTGGCTCCAGCCCGTCGCCAACCGGTCTAGCGGACGTAATCGAGACGATCCTCGACAAGGGGATGGTGATCGACGCGTACGTCCGCGTCTCGCTGGTGGGCATCGAGGTGCTCACGATTGACGCGCGTGTCGTCATCGCGAGCGTCGACACGTACCTGCGTTTCGCGGAAGCCGTGAACCGCCTGGACATCAGCCAGGAGAAGGAAGGCCTGCCGGGCCTCGTCGGGGACATGCAGGAAGGCGGCGCCAGGCACAAGACCAAGGGCGTGCTCGACGCGGCCACCGACAGGTTGCGGGACTTCGCGGGCAACGGTGAGCAGGAACGTCAAGGCTCACGTCGCGGCCGGCAGAGGGAGGACTGACATGGCAACGTCGACGCGAGAAGACGCCAAGGCCGAAGAAGGCCAGAGTACCGCCATCTACGTGTACGGAATCGTGCCGGGAGACGTGGAGCTGAATTCCGGCGTCCACGGTGTCGGTGACCCGCCAGGCGAGATCAGGCTGGTGCGGTCCGGCGATCTGGCCGCCCTGGTCAGTGACGTCGACATAGCAAAACCGCTGGGGACGCCGGAGGACCTCCAGGCACACCAGGAGATCCTCGACGCGACCGTCGCGGACGCACCGGTCTTGCCGTCCCGTTTCGGAGCGGTCTTGACCAGCGAAGAGGCGGTCGCCGAGGAGCTACTCGATGCGAACCACGACGAGTTCACCGCGGCTCTGGAGAAGCTCGAGGGGCTCGCCGAATACATCGTCAGGGGCCGCTATGCGGAACAGGCCGTTCTCGAGGAGATCTTGTCCGAGAACACCAAGGCCGCGCGCCTGAGGGAGCGGATTCGCGGGGCGGATCCCGACGCCACCCGCGAGCTGAGAATCCAGCTCGGGGAGATCATCAGCAACGCGGTCGCGGAGAAACGCAAGGCGGATACGCAGCTGCTGCTGTCCGCGATGAAGGACCACTGCGCGGGCAGCGCCGTCCGCCCCGCGACCAACGAAATGGACGCGGTGTACGTCGCCTTCCTCGTCGAGGCGGACAAGGCGGACGAACTCGAGCGAGTTGTCGCCGATCTCGGCGACCGCTGGCAAGATCGGGTGGACCTGAACATCCGCGGGCCGCTGGCGCCGTACGATTTCGTGGGCAACGGAGGATGACATGAACCTCCTCACGCTCCTGTTCCGGCTGCCGCTAATGCCCGTGCGGGGCTTCGTGAAACTGGCCACCGTCATCAGGGACGAGGCCGAACAGGAGATGGCCAACCCGGCCACGATCCGGCAAGAGCTGGAGCGCGCCGAGCAGGC